>ERZ779888.3-NODE-3-length-362546-cov-8.326549_pt1 | contig 362546 bp, 318 predicted proteins | sample MGYA00511245_ERZ779888 | MGnify/ENA primary metagenome ERZ779888 (study PRJEB29588, sample SAMEA2155255) | human gut metagenome | biome: human gut; feature: human-associated habitat; material: faeces | place: Denmark | collected 2008/2010 ...
AAGCCAAAGAGGTAATGAATGCCATGGTAACAGGCGTTATTACGATTGTTAAGGAACTGCCGCAGAAAATCTGGAACAGTATAGTAAGCGCAGTAACCAGAGTGGCTACGTGGGGTAACAATATGCTTACGAAAGCCAAAGAGGTAATGAATGCCATGGTAACGGGCATTGTTACGATTGTTAAGGAAATACCGCAAAAGATTTATAACAGCATTTCTGGTGCAATTACCAAAGTGGCTACATGGGGTACAGAAGTAAAGAACAAAGCCGTAGAGGGCATGAAAAATGTAATTACTGGAATAACAGACGTATTTAAGAATATTGGCAGTACGTTTGCCGGGTTCGGTAAAAACATGGTAGAGGGCATCTGGAACGGCATAAACGGAGCTACGCAGTGGATAAAGGACAAAATAAGCGGCTGGGTAGGCAATGTTACCGACTTCCTTAAGGATTTATTTGGAATTGCCAGCCCGTCTAAGCTGATGCGTGACGAAATCGGCGTATATCTGGCGCAGGGTATCGGCGTTGGCTTTTCTAATGAAATCGGCGGCGTTAAGAAAATGATTGAGGACAGCGTACCGCAGGAGTTTGACGTAGACGCAAAGGTAAATGTAGGCAATGAATTTAAGTATGATAACGACGACAAAAAGCCAAAGCCGAGAGGCGGCGGCAGTGCAGCAGGCGGCGTAGTTGTCAATCAGTATATTTATGCGAATACCACGGACTATGCAAAACAGCAGAAAGAGGCAGCCCGACAGTTCAGAATGATAGCAAGGACGGTGTAACACATGGAAAATGAAAAACTGACTTACATAAATTCAAGGGGCGAGCGGTTAGAGCTGGGAGTAGACAGCGTATACCATTGCAATATAAGTAAAGACGTAGAGGGCATTTCCGGCGTTACGAGCGTCATTTACAGCACAAACAGTATGGGACAGCACGGCGACACCTACGTAGGGCAGCGTATCGAGGCGAGGGACATAGACGTAGTGGGACATATCAACACACGGGACAAGGCGCAGGCATTGGAACTGCGCCGCCGTATGCTTAAGATATTTAACCCAGAGCTTAGTGCTACGCTGGTGTATGAGTACGGCGGCTTTAAGCGTGTGATTGATTGCAGGGCGTATGGAGAGCCTAAGATACTAAAGAAAGAGGTACTTTATGAGTTTGATTTACAAATAGAGTGCCTTAACCCGTTCTGGCGGGAAGAGGAAGAAACAAAAGAGGATATAGCAAGCTGGGTGGCTGCGTGGCATTTCCCTTGCGCTATCGAAAAGGACAGCACAAAGAGCATGATATACGGATACCGAGCGGAAAGCGTAATAGTGGACTGCTACAACGAGGGCGACGTATCAACAGGAATGAGGATAAGGTTTACAGCACTGGGGACAGTTTCAAACCCGATACTGCTTAATGTGGATACCGAGGAATTTATACAGATTAACGCCACTATGAAAACGGGCGACGTGATAGAGATTAACACGAAGTACGGCAGCAAGGGCGCTAAGCTGATAAGGGACGGCGTAGAAACCGACTATTTCCGCTACATTGATGTAGACAGTACATTTATGCAGCTTGCCATAGGCGACAATATGTTTAGGTATGATGCAGCCAGCGGCGTAAATTCTCTGGAAGTATCCATATTCTACAGCAAGGAATTTTTAGGAGTGTGACGGTATGGAGCTTAGAGTATTCGACAAGACAGTACAGCCGCTGGGAGCTATAGACGAGCTGGCAAGCCTGCTATGGCATACAAAGTATTTTGACGTAGGAACTTTTAGCCTGCTTGCGCCGATTACGGACAATAACAGCCGTTTGCTGGTAGAGGGTAACTTAATAACCAAGCACGACGGAAAAAAGGAAGTAAAGACCGCCGACGGCGGCGTATGGCGCAGGGCAGCGCAGATAACCTACGTACACATTACCAAAGACGAGAACGGCTTAGAGCAGTTAGAGGCACAAGGCTATATGCTTAGCTGGTGGCTTAATAAGCGCTGCATTTATCCGCAGATTGTGGCGACGGGTACAAACCAGTATCTTATAAATCTTATGGTAAAAAACAACTGCGGCAGCGCAGCAGGAACAAAGCGGCGTTTTCCATTGCTTACATTTCTGGCGCAGGAAACCATAGACGGCGTGGCGGTTGAATATGCAAACGAGGTATACGCACAACTGGGGCAGGAAGTAAAGGCAAGGGCGCAGGCTGGAAAGCTGGGCTATGACATTCTGCTTAACGAAAGAGAGAGACTGTTTGGCTTTTATCTGTATAAGGGCAATGACCTTACAGCCACAAATACCGAGGGTAACACACCCTGCATATTTTCAAGAGATTTTGATAATGTCAACGAGCAGGAATATACAGCCAGTATAGAGAACTGCGGCAACTTTATTTATGTGCAGGGAGCAGCTGACGACGACGGCAGCCAGCCAGTAACCACAGTGGACGGCGAGGGCGCAACGGGGCTGGATTTAGTAGAGGTATTCTGCGACGCTACGGACATTGCCAGAAAGTACCAGCAGGGGGAAACAGAGGTAACAATACCGCTGAATACCTATATTGCAATGCTGAAAACGAGAGGCAGCGCAGAGCTGGAAAACTACGGCAAGAACATAAATTTTGTAAGCACCATAAATACAAATTCAAACTTAAAATTTAAGGCTGATTTTGATTTAGGCGACCGTATTACTTGCAAAGAAACCAAGTGGGGCATACAGATAGATGCACGTATTACAGAAGTAACGGAAACATACCAGAAAGGCGAGGAAACCATAGAGGCGACCTTTGGCGACAGCCTGCCGACGCTGGTAGACCAGATTAGGAAAGTGAGGTAGCAGAAATGGCAAACAGCTTACCGTTTAATGCCGTGGCAGTAGACGGAGAGTACGACAGGGTATATAAAGCCGAGGATTGGGCGTGGTACTTTGCTACTTTCATTGCAAACGGCATTTTTCCAAAGCCAAGCGACGGGCTACAGGTAGTAGCTTACAGCGGCATGGAAATAAGAGTAAATGCAGGCTATGCCTTTATCAACGGCTACGCCTTTAGAAATCCTGCAACGCTTAGCGTAACACTGGATACGGCAGAGGGAGCGCTTAACAGGGTGGACAGGGTAGTAGTTCGCTGGGATTTGCCGCAAAGAGATATGTATATTGCGGTGCTGAAAGGCACACCGTCTGCAAAGCCGACAGCAACGGCAGTAACACGCACTACGGAAATATGGGAGCTTGCGCTTGCAGATATTTACGTAGGCAAGGGCGTAACAAGGATACAGACGCAGAACATCACAGACCAGCGGTTTAATAGCGCAGTCTGCGGCATTGTAACAGGAACGGTGGAAGAGATAGACGCAAGCGTGCTTACAAAGCAGTTTACGGACTTTTTCAACACCTACAGCGCAGCCGTGCTGGACGAGTTCAGCGCATATAAGCAGAGTATGGAAAAGTACCTTACAGAGATTGCGGGCGTATATGACAGCTACGTAAGCAAGACAGAGGGCTTATTTGCGCAGTATGAGAGCCAGTTTAACGAAAGATACAGCAGTTTTGAAAGCACGCTTGACAACTGGGACAAGGAACTTTTAAGCGCCTATACAGAATTTATGGCAAAAATTAAGCTATTCCAGTCGGACGCTGAAAACGAATTTAACACATGGTTTGAGAGTATCAAGGACAAGCTGGGCGAGGACATAGCAGGCAGCCTGCAACTGCAAATTGAAGAGCTGGCAGCAGCCATGCAGGAAGTGAAAAAGCAGGCAGAGGCAGGCACGAAAGAAACCAAAGAGGCAATAGCAGCGCTGGACGAGCGACTTAAGAGAGTAGAAAGCGGCTGGGGCATTGACTATAAGCATGATGCTGTACTGGGATTGTGTTACATGGGTGCAGCATACATGAGCCAGCATTACGAAAGAACAGTAGAAACGGCAGTGTTAGGGGCTACTTACGTGGGTAATTCCTATCTTGCAAATACATTTTAGAAAGGCGGCAGACCATGAAAGGATTTCCTAAAGTATTAAAGACAAAAGAGGATTATTACAACTGCCTTGCTATGGTAGCAAGCGGAGAACTGGCGGCAGCAGATTTGCTGGCGAAAATCGAGAGCGCAGAGAACCAGCGTTATATTGAGTGCGGCGTAGCAGCTGTAGAGGAAGAGAAAAAGGCGGTTACGGTATATTACTGCGACGAGGCAGCGGTAGGTATGAAATTTGTAGCGGGCGACGTATCCGGCACGGTGCAGGGAGTAACACATATCCAGACCGACGAGGCAGCGGCAGCAGGAGAGGCGGGAAACGACAGAACAGCCCTTACACTTTCAAAAGCGGTAAAAGCGGGCTGCAAGGTAATTGCGCTGGAACGCACAGACACCGTGGCAGGAATGACAACAGACGACATTGCAGCACTGAAAGGAGTATTAAAGCAGTATGAGTAGATTATTAGTGGACGACGTTACAAAGACCGACGCAAGGGCGCTTTTGAACGTAAATAAAATGGCTACAATCAGCGATATTGTAGCACCGAGCAATGAGTACATTTACGCCAGCGGAGCAAATGAGCTGACCGTAGTAGAGGGTTGCGTAATTGCCGTGGGCGGCGCTGGAATTTTCAAGACAGCAAATACAATTCTTACGGCTGCTAATCTGGACGCAGGCAGCGCTTTTGCGGTAGGTAAGGACTATTACGTATATATCTGCGACAGCAGAATTGACAGCGCAGACGAGAAATACGTAATTTCCCTTAACTCTACATACCCGACAGGCTGGAACGCTACAAACAGCCGTAAAATCGGCGGCTTTCATTATGGACGCTGCCGCAAGGTGGACAGCAATTTACAGCCGCTTAATGGCAGCAGTGTTATTTTTGGCACAGGCTGGGAAAGTGCAGTAAGCAACGGCATTGTACCACGTTCTGTATGGACACTGGGACACCGCCCGAAATGCAGCCCAGAGGGTATGGTATATTTAGGCGGTGGCACATGGGTAGATATTTACCTTAATTCTGACGACGGAGCAAAGGGCTTGAAATCAGAGTACGGCTGCGCACCTATGACGGGCACAGAAAGCATGAACTGGTACAACTTTGTAGAACGTCTGGCAAAGAGCGGTAAACGCCTGCCGAACTATGCCGAATTTTGCGCTTATGCTTTTGGCAGCCCTGCCGGACTGGATAACGCAAATACAAACGCATGGAGCGCCACCAGCAATACAGGCAGAGGTGTAACAGGCAGCGTGGTAAATGCCGTTTCTTCCGTGGGCGTTGTAGATGCCGTGGGGCGTGTCTGGGAGTGGCTGGACGAGCTTATTACAAGAGCGGAACACGCCACAAATGCAGACTACCACGCAAGCGTAGCGTGGGGCTGGGACAAGAAAAGCCCATTGAACACAGGCGAGAAGTCTTACGACGTTGGTAACATTTACCAGTATTACGCATATTCTCTGGCGGCGCTGGTAGCGGGCGGCGACTGGAACGGTGGGGCGCTTTGCGGCGCTCGTGCCGTGCATTGCGGCAATTACCCGTGGAATGTCACGCCGGCCGTTGGCGCTCGTGGGGCGTGTGACTCTCTGTAGACGGCGGGCGAAAGCCCAGCCGGATAAACGGGGGTAAGGCATGGACATACAGACAAAAACAGATATTATACACCAGAAAATATACGATTTTCTGCTATATATCTATCCTCTACTTACGAAGTACCCGAAGTATGAGAAATTCAGCTTACAGACGGCGACCAGAAACGCAATTCTTGAAATGCTGCAAGAGGTTATAAAGTGGGATAAGACGGCGACGAAAAGCCACTTATACACGGTAGATACGGCATTGCAGGAAAGTAAAGAATTGCTGCGGCTGGCGCATGACTTGAAGTATAGCGCTATGAACGCACGGCACTACGGCGAGAGCTGCCGCAAGCTGAAAGAAATAGGCGTTATGCTGGGCGAACTGATAGAAGAGGTAAAGACCAGAAAATAGCAGGATATGGGGCAGCTGCTTACTTACAGCCTCTGGCGGCGCTGATAGCGGGCGGCAACTGGAACAATGGGGCGAATTGCGGCGCTCGTGCCGTGAATTGCAACAATTACCCGTGGAATGTCAATACGAACATTGGCGCTCGTGGGGCGTGTGACTTAGTGAGAACATTACAGGCACAGAGTTCTACGGAATACTGGCAAGGACTTAGAAAGGGATAAGACCGAGTGTTTAATATCCTATAGTCAGAGCGGCTGTCCCGCCGTGAGGCAAAGAGAAAAAATACGGCTGCTGGTTAGTAGCTACGGCGAAAGGCAGGAGCTTAATACTTGAAGAGAGTAGGATACATTACCAATAAGGACGGGCGGCGCATTACGCTTTTAGAGGCTATGGGCGACTATGGAAACGTACAGAAAGCCTATAACAAAGCCAGAAAGTGTAAACGCCACAGAAAAGACGTACTGATTTTTACGAAAGACAAAGAGGAAAACTTAGACAAGGTGCGGGAAGATATTATAAACCTTGCCTATGAGCCAAGCAAATACCATTACTTTAAGGTGTACGAACCGAAAGAGCGGCAGATAATGGCGCTGCCGTTCTATGACAGGGTGGTACAGCACGCCATAAACAACGTGTTAGAGCCTATATTTGATAAGCGGTTTATATCGCAGTCTTACGCCTGTCGGAAAGGTAAAGGTATGCACGCTGCGTCTGATACGCTAAAAGAGTGGCTGTATGAGTGGAACAAATACCACCCAGACCAGCCGCTTTATGCTATCAAGGCAGATATACACCACTATTTCCAAAGCATAGACCATGCGGTATTAAAAACTGAAATACGTAAGGTTATAAAAGACGCTGGGGTACTGGCATTGCTGGACAGGATAATAGACCACAACGGCAATATGCCGGACGGCGTAGGGATACCAGTAGGAAACCTTACCAGTCAGTTATTTGCAAATATCTATCTGGACGCATTAGACCAGTTTATTAAGCATGAGCTGGGCGTAGAGGCATACATACGCTATATGGACGACTTTGTAATATTAAGCCCAGACAAGGAACAGCTGCGCAACTGGCTTGCGCGGATAGAGCAATTCTTACGGGAAGAGCTTAAGTTAGAGTTTAACCCGAAAACTACCATGCTGGCAGCAAAGAACGGTATAGACTTTGTAGGCTACAAACACAGGGCAACGCACAGGAAAGTACGAAAGGACAGCATAAAGCGCATAAAGCGTACTATCAAGAAGTGCGAGAGCGGGAAAATCACAAAAGAGCAGTTACAAAAGAGCATACAGAGCTGGACGGGACACGCAGGACACGCCGACAGCTACAACCTACGAAAGAAAATAGAAACGCTGGCAGAGGCAGCCATAGAAAAGGCTGCTTAAGCGGCAGAATGCAGGAGCGAGTACATGAGTAGCAATTTACTAAGGGTAGTACAAGAACAACAGGAAACCATAGAAAAGCAAAGCAGGCTTATTGCTGATTTAATAGCCACTCTGGAAAGCTGGGAGCAGACAGCAGGCTACGACGGCGCAGAGCTGAAAGAGCGGGCAGAAAATTTGCAATTAAGAGAAAGGCAGGATTTATGAACATGACTATTACAGAATTTATTGAGGCGGCGGCACATAACAAAATTATCCAGCTGGTAGTATTGGCGATTGTGTGCGACACGGTTTTTGGCGTGCTGCGTGCAATCAAAGAGAAGAAATTTAACAGCTGCGCAGGCATTGACGGGGCTATCAGAAAAGTAGGTATGCTTATTTCCCTGGTATTCATGCTGGCAATCGACGTACTGATTAAGATTAACTTAATCGGATTTATACCGGAGCAGGCACGTACATATTTAGGGCTTGATACCGTGGGCGTGGCTGAATTTTTCGCATTGCTTTACATTGCCTATGAGGTAGTGAGTATTTTTAAGAATATGGCATTATGCGGGCTGCCCGTAAAAAAGGTATGGGAAAAGGTGCGGGAGTTTCTGGCGAAGTATACGGACGAACTGCCGGACACAGACGAACTGGACGGGGACAGCACCACAGGCAACGTAGAGGAACACAGGACACAGGAAAGATAAGAATAATAAGGACATAGCAGCAAAGAGCGCTTGCGGGACACCGCAGGCGCTTATTTTGTATGCGGAAAGGCAGGAAATATGAACATTAACAGAAAGATAAGTAAGTACAATTTCAATAAGGGCAGCGTTTCCAGAATTAAGTATATTGTTATCCATTATGTAGGCGCACTGGGCGGCGCAGAGGACAACTGCCGATATTATGGCGGCGGCAATAGAAATGCGTCGGCGCATTACTTTGTAGGATTTAACGGCGAGGTATGGCAGTGCGTAGAGGACGCTAATATAGCGTGGCATTGCGGAGCGTCGAGCTATAAGCACGCAGAGTGCCGAAACGCTAATAGTATCGGTATTGAAATGTGCGTAAGGAAGAAAAACACAAAGAGCATGGGCGCAACAGATAAAGACTGGTATTTTGAGGACGCAACAGTAGAGGCAGCGGCAGAGCTTACCCGTTACCTTATGAATAAATACGACGTGCCTGCATCTCATGTAATCAGACATTACGACGTAACGGGCAAGATTTGCCCTAACCCGTATGTATATAACACCAGCGCCCACACATGGGACGAGTTTAAGCGTAAAATCAGCGGACAGGCAGAAACACCGCAGGGCGGCAATGAAAAAACAATCTGGAATTTTCTTACAGGAAAGGGCTTAAATGCTTATGCCGTGGCTGGTATTATGGGTAATCTGTATGCTGAAAGCGGGCTTATGCCGAACAACTTACAGAACGCCTATAACAATAAGCTGGGTAAGACGGACGCAGAATATACAGCAGCGGTGGATAATGGCAGCTATGGCAATTTTGTAAAGGACAGTGCAGGCTATGGGCTGGCGCAGTGGACGTATTGGAGCAGAAAGCAGGCGTTGTTTAATCATGCAAAACAGGCGGGCGTATCCATTGCAGACCTTAATATGCAGCTGGGCTTTTTATGGGAAGAATTGCAGGGATACACAGCAGTAATGGACGCACTGAAAAAGGCGGGCAGCGTGCGTGCTGCATCTGATGCCGTTCTTACTGGATATGAAAAGCCAGCAGACCAGAGCGAAACAGTAAAGAAAAAGCGTGCAGAGTACGGCGAGGGATACTATAAAAAGTATGCAGCAGGAAACGGTACAAAGTATTACAGAGTGCGCAAGAGCTGGACGGACGCAGCAAGCCAGCTGGGGGCGTTTACGTCGCTGGAAAATGCAAAGAGCGCTTGTAAGGCGGGCTATACTGTATATGATGATAACGGCAAGGCGGTATATACCGCAGCAGGGCAGCAGGCAAGCGCAGGCGTTCCGTTTAGCGTACAGGTAGATATTTTAGACCTTAATATCAGAACAGGAGCAGGCACGAACTATGCAAAGACGGGAGAAACCACAGGAAAGGGAGTATTTACCATTGTGGAAGTGAAAGCCGGACAGGGCGCAAGCGTTGGCTGGGGACGCTTGAAGAGTGGCGCAGGCTGGATTAGCTTAGATTATGCCACAAGATTAGCTTAAGTTTTCGAGGGTGGGCGGTTCACTGTCTGCCCTCTATTTTTTTGCAATTTTATAGGATTTTCTGCATAAAAGCGTTGACAATATACCGAAAAAGGTATATAATAAAATCATGGAAAGGAGATAAAAACAAATAAGAGGCAAAGCCACTGGAAAGGAGAAACGGCACAATGGGTAAGAAAAAGAAACAAAAGAAAAAGCCTATCAACTGGCAAGAATTGGCAATCAGTGCAGTGATAGACTTAATCATAGGAACAATACTTATCATAATTGGTAAGTACATAGGTTAGGGCGAAAGCCCTAACCAACAGGCGGGCGATAAGCCCGCCGCCTATAAGAAATATAACACAAACCCAAAGCCGAGTAAAGAGTATGCTTTTAAAATTAGGAGTATTTTTAGTAGCAGTAGGACTGGTAAAGCTGCTGGTTGCTTTCATTTTGAGGGCAAGAGAAAAGAGAGGTAAGGCATGAATTTAGGCGAAAACATTAAAAAAGCACGAAAAGCGGCAGGCGTGACGCAAAAGGAACTTGCAGAGCGCCTGCAAGTATACCAGAAAGATATAAGCCGCTGGGAAAACAACGAGCTTACGCCAAACGCAATAACACTTGCGAAAATTTGCAGAGAGCTTAACGCCTCTGCTGATGAAATTTTAGAATTGAAGTAGAAACGAAAGCGAGGGCTTACTATGACAAAGAAAAAGGTAATTTTATTGGTAGTGGCTGCATTATTTGCAGTAAGCGGTTTAACGGCGCTGCCGTCTGGAAATATAACAGGTGGGGTGGGTTGCATTGTGATTGCGGCAGTATGCGCCTATTTTGGACTGAAAAAGAAAAGCGCAGGAAAAGAGAACGGAAACAGAACACCAGCGCCTGCCGCCGCATCTGGTAGCAGGGTTTTAGATACAATCAGAACGAAAGTAGTAGGCGTGACGTTCAATAATGAGGACGGAGAAAACAGGCAGGATATTTTAAGCAAAATGTCCGGTAGTGAAGATATTACAGTAGAAAAGTACACATACAACGGAGAGCCTGCCGCATACGTAAAGTGGGGCGATAAGGTAATAGGCAATCTATCGGCAGAACTGGCGGGGGACTTAGCGAGAAAGTACCCGAAAGCCCGCTACACCGCAGAAATACTGGAAATTTCTGGGGGGGGGGTACAGACGTTCGGGTGCAATATAGAGCTTGACGTAATCGAGGACGCAACGCCCAGCGTAAGCCAGCATACGGGAGAAACTACAGTATATGTAGACCGTAGCAACAAAAAATACCATAGTAAGCCTAACTGTTCGGGAATGAAAAACCCAAAGAGCATACCGCTAAGCCAAGCAAAGAAGAAATACACCGCTTGTAAAAAGTGTTGTAAATAGGTAAAGGCATAAGCCGCAGACTTGTAAAAGAGTTTGCGGCTTTTCGTCGTATATGGGGAAAGAACAGGAACGAAAGAGAGGTAGCAGAAATGGCGAATAAGAAAGGCAGCCGACAGCTGACATGGACAGACCGTATAAGTATTGAGGCATTGAAAAAAGCAGGGCATAGCGTGATAGAGATAGCAGAACAGCTGGGCGTACACCGCAGCACTATATACAATGAGCTTAAGCGAGGGGAATATATGCACAGAAATAGCGACTATACAGAAACATTAAGTTATAGCCCAAACAAGGCACAAATGAAAGCAGAGGAAAATTTAAAGGCAAGGGGTACACAGCTTAAAATAGGAAACGATATTGCATACGCAAATTATATAGAGGATAAAATAGTAAATGAAGATTACAGCCCAGCTGCGGTACTGGGAGAATTGAAAGCACAGGGGAAAGAGGGGGACTTTTCCGTAACAGTATGCGTAACGACCTTATACAGCTACATTGATAAGGGTATTTTCCTTAAGCTGTCTAATAAGAATTTGCCAGTAAAGAAGAATAAGAAGAGAAATTATAAGAAAGTACAGAGGCAACAGAAAAGGGCGGCAGCAGGAGAGAGTATAGACAAACGCCCGAAAGAGATAGATACACGGGAAGAGTTTGGCAACTGGGAAATGGACAGCGTTTTAGGCAAGCGGGGAAAGTCAAAAAATACGTTGCTGGTACTGACAGAGCGGAAAACCAGAAACGAGATTATATTTAAACTGCCAGACCATACAGACGAGGCAGTAGTAGCGGCACTGGATAGATTAGAAAGAAAATGGGGCGCTGATATGTTTAAGCGGGTATTTAAGACAATCACAGTAGACAACGGTAGCGAGTTTGCAGATGCAGAGGGCTTACAGCGTTCTATTATCAACGAGGGAGAAAAACGGACAAAGGTATATTACTGCCACCCTTATAGCAGCTGGGAACGTGGCACGAATGAGGTAACAAATAAGATGATACGCCGGAAGATACCGAAAGGCACAAATTTTGACGACAGGACAGAGGAAGAGGTAGAGAGTATAGAGAACTGGATAAACGGATACCCACGCAAAATACATGGCTATCATTCAGCAGGGGAACTATTCGAGGAAGAGGTAAAACAGCTTGCATAAGAACGAGAATAGGGGGCGTGAGAGGCTGGCAGGAGTGGCAGCCTTACTATTGCGCTGCCTAAAAGTGAAAATATACAATGAAACAGGCTGCGTATTGTGCAAAATGGCAAAACGATAAAAACATGAAAAAATGTCGAATTTAATGTTGACATTTTTAATATGTGAAAATGCGATGAAACAGTTGCAACAATTCTTTGATAAGGATATAATTATATGTATGTCTGTCGGTTGTTTATACTGACGGTAATATGGAGAATTGGGAAGGAATTTACGGACTTATGGAAGATGTGTCTAAGAAGACCCCAAAAGAGGTCAGAGAAGAAAAGAGACGTGAAGCAAACCGCAAGGCGGCTGCGGAGAATATGCAGAAGAAGCAGGCATCCATATATGATGCTGACGGCAAAGTAGTAACAAGCTATGATAAGAAGCTTGCCAAGAGGAAGGAAGAACAGAAGAAGGACAAGCGTAACACTTTAATCACGAGGATTACATTGATTGTCGTACTTGTGGCAGTTGCGGCAGCACTGATATTTGCAATAGGTAAAAAAGTTAATGAGCGTTACGGCACGGCTGTTACCGTTAATGGCGAGAAGATAGGCAGAGTTGAATATGATTTTTATTATCATATGGGAATTAACAACTTTATGAATACTTATGGCTCATATGCATCATATTTTGGACTTGATACAGGTTCAGACCTTTCAAAGCAGACATATCGCGGAGATGAGACATGGGCTGATTATTTTGGCGTTAATGCGGTAGAGATGATAAAAGAGATGAGAGCATTATCGGCAGAAGCGGATAAGAATTCATTCAGTTACGATGATACGGATGATTATAATGAGTTTAACTCATCAATTGAGAAGGCTGCTTCTGATGATGGCAGCAGTGTTAAGGATTATTATAAGAAGACATTCGGTGATTATGCTACACAGAGCAGCATTGAATCTTATGTTAAGCAGTATCTGCGTGCTAATGCTTATTATGATGATTATCAGAAGAATCTTACATTCTCAGATGCAGAGATTAACGATTATTACAATGAGAATAAGGATAAATATGATGTTGTTGATTACAGATATCTGGAAGTTGCTGATCTTGATAAGGCCAATGAGATGCTTGCATCAATAACTGATGGCAGCTCATTCAGAGCACTCTGCCCTCAGTATGCGGCAGATGATCTTAAGAGCGGATACGAGACAGATGATAAGTCACTTGCAACGGGAGCAACGCAGTCATCAATCACAACAGGAGCCGAAGTTACATCATGGCTTTTTGACAGTGCGCGTAAGGAAGGTGATAAGACAGTAGTAACAGTTGCGGATGATAATAAGAATTATGTGCTTTACTTCAGCAGCAGATATCTTACTGATGCGCAGAAGTCGATAATGACTGACAGCATGAAGAGTTCGAAGTCACAGGAATATATCAATTCACTTATAGACGGAATGACTTCACAGAGCGGAACGGTTAAGATATATGAGGAGACTGCAGGCAGTGCAGATGGAGAATAACTATGATAAGACATATAGCAATGTTTCACCTTACTGATGCGGCGGATAGTGAAGGCAGAGATAAGGTTATAAGTGATATTAAGGCATCTGTAGCTAATATGAACGGTAAGGTTCCGGGACTTATCAGAGCTGAGATAGGTGTTAATGAGACCGGAGGACCGCATGATATCGTCATGTATTGTGAATTCGAGGACATGGAGGCCTGCAGAAACTTCGGTAATGATCCATTGCATGTTGCACACAGGGAAAAGATGAATAATTATGTGTGTGACAGAGTCTGGGCTGATTATACGATCTGACGATGGTGGCATATGGACAATAATGACCAGCAGTTAAAAAAGAGATTCGATGAGCTTGCCAGGAAGTCATATAATCAGGGAATATATCTTTTCACGGATTTTCTGTCAATGCCGGATGCCGCAATTGCGTGCGACAGTGCATCGGCAGGATATGTTACTCTTTTCGGTGGCACAGACGGATGCGAGAGAGTCATGGCAAGATTCGGCAACGCAGAAGAATTCGGATATGAAGAGGATTTTCCTATTGACGTTGTTATGATAGAACCTCTCATTAAAAAGTTCTCCGATGAACTTACACATAGAGATTTCCTTGGCGCACTCATGAATCTTGGAATTGAACGCGATGTTATAGGAGATATAATGATAAGGGATAAGACGGCGTATGTATTTGCGACCAGAAAAATAGTCCCATATATAGCAGATAGCCTTGATAAGGTAAAGCATACAAGTGTTAAGTGCAGGATACTGAGCACGGAAGAGATAACGGCAAGTGTTTCTGTTGAGCTTGAACGGCAGGAACTTGTTATATCATCTGAACGGCTTGATGCAGTTATATCCAAGCTTTATAATATGTCACGCAGCCAGTCGATAGAGATGTTCCGTGATAAGAAAGTGTTTGTAAACGGACGGCAGTATGAGAATAACAGTGGAGTTGTGAAGCCAGGAGACGTTGTTGCAGTAAGAGGATTCGGTAAGTTTATATATGAAGGAATTATATATGAGACCAAAAAAGGCCGGATTTGTGTTGCGGCAGACAGATATGTATAGAAGGTAGGTTTTTGCAATAATTCAAAGGTGCCTCTATTTGTGAATGGTAATATGTTCGCAAACAGAGGCGCTTTTTATGATTACAGAACCAATCTGTCAGGTTGTGATGTAAGTGTTATATCTGAACCGTCTAAGACGTTCTTCCATCTTGATTGCGTTGGCAAGGTAGCCATACGCACCAACCTGTACTTTGTATATGCCATCATCATACACGATGAAGGCGGGAAATCCTTCTATGAGAAGTGAGTTGAGCATACGGTCGGCAGATTCTTTATTACGGAATGCACCTACCTGTACACGGTATAATTTATCAAACTGTGCATTACTGTCATTCATGTTCTCACAGTTACAGCCCCATTTTGTATAACTGCCATCGGGCATTGTACGTGGAGGTGTAGACGGCACTGCTTCCGGCGACAGAGAAGCCTCTGCTGATGGCTGGATGTAATGCCCTGCTGATGAATCATTTTCTGAGCTTACAGTATTGCCGAAATCAGCAGATACGGGCCGCGCCTGCTTTGACGGCCTGTTAGTCTGGTATATTGTTGTAAGTATGCCATCAGCAATACCCTGTGCGATTTTGTTAAAATTATCATCAAATATCCGGTTGTCGGTGTCGCTGTTTATAAAACCGGTCTCAACGAGAACGGCAGGCATTTTGGTGCGTTTGAGAACAACAAGATTAGGGCGTTCATCAATGCCAAGATTGTTAAAACCGATGGCACTCAGTTCGGAATTGATATTATCGGCAAGAAGACTTCTTGTACCGCCATCTGCATATACAAGGCTTTCAACACCGGAGTACTGGTTAGGTATCTCTGATGAATTGCGATGGAGAGATACGAAAAGATCGGCTCCGGAATTATTAGCGTCCGTGGCTTTCTTAAAAGGCGTTTCGTAGGTATCGTCATTTCTTACATAAAATACATCAACGCCGCTATTCTCGAGTATCTTGCCAACGGCCATTGCAAGGCGGAGTACATCATCTTTTTCCTGTCTTCCGTTATATACGGCACCGGGGTCACTGCCGCCATGGCCGGCATCAATTGCAACTTTATACTGAGCCATTATATCCTCCATTCAAGTCAGCTGTTCAGACAGCTGCATGTGAAATTTTACATTTTGCTATTATCTTATGCAATACATCACACATTTGTGCATATAGTAGCTTTAGATTATATAATATGGAAATGGTATAGAATATGGATGCAATTAACGGTAATAATGCAACAGACAGCGGGTTTCTTCAGGTGAGTGTTGTGGCAGGAGATACAATGAAGTCGCTTCAGGACGCAAGGGTAAGTATATCATACAGCGGAGAACCGGAGACAGATATTGAACAGCTTGTCACGGATTCTGACGGACAGACTGATGCGGTTGAGCTTGCTGCACCACCGGTTGAGTACAGCATGGAACCGGGTGATGTCCAGCCATATGCGGAGTACAGCGTTACGGTAACCGCATCCGGTTATGAAAGCTTTAATGTTTCGGGAATTTCACTGTTTGCGGATACAACAGCACTTCAGGGAATAAGGCTTGTGCCAAGGAATGTTACAACATTGGCAGGAAATATTGTAATTCCTGCCAATACGCTGTGGGGCAGTTTTCCGCCCAAGATAGCGGAGGCAGAGACCAAGCCTGTTGGGCAGCCCGGAGAAATAGTACTAAGCCGCGTGGTTGTGCCGGAATATATTATAGTCCATGATGGGGTCCCGACAGATTCAACAGCGAGGAATTATTATGAGAGATTTACCGATTATATTAAAAATGTAGCAAGCAGCGAGATATATTCGACATGGCCGGACGCGACTCTGCGTGCTAATATTCTTGCTATAATATCATTTACATTGAACAGGGTCTATACTGAGTGGTACAGAAACCGCGGATACGATTTCACAATAACTTCGTCTACTGCATTTGACCATAAATGGGTGTATGGGCGTAATATATTTGAAAATATATCACAGATTGTAGATGAGATATTCACCAATTATCTTTCGCGTCCTAATGTAAAGCAGCCGATACTTACGCAGTATTGTGACGGAAGACGTGTGTCATGCCCGAACTGGTTGAGCCAGTGGGGGTCAAAAGCACTTGGAGACCAGGGCTACTCAGAAATACAGATTCTCCGTAATTATTATGGCGACGATATGTATATAAATACGGCAGAAGAGATAAGCGGAATACCGGCATCATGGCCGGGGAGTAATCTTGATATAGGTTCATCAGGAAGCAAGGTGCGGCAGATTCAGGAGCAGCTGAATCTTATAGGGGAATTCTATAGTTCGATACCTGTTCTTATTCCTGATGGGATATATGGCGAGCGCACTGCTGATGCAGTCAGGGCATTCCAGAAGATATTCAGGCTGCCACAGACTGGAATTGTTGATTATCCTACATGGTATAAGATATCAGATATGTATGTACGCCTGAGTGGAATTGCCGAGCTGCAATAGAAAGTCAGCATGCAGGAGAAGCATATGGGGAACCGGCGTGCCGGAGACTATTTTATTACCACAGCCTGGCGGTAGTAGGCACTGTATGCTGCGGCAAATTCCGTAAGGTCACGTTCGACGATATCACTTAAAGGGTCAGCAATGAACACGGTGTTCTTCTCAAGATTGAATCCCGTGAGAACAACGCAGTGTTCATTGCTGGGCCAGTTGAATACTGTATTATCATTAAGCCGGATGGAAGAGTAGGTTGTAGGCGTTCCCCATTTGCTTGTGCTCCATACAATTACAGGATTGCCGTCAGATATCTCATCAAACAGTGTCTGTAATGGCGCACCGCTTATGTTGTGCGCCTTGAGTGGCGAATTATTGTCAGCAAGAAAGCGGGAAGCACTTCTTGTTATGGCAGGCGCAAAACAACCCCAGCTTGCACTTTCATATGGATTGCCGATATAATAATCATAGAAACTTCCGTCAAACGTCTCAAGACGGTCAAGGTAGTTGTCAGCCATATATGTTTTACTGACATTATACCCAAGATAGTTGAGAACCATTGTGAGTGAAGTAATCTCACAGCCTGTAGGAAGTTCGGGATTCTGGGCAATATGCCTTACGGGAATCAGCATATAAAGCTGCATAGACTTAATCAGAGGCCTGCCTGCCTCATCAGTAGCATCCTCATGCATGCCTGAAGAGTATATATCCGCATCAAGTCCGGCAGGAAGTGTGGCTTCGGTTATTGTTACGGATGTATCACTGCCCGCTGTCTCCTCCGCGGCAGATGCCCCGGATGCCCCACGCAGACCTTTTGATGGATTATAGGCAAAATACACATATATGATTATGAATAGCAATACAGGAAGTATTGCCATAAAAACAGCAGCTTTTTTCTTCATTATGTACCTCATTAATTTTAAAGCAATAATATTATTATAACGTACAATATAATATTTTCCAAGGGGGGATGCCCCGGAATGGAGACAGGAATGGAACGGACTAATATAAATCTGGAATATTATAAGATATTTTACTATGTTGGGAAGCTTGGAAGCATATCGCTTGCTGCCAGGGAACTCTGCATCTCGCAGCCTGCGGTAAGCCAGGCAATCAGGCATATGGAATCCCAGCTTTCTGTAAAGCTGTTTGCAAGAATGCCAAAAGGTGTGAAGCTTACAAGCGAAGGGGCGGTGCTGTATTCGTATGTGAGCCAGGGATATGAATATATAAGGCTTGGAGAGGACAAGCTATTTCAGATGCTCAATCTTGAGTCGGGTGAGATAACGGTGGGAGCAAGTGACATGACGCTAAAGTATTTTCTCCTTCCGTATCTTGAGAAGTTCCATAATCTTTATCCTGATATAAAGGTGTCAGTTACTAATGCACCTACGCCGGAGACGCTGCAGTTCCTGAAAAACGGAAGTATTGATTTTGGAATTATCAGTACGCCCGTAGATGATGATAAAGATGTAGATATCACGCCGGTTATGGAGATTCAGGACGTGTTTGTTGCAGGAAGCCGTTTTGCTGAATTAAAGGGAAGACAGATGTCATGCAGCGAACTCGAAGATTATCCTGTAATCTGCCTTGAGGGCAATACAAGTACAAGAAGATTTGTGGACGGATATCTTGCGGGGCATAATGTGTGCCTTCACCCGGAGTTTGAACTGGCAACTAGTGATATGATAGTACAGTTCAGTATGAGAAATATGGGAATAGGATGCGTTGTAAGAAACTTCGCATGTAATGAGATTGACAGCGGGCAGCTTTTTGAAATTAATATAAAAGAGCAGATACCCGTTAGAAATATATGTATTGCAGCCAATAATAAAGTGCCGTTGTCTAATGCGGCAGGGAGACTTTTAAAAATATGCACTGAAGACATGTGATGTATACAATGTTCATTGATGTACCTGTTGATTTATAAGGATACTGTGATATAATATGAATAAGAGGGTGCATGGATTTATACAAGGAGGTATTGATTATGTCATCAATTAGTTCATTTGGTACAGGAACATATTTTGGAGTTAGTTCAGGATTTTTTAATTCTATGTTTGGAACAAGTCAGACATCAGGTACTTCGTCTACACTGTTTGATTATGGTTCAATTAAGAATGGTTCATATTATAAGCTGTTGAAGTCATATTATAATGGTAATTCCAAGATTGGCTCGATAGCAGGAGAGACAACTTCTAAAGTGGCCTCTGACAGTGCCAAGAAGAATGCAGCGTCGGTGCGTGACAGCGCCAAGGCACTTCAGGAAGATTCGCTTGCATTATTATCTAAGGGTAAGGATTCGGTGTTCACCAAGAAGAATGTCAGACAGGATGACGGTACAGTTAAGAGTGAGTATGATACTGATGCAATCTATAAGGCGGTTTCAAAGTTCGTTAAGGATTACAACTCAACAATAGAGAGCGCAGCATCATCAGAGGATTCATCAGTCCTTTCTTCAACAGCAAGTATGGTCAAGGCAACTAAGGCTAACAGTAATCTTCTTGCTGATGTTGGAATAAGTATCGGTAGTGATAACAAGCTTACGATAGATGAGAAGGCGTTTAAGTCAGCTAATATGACAGATGTTAAGAGTATCTTCAATGGAACAGGTTCATATGCTTACGGTATAGCATCGAGCTCATCCAATATCTATAATAAGTCGGTGTCACAGCTTGCCAACCTTAACGGTTATTCATATACAAGCACCGGAAGCTACAGCAGTTATCAGTATACAGGTTCACTTTACAGCCAATATAAGTAATTGGCGGATTGACTTTTTTAACAGTATAGTATATCATTGTTCAGTACACAGGCTGTCGCATGGTAGTGCGGCAGCCCGTTTGGTTAATTATAAGAAATGAGGAGAAGATTATGACATTACTTGAGACATGGCGTAAGATGGCCTATGAGACAGAGATGAATCAGCAGCAGGCAAATCAGTTCTGGGGCACATATTTTAATCTTGAGAAGGGAATCTACGAGCAGATTCTTGCTAATCCTGACGAGGTTGTTAAGGGAACTGTAGCCGGCCTTGCTAAGAAGTATGATGTTGAACTTATGATTATGGTTGGTTTCCTTGATGGAATCAATGACAGTCTTAAGACTCCTAACCCAATCGAGACAATGGCTGAGGATACAGAAGTAAGTCTTGAGTATGACAAAGAAAAACTCTATTATAATATGGTTGGTGCTAAAGCTGAGTGGCTGTATGAGCTTCCACAGTGGGATGCACTTCTTACAGAAGATGTAAGAAAGGATCTTTATAAGAAGCAGAAGCTTTCGGGTACAGTCGTAAAGGATAAGAAGGTTGGACGTAATGATCCATGTCCATGTGGTTCAGGACTTAAGTACAAGAAGTGCTGTGGTAAGAATGCATAATCGTGATGCATAATAAGCAGGATAATCAGTGATTACGAAACCGTCACCTCATGATGAGGTGACGGTTTTATATTATGGATGAATTCATGAGTTGTCTGTCGATGACTGGGTGTTGATGGCACGGCCGTTGGTTATGCCGGATGTCTCAAAGACATGAGTAACTTCATCGGTCAGCACCGGCGGAAGATTGTGGATATGGCATGCAGCATGTCCGTCTATAAAGAAGGTTATCGTGCCTGCAAGATGCCTTCGCATAGGAAGCCCGCAAAGAGTACTGTAACTGTAGAAAGCGCTTATACGGTCTATTGGGATTATTGCTGATACAGGGGCGTTGGCATATATGACATAATTGGCTGTTACATAAAAGCCGCCGGTCTTTTTGTAATCTGTCATCAGCTCACGGCATGCCTGTTTGATATGTACAGTGCTGTTTCGGCCAAGAGTGTTATTGTATATTGCAGTGTGATAAGGATTAATAAGACCTATTATTATTGTTGCAAGATGGACAAGTGTAAATATCAAAGCAAATACTAAGAATATTCCGAGTATTGCTACAGGAACCGGAGAGTACCGGAGTTCGTTAACAACAACTGTAGAAGTTACAGAACTTAAGCCGTTGTAAGACCAGTTCATGTCACCTGCCATTAATGAGAGCAGGTCATGGAGGTTGCTGTCATTGATTATAAGTTCTGCGCGAAATGAGGCATCATTGATTGTGGATGGAAACTCTCCGTACTGCTGTATATATTTGCATGATAATACGTATATGGTGCACTTACCGTCTTCGAGGGAGTAGTAATAATGACCTTTTACTCTGCCTCCAATCATGTAATCGTAACCGGTGTAATGAAGTGAATCAGCATGACAGTTGATATATCTGCTGTTATGATATAATGCGGACATATCTTCGCTGCTTGAAACAGCAGCAGGAAAAAGGCAGTTGAATACAGGAATCTGAGATAAAAGTATTATCAGTATTACAAGAAATATTGCCGGGATTATCATGTGATGTGCGAGAGAAATTCTTATATTATGTTCAAATGCTGACTTAGTCAATGTACCCTCCGAAAAAATACCATAAATATACTTTACTAAATAATAAGTATAATTTATCCGGACGCCATTATCAAGTCATTAAGTTGACAAAAACATACCCTGCCTGTATCATTAGTGATAATTCAATAGAACCAGAATGGAGAAGAGCATGGAAGCATATACAGGTTTTTCATACGTTTATGACAGATTTATGCAGGATATGCCATATGAAGAGTGGGCTGTATACATAAAGGGAAAACTTGAAGAAAATGGCATATATTCTCAGAATTCAACGGTGGCAGAGCTTGGCTGCGGCACGGGAGCATTTACCAATGAGCTTGCGCGCATGGGCTATAATATGATTGGGATAGATAATTCGGAAGATATGCTGGCGGTTGCGTCATCAGCAGACGGGCAGGATTATAATTCGGAAGAAGGCAATAACAGGATTATATACACACTTCAGAATATGACTGAATTTGAACTCCCATATGAAGCTGATGCGGTTGTGAGCGTGTGTGATTCAATGAATTATCTGTCACAGGACGGAGCACTTGATGAATGTCTCAGAGCTTCATATCAGGCATTGAGAAGCAGGGGTGTTATTCTGTTTGATATGAAAAAAGAAGAATTCTACCGGGAAGAGCTTGCTGACAATACATTTGCGGACAGCATGGAAGACTGCGCATATATATGGAATAATTATTATGATGCAGACAGTATGATTAATGAATATGAGCTGAGCGTATTTATCGAGAAAGATGACGGCAGCTATAACAGGTGTAACGAATACCATGTACAGAGGGCATATGCCACAGGACAGGTTGAAGCTGCACTTAAGAAAGCCGGATTTGTGAATGTACAGATATTGGAACATTCAATTGACGGAGAGAACCTTGAAAGAATTTATTACATGGCTGTAAAGCCTTAGAATGGAGAATATTATGAATACTATAAGTAAAAACAGTGACTATATCGTAAGAGCAACAGCAGCAAATCATCAGATAAGAGCATTTGCTATTTCATCAACCAATACAATAGAAGAGGCAAGGCAGAGACATAATACAAGCCCGATTGCAACAGTAGCACTCGGACGCCTTATGTCAGCCGGGGCAATGATGGGTGCTATGATGAAGGGCGATGATGATATTATAACTATCCAGATAAAAGGGGACGGCCCTATTGGCGGACTTACTGTGACAGCGGATGCAAAGGCTAATGTAAAGGGATATGTCAATAACCCTGAAGTCATGCTTCCTCTTAACAGCGCCGGACAGCTTGATGTTGAGAAAGCACTTGGAATTGGAGTGCTCAGTGTGATAAAGGACATCGGACTTAAAGAGCCTTATGTAGGTGATACGATTCTTGTCACAAGTGATGTAACACAGGACATTACATACTATTTTGCAACAAGTGAGCAGGTTCCTACATCGGTGGGACTCAGTGTCATTATGTCTAAGGACAATACTGTAAAAAGTGCCGGCGGGTTCATTATACAGCTTCTTCCTGATGCAAGTGAAGAGATAATATCCGCACTTGAGAAGAAGATTAAAGAAGTTAAAAATGTTACGACAATGCTTGAACATGGATACACTCCTGAGCAGATGCTTGAGGAACTCCTTGGGGAATTCGGACTTGATATACTGGATAAGATACCTACACAGTTCTACTGCAACTGCTCAAAAGAGAGAATGTCCAGGGCACTTATAAGCATAGGCAGGAAGGAACTCAGTTCATTGATTGAAGAGGGCAGGACTATAGAGGTAAACTGCCATTTCTGCGGCTCACACTATAATTTTGATGTGGAAGAACTCAAAGATCTGCTGCACAAAGCAGTGAGATAATCGGGAGAGTCAGCCTAATCAACAATCTGTATATCAGGGTATATATAGGTTATGAGAGAATCAGGATACGCTTCATCAAGAAAACGCTCGTATCGGCTTATTGCCGGAATATTTTTTGAACGTTCGGTAAAGCGTATCAGGGAACATGTGGATATATATATATCAATAATCATAAAGACTGCTGCAATAAGTGTGGCAGTCTTTGCTATTTTCCATGGGAATGCCGCAATAAACCCGGAAATATACGGATAGAGGCATCTTACCCATATCAGTGCTGCTATACCCCAGAAGAAGCAGAACAGAAGATTAGTGCGTCCACTGATGTTATAAGCCATATCGGAGTAGTTCCAGTGAACTGCACCGGTAAGAAGTTCGGTTACACAGCTTGCAACATATTCGTGGATACCACCGATAATCCCACCTGTAATGAATATGATAATCCTGCCACGGACAGAACGGGTGTCAAAACGGATGCGGTTAAGGATTATGGCAAATACCGTTATGAGTACGGCTCCGGCACCCCAGACGATGCTGAATGGTCCATACAGAACACTGCTGCGGTTCATTACGGTTCCGCCTGTAACTACAAAACAATAAATAGTTTCTATAATGTCACCAAGGACGCAGCCTATTATAAATATCCAGAAAAGCTGGAAAATATGCCCTTTTGTTTCACATACAGCAGCCAATTCATACCTCCGCATAATTTGATATGAGTATTATGAGCAATAAGAGCTGTGACAATTCATTATGTACAAGGTATATTATGCAAATTGACAGGCATATAATGTACATGATACAATGAGCGCATGCACGTAAACATTAATGTAGATATTTTATGGAGATAGAGATAATGTTAGATATAGTATTTGATATAATTCTGGATGCCCTTGTTGATACGGCCAAACTTGTGCCGTTTCTTTTTGTAACGTACCTGCTTATGGAATGGCTTGAACACCGTACAAGTAAAAAGACAAAGGCGGTAATTAAAAATTCAGGCAGGTTCGGTCCGTTATTGGGCGGGCTGCTCGGTGCAATTCCACAGTGCGGATTCTCGGCAGCGGCATCTAATCTGTATGCCGGCAGGATTATAACAATGGGAACACTTGTTGCAATATATCTTTCAACATCTGACGAGATGCTTCCTATAATGATATCTGAAAAAGTTCCGGTGAGCGTGATTCTTTCAATACTCGGACTTAAGATTGTGATAGGAATGGCGGCCGGCTTTATAATTGATGCTGTTGCTTCGCTTGTGGCAGGGCGCAGCAGGCAGATTGACAAGATAGAGGCTGGAATCAGTCATGTATGTGAACATGATCATTGCCACTGTGAGAAAAGTATAGTAAAGTCAGCGCTTAAGCACACGCTTGTCATAACAGTGTTTGTGCTTATCGTATCACTTGCGCTTAATGCAGTGCTTGCAGCAGTGGGCGAGGAGACACTTGCATCATTTATACTCGACAGACCGTTTATGGGACCTGTTGTAACATCATTGGTGGGACTTATACCTAACTGCGCAGCTTCTGTCGTTATTACACAGCTTTATCTGCAGGGAGTATTGAGTTTTGGCTCTATGATGGCAGGACTTCTTACAGGATCAGGAGTAGGCATACTTGTTCTTTGCAGGGTCAATTACCAATGGCGCGATAATGCAAAGATTATAGCACTTGTGTATGGAATCGGTGTATTGTGTGGAATCGCAATTAATCTGATTGGTTGACATATGCTGAGAGAAATATTATAATGATTTCAAATTAATACTAGACAGAATTTGGGGAGCTTGTATTACAGGCTGAGAGGAAGATGTGAGCTTCGACCCACAAACCTGATACGGATAATGCCGATGTAGGAAAATTTTAAGACATATCGGCTATTGATATGTCTTTTTTTTATGCTGATATTAAGCCGGATTCGGTGATATATGCAGTTTTGCGGCAGCATGAGGATATTGGCAATGTATGTCAGAATGCGCATAAAAAGGCGCAGAAATGGAGGAAAACATGAGTTACACAACACAGATGGATGCAGCAAGACAGGGAATTATAACTCCACAGATGGAGACTGTTGCAGGAAAAGAGAACATGCAGCCTGAGGAGCTCAGGGCATTAGTTGCGGAAGGAAAGGTAATTATTCCGTGTAATAAAGAGCATAAGAGCATAGACGTTAACGGAATCGGTTCAATGCTTAAGACTAAGATTAATGTAAATCTTGGTATATCCAGAGACTGCAAGGATCTTGATACAGAGGTCAAGAAGGTGAATGAGGCGGTTTCAATGGGCGCTGAAGCTATAATGGATCTGAGCTCATATGGTGATACAAGAGCTTTCCGTTCAAAGCTTACAAAAGAATGTCCTGCAATAATAGGAACAGTTCCTATTTATGATGCGGTTGTATATTATCACAAGGCACTCAAGGACATAACAACAGAGGAGTGGCTTGATATTGTGCGTATGCACGCCGAAGATGGAGTTGATTTTATGACAATCCACTGCGGAATCAATAAAGAAACAGCAAAAAAATTCAAACGCAACAAGAGACTTATGAATATTGTATCAAGAGGCGGTTCAATAATATTTGCATGGATGGAGATGACAGGCAAAGAGAATCCGTTCTATGAACATTTTGATGATATACTTGAGATATGCCGTGAATATGATGTTACATTAAGTCTGGGTGACGCATGTCGTCCGGGATGCCTTAAGGATGCAACCGATGCTTCACAGATCGAGGAGCTTATTACGCTCGGAGAGCTTACTAAGAGAGCATGGGAGAAGGATGTGCAGGTAATGATTGAAGGACCTGGACATATGCCGATGGATCAGATTGCTGCTAATATGAAGATACAGCAGACGCTCTGCCACGGAGCACCTTTTTATGTACTTGGACCTCTTGTTACGGATGTAGCACCGGGATATGATCATATTACTTCTGCAATCGGCGGAGCAATTGCAGCGATGAGCGGAGCATCATTCCTGTGTTATGTCACACCGGCAGAGCATCTTCGTCTTCCTGATCTCAGTGACGTTAAGGAAGGAATCATTGCAGCAAGAATAGCAGCACATGCGGCAGATATTGCCAAAGGTGTTAAGGGTGCAAGAGACTGGGATGATGCAATGGGCGTTGCACGTAAGAAGCTTGACTGGGAAGAACAGTTCAAACTCAGCATGGATCCTGATAAGGCAAGAAGATATCGTGCAGAGGCACAGCCGGAGAAGGAAGATACATGTTCAATGTGCGGCAACTTCTGTGCAGTTAAAAATATGAACAGAATCCTTGATGGCGAGATTGTAAGTATTTTTGATGAGTGATAAACGGAGAAATATATGAAAACAGTGTTGACGATTGCTGGTTCCGACAGCAGCGGCGGAGCAGGCATACAGGCAGACTTAAAGACTATGACGGAGCTTGGGACATTTGGGATGAGCGCAATAACGGCAATAACGGCACAGAATACGTGTGGAGTTAATGCTGTGCTTGCACTTCCGTGTGATATGATAAGTGCCCAGATAGATGCAGTGTGTGATGACATTTTTCCGGATGCAGTTAAGATAGGCATGCTTGCTAATTCACAGATTGTAGAATGTGTTGCTGCTTCAATAAAAAAGAATGCAATGAAAAACATAGTCCTTGATCCTGTAATGGTATCAACGAGCGGACACAGACTTCTTGATGATGATGCATCAGATGCACTCATTAATGTGCTTATGCCTCTTGCGGATATTATAACGCCTAATATTCCTGAGGCAGAATGCCTTGCAGGGATGAAGATTGTTTCCAAGGCAGACATGATTAAGGCTGCAGGTATAATAGCAGGCAGTTTTGACGGCGCTGTTCTTATAAAGGGTGGACATCTTGCCAATACAGGCGCTAACTGCATAGAAGACAGCACTAATGTGGCGGCTGATCTTTTGTATCACGGTGGACAGACACAGTGGTTTGAAGCTGAATTTGTGGATAATCCTAACACACACGGAACAGGATGTACATTGTCTTCGGCAATTGCCAGTGAGCTTGCCAAAGGAGCAGATATGCCGGAAGCGGTAAGAAAAGCCAAGGCATATCTTACAGGCGCGATTAAGGCAGGACTTAATCTCGGTAAAGGAAGGGGGCCGCTTAATCATGCATGGCAGAATACTATATCTGATTGCTGATCTTTATGATGGCGATGAGCGTGCCAGAAGTGCCCTTGATGCAGGTGTGGATTATGTACAGCTGCGCGAAAAGAATATTACGTCGGCAAAGTATCTTCAGGATGCACTTCATATGCGTCATCTCGTTGATGAGTATAATGCAAAAAATAAAACTGATACAAAGCTTATAATTAATGACAGACTTGATATAGCAGTGCTTTCAAAGGCTGATGGAGTGCATCTTGGTGCGGATGATGTACCTGTTGGCATGGCAAGAGAATTCCTTGGCAGGGATTTTATTATAGGCGCAACTGCAAAGACTGTGGAGCAGGCTGTTGCGGCACAGAAAGCAGGAGCGGATTATCTTGGGACCGGAGCGTTCCATCTTACGGCAACCAAACCGGATGCCAAGGCGATAACTCCTGAGCTTTACAAACAGATTCTTGATGCGGTAAGTATACCTGATGTTGCAATAGGCGGAATAACAGTTGATAACTGCAATCTTCCTCTTGAATGTGGCGCTGACGGTCTGGCAGTATCAGCAGGAATTCTTAAGATGGGCGATGCGGGAGAGAATGTAAGACTGTTTAGAAAAAAGTTATTAACATAATTTGTCATAATAAATTAAATCCGGCATGAACATACTAACACCAAGATAAACAACGAAGCCGTTAAGCAAAGCTTGGAGGTGGGGTGCTTATCTTCAATATAAATCCCGCAAGGGGCAATTAATATGGAGGTGGACAGTATGAACAGTTCAAATTCTAATTCTAAGACAAAGAAACAGGCACAGGATGCTCTTGACAGATTTAAGATGGAAGTTGCATCAGAGATTGGTGTACCTCTTAAGGAAGGATACAACGGAGATCTTACAACAAGCCAGGCCGGTTCAGTCGGTGGTGAGATGGTAAGAAAGATGATTAAGAGACAGGAAGAGCAGATGTCTTCAGGCAACTAGTCATCCGTAATGGATTGACCGGATTAATGGATAATTGACAATATCCGGACATACGGGAGTGATTTCATGTCATTCCCGTATGTTTTTTAATGCGTTTTTTGATGTATTTTTTAATAAAAAATTGCTGGCATTTATTTGATAACTATGATATACTTATCAAATGTGTACGTAGTGCGCTCATTTTTAAGTAGTATTTACATATATTAAGGAGGAAGTAATAACAATGAGTTTTACAGTAGAACAGCTCGAAGAGAAGAATATGGTTAAGCTTGTGATTACATCAAGCGATGAGGAATTCGAGAAGGGATTAGAGCAGGCATACAACAAGAACAAGAGTAAGATTAATGTTCAGGGCTTCCGTAAGGGCAAGGCTCCACGTAAGATTATTGAAAAGTTCTATGGCAAGGAAGTATTCTTTGAGGATGCTGCTAATGCAATTATTCCTGAAGCATATGCAAAGGCTGCTGAAGAGAGCGGTCTTGAGATCGTATCACAGCCGGAGATTGGTCTTGTTCAGTTAGAAGATGGTAAGCCATTCATCTTTTCAGCAACAGTAGCTGTTAAGCCTGAGGTTGAGCTTGGACAGTATAAGGGTGTTGAGGTTGCTAAGGCTGATGTTGAGGTAACAGAAGATGATATTAATGCTGAACTTGATAAGGTAAGAGAGCAGAATTCAAGAACTGTTAATGTTGAGGACAGACCTGTTCAGGATAAGGACATGACAGTTATCGATTTTGAGGGCTTCATTGACGGACAGCCATTCCAGGGCGGAAAGGGTGAGAATTACCCACTTACAATCGGTTCACATTCATTTATTGATACATTTGAGGAACAGCTTATCGGTAAGAATATCGGTGAGGAGACAGAGGTTAATGTAACATTCCCTGAGGATTATCATGCTGAGGAGCTTAAGGGTAAGCCGGCTACATTCAAGGTAACAGTTAAGGAAATCAAAGAAAAGCAGTATGATGACCTTGATGATGATTTCGCACAGAATGTTTCAGATTTTGATACACTTGCAGAGTACAAGGAAGATCTTAAGAAGACAATCGGTGAGAGAAAAGCTAACGAAGCTAAGAACAAGAAGGAAGCAGAAGCTATTGATAAGATTATCGAGAATGCAAAGATGGATATTCCTTCAGCTATGGTTGATACACAGGTTCGTCAGATGGCAGAGGACTTCAGCAGAAGACTTCAGCAGCAGGGTCTTTCAGTAGAGCAGTATTTCCAGTTCACAGGACTTACAGCAGACAAGCTTTTTGCAGACATGCAGCCTGAGGCTGAGAAGAGAATCAAGAGCAGACTCGTTCTTGAAGCTATTGTCAAGGCTGAGAATATTGAAGTTTCTGATGAAGAGTATGAGTCAGAACTCAACAAGATGGCTGAGAGCTACGGAATGGAAGTAGACAAGATTAAGGAATTCATGGGCGAGTATGAGCAGAAGCAGATCAGAGAAGATATCGCTGTTCAGAAGGCTGTTGATTTAGTTGTTGCAGAAGCTGTTGAGAAGTAATTAAAGAATATTAGAATTTTAATTCTTCCAGTCAGCATAAGGAGGTTTTATAATGAGTTTAGTACCTTATGTCATTGAGCAGACCAGTCGTGGTGAGCGTTCTTATGATATTTATTCACGCCTGTTAAAGGACAGAATTATATTTCTCGGAGAAGAAGTGACAGATGTGTCTGCAAGTCTTATTGTAGCACAGCTCCTTTTCCTCGAGTCGGAAGATCCGGGCAAGGATATTAATTTTTATATTAACAGTCCGGGTGGCTCTGTAACAGCAGGAATGGCAATATACGATACGATGAATTATGTTAAGTGTGATGTATCAACAATCTGTATCGGAATGGCAGCCAGCATGGGTGCATTCCTTCTTTCGGGTGGTACAAAAGGCAAGAGACTTGCACTTCCTAACGCTGAGATAATGATTCACCAGCCATCAGGCGGAGCGCAGGGACAGGCAACAGACATTAAGATTGTGTCAGATCATATTATTAAGACAAGACACAAGCTGAATACAATCCTTGCAGCTAACACAGGCAAGCCACTCGATGTGATTGCTGTCGACACAGAGAGAGATAATTACATGAGTGCCCAGGAAGCTGTTGAGTATGGTCTTATTGACAGTGTGATTGAGAAGAGATAAATAAACAGATAAGGACTGGGACAGCATGTGCGTCTATATGCACGGCCGACCGGTCCTTTTTTGTCACAATTTGTATATTAGGAGGTATCCGATGGCAGGCAGAGAGGATAGACAACTTAGATGTTCATTTTGCAATAAGACACAGGATCAGGTGAAGAAGCTTATTGCAGGACCTAACGGAACATATATATGTGATGAGTGTGTCAGTGTATGTGAAGAGATTCTCAATGAAGAATTCGATGATTACGATGATGATGCCAAAAATGCGGCTGATATGGAGATTAATCTTCTTAAGCCAATGGAGATAAAGGAATTCCTTGACGAGTATGTTATAGGTCAGGAGGAAGCAAAAAAAGTATTATCTGTAGCGGTATATAACCACTATAAGAGAATTATGAGAAAAGCTGAGGATGACGATGTAGAACTTCAGAAGAGTAATATTCTTGTAATAGGTCCTACCGGATGTGGTAAGACATATCTTGCACAGACACTTGCAAAGCTTCTTAATGTACCATTTGCAATAGCGGATGCAACAACTCTTACAGAGGCAGGTTATGTAGGTGAAGACGTCGAGAATATTCTTCTTAAGCTTATTCAGGCAGCTGATGGCGATGTAGAACGTGCACAGTACGGCATTATATATATTGATGAGATTGATAAGATTACTAAGAAGTCAGAGAATGTCTCAATAACAAGAGATGTATCGGGCGAAGGTGTACAGCAGGCGCTCCTTAAGATCATAGAGGGAACCAACGCATCAGTTCCACCACAGGGAGGCAGAAAGCATCCTCAGCAGGAACTCATTCCTATAGATACAACGAATATCCTTTTTATGTGCGGTGGCGCATTTGACGGACTTGAGAAGATAATAGAAGGAAGAATGAATCAGAAGTCAATTGGATTCAATGCTGAGATTGGTGACAGATCCAACGAGGATATAGGTGAGCTTTTCCATAAGGTAACACCGCAGGATCTTGTTAAGTTTGGTCTTATTCCTGAATTCGTAGGACGTGTACCGGTTGTTGTAGCACTTGATTCACTTGATGAAAAAGCACTTGTGAGAATACTTACAGAGCCTAAGAATGCACTTGTAAAGCAGTATAAGAAGCTGTTTGAGATGGATGAGGTAGATCTTGAATTTACTCCGCAGGCAGTAGAAGCAATAGCCAAGAAGAGCTTTGAAAGAAAGACAGGCGCGAGAGGTCTGCGTTCAATAATAGAAGAAGTTATGATGGATACAATGTATACGATTCCATCAGATGATAACGTAGCAAAGTGCACAATAACAGAAGATGCAGTTGAAGGTAAGGCAGAGCCTGTACTTACTTACCGTGATGAAACAGTAAAACCGACAGCATAATTTATACGGCAGGAATTACATTAACATGAAAAAGAAAAGTTACAATCTGCCGTTCATAGCATTACGCGGAATAAACGTAGTGCCGGGAATGGTAATTAATTTTGATGTAAGCAGAAGAAAATCAGTACGTGCGATTGAAGAAGTGATGAGCAATCCGGAAGAGGAACAGAAGATATTTGTTGTTGCACAGAGGGATATGCTTGTGTCTGAACCACGCCTTAAGGACATGTATGATATAGGGACAATTGCAGCTGTAAAGCAGGTGATAAAGCTTCCTAATTCTATAATAAGAGTTGCGGTTGAGGGCGAACAGCGCGCAAAAATAGGCGAACTTATGGAAAGAGGAGACATACTGTATGCACGTGCCGATGTCATAGAGGAAGATGATGCAGTACCGCCAAAGCTCGTCGAAAAAGCGATGTGCAGGAATCTTCATGAGCTCTTAAAACTCTATGCAGCTGCCAATACAGGGATTAACCGTGATGCAATAAAACAGCTTCTCGAAATTAACGATATAAAAAAGCTGGTTAATAAGTTTATGTCGGATTTTCCGATGGATTACACCGACAGGCAGAAGCTTCTGGAGATAACTCCTCTTCAGGCAAGGTTTGAGGAAGAGGAGAGAATACTTGCGGAAGAGACAGAGATATTAAGAATCAAGGATGATATTTCACAGAAGGTTTCACAGAGGGTTGAAAAAAATCAGCGTGATTATGTCATGAGGGAACAGCTTAAGGTCCTGCATGAGGAGCTTGACGGTGAAGATGCCGGAAGCGAGATAGATGAATATTATGCGGCAGTTGAGAAGCTTCAGGCATCTGATGAGGTTAAGGAACGTATTAACAAAGAGATACGCCGTTATAAGACGCTTGCATCGGGATCATCTGAGGCTAATGTAAGCCGCGGATATATAGAGACAGTCCTTAGTCTTCCGTGGGACAGATGTTCAGATGACAATAATGATATTGCAAGGGCGGAGAAGATACTTAACGAAGACCATTACGGACTCGAAAAAGTTAAAGAGAGAATCCTTGAATTCCTTGCATTAAAAGCATTTACAAACGGGGCTGAAAGTCCGATAATCTGCCTTGTAGGTCCTCCGGGAACGGGTAAGACATCAATTGCAAAGTCAGTGGCACGTGCGCTTAACAGAGAATATGTGAGAATATGTCTCGGGGGCGTAAGAGATGAGGCTGAGATAAGAGGACACCGTAAGACATATGTCGGTGCGATGCCGGGAAGAATTATTGAAGGACTCCGCAATGCCGGAACAGGCAATCCGCTTATGCTTCTTGATGAGATTGACAAGGTGAGCAATGATTACAGATCAGATACGTCATCCGCGCTTCTTGAAGTGCTTGACAGAGAACAGAACTGTAATTTCAGGGATCATTATATTGAACTTCCCGTAGATCTCTCAAAAGTGCTTTTTATCGCAACTGCCAATGATGTGAGTGAGATGCAAAGACCTCTGCTTGACAGAATGGAAATTATTGAGATAAACAGCTATACCTCCAATGAAAAGCTTCACATAGCCAAAGATTACCTTGTACCTAAGCAGCTTAAGAAGGCAGGACTTAAGAAGAGCTCAATAAAGTTTACTGATAAGGCGCTGCTTACAATAATGGACAGCTACGTAAAAGAGGCGGGCGTGCGCGGACTTGAACGTAATATAGCGCATATATGCCGTAAAGCGGTTACAGAGTTCCTTACTGATAATCCGGACGCAGCAGATAATCGTGATATTAAGTTTAGGCCTGTTAAGGTCAGCGAACGCAATATAGAGCATTATCTGGGCAAGAAAAAGTATCTCCCGGAAGATTCATATGAGGGCAGACGGGTTGGAACGGTAAGAGGACTTGCGTGGACGAGTGTAGGCGGAGATACTCTTACAATTGAAGTCATAACAATGCCCGGCAAAGGTAATCTTGTGCTTACGGGACAGATGGGTGATATAATGCAGGAATCAGCAAAGATTGCAATGAGTCATGTCAGGGCAGTGGCCGGAACAAAATATAATATCGACAGCGAATATTTTGAAAATACCGATTTCCATCTTCATATACCGGAAGGAGCAGTCCCGAAGGATGGACCATCTGCAGGAATCACAATGGCAACGGCACTTTTATCAGCTGTAACAGGAAAAAAAGTCAGAAAAAATCTTGCCATGACCGGAGAGATTACACTTATGGGATATGTCCTTGCTGTAGGCGGACTGAAAGAGAAGCTCCTTGCTGCAAAGACAGCAGGTGTTAAGACAGTTCTTGTGCCTGCCAGAAACAAGGCAGATATTGCAGAGCTGAGTGATGAGATAACCGGAGGAATGGATATAGTATATGTGTCCGAATTTGAACAGGTAATTAAAAATGCATTTGAGGAGAAAAATTAATGGTAATCAGGAATGTCAGTCTTGACATAGTTATGGGTGTGACGAGCAGCATGCCGCAGACAACGCTTCCTGAGGTAGCGTTTGCAGGAAAGTCTAATGTGGGTAAGTCATCACTTATTAATGCACTTATGAATCGCAAATCACTTGCCAGAACATCATCACAGCCGGGCAAGACACAGACAATCAATTTTTACAACATTAATGATGTAATGCATCTTGTTGACCTGCCGGGGTACGGATATGCCAATGCAAGTGAGGAAGTTAAGGCCAAATGGGGCAGGATGATTGAACGCTACCTGCAGAAATCGCAGCAGCTTAAGCAGGTATTCCTGCTTATAGATATAAGACATGCACCATCTGCCAATGACAAGCTTATGTATGACTGGATTGTACATAATGGGTACAGACCGGTTATTATCGCTACCAAACTGGATAAGCTTAAGCGGAGTCAGGTGGCAAAAAGTGTGAAGATTGTAAGGGAAGGACTTAATCTTGAAAAAGAGGATATCCTGATACCATTTTCTGCCCAGACCAAGCAGGGGCTGGAACAGATATGGGAGACAATAGAATCATTTTGTGAGTTATAGAATGAAAACGGATTCCATGTGCCATTATATTGTATGGTACATGGGATTTGGTGCATATGGAGAATGAAATAATGAATATTGTACTGATAGGCATGCCGGGAAGCGGTAAGAGTACTATAGGAGTTGTGCTTGCAAAACATCTCGGATATACATTTATAGATTCTGATATTGTAATTCAGGAGAAGCATAAAAAGCTTCTGTGTGAGCTGATTGATGAGTTTGGTGAGGAAGGCTTTTTGAAGATAGAGAATGATGTGAATAAGTCGCTTGATGTGGACAGAACGGTAATTGCAACAGGAGGAAGTGCCGTTTATTCAGAAGAGTCGATGATGCATCTTAAGAAAAGCTCTATATTTGTATATCTTAAGGTTAATAATTCTGAACTTGACAACCGGGTTACAGACCTGAAGGGAAGAGGGGTAGTAACGAACGGCAAGGAGACAATGCAGGAGATATTTGAGGACAGAACCAGACTTTATCAGCGATATGCAGATGTAACGATAGATGAGGATGAGTTCAGTGCAATATCGGTTCCTAAGATAGTAGATGAGATAGAAGAACTTGTGCGTGAGTGTGCAGGTAAGAGAAATATTGAGTTGTAATGAAGATTTTAATATAGTATAATTCAAGCATGCATAAGTACAAACAGACGGAGGGCGTTATGGAGAACGAGACAGGTTCAAAGAATTTTATAGAGCAGATTATTGAAAAAGATATTGCGGAAGGACACTGCGAGACAGTCAGGACGAGATTCCCGCCGGAACCTAATGGCTACCTTCATATCGGACATGCCAAGTCAATACTTCTTAATTATGGACTTGCTGCTGAATATGGCGGAACATTCAATATGAGATTTGACGATACTAACCCTACCAAGGAGAAGGAAGAGTTTGTTGAGTCTATTAAGAAGGATGTTGAGTGGCTTGGAGCAAAGTGGAACGGAGATATTCTTTTTGCATCAGACTATTTTCCTCAGATGTATGAGGCAGCTGTAGGGCTTATTAAGAAGGGTAAGGCATATGTTGATGACCTTTCGGCAGAAGAGATAAGACAGTACAGAGGAACTCTTACAGAAGCAGGTAAGGAGAGTCCATACAGAAACCGTTCTGTAGAAGAGAATCTCAAGCTGTTTGAGGAGATGAAGGAAGGCAGGTATGCAGATGGCGAGAAGGTCCTCAGAGCTAAGATTGACATGGCTTCACCTAATATCAATATGAGAGATCCTGTTATATACAGAGTTGCACATATGACACATCACAGAACAGGAGATAAGTGGTGCATCTATCCTATGTATGATTTTGCTCATCCTATAGAAGATGCAGTAGAGGGAATCACCCATTCAATATGTACACTTGAGTTTGAAGATCACAGACCTCTCTATGACTGGGTCGTAATAGAGACGGGATATAAGACATCACCTGAAGGTAATCCTAAGCAGATAGAATTCGCCAAGCTTTATCTTACCAATGTGGTTACTGGCAAGAGATATATCAAGAAGCTTGTTGAGGACGGAGTAGTTGACGGATGGGATGACCCACGTCTTGTATCATTAAGTGCTTTAAGAAGAAGAGGCTTTACACCTGAATCAATTAAGATGTTCGTTGATCTTGTGGGTGTTACGAAGAGTCAGGGCTCTGTTGAGTATCCTATGCTTGAGTACTGCATAAGGGAAGACCTTAAGCTTAAGTCAAAGAGAATGATGGCAGTCCTTAATCCTATTAAAATTGTTATAGATAATTATCCGGAGAATCAGACGGAATATTTTGATGTACCTAATAATCAGGAGAATCCCGAACTTGGCTCAAGAAAGGTTCCATTCTCAAGAGAGCTTTATATTGATGCTGAAGACTTTATGGAAGAACCGCCTAAGAAGTATTTCAGACTGTTTCCGGGGAATGAAGTACGCTTTATGAATGCGTACTATCTTACATGTACCGGATGTGAGAAGGACGCAGATGGCAATGTTACGCTTATTCACTGCACATATGATCCTGCAACAAAGGGTGGCAATTACCCTGAGCGTAAGGTTAAGGGAACAATTCACTGGGTTAATGCTCCTACAGCTGTCAATGCTGAAGTAAGACTGTATGAGAACCTTATTGATGAGGAGAAGGGCGTATACAACGAGGAAGATGGGTCAATGAACATTAATCCTAACTCACTTACTGTTCTTAACAAATGTGTTGTCGAGCCTGAACTTGCAGATGCTAAGCCTGAGGATAAGTTCCAGTTTGTACGTACGGGATATTTCTGCGTTGATTCAAAGGATTCATCTAAGGAACATCTCGTATTTAACAGAATTGTATCACTTAAGAGTTCATTCAAGCTTAACTGATATTAATGTATAATTATGAAAGCGGGGACAATATTAATGGACGATTTGTTTGGTGATCTTGCGGGACTTGGAATTAAGAAGCCGCAGAGTGAAGATATATTCAAGGAAGATGAACAGGAGGCTGCCGCCAGGCCGGGCGTACAGTCTCCTATAGAGAAAAAGGAAAAGGTATTTAACGAAGCTGATTACATATTTGATAAGAATATGGAATGTCCTGTGTGCGGACGTTCGTTCAAGACTAAGAAGGTAAGGGCCGGAAAAGCACGTTTCCTCGGCACGGATTCAGATCTGCGTCCACTTCATGAAGGCGTTGATACTGTTAAGTATGATGCGGTAGTCTGTCTGCATTGTGGATATGCTTCGCTTGAGAGAGTATTTACCAATGTTACTGCGAAGCAGGCAAAGGAAATACGCGACCAGATAGGATATAACTTCAAGGGAATGACCAATTCAATAGGCGCATATACATATGAAGAAGCAATCCAGAGGTACAAGCTTGCGCTTCTCTGCTGTGTTATCCGTAAGATGAAGATAAGTGAGAGAGCTTATGTATGCCTTAAGCTTGGCTGGCTTTACAGAGGATGGAAAAGTACACTTTCTGAGTCGGATGCGGATTATGCGAAGAAGAAAAAAGAATGTGACGATAATGAAAAGTCATTTATAACTAAGGCATATGAGGGCTTTAAGATAGCTCTCGCCAAGGAATCAATGCCGATATGTGGCATGGATCAGTATACATTCAGCTATCTTATGGCTGATCTTGCAAGGCAGAACAAAGATTACGACAATGCCCAGAAGTTCATATATGAGATAATAAGTTCAAGATCTGTATCAGCTAAGGTTAAGGAAAAAGCCAGAATGCTTAATGAGAGAATTAAGCAGGAAAAAGATGAACAAAGCTCTTGAAAATGATACTGTAATATGATAGAATTTATTAAATTAAAAAAAGAGAAAAACTATGTGCTTCTCTTTTTTTTTGCGCAAATATGAAAAAATATAACTATTCAGCGCATAATGATGTATTTTTATGCATCATGATAAAAGAATCGTTATTGAATAATGAAAGGAAAAGGTGGCGTTCATGAAAGCATTTTTAATACTTGAAGATGGAACGGTATTTCAAGGTACGAGCATAGGTTCAACCAGAGAAGTAATCAGCGAGATAGTCTTCAATACGTCTATGACGGGATATCTGGAGGTGCTTACAGATCCTTCGTATGCAGGACAGGCTGTAACAATGACATATCCACTTATCGGTAACTATGGAATATGTCATGAGGATATGGAATCTTCCAAGGCATGGCCTGACGGCTTTATTGTGAGGGAATTATCTAGAACGCCAAGTAATTTCCGTAGTGATGATACAATACAGAATTTCCTTAAGGAGCAGGATATTCCGGGTATAGCAGGGATTGATACAAGAGCTCTTACGAAGATTCTTCGTGAAAAGGGAACTATGAATGGAATGATTACAACTAATGAGAATTATAACCTTGATGAGGTTCTGCCTAAGCTTAAGGAATATAAGGTTACAGGAGTTGTGAAGAAGGTAACATGCAAGGAACCTGTACATATGCCTAATACAGGTTACAGAGTTGCACTTATGGATTTCGGTGCCAAGGCTAACATTGCCAATTCGCTTCATAAGCGTGGATGCGATGTTACTGTATATCCTGCACTTACGCCGGCTGAGGAGGTACTTGCATCTAACCCTGACGGAATTATGCTTTCCAACGGTCCCGGAGATCCTAAGGAATGTGTGGAGATAATTGAAGAACTTAAGAAGCTTTATGCAAGCAATGTACCTATATTTGCAATATGTCTCGGACATCAGCTTATGGCACTTGCAACTGGAGCTGATACACACAAGCTTAAGTATGGACACAGAGGAGCTAATCATCCTGTTAAGGACATGAAGACAGGAAGAGTATATATATCAACACAGAACCATGGATACGTTGTCGATGAGTCAACACTTGACAAAGATATTGTCAAGCCGGCATTTGTCAATGTTAACGACGGAACTAACGAAGGTCTGGAGTATATAGGCAAGAACATATTCACAGTCCAGTTCCATCCGGAAGCATGTGCAGGTCCGCTTGATACTGCATATCTTTTTGACCGCTTCATTGGAATGATGGCTAAGTAATATAAACATTTGTATACATTAGTATAATAGTAAGCATTATAAGCATTAAGCTTTGAATGGGAGGAAAAAATGCCAAAGAATCCAGACATTAAAAAAGTATTGGTTATCGGATCAGGTCCTATAGTAATCGGTCAGGCTGCAGAGTTTGACTACGCAGGTACACAGGCTTGCCGTTCTCTTAAGGAGGAAGGTATTGAGGTAGTACTTGTCAACTCTAATCCTGCAACTATCATGACAGATAAGGATATAGCTGATGAAGTATATATTGAGCCACTGACAACTAAGTCAGTAGAGCAGATTATTCTTAAGGAAAAGCCGGACAGCGTGCTTCCTACACTTGGAGGTCAGGCCGGACTTAATCTTGCAATGGAGCTTGACGAAGCGGGATTTCTTAAGGAGCATAATGTAAGGCTTATCGGTACAACAGCACTTACAATAAAGAAGGCAGAGGATCGTCTTATGTTCAAGGAGACGATGGAGAAGATTCATGAGCCTGTTGCGGCATCGTTAGTTGTCGAGAATGTTGAAGACGGTGTTGTATTTGCGGAGAAGATTGGCTATCCTGTAGTTCTTCGTCCGGCATATACACTTGGCGGCAGCGGCGGTGGTATCGCACATTGCCGTGAAGAACTTGAAGAGATTCTTGAGAACGGACTCCGCCTTTCAAGAGTGGGACAGGTTCTTGTAGAGCGTTGTATCGCGGGCTGGAAAGAGATTGAATACGAAGTAATGCGTGACAGCAACGGTAACTGCATTACAGTATGTAATATGGAGAATCTTGATCCTGTAGGTGTTCATACAGGTGACAGTATCGTAGTAGCTCCGTCGCAGACACTTTCAGATAAGGAATACCAGATGCTCAGAACATCTGCCCTTAATATTATCAGCGAACTCAAGATTACAGGTGGATGTAATGTACAGTTTGCACTTCATCCTACGAGCTTTGAGTACTGTGTAATCGAGGTTAATCCACGAGTAAGCCGTTCTTCAGCACTTGCATCTAAGGCTACAGGTTATCCTATTGCCAAGGTTGCAGCTAAGATTGCGCTCGGATATACACTTGATGAGATTAAGAATGCAATCACAGGCAAGACATATGCAAGCTTTGAGCCTGCACTTGACTACTGTGTAGTTAAGATACCTAGACTTCCGTTTGATAAGTTCATTACAGCTAAGAGAACTCTTACAACACAGATGAAGGCTACAGGTGAAGTTATGAGCATAAACCAGAGCTTTGAGGGAGCACTGATGAAGGCCATCCGTTCACTTGAACAGCATGTTGACAGTCTTATGTCATATGACTTTACAAAGCTTACTGATGATGAGCTTCTTGAAGAGCTTAATGTTGTAGATGACAGAAGAATCTGGAAGATTGCCGAGGCACTCAGACGTAATATGCCTCAGGAGACACTTCATGATATAACTAAGATTGATCTCTGGTTCATAGATAAGCTTGCAATTATAGTAGAGATGGAGAAGACTCTTAAGGAGCAGCCTCTTACTAAGGAACTTCTTGCGGAAGCTAAGCGCATTGAGTTCCCTGATAATGTTATTGGACAGCTTACAGGCAGAACGGAGGAAGAGGTTAAGGCTCTCCGTGATGAGTATGGCATACATGCAGCGTTTAAGATGGTTGATACATGTGCCGCAGAGTTTGCTGCTACAACACCGTACTACTATTCATGCTATGGAAGTGAGAATGAAGTTATAGAGACAACACCTCTTAAGAAAGTTCTTGTACTTGGTTCGGGTCCTATCAGGATCGGACAGGGTATCGAGTTCGACTTCTGCTCAGTTCACTGTACATGGGCGTTCAAGAGAGAAGGATATGAGACAATAATCATCAACAATAACCCTGAGACAGTAAGTACAGACTTTGATATTGCTGATAAGCTCTATTTTGAACCACTTACAGCAGAGGATGTTGAGAATGTTGTAAGACTGGAGAAGCCGGACGGAGCAGTAGTACAGTTTGGTGGACAGACAGCAATCAAGCTTACGGAAGCACTTATGAAGATGGGTGTACCTATTCTCGGTACAAAGGCAGAGGATGTCGATGCTGCAGAGGATAGAGAACTCTTTGATGAGATACTTGAGAAAACACAGATTCCAAGAGCTAAGGGACATACAGTTTATACTGTGGATGAGGCTCTGAAGGCTGCTAATGAACTTGGATATCCGGTGCTTGTAAGACCTTCATATGTCCTTGGCGGTCAGGGCATGCAGATTGCGGTATCAGATACAGATGTTATCGAGTTCATGAATATTATCAACAGAATCAAGCAGGATCATCCTATTCTTGTAGATAAGTATCTTATGGGTAAGGAAATCGAAGTCGATGCTGTATGTGACGGTGATGATATTCTTATTCCGGGTATCATGGAGCATATTGAACGTGCAGGTATCCATTCAGGAGACAGTATCTCTGTATATCCTGCCAAGTCTCTTTCTCCTAAGATTATCGATATGATTGAGGATTACACAGGAAGACTTGCAAGAGCACTTCATGTAAAGGGACTAATCAATATACAGTTTATCGATTATAATGATCAGGTATATGTTATCGAGGTTAACCCACGATCAAGCCGTACAGTTCCTTATATCAGCAAGGTAACAGGAATTCCGATTGTTAAGCTTGCTACTAAGGTTATCACGGGAAGTAAGATTAAGGAGCTTGGTTATACACCGGGACTTCAGAAAAAGTCAGATTATTATGCAATTAAGATGCCTGTATTCTCATTTGAGAAGATACGTGGAGCTGATACAACACTTGGCCCTGAGATGAAGTCTACAGGTGAGTGCCTTGGTATATCCAAGGACTTCAATGAAGCACTTTATAAAGCGTTCCAGGGTGCCGGAGTCAACCTTCCAAAGCACAAGCAGATTATTATGACTATTGCCGATAAGGATAAGGAAGAGTCACTTGATATTGCTAAACGCTTTGACGCTCTTGGATACAAGATTTATGCTTCAAGAGGAACAGCTAAGTTCTTTAATGACAACGGAATAAAGGCTATCAAGGTTAATAAGATTGACCAGGAGTCACCAACACTTCTTGACCTCCTTTATGAGCATAAGATAGACCTTGTAATTGATACTCCTTCTAACGGAATTGAGAGAGCAAGGGATGGCTTCCTCATCAGACGTATTGCAATTGAGACAGGCGTTAATGTACTTACAAGCCTTGATACGGCACATGCACTTGTATCGAGTCTTGAGCATGCATTCAACAGCAATGACCTCTCAATAGTTGATATTGCCAAGATCTGATTATATAAGATATATAATATAAGACCATATTATTCGTAATGAGTAATATGGTCTTTTTTTAGATAAATAACAGTACATTAGTACTATGACTGCATTTCGAAACTCCTACAAATATGGTAAATTGTATAAGTGTTATAAGGCAATAATATATGGTATATTAGACTAATGAGTGATTTGAAAAGGGGTATGGAGTTGTTTACGAAAAAATTATTGAAGTTTATAGCAGTCCTTCTTACGATAGTGCACTGTGTTATACTTGCGGAGATGATACACATGGGCGTGAAACCTATGATTGTTTATAATATATTCAGTATATTATGTTATCTCATTGCAATCTGTTTTATTAACAAAGAGTATTATAATGCAGTCTTCATAGCGGCATATTTTGAAATAATCCTGCATTCATTCCTTGCAACAGTATTTCTGGGATGGGATTCAGGATTCGCATTATATATGATAGCACTTGTTCCGGTGGGATTTTATATGCAGTATTTTATATCGGGGGATAAGTATAACATTAAGCAGCCATTGCTTCTGAGTATTTTGGATTTTGTCATTTTTATAAGCTGTAAGGTGTACTCGGCTGATGATATATCGCCGGTATATGTGGGAATGGAAAGTGTCATACATGAGGGTATGTACACATTTAACGCATTTTGTGTGTTCACTGCACTTATAGGATTTTCGGTTATATTCCTAAAGGAGCTTAACAGAAGCCACGATGAAATCATTAAGGTTAATGAACAGCTTGGAAGAATGGCTAAACTGGATACACTTACCGGATTGTTTAACAGACGCGGAATACAGCCGTTTCTTGATATATGTAGTGTTTCAGGAAGAAACTTCTGTATTGCAATGTGTGACATAGATGATTTTAAGAATGTCAATGATTCATACGGACATGATGTTGGTGACGAGGTAATAGCAAGGACAGCCAGAACAATACGTGAATGTATCAAGCCGGACGACCATGTGTGCAGATGGGGAGGCGAGGAGTTTGTATTTCTTGTGGACAGTGCACAGATACATGATGGATATATAATAGCAGATAATGTAAGAAGGACGATAGAGCAGAATCCTCTTGAGATATTCGGTAAGATAGTGGATTTTACTGTGACAATCGGTATTACTGAATATAAAAAGGGAGAGACAATCGACCAGACCATAATCAGGGCTGATGAGATGATGTACAGCGGTAAAAAGAATGGCAAAAATGTTGTCATAAGTGGAATATAAAAAATACATAAAAGGGATGAATTATACATTGTTCGTATAATTCATCCCTTTTATAAAGTATAAATATAATCGAAGCGACGTGATTCGAACACGCGACCTCTGCGTCCCGAACGCAGCGCTCTACCAAACTGAGCCACGCTTCGATATATGCAACACTAAGATAATACACTTTTTAGGCCGCCAAGTCAAGTGAAAAAATAGTTATGATTTTGTAATGATTGACATCTAATCTGTAGACTAATAATGATAAAAGAGTTATAATAAGCAAAAAATAAAGATTCGTATCTAACGCATGATGCGATATCTGGGAGGATGATAATATGCATATAGGTGATTTCTTTGATTTGAAGATGCTTGATGAGATTATGCGTTCATGGTCGAAAGCAACAGGGCTTGCAACGGTAGCCGTTGATAATGAGGGAAAGTACATATCAGGAGAAATCGGCTTTACGGACTTTTGTATCAAGTATACGAGAGGCTCCAAAGAAGGATGCAGAAGATGTGTAAAGTGTGATAACGAATGCAGCGGAACATATTATTGCCATGCAGGACTGATGGATTTTTCTCATGATATAATTGTCGACGGACAGTTTATGGGAAAGATTATAGGAGGTCAGGTGCTTCCTGGTGCTCCGGATGAAGATAAGTTCCGAAGTATGGCTGTGGAATTAGGAATAGATCCTGATAAGTATATAGAAGCATTACGCAAGGTGCCTATCAGATCGGAAGAGAGCATAAGAGCAGCATCTGAGCTGCTTGGCAGAGTTGTCAATATGCTCGTTAACTTTGAATATTCAAAGAAAAAGAATGAGAATCTTATTAATACAATGAATGATGAGCTTGGCAATTCAATGAAGCTTATAAGACAGGTTGAGGACTATTCAAAAGATCTTGATGGTATTGAGAACAGACAGAATATTCTTTCACTGAATGCTTCAATAGAAGCTGCCAGAGCAGGTGAGGCAGGAAGAGGATTTGCTGTTGTTGCCGGTGAGGTACGCAATCTAAGTGCCCGTTCATCAGAAGTTAACAGGCATATTAAGGATACGCTTGCAAATCTTGATGATTCAATTACCAAGATGGATAAGGCGAGAGTTTCAATCTGACAGATATCGATAAGAAGTACAACAGTAACAGCACAACAGATATTACATATTAATAAAGCTGCACGGCATATGACTGGCAGCCGGAGTTCCGGTTACATCACAGGCTGCGCAGCTTTTTTGACAGTCGTACGGAATTGTATATCCGCGCGTATTCAATAGGTGTTATGTCTTCAATATAGTTGGAAGGATAATTACGGATGATTCCTTTTGAGGCAAGCAGCTCAACGGCCTTGTTGTAAGCTATGGCTGCTTCATGCTCACTTGAATATATCCCGGCAACAAAGTTACCCCGGATATGTATAACAGCTTTATATAATGTCCTTCCGTTACGCTGTATCTCCTGCACTCCGTGGTAATGATTGATTATGTGTATATTGCCGTATCTGAAGTCATTATGGTCTCCATTTACAAATATATAGTCACGGCCACATACGGCATGGCTTCTGATACCATAGTGGGAAAGAATACTTGTCTGTGAACCGTAATCATTTACAAAGAGGTAACCATCGCGGGACATTATTTTGTGAGTTGAATAATAAAACAGATCATCAACATCAAAACGCAGCACACGCTCAGATGTGAGAAAGTACAGGAAAAATTTCTTGAAAATATATATCGGTGTCTTAAAATACATTCCATTATCACGGTAATTGATGAGGATGACCCATTTTTCAAAAGAAAGAGGAGTATCTGCCGGATAATGAAGGTCAGGCAGAAGATGGCCGGCTGCCATATCGCTCAGCGGTGTTCCGTCATCATCATGGAGGAGAAGGTCAGCATCACGGTAGGCTCTTGCAGCAAGATTGATGTCGTCATAACTTCCGAGACTGATATGCTTGTTTTTGTATGTTATTGATACACGGTAATATGTGGAGCCGTCCTTGTGTGTTGCGGTGAAAACACCGGGCATTGACGTCATGCTGCTCATAAAAGCCTCCTCCTGCATTCAGCTTATGTTTAGTATTTATATTTATTGTGCATGGAGCAATGAAAAAAGTCAAGGTGGCCGGTATATGAAATATTTATATTTTAGGCACAACACACTTGTCATAATGCCTAAAATAGTTTAAAATATTTCAATATGTAAAATGTCAATAAATATAAAAGTGAGGATTTAATCATGGAAAAGACAATGGAGAAGATTGTAGCTCTGGCTAAGGCAAGAGGATTTGTATATCCGGGTTCTGAGATATATGGCGGACTTGCCAATACATGGGATTACGGTAATCTCGGAGTAGAGCTTAAGAATAATGTTAAGAAGGCATGGTGGCAGAAGTTCGTTATGGAAAGCCCATACAATGTAGGTGTTGACTGTGCGATTCTTATGAACCCACAGACATGGGTTGCATCAGGTCATCTTGGCGGATTCTCAGATCCACTTATGGATTGTAAGGAGTGCCATGAGAGATTCAGAGCTGATAAGCTTATTGAGGATTGGTGCGCAGACAATAATTATGAGCTTGAGGGCTCTGTTGACGGATGGACACAGGAGCAGATGAAGAACTTTATCGAGGAGAAGCAGATTGCATGTCCTTCATGCGGTAAGCATAACTTTACAGATATCCGTCAGTTCAACCTTATGTTCAAGACATTTCAGGGAGTTACGGAGGATGCAAAGAATACAGTATATCTTCGTCCTGAGACAGCACAGGGTATATTTGTTAACTTCAAGAATGTACAGAGAACATCAAGAAAGAAGGTACCATTTGGTATAGGACAGATTGGTAAGTCATTCCGTAACGAGATTACACCTGGTAATTTTACATTCCGTACACGCGAGTTTGAGCAGATGGAGCTTGAATTCTTCTGTAAGCCGGGAACAGACCTTGAGTGGTTCAATTACTGGAGATCATATTGTATCAATTGGCTTAAGTCTCTCGGAATGAAGGATGACGAGATGAGAGCAAGAGATCATTCACCTGAAGAACTCTGCTTCTACAGCAAGGGTACAACGGATATCGAATTCCTCTTCCCATTCGGATGGGGCGAGCTCTGGGGTATTGCAGACCGCACAGATTATGACCTTACACAGCACCAGAACGTATCCGGTGAGGATATGTCTTACTTTGATGATGAGTCTAAGGAAAAGTACATTCCTTATGTTATTGAGCCGTCACTTGGCGCAGACCGTGTAACACTTGCATTCCTCTGTTCAGCATATGATGAGGAGGAGATTGGCGAGGGAGATGTAAGAACGGTTCTGCATTTCCATCCGGCACTTGCACCTGTTAAGATTGGTATCCTTCCTCTTTCAAAGAAGCTCAATGAAGGCGCTGAGAAGATTTATGCAGAGCTTTCCAAGAAGTATAACTGTGAGTTTGATGATCGTGGCAATATCGGTAAGAGATACAGAAGGCAGGATGAGATTGGTACACCATTCTGTATAACATATGATTTTGATTCTGAGACAGACGGAGCTGTTACAGTACGTGACAGAGATACAATGCAGCAGGAGAGAATCAAGATAGAGGATCTTAAGGCATATTTTGAAGATAAGTTTACATTCTAATTCTAACAGGGTGGTCAGATGATTTGTCCAAAATGTGGTAATGAGTTTGAGGGTACGACGTGCCCTAAGTGTAATTCCCCGGCAATCCTTGTTAATGCCTCGGATTATGAGCGCAGGCGCAGGGAGTGGGAAGAACGCGAGAAGCAGAAAAACAGCGAAGAGCGGAAGAAGCAGAAGAACAGGGATGATGTGAGGCGTGTAGCAAAGAAGATTGCGGACACGGATTACAGTCAGCTTGTATCTTCCAATGCAGGCAGAGCTGCCGGATTTGCTTCCAGGAATCGCAGAATATTAGCAATGGCAGGAGCGGTAATAGCTGCTGCCATTGTGATTATTGTACTTATAAATGCTGTGACGGCTTCCGGTAAAAATATATTTTATGTAAGTGATGGCAGCAGCATCTATAAGGGAATGGATAAAAATAACATTATATGCAGCACTGATGATGTCATTTTTAATTATGACAGATCATGTGCATATTCATATAATAGTGTCGGGGATATCGACAGGCAGGCTATAATCGGGACAATGGTTTCTTCCAATGGCAGATATTATGCAGCTGTGATGTACACTGAGAATAACGGCGGCAATAATGAAAGCGCAGCAGTTGATGGTAACGATGATGCAGGGTATATTGGAGAGAGCAACAGTACAGCTGTTAACGGCAATGCAATCAGCACCGGTACATATACACTAATATGCTGGAAGAAGAACGGTGGATATGTATCAGTCAAGAGCAGCACTGACAAAAAGACCATTGCGATGGTGACAGATGACGGCATGCTTGTATATACCGATACGCATTATCTTAATGAAGGTGCAGTAGGAGCTGAGATACTTGGATGTTATTATATCGATGAACAAAAGAACCTCACGCTTTCGTCCGATATGGATGAATATGCCGTTGCTGCGGACAATGTAATATGGACTGATTCGGATGGAACACTCTATCGTACAAAGTATAAAGACGGCACAGCTGTAAGAATTGCCAGAAATGTAAAAAAAATATATACACGGCAGAAGACGTATATGTATGCCAATGTTAATGGGATGATTCAGACGGAATCTGCATTTGTATATGTTACTCAGGACGGAGAATATATTTATCTTGACCTGTCTGATAAAAAGAATCCTGATGGAATATATCTGTTTACATCGGCTTCACAGACGGACAGCCTTGTATATATAGCCAAATCAGGCTGTGCTTACACGGCAGGAGGAGGCAGGCTGTCAAGAATAACAGGTATAACAGACGAAACAGTGTCAGGCCAGCCGGATGACAATATCCGCAAGACAGAGACTGTATCGGAACTTGCTTCATCGTCTGTATATTATTCTTCAGATGCTGATTGCTTGTATTATGTTAATAAGTCAGATGAACTTGTATTAATTAAGAATGCAGGTAAAGCAGCCGATATAAGCGTTTCAGGCGTAACTGTTACTTCAGGGATTACAAAGTCGGGAATTCAGTATACTGCGTACGGCAATGACGGCTTCTGGTATATATCACAGTCATCGCTTTGTTATTGTGATGGATCTTCTAAGCAGATTAAGCTGAAAGACGGTGTAAAACAGGGCGCAGTAATCTACTGCATGGAGTATAAGAACAGGATATACTGTCTGCATGACGGTACATTATCAAGAATATCCACAGGCGGCAATGTACAGATGGAGACAGGTGGTATAGCTGATATATGGACGGGAAGAATAAGAACCCGCTGAAACATTTGTAATAATGTAAGACTTCCGATACTACAATGTATTAGTATGTATAGGGAGTCTTTTATGTTACAAAGAAGAATGGCGGGAATATTGCTGACTGTAATAGTGGCAGTGCTTGCGGCAGTGCCGGTGCAGAGCATGTGTATGTATCGGGTGAATGCAGCAGAGCCGGATGTTGAGTCACCATCCGTGATACTGATGGAGGCATCAACCGGCAAGACGGTATACGAAAAAAATGCGGATGAAACACTTCATCCTGCAAGCATAACTAAGATAATGACGCTTATTCTTATATTTGATGCTTTAAGCGAGAATAAGATAACGCTTGATGAGAATGTAACAGTATCTGAGCATGCTGCCTCAATGGGTGGAAGCCAGGTATTTTTGGAGGCGGGAGAAAAACAGACCGTCAACACCATGATAAAATGCATATCTGTAGCGAGTGCCAATGATGCATCGGTAGCAATGGCAGAGCATATATGGGGGAGCGAGCAGACATTTGTTGATAAGATGAATGAACGTGCACAGGGACTTGGCATGAGCGGTACGCATTTTGTTAACTGCTGCGGGCTTGATACTGACGGACATATGATGACTGCGAGGGATGTAGCCATAATGTCAAGAGAACTGATTACAAGGTATCCGCAGATACATGAGTATTCCGGAATATGGATGGATACCATAACGCACAGCACAAGACGCGGAGAGTCAGAGTTCGGGCTGTCCAATACTAATAAGCTGATTAAGCAGTATGAATGGGCAACAGGTCTTAAGACCGGCTCAACCGGTCTTGCAAAATGCTGTCTTTCAGCTACTGCTGAAAAGGATGGGATAGAGCTCATCGCTGTCGTAATGGCAGCTCCTAACAGTAAGACACGTTTTAAGGATGCGATAACCCTGCTTAATTATGGATATGGTGTTGTAGACATTTACAGAGACAATGCATGGTTAAGTCAGGAAAAGATAGTTGTACACGGAGGAAAATCTGATTCGGTAACATGCCGTAAGAATAATGAATTTGTCTATGTATTTACGGAAGATACTGATACAGACAGAATTAAGTGTACGGAGGAATATGCAGACGGGCTTGATGCACCGGTGTATGAGGGGGACGTGGTCGGACAGATGGTATACGAGCTGGATGGCAATATACTTGGAACTGTTGATATTGTAGCGGCAGATACAGTAGAAAAAGCGGGATTGGGAGATTGTATAAGAAGTACAATGATGAAAATGTTGCTAAATTAATGTACCGGGTATAAAATCTAATCGTTAGATAACGGAATGGAATGGGGATTAATATGCAGGAAAATATATCATCCGAAGAGATGCTCGAGATACTTGATAATAATGGGAGACCTACAGGCAGGGCTAAAACAAGGCGGCTTGTCCACCGTGACGGTGACGCACATGCAACATCTCATGTATGGATTATAAGAGCTGATAATATTGGTAAAACAGGGTACGATATTCTGCTGCAGAAGCGCAGCCATAACAAGGATTCATTCCCTGACTGCTATGATATATCGTCAGCCGGACATATACCATTCGGTCAGGGATACATTGAATCAGCGATAAGGGAACTTAAGGAAGAACTTGGAATTGACGCTTCGGAAGAAGAGCTTGAGTTCATCGGGGTTCATGATGCGTTTAACAGGGCTGAATTCTACGGACAGCCATTTCTTAATCATGAGATAAGCAATGTCTATCTTCTTGAACGTGGTCCGGAAGCAGTTGAATTCAGGCTGCAGCCGGAGGAAGTACAATCGGTTATGTGGATTGATTTTGACGAATGTTATAATAATGTTAAGAATAACCTGTTTGAACACTGCATCTGCATGGATGAGATGGATATGCTTTATGATGCACTTTCACATAGAAAAAGTCATTAAAGAGCGAATGACTGATGAATGGAGGAACTAATGGATCTGTTTCAATATATGCGTGAAAATACGATGGAAAAGGAATCACCGCTTGCATCGCGCATGCGTCCCGAGACCCTGGAGGAGGTTGTGGGACAGCAGCACATAATCGGAAAGGATAGGCTGCTCTACAGAGCAATCAAGGCCGACAAGATAAGTTCAATTATATTCTATGGTCCTCCCGGAACTGGTAAGACAACGCTGGCAAAAGTTATTGCCAATACTACAAGTGCTGATTTCTGCCAGATTAACGCTACAGTTGCAGGCAAGAAGGATATGGAAGATGTTGTTGCAAAAGCAAAAGATAACATTGGAATGTATGGAAGAAAGACAATACTTTTTGTGGATGAGATTCACCGCTTTAACAAGGGACAGCAGGATTATCTGCTCCCGTTTGTCGAGGACGGTACAATCATTCTTATAGGTGCAACAACAGAGAATCCGTATTTTGAGGTCAATCAGGCTCTTATATCCAGGTCGGCAGTATTTGAATTGAGGCCTCTTGAAAAAGATGATATTCTCAAGATCATAAAAAGGGCAATATCAGATGACAAAAAAGGTATGGGTGCGTATGGAGCACTGATAGATGATGATGCGTCGGAATTTCTTGCCGACTGTGCCAATGGTGATGCACGAAATGCACTTAACGCAGTGGAGCTTGCCGTACTTACAACATCACCGTCAGAGGATGGTCACATACATATTACGATTGATGTAGCATCAGATTGTATTCAGAAACGTGTGCTTAAGTATGACAAGACGGGTGACAACCATTATGATACGATATCAGCATTTATTAAGAGCATGAGAGGCTCGGATCCGGATGCGGCGGTGTATTATCTTGCAAGGATGCTTTATGCAGGCGAGGATGTTGCATTTATTGCCAGAAGAATAATGATATGTGCAAGTGAGGATGTTGGAAATGCGGATCCGCGTGCATTAGAAGTTGCTGTGGCTGCATCACAGGCTGTTGAGAGACTTGGAATGCCGGAAGCGAGAATAGTTCTTGCACAGGCAGTTACTTATATTGCGTGTGCGCCTAAGAGTAACGCTGCGTATATGGCTGTTGATGCTGCACTTGACAGGGTTAGGAATGAAAAAACAGCAGCTATTCCAACGCATCTCAGGGATGCGCATTATAAGGGGGCTGCGAAGCTTGGGCATGGTGAAGGTTACAGGTATGCACATGATTATCCTAATCATTATGTTGACCAGCAGTACCTTCCGGACGAACTTAAGGGGACGAAATTCTATAACCCTACAGATATGGGATATGAGAAGGAGATGAAGAATCTTCAGAAAAAAATAAGAGAAGAAGCAGGAGAAGTTTAGATATGACAGAATACACACAGTATATAGTCTCACATATAAGAGGACAGATTACGGGAGATTACGAAAAAGATATGCAGTATCTGTATGACTGCAGTGAAAAGTATAAGGAGGATGAGGAGTCTGCGGATATTTTAAGAGAAATAGCATCAATGATGTATGAGATACTGCCCGATGACCAGAAAGAGCAGGTAGGTGACAGACTGAAAGACCTTCACGATAATTTTGAGACTACATATCAGGCTGTATTGGACATGATAAAATGCAATGATACTGCTAAGGCCAGAACAATGATTGAAGAACTTATTGCTTCAGTTGAAGGAAGATATGTAAATGATGATAAGAATATATATCTCAGTCTTAATCATATAATGGAGCTTTATGAGTATTCATACTATTTTAAGATGGACAGGAATATAAAATGTACCGATGTGATGTATAACGAGTATTACAGAACGTATGCACAGCTGCTATGTGCAACAGGAGAATATGGGAAGGCACTGGATGCCTGCAATACTGCGCTGGAATGGAATCCTGTTGACCTTGAATCGCATCTTCAGCTTGCTGAAGTGTATATCCTTATGGGCAATCATGATGAAGAGTATAGGCAGGCGACAGAGAATGCTTACAGATATTGCTGCACAAGAGCGACAATGGCTAGGTATTACCGTAATATGGGGCGGTATTATCTTGACAAATACAAGCCTGAAACAGCTAGGGCACTGTATGTGTACAGCAATATTTATTTTAGCAGTGAAGCAGCAGACAGTGCACTTCAGTTCATAGAATCAGCACTTAATGCACCTGCTCCTAAGTATGAGATAAAAGAACTGCAGCAGATTCTTGAAGAGAATGATGTGAAGCTTGGACCTGATGCGGATACAATTGGAATAATATACCGCGTGGGCAATCTGATGCTGGAAAGTAAGGATTATGACAGGGCGAGAGACTGCTTTGCCATTGTATATGATATTACTCAGGATGAAGAGACAGGAACTATTCTTGCCCAGCTTATGAATTCGCAGGCAGATGATATACAATAATTGTATGCCAGGATGATAATTCATGTCTGTATACAGAAATTTTGGAATGCTTTAACAAATTTTGAGTTATTATAAGCACAAATTTTGAGTTAGTTTGTTAATTGAAAATGTGCAGCCCTCTCTGATATAATTGCACTCACCAATTATAACAGAGGGGGTATTTTTATGAAAAAAATTTCTAAAAAGTTTGCTGTTGTGTGGGCAGCTGCGGTAACAGTGATGGTTGTTGCAATGATGGTGCAGATTATGCGGCCGGGCAATGCATTGGGGGCGCAGGGATATGACGGCACGGACAGTGCCAGGACAGGGGAGGTACATGAGCAGGGCAGTCTGCATGTAAGGACAGAATTTGAGGATATTAAGGATATGCTGCGGCAGAGATGCATAGCGGTGCTCGAGAATGGTGTGAAGGTTGAAGATATGGCGGTTCTGTCAGATGTATTTGGGGACAGGCAGATTAAGCTGCTGTATGATGCATTGGCGGCAGAGCTTGAGAATCAGGGGCAGACTGTTCCTGATGGGCTGTATGCAGTTATAAGGGACAGCAGCGTCCCTGCAAAGTGGAGGATAATGCTCGATTCGGCAGATGTGGAGCGGATTGCAGGTATTATGATGGAGTATATTGAGAATAACAGGGAGCGGCTGTATGACGGTGACAGGTTATCCGATGCCAATGTATCAGCACTTGTGCGGGAGGCACTTGAGAGTGCGATGTCAGGTCAGGAGGGGCGCCTTATAGTATCGAAAGAATATATATCAGGCAGCAGTGACATAATCAGGGAGGTAATAAGCAATATAACCGGTAACGGCAGCTATCGGATACAACTGAGTGATGAGGATGTGAGAAGAATAACAGATGAACTGAAAGACCAGATACAGATGCCGCCGTCACAGAAACAAATACTTGGGCATGAGGAGCTTAACGTATTGCTTAACGGATGGCAGGAGCAGATTACAAGAAGCATCGGAAGCATGATAGATTTCTGCAATTCAAAGCTGGATGAGCTTGGCTCGGATATTGATTATATGGGAAGACGTGTCGATAATGACATGACATCACTGGAAGGGAAAATTGGTGGAGAGATGTCATCACTTGGAGGCAGGCTCAGCGATGACATATCATCAGCTAGGGATGGGCTTGATGCATTATCACAGCGTCAGGATGCATCAGACATACGGCTGGATGTGATAAGGCAGGATAATGAAGAGAACATAGCTGCGTTGAAAGACAGTACAATGCAGCTTATAGAAGAACTTTCGGCAGTATCTGACAGTCACGGAACAATGCTTCTGCAGAATGCACAGGCTGTGGAGAACCTGAGAAACGTGTGTGAAGCGCTTGAAAATGATAAGCTTTCAAGAGCGGAATTTGACAGATTTGGTGTTTCAATAAATGAGGTAATAGAAAAAGCCAATCAGGAAAATAATTCGGCTATTGCTAAGCTGGCTGAGGAGGTTAAGAGTCAGGGGAATAATATCGGCAGAATTAATGATATGTATAACGAACTCGATAAGAGTGTTACGGCGAGATTTGAGGCAGCAGTGGAAGAGGCACAGAAAAAGCATGAGGAATTACGGGATAATATGACAAAGGATGTTGAGAAAGCGAAGGAAGACCTGCAGAAGAATATTGATAATGTGTCAGATAGCATGAACAGTATGGATAAGAAACTTGATAATATATCGTCAGAAGCACAGGTACAGCTTGACAGGCAGAATAAGGAGCTTAACAAGAGAATAGACGGAATAATAGCGGAACTTGATAAGTCATCTTCGGAATCTGATAAGAAGCTTGCAGAACTGATGAAGAGTATGCAGGATAACATAGGAGATACAACAAAGCTTGTAACATCACAGAAAACTGTTGTTGGAGCACTTAATGAGGTTTTTCAGTATGCCAGTGACGGTAAGAGAGTCATAGCGGATGCAATAACTGCACCGACAGCCGGAACTGGCATAAAGACAGAGATTAATGCATCATTTGGTGTTATGGCGGGTAATATCAGTAAACTTGCCAAAATTAATTATGACAAGGGGCTTGCGGATGCAGATTCTGTAATTAATACATCAGGAGACAACTATAAGGCTGGCGTTGACAGCGCTAAAAAGGGGAATGCTTCTCCTTCACAGGTACTTGCAGGAGTTACGTTCACATCGCTGGGAGGAATTAATCAGACGGGAACTATGCCTGACAGAGGAATGCTTAACTGGAAACCGTCTGCCGGAGAGGTTATGAGAATCCCGGAAGGCTATTACAAAGGAGGACTTATAGATTCGTCAGCTGCATATGATGCCGGAGTTAAGGCAGGACTGACGGCTGAAAAAAAACAAAGTTTCCTTAAGTACACGATAGATAATATATGCAGTACTCCTTATCAGGAAGACAGTAATGATATAACGTATAATGTTGACGGATTCAGTAGAATATATTACAGATTCAGCTCCAGCTACGGAGAGAATGATAATGATGAATCGTTCGGTAAAGCAAGCCTCACAATTAATAATCAAAGTCAGTGCGTGTTTGACGAATATGATGAAGATGATAACCGAATATACGGAGGAAGAACTTATGAAGGAGTATTTGACTGCGGCGGAATGTCAACGATAACAACATCTGTATGGATACGATCCGGCAGTTCGAGATGGGGTTCAGCATCTTTTCAGATTACGGATGTAGAGTAGAACTTGTTGTCACTGCTAAAAAATAGTATAATAACAATATTACATAGATGAGCAGGAAGGCAGTGGATTAATGAGTATATTGAATCTTGAGAAGATAACGAAGGTTTATGGTGAAAGGACGTTGCTTGACAATGTCACTCTTGGTATAAATGAAGGCGATAAGATTGGCGTTGTGGGAGTTAATGGCTGCGGTAAGTCGACGCTCCTCAAGATAGTAGCAGGTCTGGAGGAGGCAGATTCAGGTAAGATTGTAAAGGGCAATGACGTAACAATCTCATATCTGCCTCAGACACCTGTGTTTTCTAAGGATGAAAGGATAATAGATTATGTTGTCGGTGGTGCGTTGGATATTGCGACAAGCTATAATTCCGGAGGATCGGAGCACGAGCTTGAAAATTACGATTCAATAGCCGGGGAAGCTAAGACTATTCTTACAAAGTTAGGAATAGATGATTATGAAGCTGATATCAGTAAGATGTCCGGCGGACAGAAAAAAAGAATAGCATTGGCAAGAGCACTTATAAGACCATCAGGTCTTCTTATACTGGATGAGCCGACGAACCACCTCGATAATGATATGGTAATATGGCTGGAGGATTATATACGCAGATTCCGTGGACAGCTCCTGATGGTTACGCATGACAGATATTTCCTTGATAATGTAACGAACAGGATAATAGAGGTTGACGGAGGCAGTCTGTATTCATATGCAGAGAATTATTCGGGCTTTCTTAAGCTTAAGAGTGAGCGCGAAGAGATGGCCAATGCAACAGAACAGAAAAGACAGAATATGCTACGTAAAGAGCTTGCCTGGATCCAGCGTGGATGTCAGGCACGTTCAACCAAGCAGCAAGCAAGAATTGACAGATATGAGGATATGAAAGAAGCTTCAAGGCAGGCACGGCAGTCGTTTGATAAGCAGTCACTTGAACTTGGCTCGGTATATACAAGGCTTGGTAGGAAGACGATAGAGCTTAACAGCATATCCAAGTCGTTTGGTGCAAAGAAGATAATAGATAACTTCACATATATATTCCTGCGTGATGACAGAATAGGTTTCATAGGCAATAATGGCTGTGGTAAGTCGACGCTTATGAAGATTATTACCGGAATTATGGAGCCGGACAGCGGCTATGTTGAAATCGGACCAACTGTCAAAATCGGATTTTTTATGCAGGAGAATAAGTTTGAAGATGAGTCACTTACAGTGCTTGACTATGTTAAGGCAATTGGAGAATATGTAATCACTGCTGATGGAAGGATTACGGCATCACAGATGTGTGAGAAGTTTCTTTTCAACATGAAGATGCAATGGACACCGATAACCAAGCTGTCAGGCGGAGAGAAGAGAAGATTGTATCTCCTGTCCGTACTTATGGAGTCACCGAATGTGCTTATTCTGGATGAGCCTACTAATGACCTTGATATTGAGACACTTGAGATACTTGAAGACTACCTTGATAAGTTTGCAGGAATAGTAATAACAGTATCACATGACAGATATTTCCTTGACAGGGTTGTGGACCGTATATTCGCTTTTGAGGACGGTGGAGTGATTAAACAGTATGAAGGCGGATTCAGCGATTACTATGAAAAATCACACCAGTCAGCAGGTGCGGCTGTTGCCAGACAGGCAGCTGCACAGGACGGAAAGCCGGCATCGGTAAGGAACAGGGAGCATGAGAAAAAGCTTAAGTTCACATTTGCGGAGCAGAAAGAATTCGAGACTATAGATGATGATATAGCTAATCTTGAACAGAAGATAGCGGATATAGATATGCAGATAGAAAAATCAGCTACACAATATTCAAAGCTTAGCGAGCTTATGTCACAAAAAACGGAATATGAACAAAAGCTCTCAGACATGATGGACAGATGGGTTTATCTCAATGATCTCAATGAAAGGATTAATAATGAAGAACAACGCAAATAACAAAAAGAAAAGAGGCCTATTCAGGATTGTGTTCGGAAGAACAACAATTGTCGTACTTCTGATTCTTATGCAGGTGGCAATGCTGTTTTGTGCATATGCATTTCTTGCAAATAAGATAATATACTATCAGGGAGTTATAACTGCAATATCGTTCGTCACCCTGGTATGTATAATCAATAATGACGAGAATGCCGGATTTAAAATTGCATGGATAATTCCTGTATTGGCATTCCCGGTATTTGGCGCGTTATTCTATCTTTACTGCCGCAATCAATATTCCATTAAGATGATAAAAGGAAAGCTTAATTCGATTGATGCTGACATAAAGCAATATCAGAGAAAAAGCATAGGTGCTGATTCTGTTGAGGTTAATAATGATCTTGGGGAAGTAGGTATTGCTAACTATCTGTATAATTCCGGAAACTATTCAGCATATACGGAGAGCGGGATAGAATACTATCCGCTTGGAGATGACATGTATGTGAGCCTTGTAAGAGAATTAGAGAAGGCAGAGAAGTTTATATTTTTGGAATATTTCATAATTGCCAAAGGATATATGTGGGATTCGATACTTGATATTCTCAAGCGAAAAGTCAGTGAAGGCGTTGAAGTCCGCCTTATGTATGATGGAATGTGCAGTTTTGTTCTCCTGCCATATTCATATCCGAAGCAGCTTGAAGAGTACGGAATTAAGTGCAGGATGTTTGCACCTATAGTTCCGGTACTCTCGACGTATCACAATAACAGGGATCACCGTAAGATAGTTGTGATAGATGGCAGGACGGCATTTACCGGTGGGGTTAATCTGGCGGATGAATACATTAATCACATAGAGAGGTTCGGACATTGGAAAGACACGGGCGTTATGATTAAAGGCGACGCTGTAAAGAGTATGACGCTTATGTTTTTGCAATTGTGGAATGTCAGTGAGCAGCACATGGAAAGACATTACTCAAAGTATCTTATTGACAATCCTGAGATAAAGGGCAATCAGGGTATTGTAATTCCATTTGGTGACGGACCATATAATAGAGAAGACATTGGAAAGAATGTATATATCGACATACTTAACCGGGCACACAGATATGTTCATATAATGACACCATATCTTATACTTGATGATGAGATGGTGGCAGCTCTTAGATATTCTGCAGAGAGAGATGTGGAGACAATAATTATCATGCCGCATATCCCGGATAAGAAGTATGCTTATCTGCTTGCAAGAACATATTATAAAGAACTTATAGAATATGGCGTTAAGATATACGAATATACGCCGGGGTTTGTGCATGCCAAGCAGTTTGTGAGTGACGATATACGAGGAGTTGTCGGCTCATTTAATCTTGACTACAGAAGTATGTATCTGCATTATGAATGTGCAGTATATATGTACAATACACCGGTTATCAGTGATATAGAAAAAGATTTTCAGGACACTCTTGCTAAGTGCCAGCAGATAACTGTAAAGACATGCAACGAGTACTCTAAGATTGGAATGCTTATCGGAAGAGTCTTAAGAATCTTTGCACCACTTATGTGATAATTATATGTAGCAATATATGCAATAATTGGTACTTGCAATAATTTAAGAAGATATGGTATTATTTAGCTCTGATTAGGTTGAACTAATTTGAATTTAGTACAACTAATCAGGGCTTTTTATGTGCTTGTGTGTGCATACATATTATTTCAGGCAGGCGGCCTGCAGAATGGAGTTTTTGATGACTATTATTAAGCTTACATGGATAGCACTGGGATTTGTATGTTTTGGGCTTGGTACACTTGGAGTAGTGCTTCCGGTACTGCCGACAGTTCCATTTTATATGGCAACGGCATATTGTTTTGCAAAAAGCTCAGACAGATTACATGATTGGTTTACAGGAACACCGTTATACAGGAAGTATCTGGATTCATATGTGAAAAACAGGGCAATGACTGTGAAAACAAAGGTGAGCCTTCTTACAACGTCTTCAATAGTAATGGGAATAGGATTTATTATGATGGAAAGCGTTCCGGCTGCGAGAGTTATTCTGTTTGTCGTGTGGGTATGTCATATATTATATTTTGTTTTCAGAGTGAAGACTATAAGAGAAAGCGGGGAATCAACATTTGTCGGGGACTGATATGAATTATAAGACTGAGAAAAAGAGACTCAGGGAGCAGAAGGTAGTTGGGCAGATGATTGCGCTGTATTGCAGGAAGAACCATAACACTGATTACGGAATGAAGAATGGCGCAAGCCATGACATGAGTCATAATACGGACGGCATAGGTGGAAAATTGTGTGATGAATTCAGTGCTTTGTATGAATATGCGGCACAGAGAAGCAGAATGTGTCCTTTTATGGAGAAAAAGACATTTTGCTCTAACTGTACAGTACACTGCTATAAGCCGGAGATGAGAGAGCGGATTAAGAAGGTTATGAAATTCTCCGGACCGAGAATGCTGCTTTATCATCCGTTCATGGCGGTGTGGCATGTTGTAAGTTCACGGCTTGAGAAAAAGAAAGATAAGAAGGGAAAGACCTGATTATGATAAAGACAAAGCTGATAAAGCTGCTTGCAGACTCTAAAAAATACATAGCGTATAACATATTCTGGCAATGGGCAGCACTCATAAGCCAGATAATAATAGTGTACATAATTGCAAATATTATAGCAAAGCTGCCCGCTCCTTTAAACTATATGGACGTGGTTAAGCTTTTGGCAGCACTGGCAGTAAGATTCGTAAGTGACAGGCTCGCATCTATGGCTTCATACAGAGCGAGCGTCGATGTGAAAAGAGTGCTCAGGAAGAAGATATTTGACAAACTTTTAAGGCTTGGAAGCTCGTATAATGAGCAGATTGCAACATCGCAGGTCGTACAGCTTGCAACGGAAGGTGTTGAACAGCTTGAAACATACTTTGGAAAGTATATTCCACAGCTTTTTTATAGTCTGCTTGCACCGGTTACGCTTTTTGCGGTGCTTGCATTTGTAAGTGTTAAGGCGGCGGCAGTGCTTCTTATATGCGTTCCGCTGATACCTGTATCCATAGTGGCGGTACAGAAATTTGCAAAAAAACTGCTCAATAAGTATTGGGGAATATATACGGAACTTGGAGACAGTTTTCTTGAAAATCTTCAGGGGCTTACAACACTTAAGATATATAAGGCGGATGAGATGAAAGCCGGGCAGATGGATGAAGAAGCACAGCGCTTTAGAAATGTAACAATGAAGGTACTAACGATGCAGCTTAATTCCACAAGCGTAATGGATATTATGGCTTACGGAGGAGCGGCAACAGGAATGGTTGTTGCAGTGAGTGAATATTATACCGGTAATATAGATGCGGCCGGAGCTGTAATGATAGTTTTTCTTGCAGCGGAATTCTTTCTTCCGTTGAGACTGCTTGGTTCATTCTTCCATATAGCAATGAATGGAATGGCTGCAAGTGACAGGATATTTGAACTGCTCGATATGCATGAGGATGATAATTCGGAGACGGCAGTGATTAACGGGGCGGATGAAGGAATAGAAATAGATATAAGTAATCTGTCATTTTCATATGATGGTGAGAGAAATGTGCTGGAGAATATATCATTTGAACTGAAAAACGGCAGTTTTGTATCACTTGTTGGTGAATCGGGATGTGGAAAGAGCACGATTGCCGGAATTCTTATGAAGAGAGTTACAGGCTGGAAGGGCAGCGTTACTGTTAACGGCCAGGATATACGAAACATCAGTGATATAGATATAATGAAGAATATTACTCTGGTAAGCCATGACAGTTATCTGTTTAAGGGAACTGTAAGGGATAACCTAATGATGGGCAGTCCTATGGCATCTGATGATATGATGACAGCTGCGTTAAGAAGAGTTAATCTGGCAGATTTTGTAGAGTCAGAGGGAGGATTGGATATGCAGCTTAATGAGCGTGCAAGTAATCTCTCAGGAGGACAGAAACAGAGACTTGCGATGGCAAGGGCACTTCTTAAGGATTCAGGAGTATATATATTTGATGAGGCGACATCTAACATAGATATAGAAAGTGAAGAGATGATAATGTCAGTCATAAGAGAATTGGCAAAGACAAAGTCAGTATTGCTGATTAGCCACAGGCTTGCCAATGTCGTTAATTCGGATGATATATATATGCTTAAGGACGGCGTCATAGTTGAGAGTGGAACACATGATGAACTGACTGCCAATAAAAAAGCTTATGCCGATATGTATGAAAATCAGATGAAGCTTGAAAAATATAAAGAGGAGGCAGTATTATGAATAAATCAAATGTAAGACAGAAAAGTGCAATATCAATAATGGCCAGTCTTATAGTGCTTGTTAAGCCACTGCTTCACATAATGCTCATGGCGGTCATACTTGGCGTGGCAGGATATCTTTGTGCAATATTCATAACGGTTCTGGCGGCAGGAGTGCTTGCCTATGGAGCGTCAGTACATATTTTTATATTAATGATAGTTATTGCGGTTATGCGTGGTGTGCTTCATTATGCAGAACAGTACTGTAATCATTTTATTGCATTCAAGCTTCTTGCAATAATACGACATAAGGTATTTGCAGTATTGAGAAAACTGTGTCCCGCCAAACTTGAGGGGAGAGACCGTGGCAACCTTATATCGATAATAACAACAGATATAGAGCTGCTTGAGGTATTCTATGCACATACTATATCTCCGATAGCAATAGCAGTTATCACATCAATAATTATGACAGCTTATATTGCCAATATATATATGCCGGCAGGGATTCTTGCAATGTGTGCCTATATTATTGTTGGCGCAGTCCTTCCACTTCTGTTTGGCAGGGCAGGAGCTGACACTGGTATGCAGTTTCGCAATGATTTTGGTGAACTGAACAGCTATGTTCTGGATTCACTCCGTGGACTTGATGAAACAATACAGTATGGCTGTGAGAAAAAGCGCAGGGAAGAGATGGATAACAGGGCATTACGTCTTGCCGGTCTGCAGAAAAAACTCAGTAATATTGAGGGGAGGCAGAGGTCTGTGACTAATGCAGCGGTGCTGCTTGCATCATTTGCAATGCTGTTTCTTATGTATGATGCCGCCGCATCACATGCTGTTGGCAGTGCTGCTCATGCTATTGGCAGAGAGGAGGTACTGGTGTGTACAGCTGCAATGATGAGTTCATTCGGACCGGTAGTTGCACTTGCCAATCTGTCTAATAATCTTCATCATACGCTTGCGAGCGGGGAGAGAGTCCTGTCGCTGCTTGAGGAGAGTCCGGAGACGGAAGAGATTACTGACGGATGTGATATTGCCGGATTCGGAGGTGTGTCGTGCAATGATGTGACATTTGCTTATGATGACAGGGATATACTCAGGAACTTTTCTGTAAGTTTTCGGCCCGGACGGATGATTGGGATACACGGAGCAAGCGGATGCGGAAAATCCACGCTGTTAAGGCTTATTATGAGATTCTGGGATGTGAAGTCGGGAAGCATAGATATATCAGGAAATGATGTCCGTAACATTAACACAAACAGCCTGAGGGATAATCAGTCATTCGTTACTCAGGATACATATATATTTAACGATACGATAGCTGCCAATATAGCTGTAGCTAAGCCTGATGCATCCAGAGAGGAGATTACGGAAGCAGCTAAGAAAGCATCTGTGCATGATTTTATAATGTCACTGCCTGATAATTATGATTCAAAGACCGGAGAACTCGGTGGGGCACTGTCCGGAGGTGAGAGACAACGTTTAGGGATTGCCAGGGCATTTCTTCATGATGCGCCGCTTATGCTTCTTGATGAGCCTACAAGCAATCTGGATTCACTTAATGAAGGAATAATATTAAAAGCTCTCAGGGAGAGCAGTGACGGGAAGACTATTATTATGGTCTCGCACAGGGAATCAACTTTGAATATTGCTGATGAAATAGTGGAGATGTAAGAAAAAATAAAAACAAGGCACTGCTTTGCCGGTGCCTGTTTTGGTAGCAACAAAAAAGGAATGTACTTAACATTCCTTCTTGATGAATGCGGAAGATGGGACTTGAACCCACACGACTGCAATAGCCACAAGATCCTTAGTCTTGCTCGTCTGCCAGTTCCGACACTTCCGCATGCGTATTAAATTGTTCATCTGAATAATAATTGATGCGGAAGATGGGACTTGAACCCACACGACTGCAATAGCCACAAGATCCTTAGTCTTGCTCGTCTGCCAATTCCGACACTTCCGCATATTAAATTAGATGATGCTATAGTGGATATCCGCAATTGATATGCGGAAGATGGGACTTGAACCCACACGAGCTTAACGCCCACAAGAACCTGAATCTTGCTCGTCTGCCAATTCCGACACTTCCGCGTAGCTCACAGTTGATATCCCAACCACAACGCTTGCTTATAATAACATTTGAGTATTTGAAAGTCAACACTTTTTTATAAAAAATTTGAAAAAAGTTTTTTATGGCAAACTTTATGAGAAACTTTAATAAAAATGTTTTGAATTTTTATATGTACTATGGTACAATAGCAAAAGATGTTTAATGCGGATATAATGCATTTGACTATGTAATCTATTTTAGTTCCAGGAGGTTTATTATGAAGCATATTAAGACAATTAATGACAGAGTTCTTAAGGATACTATGAAGAAGGGCGGCTGCGGTGAGTGCCAGACATCATGCCAGTCAGCATGTAAGACATCATGTACAGTAGGTAACCAGAGCTGCGAGAATAAGAACAACTAATACTCATAGTATTGGACTGCTGACGAGAGAGTGTTTGGGATATAAGCACTCTCTCGTTGTGTGTTTATGATTGTATGATTTTTAAAGAAAAGATAGTAGATATAGATAGATTTGGAGTAATTAAGTAATGATTCATCAGTATAAGAACAACGGATACAACATAATACTTGATGTCAACAGCGGAGCAGTTCATGTTGTTGATGATATAGTTTATGATGTTATAGAGGAATACAATAAGAATGAAGATGCCGACGGCAGATTTACAGGCACTGATAAGGACAGTCTGGCTGAGAAGTTTGCATCAAAGTACAGCAGGGATGATGTATATGAAGTATGTGATGAGATTGAAGAGCTTACAGAGCAGGGGCGTCTTTTTACAAGAGATATATATGAACCTTACATAGACAGCTTTAAGGACAGACCAACAGTTGTTAAGGCACTCTGCCTGCACATAGCACATGACTGTAACCTTGCATGTAAGTACTGCTTTGCAGAAGAAGGAGAATATCACGGACGCAGAGCCATGATGTCATATGAGGTTGGCAGGAAGGCTCTTGATTTCCTTGTTGCCAATTCAGGAAGCAGGCGCAACCTTGAGGTTGATTTCTTCGGCGGTGAGCCGACGATGAACTTTGACGTTGTTAAACAGCTTGTTGAATATGGAAGAAGCATTGAGAAGGAGCATAATAAAAACTTCAGATTTACGCTTACGACTAACGGAGTACTTCTTAATGATGAGATAATGGAATTTGCCAACAAAGAGATGGCAAATGTAGTTTTAAGCATTGACGGACGTAAGGAGATTAATGACCTTATGCGTCCTACACGCAATAACCATGGCAGCAGCTATGATATAATTATGCCGAAGTTCAAGAAGTTTGCAGAGAGCCGTAATCAGACTAATTATTATGTGCGCGGTACATTTACACATAATAATATCGACTTTTCAAAGGATGTTCTTCATCTCGCAGATGAGGGATTTGAGCAGATTTCGGTTGAACCGGTAGTTGCAAAACCGGAAGATGACTATGCAATAAGAGAGGAAGATCTTCCTAAGATATTTGAAGAATATGATGCACTTGCAGCAGAGCTGGTTAAGAGAAAGAAGGCGGGTAATGGATTCAATTTCTTCCACTTCATGATTGACCTTGATGGCGGTCCATGTGTAGCCAAGAGACTTTCAGGATGTGGCTCAGGCTGTGAGTATCTTGCAGTTACTCCTTGGGGTGATTTTTACCCATGTCACCAGTTTGTGGGTAATGAAGAATTTATAATGGGTAATGTGGACGAAGGTATTACACGCACAGACATCAGAGATGAGTTCAAGGCGTGCAATGTATATTCAAAAGACAAATGCAAAAAATGTTTTGCAAAGTTTTTCTGCTCGGGCGGCTGCGCTGCCAACTCTTATAATTTCCATGGCAATATCAATGATGCATATGATATTGGATGTGAGATGCAGAGGAAGCGCGTTGAGTGTGCGATTATGATAAAAGCGGCACTTGCAGACAAATAATTTATTATGGGCATGGAGGATTGATATGAGGTACAATTTAAAAAAGAAGATTATCTATTCGATAATCATTCTTGCACTGCTCTTTGGAATGAGTTATGTTGCTATATTCGGAATGAAGGACGGATACGGCAGCATAGGACAGATTAAGCAGGGACTTGATCTTGCGGGCGGTGTCAGCATAACTTATGAGATACAGGAAGATAATCCAAGTGATCAGGATGTATCAGATACAATATACAAGCTGCAGCAGCGTGTTACTAATTACAGTACTGAAGCAGAAGTATACAAAGAGGGTGGAAACAGAATTACTGTTGAGATTCCTGACGTAACGGATGCCAATGCAATTCTTGAAGAGCTTGGACAGCCGGGAACACTTATGTTCCTTGACAGCGACGGATATACTAAGTTCAGCAACGGAGAAGAATGCACACCTCTTCTTACAGGCTCAGACGTTAAGAATGCAGTAGCAGGAGCAGACACAAGCCAGTCATCAACAAGCAAGTATGTAGTATCACTTGAGTTTAATGATGAAGGTAAGCAGAAGTTCGCAGATGCAACATCAGCTAACGTAGGCAAGATTATTTATATAGTATATGATGGTAAGGTCGTAAGCGCACCAAGAGTTAATGAGGCAATTACAGGCGGAAGTGCACAGATAGACGGTATGTCATCTTATGATGAGGCTAACACTCTTGCTTCATATGTAAGAATAGGTGCAATGCCTCTTGAACTTAAAGAGATGCGTTCGCAGGTAGTAGGTGCAAAGCTTGGAGAGACAGCAATCCAGACGAGCCTTCTTGCGGGAGCAATAGGACTCGCAATACTCTGCCTGTTTATGATAATTGCCTACAGAGTACCGGGAGTTGCAGCCTGTCTTGCGCTCGTAATATATGTAGCACTTGATATATTTATACTCAGCGTATATGAGATAACACTTACACTTTCAGGTATAGCAGGTATTGTATTGTCAATCGGTATGGCTGTCGATGCCAACGTCGTAATCTTCTCACGTATAAGAGAGGAAATCGGTGCAGGCAAGAGCGTTGATGCGGCAATCGAACAGGGCTTCAAGAAAGCTATGTCAGCCGTAGTTGACGGTAATGTTACAACAATTATCGCAGCACTTGTTCTGTATCTGAGAGGTTCGGGTTCAGTTAAGGGATTTGCGGTAACTCTTGGAATCGGTGTTGTGCTTTCGATGTTTACGGCACTTGTTATTTCTAAGACGATAGTACGTCTGCTTTACAACTTTGGCTGCAAGTCAGAGAAGCTGTATGGTTCTGTAAGACACAAGAAGATATTCGACTTTGTCAGCATGAGAAAGGCTACATTCGCTATTCCGGGCGTAATACTTGCTATCTGTATTATCGTGATGATAGTATTCACAGCCAATGGTAAGGGCGCACTTAATTACAGCCTTGATTTTGCAGGTGGTACTTCTACAACAGTTACATTTGCAGAAGAAATGTCACTTGCTGACATTGATGCCAATGTAATCCCTGTAATCAGGGAAGCTACAGGAGTTGCCAATGTGCAGCAGCAGAAAGTAACAGACAGCACACAGGTAGTATTTAAGACAGATGAGCTTTCATTAGCACAGAGAGAGGCTCTTAATACAGCACTTGAGAATAAGTTTGGTGTGGCTGATTCAGATATTGACAGCCAGAGCATCAGTTCAACAGTCAGCTCAGAGATGAAGCAGGATGCAGTTATAGCTACTGTGCTTGCAATTATCTGTATTCTTATATATGTATGGTTCAGATTTAAGGATATCAGCTTTGCCGGAAGTACGGTACTTGCACTTGTGCATGATGTTGCAATCGTATTTACGTTCTATGTATTCTCAAGACTTTCAGTCGGCGGAACATTTATCGCATGTATGCTTACTATAGTCGGATATTCAGTTAACTCAACAATCGTTATATTCGACCGAGTACGTGATACGATTAATTCGGCAGCAGATAAGAGTAAGCTGGATTATAAGCAGGTTGTTAATGAGAGTATCACTAATACACTTACAAGATCAATTAATACATCACTTACAACATTTATAATGCTTGCTGTATTGTATATATTCGGCGTTGCCACAATCAGGGAGTTTGCACTTCCTCTTATGGTTGGTATTATTGCAGGTGCATTCTCATCAGTATTCCTTACCGGTAATATGTGGCTTATTTTCAGAGCTGCCAAGGAAAAGCATCAGGCTAAGTCTGCTGCAAGAGAAGCGGAAAAAGAGAAGAGAGCAGAGGCGGAAGCTGCAAAGAATCTCAGCAATTCAAAGAAAAAGAAGAAAGATAAGAAGAATAACGAAGATTAATCTTACATCTGAAAGGATATATGCCTGCGGCTTATATAGTGTCGCAGGCATTATTTTTATAATATGAGTATATGGAAAGTATATGCCAAAAAGGCGGATTTTAAAGCTATAGGAGCCAGATTCGGAATTAATCAGGTGATTGCCCGTATAATAAGAAATCGCGATGTGACGGAGGATTCGCAGTATGAGGAATATCTGTACGGGGGACTTGAAAGCATGCATGATCCGGCACTTATGAAAGGGATAAGTGAAGCGGTGGCTGTTATAAAAAATGCAATAGCAGACGGAAAACGCATAAGAATAATAGGTGATTATGATATAGACGGGGTATGTTCGATATGTATACTCCACAAAGGGCTTATAATGGCTGGAGCAGACGCAGATTATGTTGTGCCGGACAGAATAACCGATGGATATGGAATAAATGAGAATCTGATACGCAATGCGATTGCAGACGGCATAGACATGATTATAACATGTGACAACGGAATTGCAGCATATGATGCGATTGCATATGCAAAGGAAAATGGTATAACCATTATAGTAACAGACCATCATGATGTGCCATTCAGGGAGAACGCAGACGGAACAAGAGAATATATCATCCCGCCTGCAGATGTTGTGGTTGATCCCAAACAGTCAGACTGCGGATATCCGTTTAAAGAATTGTGCGGTGCGCTTGTAGCATGGAAGATGATACAACATCTGCTTGGGAAGAAGCCAAAGGACAGTGAATTTCTGATGTATCTGCTTGAACTTGGAGCGATTGCCACGGTCGGGGATATAGTAAGTCTTCAGGGAGAGAACAGGACAATAGTCAAGCAGGGACTGCGGCATATTCATGCGGGAACGAGAAATGTCGGACTTAAGACACTGATGGATGTGTGTGGAGTTGCAGAGGCTGATTTTAATGCATATCATATAGGCTTTGTTGTCGGACCGTGTCTTAATGCGAGCGGAAGGCTTGACAGCGCGGTTAAGGCGATAAGGCTCCTTGAGACGGATGATGAAAAGCAGGCGCAGGCGCTTGCTGCTGAATTAAAGCTGCTTAATGACGAACGTAAGGATATGACGGAAAGGGGAGTCGAGAATGCGTGCAATACGGTTGAGCGTGAGTATGGAAACAATATACCACAGATTATAGTTGTGCATCTCGATAACTGCCATGAGAGCGTTGCCGGTATTATAGCGGGAAGAGTAAGAGAGAAATATTACAGACCGTGTATAATATTCACGGATTCAATAGGCGAGCACGGAATATACAAAGGTTCAGGAAGGTCAATTGAGCCTTATGATATGTTTGCAGGAGTTAACAGATTCAGGGATATGCTGGAGAAGTTCGGTGGACATCATATGGCAGCGGGAATGAGCATAAGAAGCGAAAGATTTGAAGAGTTCAGGGAATGTCTTGTAAATTCAATGGACATGAGCGATGAAGAACTTACACCGGTAACATGGATAGATGTGCCGATGCCGCTGGACTATGTGACAGAAGAGGTGACAGAACAGCTGCAGCTGCTTGAGCCGTTTGGTAAAGATAATCCCAAACCTGTTTTTGCAGATAAGAATCTTACAGTTGTAAGAAAGAATATAATAGGAAAAAACCGCAATGTACTCAAAATGATACTTCAGACTGTCAACGGACGCAGACTTGAGGCTGTGAAGTTCCACGTCACGCAGGAAGAGGCAGATAATATGAAGACAGGGGATATTATTTCAATTGTTTATTATCCTGATATAAATACATTCAATGGCAACAGCACGCTCCAGATGATTATCTCTGAAATAAAACATTAAAAATATCCCCCGGGTGACAGGCATGGTACGGTCTGAAATCCGGGGGGCGTATTTTATATTATGAACGTTTTATCTTTATAAGACATTTATTCTGGTCAGCGTGCTCGAATATGTAATCAATAAAAGTTTTTTTGAATTCTTCCGGAATGTCAGCCTTGCGTATCATGACAATCATCCGGCCTTTGTTAAACATCATGTAGTATCCGAGCTTATCATATATTGTGGTAAATTCATCCCAGTTGTAGGTGTAGGATATGTTAAAATCCTTTATCTCTGCGAGAATCCCTGTTGGCATAAGTGTAATCTCACATGGGGCACTCTCTGATGCATCACGGTGTTTCAGATGGTAGCTGATGCTGCTTTTGCACTGTGAAAATATGAAAAACGGATATGCACAGAATATTACATAAACAATCATTAAAAATGATGAACGGAATCCACAGGCAAAGAGCACAATCGATGCTGCGGCCGGAATGCACGAAAGGATGAGTTCAGTCTTATTGCGCCAGAAACGGTTCCAGTATACAATCCGGGAGTATTCTTTGCCATCAGCCTTTAGCCTGGTATTAAATTTTATAATATCCATTATATAAATCCCTCATTTCTGCTAAAAAATAATCTTTGATTAATATAACACACGCTGCAGCTTTACTCAATAAAATAATAATAAAATCGTAATATAGCTGTTCCAAAAAGGGAGAATATAGAGTATAATAAAAAAATAATTAATCAGATAAATATGCGGCGGTAATGCCAGTGTGCGGGGGAGATTTTGTTGTGGAAAAAGACAGCGTACGCGATATTGCAATGACTAAAATTGTCAGCAGGCTTGACAAGGAAGGAACATTCACGGAAGTAGTATATGAGATTCTGCAGGAGACTCAGAAGTATCTTGAGGCTACATGTGCAGCACTTATGCAGATTAATTCATCACAGACTAAGATAGGTACTGTAATAGCATGTGATTCTGCAGGTAATTCCAATTATGTGCCTCCTGAAGTCAGACTCGAAGGAATGCAGGGAGTATTGTTTACGGAAGAGACAACAGTGTATCAGAAGTCAGAAGCTGACAGAGTCCAGTCAGAACTTCTTGAGCAGCTTGATGTAAGCTGTATAGTTACTGTTCCTATTGTAATCAATGACATGATTGCGATGTATTTCGTGATATTTGAGCAGAATGAAGAACATGCATATGATGACAGGAAACTCCAGTTTATACAGGATACGGCCAGGATTATTCAGAGCATTGCACAGAAGAAGATAATTAACAACTCATTGCTTTCTTCGTATGAATTGTTAAGAGAGATATTGAGTAATATAGGAAGCGGGATTATTGTCTGCAGTCAGGAGAATGGCAATGTGCTTTTTGAGAACGATATTGCACAGAATGCAGATGAAGTCCGCAGAACAATGAAGGAATGTATTCAGGATTTCTTCGATAAGGGATGTCCTATGGAGGATATCAGACCCGTTGAGAATTACGATGCACAGTCAGGCCTCTGGTTCGAGGTAAGATTTGCTCCGCTTAACTGGCTTGACGGCAGTCCGGTAATTATATGTACTGCGGTTGATATTACGCAGAAAAAGAAGAATCAGCAGAAGATAGAATATCAGGCTCATAATGATTTTCTTACAGGCCTTTATAACAGAATGAAGTGTGAAAGTGACCTGCGCAAGGTTATCAAGAATGCGGTAAAGGATGGCACTACAGGTGCTGTAATGTTCATTGATCTTGATAATTTCAAGCATATCAATGACGGATTGGGACATCAGTATGGAGATGTTCTTCTTCAGCAGGTTGCAGCAGGAATCCAGGGGATAGCAGGGCTTCGTGGACACTGCTACAGAATGGGCGGCGATGAGTTTGTAATAATAATAGAACCGCAATTATATGACCAGCTTGACAGGTTGGTAAGAATAATTTCTGATATGTTCAACAGATCGTGGTATCTTATGGGAACGGAATATTACTGTACAATGAGTATGGGTATTGCACGTTTTCCTGAACATGGGAGCGATGTTAATGAGCTTATCAAAAAAGCAGATATTGCAATGTATGAGGCCAAGAAAGGCGGAAAGAACCGATATGCTTATTACAGTGCCGGCAATGATAGTGGCTCGATAAAGCAGCTTGATATTGAAAATAATATGCGTCAGGCAGTAGCTTCGGAATGTGACGAATTCATTGTATTCTACCAGCCTGTAGTGGATGCTGTTACGAGAGAATGCGTATCATGTGAAGCTCTTATAAGATGGAACAGTAAGGCACTCGGATTTATGGCACCGGGAGAGTTTATACCCCTTGCGGAATATCTTGGACTTATTACATCAATAGGTGACTTTATACTTGAGGAAGCGTGCAGGCAGTGTAAGGACTGGAACGAGCATGGTTTCCCTGATTTCAGGATTAATATTAACCTTTCGGTTGTACAGCTTATGCAAAAAGACGTTGTTGACAATGTTAAGAAGATTCTTGACAGAACCGGCGTTAATCCGCATAACATTGTCCTTGAGATAACGGAATCATTTGCAATTAATGATATGGAGAGAGTCATGAATATCGTTAAGGGATTGCGAAGGCTTGGTCCTAAGATTGCACTTGATGATTTTGGAACAGGATATTCATCGCTCAATTACATAAAGCAGCTCCCACTTGATATAATAAAGGTGGACAAGACATTTATAGATGATATAGTTGATGATGATTACGCAAAGGCATTTGTGAAGCTTATAGTAGAACTTTCCAAGACGATAGGCACTAAGATATGTGTAGAAGGCGTTGAATCAAGAGAACAGTATGAGGTACTGTCACAGATTGGTGTTGACTACATTCAGGGGTATTATTTTGGAAAACCTGTACCTGTAGGAGAATTTGCTCACAGAAATCTCCGGAGGGATGCGCAATGAATGCAGATAATTCATATGAAGGAATAAAGAAGCGTAATCTGTCAAAGGAACTTGACAGACTGATAGGCTGTATATCGGCTGAAGATATAGTGCCAAAGCTTCTGCTGCACAGTTGTTGTGCGCCATGCAGCAGCTATGTAATAGAATATCTTTCACAGTATTTTGCAATTACGGTTTTTTATTATAATCCCAATATATCCGAGCGGGAAGAATACACGAAACGTGTTGAGGAGCAGAAGCGTTTTATCAGTGAGTTTCCGGCGAAGAACAAAGTGAACTTTATAGAAGGTGATTATGAGCCTGATGTATATTATGCAGCTGTAAAGGGATTTGAAAAGTGCCCTGAGGGAGGCAACAGATGTTTTATCTGTTATAGGATGAGGCTTGAGGCAGCTGCGGAACTTGCTGCCAGGATGGGTACATTTGATTATTTTACGACAACTCTCAGCATAAGTCCGCTTAAGAACAGTGCAATGCTTAATTCTATTGGATATGAGCTCGGGAAGAAGTACGGAGTTCCATATCTGCTATCGGATTTTAAGAAAAAAGAGGGATATAAGAGGTCAGTAGAGTTATCATCTGAATACAATCTGTATAGACAGAATTACTGCGGATGTATATTCTCAAAAACAAACAAATAATATCAAAACAACAGCAAACAGGAGGTATGATTATGGCAAAGAAGGGTTCATTATTAAAGACAGTAATAGGTCTTGGTTCACTTGCAGTTGCAGGTAAGGTAGCATATGACAAGTACAGGAACACAAAGGAAAAGTATGTAAAAGAAGAAAAAGAGAGTGCTGACGATGTAGTTAAAAAGTATAATGCAATTGCAGAGTCTAAGGTCATCGAGATACAGGATGAGGAGTTCGAGGGATGTGAGATTAAGGCTTCTGCATCAAAGGTTGTTCTTGACTTAAGTCTTGCCGTGATTGAAAAAGATGTCTATATTAATTTTAAGAGCCAGGCAAGCAGCGTTGTTATTGTAGTACCGGAGGGAGTTAATGTTACATGTGACATTGAGAAGGTAGCAAGCCGTGTACGCAATGAAGTCATAAATGTTGATGAAGAAGGAATTCACACTGTATATGTTATAGGTAATGCGAGTGTAAGTAATGTTGATATCATTCCTGTTGATTTCTATGGTGAAGACGAAGACTTTGAAGACGAGGATGTGGAAGCTGAGGCAGACGAGAGCAATACAGATGATGCCGCAGATGCAGGAGAATCAGGGGAAAATACTGTAGAAGCAAAGCCTGAGGTTAAGGCAGATGTAGATGAAAAGGCAGAAAAGTCAGACGGTGATAAAGATGAGCATGATGAGACTGACGAGATTCCGCTTCAGGAAGTATAATTGAATAATGAGGCAGAGGCTTTGCTGATATGTGGTTATGTATCATGTATCAGTTCAAGGCCTCTTTTTTTAATTAGGAGTCGGGAACTTGCTGAGCCAGTGAAGTACGCACAATCATTACTACCCGTCAAACGGGTAGTAATGATTACAGTCTGATAAGATACATGGTTATATATAGCTTAACTGTTGTGTGCTAAAGCCTCGGCTAACTGAGCTCTGAGTTGGGCTATTACAGCATCCTTTTCATTAAGCTGGGAATTGGCCTCATCAAGCTGTGAATGAGCATCATTAAGCTGGGAATTGGCCTCATCAAGCTGTGAATGGGCGTCATTAAGCTGGGAATTGGCCTCATCAAGCTGTGAATGAGCATCGTTAAGCTGGGAATTGGCCTCATCGAGCTGGGAATGAGCATCGTTAAGCTGGGAATTGGCCTCATCGAGCTGAGCATTGAACAGATTCAGCCGTTCTTTAACTTCACTAAGTGCTGCCCGTGTGCCATCAAGTTCAGCTCTGGAAGCTTCAAGCTCAGCCTTGGCATCTTCAGCTTCTTTTGTCATTGTATCAATCATAAGCTTGGTTGTATTCCTGTCAAGTATACGAAGTTCTTCGGAAAACATATTCATCACCTTCCCTACATCAGTACACATTCTGTAAATAATATCGTAGAGTGGCTTGAAATCAGGATACTTTGTGATGATTTCAATAATGCGTTCAGGTGAATCATCACTCAGAAATGTAAGCCATGCCTCTTCGATAGTTTCTATAGGTTTATTGTGCATGTGCTTATGAAAATTGTCAAGTGATATGAGAATAAAATCCTGTAACATATCAAGACTGATTCCTGTGTTGAAAGATGTCCTGCCGTAGTGTATATAACATTCCGGTCTGCCGGATAATTCATGTGGGCTGCGTTCATATAGGACGATAAGGTATACGGTTTTTACATCACGGTATGTAAAATCACGCTTTTTCTCGCTACGGATACGTTTATACTGACGCAGAAGCATATCAGCAGAATAGCAGGAACAGCGTTGCGCCGGAAACATATAACCTATACGCTGGACTTCTATGTTGGCAACAGAACCATCTTCAAGCTGTATGATAATGTCTGTTACAAGAAGAGAAGCCTCATCTGTAATTCGTGTGGTATCATTGGGAAGTACGTGAAGAATGTGGACCTTGCGCCCAAGAATTGTTGTTAGAAAACCCTCAAGAGGTTCGGGATTGCTTTCAGCATTCATAACTTCTTTAAAGAATGAATCATACATAATCTTAACGCCGCATGCTCCGGAACAAAAGCTTATAAATTCATTCTGCTCCTGCTCGTTCCATAAATAGAATATACTGCTGAGACCGGCGTTATTCTTAATCTCATCCATAATCTCATCACGAGACCTGATATATGGAAAGTATTCTTTTAATTCAGACTTGTTCAATAAAAATCCCCCTTTGTAAATAATTAAAACAAATAATATCCGGATATTACTGAAAGTGAAATAATATTATCATGCAACGGCAGTAAAATACAATGGCAATAGTATATAAAAAAATAATTTATGTTTGGAATGGTTTAACAAAGTTTTATCAAAATTAAAAATAGTATCTGTAGATATAGAATATATGTATCTGCATGATACAGTTATATATATTCATCCCTGAATGCTTCGTAGTTTTCAGCAAAGCGTCTGCACATAAGCGATTTATTAAGCTCATAATGGAGTACATATTGTGCATACCACCAGTTGATTTCCGATTGGGCAGGGATTCTTCCAAGTATATCTGCAAAAAGAGTATATTTTATCCAGCGTTTGACGGCTTCCTCTGATTCCTGAAGCCTTTTGGTGAATTCATACCAGTCAAGCTGGCCTGTGCTGAGAAGTTCCACATAAGTGTCTGCATCACCGATTTCTCGACCAAGAACAGTCAAAGCATAGCGGTTTACCTCGTATTTTAACTGTTCAGGACTAATAGCTCTATTCATAATGTTGCCTCCTTCAAAGATTAAAGAATTGCCTATATCCGAAAAGTGTTCATTGATAGCGAAATAATCATGCCAGTCAGATACGGTTCTGCTCAATATCTCATCACCATACCAATGATTGTTTTTATATCCGCCATTGCCACGCGTGTCGAGGTGTACGGCGTTACCCATATAGCCAATGCCCTCGCATCCGAGATCCTGTGCGATACAGCATATAATACTGCCGGGAATCACGTCATTATCAGAGTAAAATACTATATCCGCAGCCATACCGTAAGCGTGGGCATCCTTATCAAGTCCGCTTATCGAACGGCAATAAGCTCCAGGTTCCCTGTAACCATCATTTACAGTGGCACTTGAAGCACCGCTCACCCTGAATACCTTTTCGAGCAGATCAATAAGTGCATCGTCAATAAGTACCTCATCACAGCCGTTATGGGACTGGAATTCGTGCAGCATAAAGTGAGGGGATAATTGTATATCCCCGTCAGAAAAATAATAACTGTTAATCATAAAAGCTCCTTTCATCCAACTGCAATAAGCGTCATTGATGTTGAAGAATCAGGTTCACCACGATAAAATGCAGCATTTCCGGAATGGTCCCACTTAAACAAATTTGCAGTAAATATTCCGGTATTGGTGTCATAACTGTAATCAATTATAAAACGGGTTGTTGAGTCACTGAAGAATGAGTAATTTATCTGACAATACACATTTGTGTAACCTTTACCTATTTTATATTTAAAAGTATGATTCCAATTCTCATAATGACCATCTTCATCTACGTCATCAGGGTTGGGATAATCATAAAGACTTACAGTGACAACCTTGTAGTCGGCCTTCCCCTTACTATAGCCGGCATTATACCCGCTCTTGTAGTTGGTGCTTCCGGTGTTGACACGGTTGTCGGCGGCAATAACGCCCTGTCCGAACTGATAACCTGCCATGAGTCTTACATTATCAGACATGACCTTAAAAGAAGCGTCAGTTGCCGTAGTAACACCCTTATCAGTGATGGCAGTGGCAACTGTACGTTTGCCGTCACTGACAGATTTTTTTAATTCGGCAATCTCCCTGTTGATTTCTGTAATTGAACCTGATGAGCCGCCGAGCTTCTCTTCAACATTGGTGCCATCCGAGAAAATGACATCAGAGGCATCGGTTACGAAGGAATATCTGTCATAGTTTCTTGTGCCGTCAGAGCTGGTGTCCTTTAATACTCTGTAATATTGTCCGTTTTTCTTGTTTTCTGTAAAATTCATATAAATAAACTCCTTTCAGATTATTCAGATATACTGCCGGATATCCATATGGATATTGCGGGGTTATCAGGCTGAGAATCTCCGTGGAATGAGATTACTGTTTTTGTAAGTGTTTTAACAAAAAGCTGAGTCTGATAGATTCTGTTTTCCAGCATATTAAAAAAGCCGGCATCGACAGGTGTGACTGCCGACCGGCTGTTAAGGTATTCATGCGCTTTGGCGTAGCTGCCATTGTTTGTAAGATCATTGTGCTGCCGTGATATTCCGATGGTATCAAGGGAGACATCCGATATAAACATAATGTCATCCACAGCCTGCGGATATGCTGAAGTGCTGTTATAACTACTCATGCAGACCTCCAATCCATACATCACCGGTTTCGATGACCTCCGGCTCAGTATCAGATATTCTGATGCTCTGACATCTCTTGAGAGCAAGAATCTGTGTGTTGCGGATTTCTTCCTGCAAGGTCATAAGAGTATCATTGCCTACAAGACATGAGTCAAAGAAATCACTGTTCCTTTTTGCGTAGGCGGCTGCCGAATCATACTGTCCGTTCTGGATGTATTTTCTGTAGGTGTTAATAATACCTGCATTTTCATCAGTGACATCTTTATAGTGCTTAAGAGTAATGAGAGCATCAGGAAAATGACTGTATTCGTGTGTGTATGCTGCCATAAAAAACCTCCTTGATTAGTAATAATTATATTAGTGAATTTTGATGAATAATAAATCATATTGAAAATGTTATTGACCAATTTACGAGACGTTCATAGATTCTGGTTGACCATCCGTCATAACGTGGACCTAATTCGATATCCTTCAAAGGCTTACCATTAATATAGAATACAACATGATACAGATCATTTTCTGAATCATCGTCCACCTTTGAGGTATATCCTCCGGTTGTAAGAACTGCCGTACTGTTGGAAGCTTTACCCTGTGTGTAGCCTGAGTTGTACTGAAGCTTTGAGATAATACCGATATTATCGGCAAGTGTCTGAAATGCCGCATCAGCCGCCGTAGCTTTGCCGTTTTCAGTGATGGCAGCGGCGACTAAAGCTTTGCCATCACTGACAGATTTTTTTAGTGATGATATGGCATCATTAACGGTCTTCTGAGTTACGGAGCCATCTGTGGCTGAGCCGAGAGAGTTGTACAATTTTGATACTCCTGCGGTGCTTGAGCTGGCGGCAGAGTAGACAGTGTTGGCATCAGGACCCCATACGGCAGTGCCGTCAGCACTCCATCGAAGAATCTGACCGGCTTTGCCTCCGCTTGGAATATGCCGGTATCCGGATGTTGCGGGATGTGAATATACACAGGTGTCAGTTCCGTTAATCAGGATATTACCATTTACAGAAGAATTCCGGATATTAGTAGCATCTGTGCGTGCGTGAGCAGACAGACTGTGTGTGTACGCCGCATCATAACAGGATTTCAGTGCATTGGTAAGATTGTTGTCGGATAGTGCCTTGCCGTCTGTTTTATCAACCTTGGTACTGCTTATAACACCAATATGGCTGTCGACATCAACAAGCTGTTTGTCAACATCGTCAATACGGCTGTCGACATCATCAAAGTGTTTGTCAACATCATTAAAGTGCTGCGGGATTCCTGCAATAGCATTGCTGATACCAGTAATTGATGAGTCGATAATGTCTGCATTCTCATTGAAGAGCGATATATCATATTTGTCACTTATATCCGGTTTGTTAAGTTTGAGATTTGTGGTTGTTAGCATTAAGATTGCACCTTCTTTCTTTTTTAACGTGATTTTACAAGAGCAAGCTTCGCATGTGTGAAGCGGGAGAGCCTTGCATGGGAATAGGATGAGAGAACTCTGTATGTTCCGGATTCTGAATTGTCCTCATATAGCGGATAGAATGTATACATGCCGACAGTTGTAGTTCCGTTGGCAAAATCGAGGGATACGGATTTTGTTATATATTGTGAAGGAACATTATATTGGCGGCTTGTGTACTCTATCTTCATATTCTCCTTAAGCCAGGGGATGATTGTGTTAAGGGTGATGGTAATATCATCCGTAAGCCTGCTGTTTTTCCAGTTTTCATACCGGGCGCGTTCAAGTGCGAGAGAGTCAGAGGTGATATTGTCATATTCCTGACCCGACATAACGGCACATCTTTCACCGATACGCTGTACAGTGAAGGGTGAATCGGGAACTATAGTCAATTCGACATTGCTGCAATTATAGACCGTCTCAAAATATTCGGAGCTGTACAGGTCAAGCACTGTTCCGTCCGGAGCAGTGTAACCGTCCTCAATGACAGAGCCGTCTGTTAAAACATTAACGGCGTGGGGCTGCCATTGACCGAGAAGGTATAGTATGGTTACAAATGAGGAGGCATCCGTATCGTAGCGGCGCCTGCAACGGAAGGTATAGACATTTCCGGCAAGGCAGGCACATGCACTGATTGGATTATCAGTGTTTTCATCACATACCGGTACTATGCCAAGACCATTAATATTCACCTTCTGCGCGGCAGTATTATCCTTATCAACACGGAAAGAGATAATGTCACCTGTGTAGTATGATGTCTTGTAGTTGTCTATTTCGATGTTATAGCAGCCGTCCGAGGAAGAGCATTTTTCGGAATAAAAGTCAGTGTCAAATGTTCTTCCCCACACCTCACATACATTGCGCACACAGGACAGGTCAGAGGAGGTGCTTTCAGATATGAGAACCTCATTTATATCAGAATCATCCATGATGACCGGGTCACTGTAGCAGTCGGGAACAGGCTGTACCACAAATGTTCCGTTTTCGTCAAAAGCGGCATCATAGCCCGGATATAATTCAATCATGTCGGTTATGACAGAGCTTATGGAAGAACCGGATGAGTACTCAAGGTCATACGGCAGGCAGTTCCAGCGTGGATTATTGATACGATATTGCTGATAATCCGTGTTGTGTTCCCGGAATCCACGGTACTCACCAATGTCACATACGAGATAATTGCGTATTTTTCCGAAAGTTGATATTGCTAAGATGAGGGAGTCGCGGATAGTGTTGTACCGGTCATCCTTTACACTGCCGTCAGAATCCTCGGCATATGCGGGGAATACCGTCTTGTATGCGCCTAAGGCTCCGTTTATCGTACCATCGAGCGTCACATACAGATCACTGCAATTAATCGTTAAATTATCAGATGAACTGTCATATGACAGGTTAGTGCCGGTAATCAGAAAAATGCCCTGATTATACCATGTGAAATGCTCCTGTCTCGGAGTGCGCACACCAAGCCTCAGCAGGCAGGTGCGGCCTGCCCAGCCGCTTATCCGTGTGCCGAGATTATAGTCAGTAAGGGACGGTGTGATTGTAATGCTGTATGTGCGCCGCACAGAGGATGAACTGTCAATGTTGAGAGTTCCTGCATTGGCAATTCCGGTCAGATCGTCAAAGACAGAATTATCATCATTCAGTATGAGTAATTTTACTGACAGCTCAAGCCATCTTGAAAATGCAAGCTGTCTGTCAGCAGATGTTATTGTATAATTCATAGCTTATCCTCCGTAACTCCAATATTCAGAATCAATGTCAATGAGATCCGCATCGTAGAGGTCACATTCATTCAGGCAGTCACCGGACTCAAACCAGTTAAATGAGGTCATACGGTGCTGCCAGTGGTCACCCTCATTATCACTCACAGAGCCGCCATCGACATTTATAAGCCACATACGGCCATCACTGACTTTAAGTATCTTGGGTCTGCCGTCAGTAAGAAAATCCATCAGCTCGTGCCTGTATGAGCAGGAATCATCGGGATGGAAGGCATGCCGTGCCGTATCATATCGGCAGAAAAATGCTTCAACTGAGCCGGAATCGTAATTGACCGAGGAATTGTATATTGCGCGCGGATATCTGTTACGAAGTGATGTCTGGCATATAAGGGAATTCTTTCTGGAAGTGCTGCATTTGATATCAAGAGTTGTACCGAACATTCTGTTTTTATCAAAAATGTATATGCCGTCAAAATCAGAATGTACGGACACAATGTAATAATTGCCCTCTGCACCGTTGAGAATAGGCACAAGAGCATATTCATAGTCTGTATTACCGGCATTGAAAAGGTCAATCCCGGCAAACTGAAGATCCTCCTTTGAATCAATATTGCGGACACATACGGTAGTCCAGTTAAAGGTACCGTATTTGCGGCGCCTGACGGCAAGCTGGCTGATTGTGGACAGAGAAAAATCAATGTTGCCGGCATTGATTGATTTTTCATAATCGGCGCAAAATACCGTATCTGTGTCCCAGATAAGGGAAGGAGGGTCAATAAGCGGCATTGCAGTGCTGCGTGATGCATATATGGAATCATATCTGCCTGTGCCAAGCTCCAGACCTGTCAGTTCCTCAGTCGGGACAACATACGGAAAATAAGAATAATCAGAGCCAAGCAGTAATAAACCTGAAATAAACATTATATTTCACCTCCTGTTGCAACGTACAGGCTGTACAGATTATTTTTCCGCCGGACATAGACAGTCCGCATGGCATCCTTATCGTAAAAGTCTGAGTAAAGAATGACAGGTGGAAGAGCACCGTCGGATATGCTGAGACGGTAATGGATTCTGCCTTCATATTCCAGACTGCTGAGAGTTATGCGGCTGCCAGCTACGGAGGAATCTGTGTCCGGTGAGTTGTAGAGGCATACCGATGTACCTTCCATGAAGCGTACGGCAAATGTAAAATCAGACGTAATGCTGAAACCCGTATTATAGTAAACGGTGCCGCTTATTATGTTAAGTATGCCGTTATCAATTACATATTCACCTGACGAATGCCCCTGTACATCGATTATATTAGTGCTGTACTTTACATAGCCGGCATCCCTGTCACAGACGGCATTAAGCGCCGAGCAGGACGCAGGGGTGCTGTAATATACACTGAATTCAATCAGCGGGGAGTGTATACATACATTGTCAATAGATATTACGTCAATGGAGAAGTAATATGTGCAGTCACTTATAAGGGACTTTAAAGGACATGTGATAATATTGCCGTCCCCGGCAGACTGATATTTTGAACCGCTTGAATATACCGGTGTCTTATATGAATCATACAGAGTATAGGAATATTCACTGATCGGACGGTTTTCAGCCTGCGAATATGTTACCGTGACGTTGAAGCCCGATACATTAAGAATGGTCGAGCCGTCAGTCTCAAGCCCCGTGAATGTAAGAGCCGGGGCAGAGTAGCAGGAAAAATACTGCCGGTATGACATCTCTGACGGATTGCCGACTGAATCATACAGGATTATTACAGCGTAGTATGAATGGCTGTTTTTCAGCGTATTGGCAGGAATCTGCTGCCTGAGCCGTATGCTTTCGCAATATTGTGTGAAAACAGGCTGGCTGCTCTCGGAAGAGGTATCTGATTCATATATGTACAGCCGGCTTGCATAGGGCTGTATGCCCTGCCAGCAGAATTCTATATCTGCCGGCATTGATGCATCAAATACATCTATTTTGTTGATGGTGGGTCTGTTAACCAATTTTTATGTCCTCCTTAGAAAATTAGTGCGGCTGGCGGGGTTTTACAGCGATTATAAAGCGCTGCTTATAATCGCCGTCCGGTATGCATACAATGACGCGGGTACCCGGAGAAAAAGTCATTGCAGTACCGTTGGGAAGCTCATATTCCTGTCCGTCAATATTGCCGTAATAGCAGCCTTCCGCATTAATGCGGCTTATAATAACTGTTTTAAAAAGAGTGCGTTCTTTTTCAAAACGGTTAATAATGCGGAAAAACTGGTCTATAAGTGTAAATAAACCTTCTGAAGTCTTATCTTTCATAAATCCTCCGTTCTTCGTAAGAGTATCAGCGGTAATTGAGCCGCTGTGTCACATAGTTGGGAACTATGCTGAGTATTGCTTCACCGACACGCTCTGCGTCATCAACCTCATTAAGAGTTATCGCACCGCTTTCAATATTGACAATAGGTGCGGACGAATAGCAGGAGATATCGCTGATATCGGATACAATAGCCGGTGCGTCAGGAATATCATGCAGATTCACTGACTGGACACTGAAGCCTGTGCTGTCCGGATGTACTGAAACCGCATCAAGGGCAGCAAGCTGTTCAAGGGCGTTACGGGCTTCGTCAGCTTTGGAGCGTATATCGTCAAGAGAGCCGCAGATGCTTGAGGATGATGCTGTTGTGCTGTCTGCAAGTGAGAGCAGGGCGCTGCTTCCAATTTCCATCAGACTGTTAAGGGAATCTTCACCGGTCTGTCCGGAGGATTGCAGGACATTGCCCATCAGGGCTATCTCATCCGATGAGGCATCCGTTACATACTTAAGCTGTTCCTGTACTCTTGTATATTCATCGCCGAACTGTGTGAGCAGCTCCTCATCAAGGTTCAGGACACTGCTTTGCCATTCCTGCCCCAGCAGCATGGATGCATATATCTGATTCTGTGAATCCTCAAACTGTTGAGGAAGGGCAGCCCATCTGTCGCGGTACTGTGTAAGTGACTGTATCTGTGCGTCAATCCCTGACGTTATGCTGTCGAGTTCTTCCTTTAGCGATGATATGGAGGAGCTGATTGCCGCACTCTTGTCATCAATGGAATTGATGCTGTCATCAAGAGAGTCAATCTGTTCCTGAACTGCTGCACGCTTCTGCTCGTCCAAAGCCTCATCAAGGGCTTCTGCGGCATCAGATACGGCAGAGGAATCATTGCGCCATATCATCTGGCCGTTTACCATAACGCGCATTGAATTCTGGTTCTCTGCCCGTGCAAGTTCATACTCCTTTTTCCGGAGATCAATGGAACGCTGTCGTGCCTCATTAGCCTTATTAATAGCGTTGAGCTGTTCCTCAAGCTCTTTCTTCTGGCCTTCAATGGCGGTCTTCTGTTCAAGCAGTGCAGCCTGTTCATCTTCAAGAGCCTCGATTCTTGCATTGTATTCAGCCTCCACGGCAGTTTTCTGAAGCTCAAGTGCTGACTGCTGCTCGTCAAGACATCCGGTAACCGCTTTGGCTGCTTTATCCATGCTGCTTAGCTGTTCATTAAGGGAATCCGTATAGAACTGCTTAAGACCTGTATATATCTTCTCAGCATATGAGCGGTAGTCATCAAGATACTGCTCCTGATTGGCAAAATATTTTTCGTTAAGGACGTTAAGTGCGGCATAATATTTGTCCTCACTTATAAGTCCCATGTTGTGATGATGCTCAAGCAGTGCGAACTGGCGGTCAAATTCCTCACGCCATGTATCAGTGACATTGCCGGCAGCATCGGAAGGGTAACCTGAGTCATCCTTAACCGTATTGTTATCCTGTACATTGTTCCATGAAAGATCCATTGAAGAAGCGATAGACTGATATGCAGTATTGTGAAGCTCAAGCGCAGGCTCTGTTATCTCCTTGAGACGCTCCTTTTTCCGGTCAAATAATGTATTCAGCCGTTCAGCTTCTTCGGGATCATATAGTGCGAGGTCGCTGTCATCAAAGCTCATTGACAATATGCCTGACGCAGAATCGACAATGATGTTAAAGTAATCTGCCCATTCTTTGCCAAGCTCAGCCCTGAGGGCATCATCAATGGTTTTCTTGGCATCCTCTAAGGACTTCCAGTTAAGTACATCGTTACCGTATATAGCGGCAAGCTTATCAAAGAGAACAGGATAATTAGTTTTGATGGAATTGAAGAAATCCCTGTCAGCAGCCGATTTGCTTAAAACAGAATTAATATATTGCCTGCTGTCGCCGGCGTATATATCAGCCAGACTGTTGAAAAGCTCTTCTGATGACATCAGACCCTGTGAGAACTTCAGGACTGCATCGGTTGCTTCCGGAAATTGCTGAAGTATCTGTGAGAGAAATGAACTGTTCAGAGAGCCTGAGCCGTCAAGCAGGCTTCTTATTGATGAGAGCGTGGAGGCCTCAGCGTTAAGATCTGCAAGAGTGGCAGAGGAGAGTTTATTGGTGGATTCTTTAAAAAGTGAGGATACGCTGCTTAAAGATTCGGATACGGCAGCAGTACCGCTGCCTGCATTCTTGAGGTACTCAAGAAACATATCGCGGGCAGATTTGCCGTCTTCAAGAATAAGACCTGATTCCTCAAGCTTTTTATTGAGCCTGTCAATCGAATCGGCTGAGGTATCAGCTTCTCCGCTCAGAAGGGCGCTGATATCTGTGGCGAAATCAGAATTGCCGGCTATTGATTCAAATATATGCTTGTTCCATGTGGAAGCTTTGCCGGTTATCTCATACATATACTTTTCAGCGGCATTAATGCTGTTCCACAGCGCCTGATCCGCTGTATTGTCAAAGGTTCCGTCGGACTTCATGAGCTTGATAAGATTTTCCTTGTAATCCGACAGTTCGGATATTGTGTCAAAGAATACAGTATTAAGCGAGTCGGTAATATACCGTGTATTTTCCTCCAACATGGATATGGCAGCTCTATTGGCAGGACTGTCATCTTTGGAACTCAGCTCTTGGAGCTTCTGCCGGTTGATTGCATAGCCGACAATAAGACTGCTTATATCAGAGCCTTTTTCATTAAGGTAAGCCGTGGCATCGGGAACATCATGGGAGCTGAGATAATCACGGGCAATATTTTCCGAGTCAGACAGCTTATCCATATCGAATTCCTTGGAAAATGTCTTTCTGTTCTGCTCTGACAGCTCCTTTGCTTCAGTCTTGACCTTTTCATTCTGAAGCTCTATGCTTTCGCGGAGAAGGTTGTTCCGTTCCTTAAGGCGCGCTATTTCAAGTTCCTGATCCGAAGAGAGGGACTTAGAGCCTGACAGTGTTTCAAGTTCATTTATGCGGCTGATATTGGAGCTTAGTTCGCTGTTATAGGAATTGAGCACAGAGGAAGCTTCATCAAAACTGTTGCTGACCTCTTTCAGCTTATCCTTTGCAATATCGAGGGCATGCGTGTAGTTGTGGTATACAGCTATGCCGCCGGCTACAACGGCAGTTAACGCTGATATGGCAATCGTCGGAAGATTGGCAGCCGCAAAGCTCTTCAGACTGAGCGCAAGTCCTTTAAGTGGGTCCGAAAGCCCTTTAAAGACGCTGCCGCCACCTTTTAAAGTGCCGATAAGTCCGTCAGAGGAAGCCCTGAACTCATCAGAGGCTGATGCGGCAGCCTTTTCTGCTTCAGCAATACGGTTGAGCTCAGTTATTCTGGAGAGCTCAGAGGTGGTGGATTGGAGAAGGTCGCCTATGTAACCGCGCGCTGTGAGAATACTTTTAATTGATTTGTCATCAAGTGTTGATTCGGATATGGCGGATTTCAGAACGTCAGAGGTGTATTTTTCCCCTATAGAATCTAAAATATTGCCAGACTTAGAGACATTATTTATATCATTCAGAGCATTGTTAATCTGGGCAAGAGATTTTAATTGCATATATAACTGATAATGATATAATTATATTAATGATAAATAAGTAGGAGGCGTATAAAATTATGACACCACAGCAAATATATGATGATTTTAATAAATTGGAAAGCGATTCAATGGGGGGATATATTTGGAAGGAAAATCCAAGGACGGGAGAGGCAATATATAATGAAATTAAGGAATTATATTATGCTGGCAAGGAAGAGGAAGCTGTTCAGTATATAAAAGAAGTTTATGAATGCGAAGAGGAGGTTGCACGTCAGGTATTCGATATATTTAAAAGCAAAACACATAAGGTAACTCCCCTGATGAAAGCAGAGGTCGAAGCGTATGAGAGAGCATGCAGAAACAAGAACGTCCCAAAGTGTCCTACATGTGGCTCAACCAATATAAAAAAGATATCATCAATGAGCAAGGCAGTAGGAATGCTTACACTCGGAATCCTTGACGCGGATATCCACAGAACCTTCTATTGTAAGAACTGCGGATATAGGTGGTAGGTATCACGTATAGACCGGTTGTATTACGATAATTTACAGTCACAGGGTAATTACAAGGTGCAGGGTAATGTGAATTACGGTGTAACGATAAATGATACAGTGCGATGACAAATAGGTAGGAGGATTATAAAAATATGACACCACAGGAAATTTCTGATGAAATTAATTATCTGAAGGAAAATCCTAAAACAGGAGAGGTAATCTTTGATGAAATTCTTGATTTATATTATGATGATAAAGAGGAGGAGGCTGTTCAGCATATAAAAGAAGTTTATGAATGCGAAGAGGAAGTTGCACGCCAGGCATTCGATATATTTAAAAGTAAAGTACATAAGCCAACTCCCCTGATGAAAGCAGAGGTTGAAGCATATGAGAGAGCATGCAGAAATAAGAACGTCCCAAAGTGTCCTACATGTGGCTCAACCAATATAAAAAAGATATCATCAATGAGCAAGGCAGTAGGAATGCTTACACTCGGAATCCTTGACGCGGATATCCACAGAACCTTCTATTGTAAGAACTGCGGATATAGGTGGTAGGTATCACGTATAGCTCGGTTGTGTTACTATGATTTACAGTCACAGGGTAATGTGAATTACGGTGTAACGATAAATGATACAGTGTGATGACAAATAAGCAGGAGGCGTATAAAATTATGACACCACAGGAAATATTTGACGATATGGATATTAATGATCAAGATCCGGTAACAGGGTTATATACATCGAAAATAAATCCAGACACAGGAAAAACAACATTTGATGAAATTATGGAGCTGTACTATGATCATAAAGAAGAAGAGGCTGTTAGACGTATTAAAGAACTTTATGAATGTGAAGAGGAGATAGCGCATGAAGCTTTCGAAATATACAAAAGAGAAGTACCAGGGCCACCAACTCCCCAGATGATAGCTGAGGTTGAAGCATATGAGAGAGCACGCAGAAATAAGAACGTCCCAAAGTGTCCTACATGTGGCTCAACCAATATAAAAAAGATATCATCAATGAGCAAGGCAGTAGGAATGCTTACACTCGGAATCCTTGACGCGGATATCCACAGAACCTTCTATTGTAAGAACTGCGGATATAGGTGGTAGGTATCGCGTATAGCCCGGTTGTGTTACTATGATTTACAGTCACAGGGTAATTACAAGGTTCAGGGTAATGTGAATTACAGCGTAACGATAAATGATACAGTGCGATGACAAATAGGTAGGAGGCGTATAAAACTATGACACCACAGGAAATACATGATGATTTTAGTAAATTGGAAAGAGATCCAATGGGGGGATATATTTGGAAGAAAAATCAAAAGACGGGACGTCCAATAGCCACAGAAATTCTTGAATTGTATTATGCTGGCAAGGAAGAGGAAGCTGTTCAGTACATAAAAGAGCTTTATGAATGTGAGGAAGAGGTTGCACGCGAGGTTTTCAAAATATATAAGAGAAAAATTGGAGAGCCACCAACTCCTCTGATGAAAGCAGAGGCAGCAGCATACTTTGGTGGACTGTATGAAAAGAACGTCCCAAAGTGTCCTACATGTGGCTCAACCAATATAAAAAAGATATCATCAATGAGCAAGGCAGTAGGAATGCTTACACTCGGAATCCTTGACGCGGATATCCACAGAACCTTCTATTGTAAGAACTGCGGATATAGGTGGTAGGTATCGCAGTATTTCTTAGTATCGTATTATCTGTATTACAGGTTATTAATATTCTTTGGTAAAATCTGAATTTTACTCGCCGGATGTAACACGCATCCGGGCATATTACTGAAATTCGTAATCGCAATATGCACTATGCATTATAAGCAGATGCTGCATTATGGCTGCAGCCTGCTCAGAGGATGGGTATGTCTGTGGGGATTGCTCTCTGTGCGCTGGCACAAGACTCTTCATTACTATATACAGTCATGCACATATGTGCAGAGTGCCGTCCTGCTCGTTGTCTGTTGTCAGGATATCCTGTGGCACACAGGCGTCTCAAGGGTCTCCCCCTGATTACCATATACCGGCATAATCAGTTATTTCTGCTTTCGCAACCCGATGAATGAATATTCAGGGGTCTGATATGCTCTGAGAGTTTCAAGCATTTACTCCTCCATGTAAGTTTATACTCCGTTAATTGTGTTATACAGAGTTTTTAATAAAGAATCCCATGTATCCGCAGACTTGTTCACAGCGCCATTATGCTGTGTCCTTATCTGCGATTGACCTGATAAAATCTCTTGCCGGATTTTATATGATTGTCACCTTAAAAGGTCAATCAAAATTCTTTATAAAGCTTGCGAGACCTGCGGCACCTGCACTGAGTGCGATGGCACCCTTGCCGCCGATAACGTCTGTTACGGATTCGACAACAGACAGAAGCTTGGTGAGCGCGTTGACAGCGTCAGCAATATCATCTGCATCGATAAGATTGCCTGCTGTGGCGTCCCATGCAGCGCTGAATTTGTTAACAGCCTTGTTAAGCTCAGATGATGTCGCGGCAGAGCTGTCAATTAAAGAAACGGCAGATGCCCGGTACAGTGCCAGATTATCGCTGTAGGACTTCATATTGGACATGAAAGCTGTGAGCGGGGCGGCATCCGTGCCGAGAATACCGGCAATGCTGTTCTTTGAAGAGCTGTCAAGAGTGTTGAATTGGTCAGCAAGCTCGCTGATTAGCTGTATTGGGGATCTGAGTGCATTACTCCCCTCCGATATTTCTGTAATTGATATGCCTACAGAATTCAGGGCTGAGATTATGGAAGGGTCGGTAAGATTACTGAGAGTGTTAAAAATGCTGTTAAGCATGCTGCCGGCTGCTTTGCCGGACATTGCTGTACCGTCCAGCGCGGTGGCTGCCAATGCAGAGAATTCATCTGCGCTTATACCGCACTGTGCTGCTGATGCGGCGGCAAGGATAGTGGCTTCAGCCATATCCTGAAGTCCTGCCGAAGTGCTGTTTATGATGCTGTTCTGACCGTCAAGAATATCAATAAGACTGTCCACGCCGTCATGCAGTGTGTAGGCAGAGTTGGCGGCAAGAATATAACCGGAGCTCATTTCCGATGACATTCCGGCAGAATTCTGCAATGCGGCACACAGGTCAGTTAGCTGTGCGGCATTGGCTGCACCGGAATCATAGATAGCTCCGGCAGCGGCAACATAATCAGATGCGTGCTTTCCGTACCGTGCTGCGGCGTTGGCGGAAGCAACGCTGATTTCATTAAGCTCCTTTGAAGTAAAGGATGACGTGCCGGCAACCTTTGAGAGAGCAGAGTTGTATTTCTCAAGCTCTGACGTTGCCGCAACAAGCCCTGATGTCAGTACACTGAGGAATTCCGAAAATGCTTTTGAAGTATTTCCGTTACTGAGACTCAGGATAATTGAGAGTAATGAGTTAAAATTCATGTAGTATTTAACCTCCTATCGTATAAATGCATAGATATAACTGCCGGACAATGTCAAAAGACACCGGGAAGGACATTGGCAAGAAGAAAGCCTGCAATGCCTGCGGCAAACAGCCAGATAAGCTTGTCTGAAAGCGAGTCCCAGCGTGCCTTTGTCTCAATTGCGGGGCGGTTTTCAAGAGTAGTGACCTTATCAGCAAGTTCACGTTGTGAATCCCTTATATCATGGATATCTGTTTTCAAATCTTCTATGCGAAGTTCTATAGAACGGCAGTGACTGTCAACATCCTGAAGCTTGACAGCCATTTCCATAAATTGTTTATCATCCATATATGAATACCTGCCTTGTCATATATTGGTAGCCGTTATATTTACACCAAGTATTTTACCGAGGGATATCATGGCTTTTCCCACATACAGACCTATAGCGGAGGTCATGATAAACATGGGTGTGACACCGGTTGCTGATAAGTCGGTGGCATCGAAGCAGTAGGCTGTTCCGATGAACATAAATGTTACGATTGCTGCCTTAAGGAGTCCTGATGCCAGCAATGACAATTCAAAATGCATCTGGCGTGTACCGATATTGTAGTACATTCCCGCAGCAATATTCATTGTGATTGCTATAGCAAGTGTTGGTAGCAGTGATATAAGCTCTTTCATACTAATCCTCCGTTCTTGCGCCGTCTTTGGCGCATACTAAGTTTGTGCTTGCAGGCACGGATTACGGAAAAACGCGGGCAGGCTTCATGCCTGACCCGCGTATGCTGTGTGGTGCCTGCATCACAGACAGACTTGTGCAAAGCTGCTGTAAAGCTGCTGCACTATTCCTCAATCTCTATCATATCAATAAAGTTGTTATCCTTGTCAGAGAGAAGATCAAAGGTCATTGTAAGTGATGCAGGGTCGCCCTCACTTGACTGTGACAGTTCAAAGCTTCTCTGTGGCTGTGCCTTATAAAGAATAATCTTATAAGGTGTAAGGATATCATTCTCATCCTTCTCAACAGTGTTCATTGAGATATAGTATGACTTAGGGAGACGGCTGTTGTTGAATGAAATCTTCTTAACGCCTGAGCTCTTTGATGCAATGTAGCCTACCTCATACTCTTCACCGACAGCAATGTCGGATGCATTGGATGCTGTGAAACGGTTCTCCGAATATGTACCGCTGATCTCGTCATTGCCGAATGAGCCCTTGCAAAATGCAAATACCGTGCCTGCTATGGCATCCTCAGGAATTGCAAGAATACCGGCTTCGGTACATTTTATAAGCTCTCTTACAGGATAAGATGCAGTTGACTCTATTACACCGTCTGTCATGAGAGAATAGAATTCAAAAGGATATACCTGGGCTTCAATAGTTGCAGTACCTGTCATGGGATTTGAAAATGCGATTTTTCTTGAACCCTTAGACATTGCGTATACTGCATCGGCAGAGATGCTCTGTGTTGTTGTGTTGGCTGTTTCAAAAAACATTACCGGCTTCATTGTTGATACGTCACGAATATCTACGTCACATACCTGTCTGTTTGCTTTGTTGATTGTTGGCATAAAAAATTCCTCCTAAAAATAATTTTTATAAAAAAGGTCTGCAGCCCTTAGTTATCGGATACATTTGAAAACCATAGGGAATCATCAAACTTACTGTCCTTGTCACCCCATATGGAAACACTTCTTGAAAGTATATGGTAGTAGTCAATATACCGCTGTCTTTTAAACTGGTCATTGAGCTGGTAGACAGTCAGATCCCAGATGTTAATAATGTTAAGGCTGTTGTGGTGCGCCGCAAGCGCTGAAATAATATTTGGCATTTCAAGGCGCCTGTCTGCTTTTTTGACGCTTTTTGAGGCGCCCTTCCTGATTTTTGAAAGAAGACGTGCTGCGGTGCTGTTCTTAAGCTTAACATTATTACCTGTAACAGCTTCTTCGGATAAGCAGATACGCTGCAATATAACATCAGCAACTAACGGATAATTATCAGAAGCGATATATCCGCAGACAGAGCTAAGGTTATCCTTATACAGCACATATTTCTTTAAATTTTCTGAGTAGGTGACTGTTTCAACTATAAAAAAGTTGAGAGCGTCGCATAATAATCTGCATGTTGAATTTTGGGCTGTAAGGGCATCATAGCTGTTAAAAAGACATGACACATACATCATGTAGGTATTATAGGAAATTATTGAGATGTCTCTCAGAGTGGGGCATCTGATGTTTCCTGTCTGTGGTATGTACACAGGCTGTGGTGACAGAAGCGTAAAATAATCAAGTTTAATAGTAATCACCTCCAAGCTTTTGTGTGCCACATTGTGCGGCACTGTATCCACATATGAAATATACGAAGCAAAAAAGTGGATGCAGTGCAGCATCTGTGCGGATTGCTAAGAATTTTCAATAACTTCACAACTGCGTTTTTTCATCATTGACATGCGCTGCCATTCAAGCTGTCTTGCGTGCCTGCATTCGGGACAGTACATCGTGCGGCTGCCTTTTTTCTCGATAAGGCGCTTGCATATATGACATCTTATATAATGTCTGTGTTCTTTAAGACCAAGCTGCTGTTTCAGCCACCGCTTTATATCTCCGCTGAGTGAGCGGCAGATATATGCAGTATAGACATGATCCTCGCTTAAGAATTCAGGCTGCGGGATGCTGTCCTCCGTCTCAGCCGCTTCATCGGTAAGACGGCAGTTTTCAAAGCATTTGCGAAGAAAAGAGGTAATAACATTCAGGTATTCGTCCCATGACAGCCGTGGTTTCTGCATGGAAAGCTTTTTCTTAAGCTGTACGGAGCTGTCAATGGCATCATCGATAAGTCCCGTAAGAACCTCAGGGTCTGTGTCAATACCCGATATCCATTCGTAATACAGTCGCTTTGGAGTCTTTATAAGCTGCATATATTCTTTGTCTACAACTATCTCAGGGTCAAAATAAACAGAATATATATTGTTGATTTTCTGGCGTATTATATCGCACCAGTTGTCTTTATCGGTCATTGAACGGTAGTAGGTGTATTCAACGTCTGACCATGCATCAAAAATCTTTCCTGTCTCAGTATTGATAAGATCATTTCTTACTCTGTAGCGTATTGTCTTTGTCATGCGTGTACGATTGTTGCCGCATGACCAAAGTGCCGAGCAGAAAGCATCGAATATTGCGTCTTTTTCTGAAATATCTTCAGCATATTTGTAGTCCTCAAGAATTTCGTAAAGGTACATATCATTACAGTTATACATTGGAATCCTCCTCTTTAAGTTCATAATATCTGCCAAGATATTCATATGAATTATCTGTGGCGTGTGTCAGTTGGCTGATTGAAATATTTGGTCTGTCTGGTGAGTTGGCACGCAGATTATCAATGATATAATCGCTGTAGGCAGACCATGCAAGTGCTTTGCTTATGGATAATGACTTATATGAGACCTTAATGATGTAGTTGGCTGCTGTATTTTCATCAGTGCCAAGTTCACCGGAGATTTTCTCGCGGTACAGCGAAGCGAGATTACGGATGGCTTCAAGTCTGTCCTTTGTATCATTGTAATTAACATCATCATGAATGAGCTCTTTAAGTGCATCTGCATAACGGTTGACGAAGCGCCGGCACTGACGGAGTATTTTGTCATCCTCAAGCGTGAGGGAGTGGTCGAGCAGCAGCCGGAGGGATACATCGGGTGTGTTAATATTTTTGTCACGGATTATGTGTTTCTTTTCCCAGACTGATATATAATCGCAAAGCTCATTCATGGGTGACGGCGAGTGATAGGCATTAAGCTTTACCTGTTCGTCGCTGTCGGGATTTTTGCTGCGTTTTGCAAGCATGTTTTTGTAGCGTTCCATTTCCTTCGGGTAGTTAAACAATAAGAAATACGGAAGCTGGCGTAGGTATTTCTTCAGGCCTGCGCCCATGTGCCACCTGAGACCTGTTTTTAAGAAATCAATTTCCTTGCCCTGATATATTCTCAGCAGCGAAGCAAAGTCAGAATAGAGGCTGCGGACTGCTTCATCGGTCGCGTAACGGTTTTCTATGCATGTAGCTGCGTTGGTAATATCCCCTATACGGTTATCACGGGTCATAAGCTCGTACTCGACAAGATTTTCAGCGGTATATTCCTTTGCCTGTGCGGTTGCCTTGTCATTAATGTCAAGAATTATAGGCTTGTCTGATTTTGCCTGAACAATATGAGGGTCATTGCATAACAGGAAAATGTCACCGTCAAAATCAGCTCCGCCCTGCTGTGGCGCGGATATATCATACGCATTGAACATTACGATGTCCTGATCCTTAAAATGTGCGAACCATTTGTCTGTAATGTCATTATGGACGATACGGACACGGTTGACCTCAGACGGGTCAACCAGGGGTGAACGCAATGACAGACAGTCACCGTCAGGCATGCAGCCACTGTACAGCTCATGTGCATTCAGACAGCCGACAGGCTCAAGTCCAGCCGCATACTGAAGATATGCAAGCATGTCACCCACACCTGTGTGATAGAAGCCTGAGCAGTATATCTTTCCGGTACGCGCTTCGTTAATTGCTTTGGACAGCTTCATATGGATATAATGACGCACAGCGGGGTCATGCAGCATTATGTCATTAATGAGAATTGCTTCGTTGTACCGGCTGTCAGTCTTGCAGTTCTTTGTGTCGCGGATACCGAGAAAACGGTAGGTGTAGAATTTATTTCCGTTTATGATATTTTCAAAAAGGTCTGTTGTGTATCGCGCAATGCTTACAATTCCGTCTCCGTCATTATCGGGATTGAGAATGTCATAGCTTTTGAAGGCTTTGTCCTCAAAGCATCGTATGTAGTTGGAATTCCATAGCTTGAGGCACTGGATGTACTGGAAATTCATGCGCGTATACAATTCGATGTCCTTTATATGATGGCTGTATTTGCTTATGCCCAGACGGAGACTGTATTTATTGATGGCTGCCATATACATGTTCCATGCGTCACTGCCGTATTGCTTATAAAACATTGAATGTCCTTTGAACATTGATGTATTCCATATGCAGTCAATATCATATATATGATGACTTACGCCGTATATATCAGTTATGTATTCAATATTCCATTCCCTGAGAATCTTTCTGAAAGGAACATATACGGAGTAGCCCTTTATAAACGGCATTCTTACCTGTACGCCGGCAGCGTTGTAATCAAGCTTAAGCCGGGAGCTGACGGTGTGCATAAAGCCTGCTTCATGGCAGCCACAGCCGTCAAAGGGTGAAAGCTTTATATCTGTATGGCCCTCGGCAACACGTCTGTTATCCGTAACATATCGTATGAAAATATCGTTCAGCGTCTTTTCGTATTCACCTATTATTACAATATTCGGCATATAGTCCTTTATAATCGTGCATGAGCTGAAGATAAGGCAGCGCTGCGCCTCATATTTGGATATTACACAATTAGCTACGGGAATATCCATCTGTGAAATCCTGTAAAGCACGTCATAATACTTGTCGCATACAAAAGCCGTTATGCCGTTCTTGGCCTGAGATGCGGATTTGCCGAATCTGCGGTAGTGAACACCGTTATAGGTGAAGCCGCATGAAAGTACATGCCTGAGGTCATCTTCGCCGGAATTTTTATTCCTTGAACGTATGAGTATCATTTCGGTGATATGGCTGCATGGATATCCTCTCAGACGTGCAAGCTGGTCAATTATGATTGAGTCCTCTGTGCTTACTATGTACTGCCTGGCAGCTTCTTCATCACCGGTTACATTCATGTTGAAATCACATGAGCTTAAGTCTTTTAGCGGAATTCTTATTAATGTGTATGTCATTGTCATTCTCCTGCCTGTAAAAAAGTTTTTGGGTTATATATAATAATTCACTACTTGGCGAACGAATGTTCATGAAAAATAATTAAATTAGTCTTATATAAAAACTATATTGACATATATGAACATTAGTTCTATCATAGAGACATGATACAGAAGGCGGTGTGAAAGATAATGAACAACATAACAAACATATTTTTGAAAGAAAGGAAAGATGAATATGAATCCAGAGAAGAAGGACAGGGTGCTGTCACGATATTGTGGTAACGGCATGGAGGGCTTGAGGAAGCTGTGTAATCCGCTTATAGCAAGGCTTGGAGGAATCACACAGGCAGATTATGATGATTTTTACAGCATAGCACTTGAGGTACTCAGCCAGAGTGTTGAACGGTATGATGAGAACACAGGATGTACATTTGCAGCATATTATACAGGGAATGTTGAGCGCAGATATATTAACGAGCTCAGAAGACGTAATACGAAGGGCAGAAGAAGTGAATATGGTATGGTTGACAGTCTGGACAGGTGTGTCGGCGAGGACGGATTAAGGCTGGCAGATACTATAGCATCGGATTTTGATGTGTTTGACGAGGTTATGGAGCATGAAGGCTGCAATTCGGACAGCATGATGATATATCTGAGTCGCCTTTCCATCATACAGAGAGCCGTGCTGATTATGATGTCAGAGGGCTATTCTTCAGATGAGATAAAAGAGGCACTGGCTATAGATGCCAGACAATATAGGGAAAGCATTGCGGCGATACGTGCATATGAGAATATACGCGTGCTTATGTGAGGTGACGGATATGATGGGGATAAAAGAGCAGTATATTACCGTGGCGGAATATCTTAAGAATATAAGGAAGGGAAGCATTGATGACAACGGAAGCATGAGAAGGGCATTCTGCTGGGATAACAGGACATTGAACGAGTTTATTATATCTATAATGGAGGATGCCTATATTCCACCGATAATATTAGAACCGGTGATTGAAGCTGATTCAGCGGTAATTGTGGACGGAATACAGAGAAGTGCTGCCATGATGCTTTTCAGATACGGCAATTACAGAATCACATCGGTTGTAGAGAAGCCTGTTATTGAACGTGATGATATTGCGCTTGACATGAGAGGTGCTGCATATGACGAGCTTCCTCTGCAATTCAGAAGGATATTTGACAGCTATAAGCTGAGAGTAGTTACAATAACCGGAAGTAATATTGATACAGGGAGGCTAATCAGAATCTACAACCGGCACAGTAAGTTGAACATTACACAGCATGGGCTTACATATCTGGGACAATATGCAGAAGGTGTGAGAGTGGCTGCAATGTCGGGCTTTTTCAGAAACTGCATGGAATACAGTGATGATGAACGCAGGAAGGGACTGTACGAGAGAATTGTATGTGAGGCTGTCGCATGGCTTTTTCACAGGGAGTATGCAGAATTGAATTTTACCAATATGTGTGACCGCCTGAGAGAACATATGTCATATGATGAGCTTGCTGAAGTGCAGTATTATCTTGATTGTATGGAGAGGATATGCGGAGATGATTTTAAAGGAGTGCTTACGGCAGACAGCGTGGTCATGTGGCTTCGTATATACAGGCACTGTGTAAGAAGCAGCCGTACTGAAGAGGATTTCTATAAGCTTATCTCATATATGAACGGCAATGACCATATGTACTCTGTGATGAAGAAGGACTTACGCAATGGAAAGCCTGTTGGAAAGTTTATTGATAAGCTTGTTGAAGCATATTGAAGTTCATTGATATGCTTGCCATTAACTGATGTATGTGCTATAATCAGTTTCGCGTAAAGCATAATTTAAGAGCAGAGTAGAATTTTGTGCGTTAAGTGCTGAGTGAACAGGGAGTTGTCATTCGGACGAAAAGATTTCTTGCGGTACAGAATTCGCATCCCGCTGCTACATAATATGATATGGACATCACATACCTCTTATGTAGGGCTCGGACTACTGCAAAGGAGGTATTTTTTATGAAAAAATTTGTAACAATGCTGTCAGAATCAGCTAAGGAACTCAGAAGTACACGCAATCTTACGTTGTGTGCCATGTTTGCGGCAATAGCTGTTGTGCTTGGATATTTTACAATCCAGATTTCAAGCTTCCTTAAGATTGGTTTCTCAGGAATACCGAATCAGATTGTGTCATGTCTGTTTGGTCCGGCTGCGGGTGCCATGTTTGGCGGGGCGCTTGATATAATTAAGTATATCATTAAGCCTACAGGTGCATACTTTCCGGGATTTACAATCAGTGCAATAGTGGCAGGACTTATATACGGTTCATTCTATTATAAGAAGAATCCGGGATTCATGCGCGTGCTTGCTGCATCATTTCTTGTTAATGTCATTGTTAACATCGGACTTAACACATTATGGCTTGCAATTATGTACAATTATGACGGCGTAAAGTATCTTGCCGTGCTTCAGACAAGAGCAATCAAGAATATAGTTATGACACCGGTAGATGCCATCGTATTCTGGACAGTCATGAGACCGGTAGGTGCGATAATCAGTGAACTTATGCCTGGACGCCTTACTAAGGAACACAGTAAAATAACAGCCGCTATATTCAGCAGCGGTAAGTAAAAAGATTTGTGCGTGCGCACAAACTTGGGATGCCCGAAGAAGCGGGCGGAAAAGGAGATTATACAATATATGAGACTTGTAATTGCATCAGACATCCACGGTTCAGCAAAGTACTGCGCACAGCTTCTTGAGTGCTATGATAAGGAGCAGGCAGAACGCCTTGTGCTTCTTGGGGATATACTTTATCACGGTCCGCGTAATGACCTTCCTGACCAGTATGCACCTAAGACTGTAATTGAGCAGCTTAATGAGAGAAAGGACGAGATTATCTGTGTCCGTGGCAACTGTGATACTGAGGTTGACCAGATGGTTCTTAAGTTCTCTGTTATGTCAGGACAGGGTGTGATATTTGCAGATGGACATACATTTGTAATGGCACACGGACACAAGCTTAACGGGCCTGACAGACCGGCACTTCGTGATAAGGATGTGCTTCTGTGCGGACATACACATGTGCCTAAGGCAGAGTGGCAGCCGGTAGACCCTGAGGATGAGACTAAGGGTACATATCTTTACCTTAATCCGGGTTCGGTATCAATTCCGAAGGAGAATAGCTGGCACGGATATATCCTTTATGAGAACGGCACATTTACAATGAAGGATTTTGAGGGCAATATCAAAAAGATAATAAATCTATAATAATAGTTTATATATTTTTAATGTGATTTTTCAGCTAATCATGGTAAAGTATGTCATGTAAGAAGTATTTAGTGGCGTTGAGGTATTATTGCGATGAACAGTTGGAAAGAAAAACTTCATGTTGTTATATTGAAAAGCATGAATAATATAGTCTTTAAGTGCCCTAACTGCGGCGCTAAGATAACGGTTCCGAGGGGGAATGGCATAATATGCATCAAGTGTCCTGAATGTAGAATAGAATTTAATAAAAAGACATGATTCTGATAACCATATAATTATCATGTGAATGTCAGAGGGAGGCGTTGATGAAGGAAGTCAAACAACCTAAGAAGCCGTTGATATTTTACTATATGATTGCTCTTGCAATCATTCTTGTACTCAATATGGTAGTAATGCCATGGTTCTATGAGAAGAGTATTAAGGAAGTTGATTACGGTACGTTCCTTAATTGGGTAGACAGCGGTTCTATTGCCCAGGTAGAGATAACAGATAATGATATCAAGTTCACAAAGACAGATGAACAGTATGTTGTCTATAAGACAGGCAAGATGGATGATTATAAGCTGGTGGACAGGCTGTATGAGGCAAATAATAATATTAAGTTTACCAAGGAGATTCAGCAGCAGACATCACCTATAATCGAATTTCTGCTTACGTGGATACTTCCGATAGCGGTATTTGTAATTATCGGGCAGCTTCTTAATAAGAAGATGATGAACGGAATGGGCGGTGCCAATTCGATGAGCTTTGGCAAGAGTAATGCCCGCATATATGTCCAGTCTACAGGAGGTGTGACATTCAAGGATGTTGCAGGACAGGAGGAAGCGAAGGAAGCGCTTACTGAGATAGTTGATTTTCTTCATAATCCTGACAAATATGCAGAGATAGGCGCAAAGCTTCCTAAGGGAGCATTGCTTGTAGGACCTCCGGGAACAGGTAAGACACTTCTTGCCAAGGCGGTCGCCGGTGAAGCGGATGTTCCGTTCTTCTCGATTGCAGGTTCGGAATTCGTTGAGATGTTTGTCGGTATGGGTGCATCCAAGGTTCGTGATCTGTTCAAGCAGGCGAATGAGAAAGCACCGTGTATAGTATTTATCGATGAGATTGATACGATTGGTAAGAAGAGAGACGGCGGCTCTTACGGCGGTGGTAATGACGAGCGTGAGCAGACGCTGAACCAGCTTCTCACGGAGATGGATGGCTTTGACGGTAAAAAGGGTGTTGTAATTCTTGCAGCAACCAACAGACCGGAATCACTTGATAAGGCACTTTTAAGACCGGGAAGATTCGACAGAAGAATTCCTGTAGAACTTCCTGACCTTAAGGGAAGAGAAGCTATTCTGCGTGTACATGCTGATAAGGTAAGAGTTAACGAATCAGTTGACTATTCTGCAATAGCAAGGGCGACTGCGGGTGCATCAGGTGCGGAGCTTGCCAACATTGTGAACGAGGCAGCCCTTCGTGCCGTAAGACACGGAAGAAGAACTGTCGGACAGGAAGACCTTGAGGAGAGCGTAGAGGCAGTAATCGCAGGACAGAAGAAAAAGAACTCTTCAGTTACGAATAAGGAAAAGCTTATTGTATCATACCATGAAGTCGGACATGCACTTGTCGCAGCAATGCAGACACATTCGGCTCCGGTTACCAAGATTACGATTATTCCAAGAACCTCAGGAGCACTCGGATATACAATGCAGGTTGATGAGAATGAGCACAATCTTATGAGTAAAGAAGAGCTTGAGAATAAGATTGCAACATTCACCGGAGGACGTGCGGCTGAAGAGCTTATATTCCACTCAGTAACAACAGGCGCGTCTAATGATATTGAGCAGGCAACCAAGCTTGCAAGAGCTATGATTACCAGATACGGTATGAGTGATTTTGACATGGTTGCGTTTGAGACAGTCAGCAATCAGTATCTCGGCGGCGACACGTCGCTTGCATGTTCGGCACAGACGGCAGCGAAGATTGATGAGATGGTTGTGGAGGTTGTCAAGAAAGCACATGCAAAGGCAACAAAGATTCTTGAAGAGAACATTGGAAAGCTTCACGAGATTTCTAAGAAACTGTATGAGGAAGAATCAATAACAGGTGAGCAGTTCATGGAGCTGCTTTCAAGAGAGGTTACAGTTCCGGATACAGAAAGTGACACACCAGATTTATAACATGTATATGAGGATATCAGTTGTATGGCAGTATTAATGCTATACAGCGGATATCCTTTTTTGATTGTTCCGCTTGAAAATGTCGTATTGCACCGCCTGATTGGGACACTGCTTTCAAGTGGATTGAAAGAACAGGAAAAATCTGAACATGTATAAGAAAGGTTATACATTGAATCAGATTGCGGATGTAGTAGAGATGAGCGAGACAGAAGTAGAAGCAGTTATTAAGAAAAAAGAAGCTGCAACCGTGTAATGTCATGTGGTTTGTACAATCAGATAAATGAGCATCTGCGAAACTTTTAATAGTACTGGAAATAAGTACTTTGTTATGAGTGGGGTTATCATTAAAAATAGCAGCTATTCTAATATAGAAGATGCGTTAAATAAAGTAAAACAGACTGTATGGGATTATGCGGCTGGGGGTGAACAGTACATATTACATGAAAAAGATATTAGTTTTGCAAGCAACAGGTTAAATTCAAAAAGGTTAAATGGTCAAATGAAAAAGTAAATTCTGGTTAGGAGTATTTTGACCTCGTATTTTTGATTTTGAGCAACTTTTTCGAACCTACCCTATACAAAAGTACCCTGAAAAGTGAGTGTGTGAAACTTTTTCTGTAATAAGCCTTGTTCTTTTTGCATCCCTTCTGCATCTTACAGTTGCTACAGACATAGGGAGGCTTATCGAGTAAATCGCACTGAAAAGAATCATAATTATCGCAGATAGATGTACAAATAATTTCTTCAGGACAACGCTTACATCTGGATGCAAAACAACCATGAACACCCATTTCGGGACAAAGAGTGTTGCGTTGGCAACTAGGCCTATTAATACAGTCATTTTTGCCCATAATAGGGATTCTGCTTGTGAAGCATCGATAATGCAAAACTTCACGAGCAATAGTGGAAGCAGAACGATCAAGGTTTCTTCCAATGGAAGCGAATGAATAGTCTTGATGAAGCATTCGCTCAATAACATAACGTTCAGGTAAGGATAATTGTTTAGCCATAATAGCTCCTTCCTGATCAAACAAAGGTATCTTAAATATAAGCCTTTGCAAAAGCAATTGCTAGTTTGCAATCGTAGTTGCAAGCAAAATCTAGCGTTTAAAAATACAATTAAGGGAAATATGAGTGCAACCGGCTGTCCATTTATTAGGACAGCCGGTTTGTTACCATAAGAATCATAAAAGGTTTGAAGATGAATTCGATATTGAGATACCGGATCAGAAGATAAAGGAGCTTGTGACGGTAGGAGATATTGTGGAATATCTGGAGAAAACTGTCTGAAAAGTACTTTTCGTGACGATAAAACGCCATTTCGTGCAAAATGCGATACAGCACGAAAATAATGTTGTAGAATTGCATCACATCCTAAAATAAAAGTGTGACAAGTGCTGAACAACAAAAACGGAAAATTGTGTCACACTGGTTGTCACATATTGAAAAGTATTTTTAGATGTGAGAAAATGGTAATTGTGATACATTTTACAGACAGAGGTGTTGAATATGAGTGGGTTCTCAGAATTGTTGACAGAGTACGTTGGACGAGGAGTATACAGTAAGCGCCAGATTGCAGAGATGTGTGGAATCGACCGCACGATGCTGCAGAAGATACTATCAGGTAACAGGAAGCCGAAGAATGAGGATTTTGTGCTTAAGGTTGGAAGCAAGCTTGCAATATCGGTGGAGGAACTTAAGAGGCTGCTTGAAGAATTTCATATTCTTGATGTCGGAACTGATACATACTATCAGAGAAAAGAAGTGGAGACATTTATAAAGGATTTTTACAAGGCTATCAAGAATCCACCGAATAGTGAGAAGTCCAGAATAGCCGCAGCCGATTATAATGATGATGGAATATCATGCAAATGTGGTAAATACAATATAGCTAACAGGCTGTACAACTTGCTGGCAAGTGAGCTTAATGATGGCGGCGACATAATGCTGTATATGCAGCCGGATTACAGTGATATCATAGCGGCACTCCTTAATGTGTGCGGTGAGAATATAAGAATACACCATATCATATGTCTGGGGAATGACAGTGAGAGTGATACACTCAGACAGAATATGAGCATTTTTCATAAGATTCTGCCTATGGCACTTACAGACAGTGAATATCAGGTGCGGTATTATTATGAGAACGTGCTTTCACACAGGAACAGCATGCAGATATTCACTAATTATATAGTAGTGAACAAGACTGTTGTAATGTTTGATTATAATGAAGATAATGCCATATTTTTCAGGGATGACGGCGTATATAATATGGTACGCAGCAGCTTTGAGGAGATATGGGGCAATTCTGAAGTACTTATTAAGTATCATGATGATGTGAAGCAGTATGTAAGTACTGTATCAGAGCCGGGCAATTTCAAGCACAGGCTGCTTGAATATGACCCTGATATCAGGCTTGAGCTTACAGAAGATATATGTGAGTCTATTGTGTCACAGGATGTTCCTGACCGTGAGGCATACATAAACAGGATTATGGATGATATCCGTGAGTTCAGGGAAGGCGTTGAAACTAATGATAGACCGGTCAGGGTGTATTTTACTATAGCTGGGCTTAGAAGATTCATGGAAAGCGGAAAGATTGATAATCTTCCGATTAAGCTTAAGGATAACAGTATTCCTTTGAATATAAGATTTATGCTGATTGAAAATCTTATCAATATTGATGCAGCCAGACAGAGCATATATGTTATAGGTGATGAGCTTTTTGGCGTTACGGACAGGGATATGCTTGAGCTTGCAGCTAACGGTCATCTTATTATGACAAGAAGCTCAGAGGATGGCGGCATGAACTTTATGGATGTGAACGAGCAGGGAATTATCAATGCATTTGATGATTACTTTGAAAATTTTGAGACGGATTCGCGTGTGATAACAGGAGAGGAAGCAAGAAAGTACATACGGGATATGCTTGATGAGTACAGAATTAAATATAATTCAGAACTATATTCCGGGGGGGGTACAGCCTGAAAAAAGCAGCCGGAATATAAAAGGAACTGGTGCTGTGAAGAAGGCTGTCAGGAAGAATAAATAACAAAGAACAAGTAGTGATGAACAAGTAATGCTGAATAGGTAATTATGAATAATATCATACCTGCTTAATATAATATACTGAGTATGGATTACAATCCGGGCGTGATGCCGCAGGATTGTAACGGAGCCGGTGATATGAGCAGAAGCAGACATATGTTATTAACAGTATTATTTATTATAATGGCTTTGCTGGCAGGCATCACGCATGCTGCAGATAATGATGCAGATGGCGCCGGGACTAAAGCAGCCAGCGTGGCAGGGCAGGAGCCTGCGGATGCGGCTGGCAGTGACAAAGGATATCCGGAGATATTTACATATGAGAATGTGGTTGCGCTGACATTCGATGACGGACCGGGCAGACTTACAGAGGAACTGCTGGATGGTCTTAAGGAGAGGAATGTCAGGGCAACTTTTTTTCTTGTAGGAGAGAATATAGAAGGCAATGAGGCGGTAGTAAAAAGAATGTATGAGGAGGGACATCTTATCGGAAACCATACATTCAGCCACGTACAGCTTACAGCGGTGCCGGAAGCACAGGCGTTGGATGAGGTTAATGATACTAACGCAGCGATTGAGGCTGTGACAGGTGTAAGACCATATTATATCCGCCCGCCTTACGGGATGATAAGCCAGTGTATGTCGGAGGAGATTGACATGCAGTGTGTGCTGTGGACGGTTGACCCCGAGGATTGGAATACATCTGACTGCGGTGCCGTTGTCAGGCATGTTGTGAAAAATGCAAAGAATGGTGACATAATACTTATGCATGATATCTTTGACTCATCAGTGACGGCGGCTCTGGAGATTGTTGACAGGCTTAAGGAGCGCGGATATGTTTTTGTTACGGCAGACCAGCTTATTCTTGATTAGGGGTTGATTTTTTTATTGTTTCATATTATTATACAATAAATGCGGTGAGGAAGAGGAGTACCTGACAGCTATCGCAAGAGAGAACAGCTCACAGGCTGCAAGGCTGTTTCGTGAATGGTCAGGGAAGGTAGCTTCTTAGCAGCACATCTGAACAATTATAATCTGACGGATTGTGGCTTAAGTAGGATGTGACGGGGTGACTGACGTTATTACAGTCGATAAGGCCGGAAGGTGAAGTAAGGTGGTACCGCGTTAATACGCCCTTGCATTGCAGAGTCTCTGTAGTGCAGGGGCTTTCTGTTTAGTTGGTGCATTTTTGCACACGTGATAATCAGATATTAATCTGATGTTCACACTAATCTTATAAGATAAAGACAGATTGAAAAGAATGGAGAAGAGAGAATGAGCAGGAATCTCGAAAAGAATTATGACCCTTCTGCGATTGAGGACCGTCTCTACCAGAAGTGGCTCGACAAGAAGTATTTCCATGCGGAAGTAGACAGAAGTAAGAAACCATTTACAATAGTTATGCCGCCTCCGAATATAACAGGTAAGCTGCATATGGGACATGCACTCGATAATACGATGCAGGATATCCTTATAAGATTCAAGAGAATGCAGGGATATGAAGCATTATGGATCCCGGGAACTGACCATGCAAGTATCTCAACGGAGGTTAAGGTAATCAATGCACTTAAGGAAGAAGGCATTGATAAGAATGAACTCGGACGTGAAGGCTTCCTCAAGCGTACATGGGAGTGGAAGAAGCAGTATGGCGGAACAATAACAAGCCAGCTTAAGAAGATGGGTTCTTCCTGTGACTGGGACAGAGAGCGTTTTACAATGGACGAGGGCTGTTCTAAGGCTGTACAGACAGTATTTATCAATCTTTATAAGAAAGGTCTTATCTACAAGGGTTCAAGAATCATCAACTGGTGTCCTGTATGTAAGACATCTATCTCAGATGCTGAGGTTGAATATGAGGAGCAGGCAGGACATTTCTGGCATATCAAGTATCCAATCGTGGGAACAGATGATGCCATCATCATCGCAACTACACGTCCTGAGACACTTATCGGTGACTCGGCGCTTGCAGTAAATCCTAATGATGACAGATACAAAGACCTTGTCGGAAAGATGGTTGAACTGCCTCTTATGAACCGCCAGATTCCTATTATTGCAGATGAATATGTAGATATGGAATTTGGTACAGGTGTTGTTAAGATTACACCTGCACATGACCCTAACGATTTCCAGGTTGGCAAGAGACACAATCTCCCTGAGATTAATATGCTCAATGATGATGCTACTATTAATGAAAATGGTGGCAAATATGCCGGAATGGACCGTTATGAGGCACGTAAGGCGATGGTTGAGGACCTTAAGGCAGCAGGACTTCTTGTTAAGGTTGAGGACCATGTACACAATGTAGGTACACATGACCGCTGCAAGACTACTGTTGAGCCTATGATTAAGCAGCAGTGGTTTGTTAAGATGGATGAGCTTATAAAGCCTGCAGCTGAAGCAGTTAAGAATGGCGATATCAAGCTTATGCCTGAGAGAATGGAAAAGACATATTTTAACTGGACAGATAATATCCGTGACTGGTGTATATCAAGACAGCTCTGGTGGGGACACAGAATCCCGGCTTATTACTGTGATGACTGTGGTGAGATGGTTGTGTCAGATACTGAGACAACAGTATGTCCTAAGTGTGGCGGACATATGACACAGGACCCTGATACACTGGATACATGGTTCAGTTCAGCACTCTGGCCTTTCTCAACGCTTGGATGGCCTGAAAAGACTGAGGAGCTTTCATATTTCTATCCGACAGATGTGCTTGTAACAGGATATGATATCATATTCTTCTGGGTAATCAGAATGATTTTCTCAGGCTATGAGCATATGGGCGAGAAGCCATTCGGCAAGGTATTGTTCCATGGCCTTGTAAGAGATTCACAGGGACGCAAGATGAGTAAGTCTCTTGGCAATGGTATCGACCCGCTTGAAGTAATTGATAAATATGGTGCAGATGCACTCAGACTTACACTGATAACAGGCAATGCACCGGGTAACGATATGCGTTTCTACTGGGAGCGTGTAGAAGCAAGCCGTAACTTTGCAAACAAAGTATGGAATGCTACAAGATTTATCATGATGAATGACCCTGAAGGCAGGATTAAGCCTGGCAACATCAAGGTTAACGGCAATGGCGGAAGCAGCAGCGCATATAAGCTTCCTGAGAATCTCACAGCAGCAGATAAGTGGATTCTTTCAAGAATGAATAAGGTTGTTGCAGAAGTTACAGAGAACATGGAAAAATATGAACTTGGAATAGCAGTTTCAAAGCTTCAGGACTTCATCTGGGATGAATTCTGTGACTGGTACATTGAGATGGTTAAGCCAAGACTTTACAATGACGAAGATACAACCAAGGATGCAGCAGTATGGACACTTAAGACTGTTCTCGTTGATGCTCTTAAGATGCTTCACCCATATATGCCATTCGTAACAGAGGAGATATTCTGCAACCTTCAGGATGATGAGGAATCAATAATGATTTCTGACTGGCCTGCATATAAGAAGGAGCTGGAATTCGCAGAGGATGAGAATGCAATCGAGACAATCAAAAATGCAGTCCGCAATATCCGCGCATTAAGAACAGATATGAATGTAGCACCTTCAAGAAAGGCTAAGGTATATGTTGTATCTGAGAATAACAGCGTAAGACAGATATTCGAGAACGGCAGAGTATTCTTTGCAACACTTGGATATGCAAGTGAAGTATGCGTACAGAGCGATAAGACAGGAATTGCAGATGATGCGGTATCAACAGTCATCCCTGAGGCTGTAATCTATATGCCATTTGCTGACCTCGTAGATGTCAAGGCTGAGATTGAGCGTCTTGAAAAAGAAGAAAAACGTCTTAATGGCGAGATTGCAAGATGTAACGGCATGCTTAACAACGAAAAGTTTACAAGCAAGGCACCTCAGTCAAAGATTGATGAGGAGAAGGCAAAGCTTGCAAAATATACCCAGATGCTTGAGCAGGTTCAGGAAAGACTTGGACAGCTTAAGTAAGCCGGAACCTGTATGGCATATATAGTGATTTGGAGTCAGATATATGGAAAGAGTTTTCTTTCACGTTGATGTAAACAGCGCATTTTTATCATGGTCAGCCCTTAAGCTGCTTGAGGAGGGCCATGATGATCTGCGGCTTATAGCCTCTTGTGTCGGCGGGGATGAGAAATCAAGACATGGAATAGTGCTCGCCAAGAGCATCATTGCCGCACAGGCAGGGGTGCGCACCGGCGAGCCTTTGTATATGGCAAGGAAAAAGTGTCCGGGGCTTGTTACAGTAAAACCGCAGTTTGACTGGTATGTGAAGAACAGCAGGGCGATGATAGCGATAATGCAGGAATTCACACCTGACGTGGAACAGTACAGTATTGATGAGGCATTCCTTGATATGACCGGAATGCAGACGCTGATGGGGCCGCCGTTTGAGGCAGCAGCAAGGCTTAAGGACAGAATCAGGGATGAGCTTGGCTTTACTGTCAATATAGGAATATCATCTAACAGACTGCTGGCAAAGATGGCATCTGATTTTCAAAAGCCTGATAAGATACATACGCTGTTTCCTGATGAGATAGACAAAAAAATGTGGCATCTTCCGGTGGGGAGCCTGTTTGGAGTAGGAAAAAGCACTGCAAAGGCACTGAATAATATGGGCTTTTATACAATCGGAGATGTTGCGGCGGCAGACAGGGGGCTGCTTGTGTCGAAGCTCGGCAAGATGGGCGATATGGCATGGAATTATGCCAACGGAATTGAGTCAGTTGCGATTGTAAGGCGTGAAGCCAAAGAAAACAGCTATGGTAACAGTGTCACAACCGGCGAGAATGTGTCATCCATAGATGTTGCACTTGGGATAATTATGTCACTTGCAGAGAGTGTTGCGCTTAGGCTGAGAACTGACGGCAAAAAAGCGGGAGTTGTGACAGTAACGCTTGTGGATGCTGAGTTCAACAGGCATTCGCATCAGTGTAGTCTTGAATATCCTACCAATACAACTGATGTAATATATGAGAATGCGCAGCAGCTTCTGTATGAGATGTGGAAGGCTGACAGACCGGTAAGGCTTATAGGTATATCGGCAGGAAAGGCTGCACATGAGGAATTCGAGCAGATGAGCCTGTTTGCGGATGAACGTACCGATAAGCTCAAAAAGCTGGATGCAGCCATGGATGAGATACGCAATAAATTCGGTGAAGAAGCGGTTGTCCGGGCAAGACTTCTTGGCAGCGAGAGACAGGAGAGACTCAGTAAAGCAAAGAATGCACAAAAAAGGAGAAATGATGAATAAAGCTGTTATATTTGACCTTGACGGTACTCTGTGGGATTCGGCAGAGCAGGTTGTGTGGGGCTGGAATAAGACATTTGAAGAAGAGGGCGTTGATAAAAGAACAACTGTCGGAGAGTTGAAAAGTCTTATGGGAAAGCCTATGGAGGCAATAATAGAGGCACTTGTGCCTGACATGGAACCTGACAAAAGAACGGGGCTTCTTGAGCGGTGCTGCCGTAACGAAGAGCAGAGGCTGCTTGAAAAGGGCGGAATACTGTTTCCAGATCTTACGCGAACACTGACAATGCTGCGTGACGAAGGCTATCATCTTTCGATAGTCAGCAATTGTCAGGATGGATATATAGAAACATTTCTTGAACATCACAAGATGCAGCCATTCTTTGATGACTATGAATGTCCGGGCAGAAGCGGAATGCTTAAAGCAGAGAACATAAAGCTCGTCATGGAGCGCAATAGAATAGAAAAAGCAGTATACGTTGGAGACACACAGGGCGACGCAGACGCATGCACCAAAGCAGGTGTGCCGTTCATCTGGGCTAGATATGGCTTTGGGGATGTAAAAGATGCACAGTATGTTATAGATTCACTTGCAGAACTGCCGGATGTAGTCAGGGAGGTATTATAATGGAATTCGATAACGTCCTTAAGGAAAGAAGAAGTGTGAGAAAGTACAAGGCTTCAGCAGTCACAGGAGAGCAGCTTGAAAAGCTTATTCAGGCCGCACAGTATGCTCCGTCATGGAAGAATCTGCAGACATCAAGATATTATGTGATAGATGCCCCTGATGTCGTTGCAAATCTTAAGAAGGAATGTCTGCCGGAATTTAATGCTGCTAATGTCGCCAATGCGCCTGCACTTATAGTCACAACATTTGTAAAGAATGTATCAGGATACACTATTGAAGGTCAGCCTCGCAATGAATGTGGCAACGGATGGGGCTATTACGATCTTGGACTTGCAAGCGCTAACATTATACTTGAAGCACGCAATCAGGGACTCGACACACTTATCATGGGAATACGCGACGGAGAGAAGATAAGACAGATGCTTGCAATTGATGAGTCTGAGGAGATTGTTGCAGTAATCGGTGTCGGAGTACGCGAGGATGGTTTTGAACCGAAGATGCCAAAGAGAAAAGAGATGAATGAGGTAGCAAAGTTCATATAATCATATAAAGAATAATAGCGGATAATAAAAAAATACGCCATGTGCATGGCGTATTTTTTTAAATCCTTAAAACATGTTATCAAGAAGTCTTGTACCGGCAGAAGTCCTGAATATCTGACTGCGTGCATTCTTAACAGCTTCGGCTGATACGTTATCTTCATACAGATTAACAAGAAAGTCTGCTTCGACAAGAATCTGATAATCAATTCCGTCAATATTGTTGTATGTGTGGTGATGTCCAATCAGGTACATGACACGTTCTATCTGCGAAGCATTGTAACCACCAACCTTCTGCATGAGCTTTTCAGCCTCGGCAGGGCCTTCAAGCTCCTGATAATGACCGCTTGCAGAGCCGTATTTTGCTTCACTGATATGGATTCCTATATCATGGAGTATAGCAGCCGTCTCAAGGATGAATGTGGTCTCTTCGTCTGCATTCTCAAGTGCTGCGATAGTGGCAGCAAGGTCATGAACCTTGATAAAATGCTGGATCCTTCTCGCGTCACCTTTATCATATTCTATCATTGCATCTATAAGCTTAGCATGCTGCGTGTACATGTGATGCCTCGTTCTTTCCAAAATACTCCTCATACCATACAAGGAACATATAGATAGTCCATATCTTACGTGAGTTATCGGCATTGCCGGCTTTGTGCTCGTCAAGGAAGGAAACTATCTCATCAACATTGAAGTACTCCTGTGCCGCATCGCTTGTAAACGCTTTCCTGACAATGTTATAGTACTTGTCGTCACGAAGCCATATTCTTATCGGAACAGGGAAACCGAGCTTCTTCTTCTCAGCAACCATGTCAGGCAGATAGCGGTGTGCAGCCTGACGCATTGCAAACTTGGTATTCTTGTTATTGACCTTGTACTTTGTTGGAATATGTCTTGCAACTTCAAAGACTTCCTTGTCGAGAAATGGAACACGCACTTCAAGTGAATGTGCCATACTCATCTTGTCGGCCTTAAGAAGGATGTCACCGATAAGCCAGAAGTGAATATCAATGTACTGCATCTTGGTAACGTCATCAAGATTGGCGACTTTGTCATAGTAAGGTCTGGTAAGCTCCATATGGTTGTACTTGCCTGTAGGGTGCTTGAGAATCTTGGCACGCTCCTCTTCATTAAACATAAATGCGTTGCCTATGAATCTCTCCTGCAGATCCTTGCTCGCGCGGATAAGGAAGCTTCTTCCCTTCATATGAGGAGGGAGCTTGCCGGCAATTGCGGCAAGACCTTTGCGCAGTCCCTTAGGAAGCTTCTGCATCGGTGCAAGTGAGAAGGGTTCATGATAAATGTTATATCCGCCGAAGAACTCATCGGCACCCTCACCTGACATCGCAACCTTGACATGCTTTGCTGCTGTCTGGCTTACAAAGTAAAGTGCAATGGCAGAAGGGTCAGCCAGGGGCTCGTCCATCTGGTACTGGATATGGCTTATTGCATCCCAGTATTCTTCGGTAGTTATAAGCTTGCTGTAATTGTCAATCTTAATCTTCTCAGAGAGTGCCTTGGCATAGTCAATCTCATTGTACTTTTCATAATCGAAGCCTACGGTGAATGTCTTGTCACCGTTAAAAGTTGCTGCAACGTAGCTTGAGTCAACACCGCTTGAAAGGAATGAACCGACCTCGACATCACTTATCTTGTGGTGTTCAACTGAATCGTGCATAACCTTATCAATCTCATCAACGCACTCCTCGAGTGTCTTATTCTCATCAGGCTCAAATACCGGCTCCCAATAGCGCTTAATATTAAGCTCACCCTTGTGGAAGGTGAGACAGTGTGACGGCATAAGCTTGTATATTCCCTTGAAAAATGTCTCATCCAGTACGGAATACTGGAATGTAAGATAATTCTCCAGCGCCACGTTATTAACAGCCTTCTGGTAAAGAGGGTACTCAAGAATACTCTTAATCTCGGACGCAAATACAAGGTTACCATCTACAAGTGCATAATAGAAAGGCTTGATTCCGAAGAAATCCCTTGCTCCGAAGAGAGTCTCCTTTTTACTGTCCCATATAACAAATGCAAACATTCCGCGAAGGCGGTTAAGCATATCTTCGCCATATTCCTCATATGCATGAATAAGTACTTCTGTATCGGAATTGTTGCGGAAGGTATGTCCTTTTTCTATCAATTCTTTGCGCAGATCCTGATAATTATATATCTCACCGTTAAATGTTATAACAATGTCATTGGTCTCGTTGTACATAGGCTGACTTCCACAGTCAAGGTCAATGATGCTGAGGCGCCTGAAGCCGAGAGCGGCACCATTGTCAATGTGCTGACCGGCACTGTCAGGACCTCTGTGGATAATTCTGTTCATCATATTAGTGAGAACTTCCTCACTATTGTCCAAGTGTCCTGTAAATCCTGCAAAACCACACATAATTTCCTCCAAAAAACATTGCGGCTTAAGCTGCTGCGTAAACTGATGTATAAGCCGCTTTACTTTATATATAGTATAGGTAATCTTTTTTGGATTATAGCAAATCACATGCAGAAATACAACAATTTGGAGCGGATATATTTACAAAAATTAATTAATGTAGTAAATTTAAGAGTAATATTGATAAAATTAAGGCTGAAAGGATAAGGTGTGAACAATGGCTAAAATTAAGATGACAACTCCACTCGTAGAGATGGATGGAGATGAGATGACAAGAATTCTGTGGCAGTGGATTAAAGATGAACTCTTAAGTCCGTTTGTTGAACTGAATACAGAATATTATGATCTTGGTCTTAAGCACCGTAATGAGACAGATGATAAGGTAACAGTTGATTCGGCAGAGGCAACAAAGAAGTATGGTGTTGCTGTAAAGTGTGCAACTATTACTCCTAATGCAGCAAGAATGACTGAGTACGATCTTAAGGCAATGTATAAGAGCCCTAACGGAACAATAAGAGCTATCCTTGATGGTACAGTATTCCGTGCGCCTATCATAGTTAAGGGCATTGAGCCACTTGTTAAGAACTGGAAGAAGCCTATTACAATAGCAAGACATGCATATGGCGATGTATACAAGGGAGTAGAGATGAAGATACCTGCAGCCGGCAGGACAGAACTTGTATACACAGCAGAAGACGGAACACAGACAAAGGAGCTCATTCATGAGTTTGACGGTCCGGGAATCATTCAGGGCATGCATAATATCAACGCTTCAATAGAGAGCTTTGCAAGAAGCTGCTTTAATTATGCACTTGATACAAAGCAGGATCTCTGGTTTGCAACAAAGGATACAATATCTAAGAAATATGACCATACATTCAAGGATATTTTTCAGGAGATATATGATGCAGAATTTGCTGATAAGTTCAAGGCAGCCGGCATAGAATATTTCTATACTCTTATTGATGATGCCGTAGCAAGAGTTATGCGTTCAGAGGGCGGATATATCTGGGCATGTAAGAACTATGACGGAGATGTCATGAGTGATATGGTTGCAACTGCCTTCGGTTCACTTGCAATGATGACATCAGTGCTTGTATCACCTCACGGATATTATGAGTATGAGGCTGCCCACGGAACAGTACAGAGACATTACTATAAGCACCTTAAGGGCGAAGAGACATCAACTAACTCAGTTGCAACAATATTTGCATGGTCAGGGGCTCTGCGCAAGAGAGGCGAGCTTGACGGCAATAAGGAGCTTATGGAATTTGCAGATAAGCTTGAGACAGCATGCATCAGGACTATTGAAGATGGTAAGATGACAAAGGATCTTGCACTTATCACAACGATTGAGAATCCTGTTGTGCTTAACAGCCTTGATTTTATTAAGGCTATCCGTACAACACTTGAAGGGATGCTTGCATAAATAAATTCTAGAATGGAGATTATGATGAAGGACCAGCAGAAGACGTTATTCCGTATGCATTTTGAACCGGGAGACCTTATAAAGTTACCAAATATTCTTTGTTACATAAGAATTATACTTGTGCCTGTTTTCTGCTGGCTTTATCTTAATGCCGGCACACCGCATGACTTTGCAATGGCAGCAGTTGTGGTAATTGTATCAGGACTTACGGATTTTCTTGACGGACAGATTGCGAGAAGATGTAATATGATTACAGATCTCGGTAAGGTTCTGGATCCGATTGCGGATAAGCTCATGCAGCTTGCAATGCTTGTATGTGCAACGGTACGTGTTCACTATATGGCGGTGCTTGTGGGCGTTCTTGTAATAAAGGAGATAGTTACGGCGGTGGTAGGAGCTGTTGTAATTAAGACATGCCGGAAGAGGCTTAACGGAGCAAAGTGGTATGGCAAGGTATGTACATTTGTGCTGTATGTGATAATGATAGCATTTATACTTCTGCCGGATATACCGTCTAATATAAGAACGATTCTGTTTGCGTTATGTCTTATTTCGCTTGCAGTATCATTTATCATGTACATAAGAATATACGCAATTATGATTGCAGATACTAAAAAACGCGGAGATGCAGAATTTAAAGTTTATTAAGGTACAGGTTGCAGCAGGGAGATAAATAATGAAGATTTTTATGTTTCATGGAATGGATATATTCCAGTTTTTTGTATGGTTTTTTATATACAGTTTCTTAGGATGGGGAATGGAGTGTATTGTTATCAGAAGACAGAAGGGCTACTGGGAGAACAGGGGATTTGCCAAGCTGCCGTTTTGTGTAATATATGGCTTTGGAGTGTTTATTGCATGTTATCTATTTGCACCGATACAGCATAATTATGCTGCACTGTATGTATGGGGCTGCATTGGAGCAACCGTATTTGAGTATATAGTGGCAATGGCAATGATGAAGCTTTTTGGCGAAGTATGGTGGAATTATGACCATCTTAAGTTTAATTACAAAGGAATATTATGCCTTGAGAGTACTCTTGCGTGGGGACTTCTGGCACTTATCATATTTGGTTATTTCAATATAAGACTTGAAAGCTTTGTTATGCATATTAACCACAGATATGTTATGATAATGGGTACTGCGCTGCCGATAATGTATGTTACGGATTTTACATACCACTTCATAACAAGACTGAGAGATAATAGAAGCAGCATGGCAGAGTTTCAGGAAGATGCTGATAAGGTTAAAGAAATAAAAAAATGCTGACAGTGCCGGAAAGAGCCGGTGCATTGAGCTGTTTTAATAGTATTTAGGATATTTAGGAATGGAGAAAAGCCTGATGGCAAAGACTCATGATATGGAAGAGCGCGAAGAGCGCTTTATTCTCGTGGCGGTGCAGACTGATGAACGTGATGACACCAGGCAGTCACTTGCTGAACTCAGGGAACTTGTAAAGACTGCAGGAGCACAGGTGTGTGATGTGGTTATCCAGAACAGGGAGGCTGTACACCCGGGAACATATATAGGAAAGGGTAAGATAGAAGAGCTGGCATGTCTTGCTGCACAGTATGATGCAGACGGAATAGTGTGTGATGATGAACTTTCACCGGCACAGCTTAAGAATCTTGAAGAGGAGCTTAATTGTAAGGTACTTGACAGAACTCTGGTTATCCTTGATATATTCGCTGCAAGGGCATCAACAAGCGAAGGTAAGATTCAGGTTGAGATGGCACAGCTTAAGTACAGAATGTCACGTCTGGCAGGTCTTGGCCTCGGACTTTCAATGTCACGTCTTGGAGGCGGTGTTGGAACAAGAGGTCCCGGTGAGAAGAAGATTGAGATGGACAGACGCCTTATCCGTGACAGAATCGCACAGCTTAAAAGTGAGCTTGATGAGGTTGTAAGACACAGAGAAGTAACAAGACAGCAGAGAAAAAAGACAAGTATGCCGGTTGCTGCAATTGTAGGATATACAAATGCCGGCAAATCAACGCTGCTTAACAGACTTACTGATGCGGACGTGCTGTCAGAAGATAAGCTTTTTGCAACACTTGACCCTACAACGAGGGAGCTGGTTCTTGCTGATAAGTCAAGAGTACTGCTTACCGATACGGTCGGATTTATCAGAAAGCTTCCGCACCATCTTATAGATGCGTTCAGAAGTACACTTGAAGAAGCGAAATATGCGGATATTATAGTGCATGTTGTTGATGCATCCAATGATGATATGGAACGTCAGATGGAGATTGTATATGATACACTGCAGGAACTTGAAGTCGGGGACAAACCGGTTATAACTCTCTTCAACAAATGTGATATGCTGGATATGACGGATTCATCAGCAAAGCCAAGGGATTTTAAGGCAGATAAGACCGTATATATATCTGCAAAGACGGGACAGGGACTTGATGAGTTTGAAGAGGCACTTGGAGATATCTTAAGAGGCTCCAAAGTATATATAGAGCATTGTTACGGATTTGCAGATGCAGGAAAGATACAGGTCATAAGACAGTACGGACAGCTGATGGGTGAAGATTATACGGCTGATGGTATTATGGTAAAAGGCTATATCGGAAAGGAATATCTCGACAGAGCCGGATTATCATCATATCTTAAGAAGGAGGATAATGAGTACTGATGAGTTACGCTGATAAAGTTTTTATAGATATGTGTAATGATATAATTGACAACGGGTACAGCACAGAGGGCGAGAAAGTCAGACCTAAGTGGGAGGATGGCTCGTATGCATATACAATCAAGAAGTTTGGTGTTGTGAACAGATATGATCTTAGCAGAGAATTTCCGATTATGACATTAAGACGGACAGCATTCAAAAGCTGTATAGACGAGATACTCTGGATATGGCAGAAAAAGTCCAATAATATAAAGGATCTTAACAGCCATATATGGGATGAATGGGCCGACGAGAACGGCTCAATCGGCAAAGCGTACGGATATCAGCTTGGCGTCAGGCACCAGTATAAGGAAGGAATGATGGATCAGGTCGACAGAGTTCTGTATGACCTTAAGAATAATCCATACAGCCGCCGTATAATGACTAATATATATGTACACCAGGATCTGCATGAGATGAATCTTTATCCTTGTGCATACAGCATGACCTTTAACGTTACCGGTAATAAGCTTAATGCTATACTCAATCAGCGTTCTAATGATATTCTTACTGCGAATAACTGGAATGTAGTACAGTATGCGGTACTTGTACACATGATTGCGCAGGTGAGCGGACTTGAGGCGGGAGAGCTTGTCCATGTAATAGCGGATGCGCATATATATGACAGACATATTCCTCTTGTAAAAGAACTGATAAAGCGTCAGACATATGATGCACCTGTATTCCGCATGAATCCGGATGTTAAAGACTTTTATGAGTTCACGGTGGATGATTTTGAACTTGAGGATTACAAGTATGGTCCGCAGATAAAGATACCTGTTGCGGTCTGACGGAGGAAAATGAAAGTTAATTTAGAAAAATGTTGCAGAAAGAGAGGTCATTTTTTATGAATATGATAGTTGCTGTAGACAGTAACTGGGCTATAGGACACAAAGGGAAGCTTCTTGTGAGTATTCCGGAAGATATGCAGTTTTTCCGCAGGGAGACGACAGGAAAAGTAGTCGTTATGGGAAGAAAGACACTGGAAAGCTTCCCTAATGGACTGCCGCTTAAGAACAGGGTTAATGTTGTCATAACAAAAGATAAGGAGTATAATGTTAAAGATGCCATCATCTGCCATAGTATCGAGGAGGCACTTGAAGTGCTTAAGCAGTATAATGATGAAGATATCTATGTTATAGGCGGAGAGTCAGTATACAGACAGTTCCTCCCATATTGCAGTGTGGCTCATGTTACTAAGATCAATTACTCATATGATGCAGATACATATTTTCCAAATCTTGATGAGATGGACGAATGGACAATTGAGGAGAGCAGCGACGAACGTACATATTTTGATCTGGAATATGAATTTGTCAAATATGTGAAGAAGTAATTGACAGGAAGAAATAATTAATATGGGAGGTGTGGATATGTTTTGTCCAAAGTGTGGTAATGAAGTAGAACAAGGGGCAATGTTCTGCCCAAAGTGCGGCAATATGCTTATGCCGCAGGAACCGGTGGATCTTACAAAAAGTATGAGTGACAGCGTTGGACCGGTGCAGAATAATGGTAACGGATATGGTGCACAGCCGGTACAGCAGCCATATCAGCCGGTACAGCCGCCGGTAGGAAAACATGTAGAGCCTAAGAAGAGTAAGGCTCCGCTTATTGCAGCGATAATTGCACTTATAGTAGTTGCACTTGGTGTTGCGGGATTCTGCATGAGATCAACACTTGCAATGATTATTAACCCTGAAGAACAGGTTAAGGAAGCTCTTAAGAGCTCAGCAGGCAATCTCCAGACATCATTTGACACAGTTATGTCAGATAGCAGCTTAGCATCAACACAGGTTGCTGGTAAGAATGATTTTACATATTCGCTTCATATTGACAGGGCAACTGTCAACGGAAGTGATTATCTTTCATATGTTAAGGCAGACACGCTTAACATGCATCTTCAGATGTCACCTGAAGATAAGGTTATTGCAGGAACGATGGGACTCGCACAGGGAACCGGTAAGTCTTCGGTGATTGAGATGAAGATTTACATGGATACTAATAATGTATATTTTAGTATTCCTGCACTTTGCAGCAAGTCATTCTATATGAAGACAGATGATGTATTCAGAGATAGCGGAATCAGCTACAGTGATATGTTCAGCTACATGGGCAAAGCTGCTTCAACAAGTAATATTTCTGCTTATTCGGGAATTATACAGGCTGTTGTTAAAGATGTATTCGGTGCGGTTGATTCATTTATCGATGAATTATCATATGATAAGCTTGGCAGGGTAACATTCAATGGCGAGCAGGGAGATGTCAAAGCTACACAGTTCGCGATAACGGTGACAGAGCAGAATGTCAAGAATTTTGCCAATAATGTTATTGAGAATGTATTTAATGATGATACGCTTAAGCCTTATCTGGCATTCGTATCAGGATATGTCACAAAGGATACATGTAAGAATGCAGTCACTAATGCAGAACTCGGATTCGGACAGTTTGTTGTGAATGCTGCAATAACCAATAAAAAAGAGCTCGTGTCAGTTTCATTTGATACTAATTCAATTACAACATACAAGGGGTCAGCATTTAAGGCAGAACTTAAGCTCCTTGGCAGAGAGAAAAAGAATGACTGCATCTACGTCAATATAGGCTCAGACGAACTTGATATGGATGCAATGGCTTCATCAAGCGGAGATAATATCAAGATTGACGTAAAGGTTACACCTAAGTCAGGCAATATATCCAACCAGTATCTCAGACTGTATATGGATGCTGCAATGAAGGGTATGGATGCATCAAGCGGTTCACTTGTTATTAATTCATTAACACTGGATGGCAATATTGATGGTACATCATTAGATGTTGCAATGTCAGGTTCGGCGGATTATAAGCAGATTAGTTCACTTGATTTCAGGTCATCGGATTTTGCTAATGCAATTAACGCATCAAGAATGACTGCATCACAGGAGAACGAAGTGTCTTCGGAGGTTATAAAGAATATATCAGTCCTCAAGAATGTGCTTTCTGACGATATGTATAATAATATCTATCGTCAGATGTTCGGTTCATCATCAATAAAATCATTTTACTAAGATATGATGGCTCCGGCTTGTAAGGCACATTGAAAGGATGACACGATAATATAAAACAAGAAGGAAGGTTTGAATTATGGACAACAGGGAAGTAATGTTGATTGATTCAATTGATAAGGCAAAGAAGGATAGACTTGAGAAGCTGCTTCTTAAGAATAACATCAGCTATTTTGAAAGATCCAAGGGTGACCATGGCTTCTTTTCAAAATCATCCAACCGCAAATATTCCATCTATGTACATATCGATTCCTTAGAACGTGCCAAGAGCATATTAGAAGAAATGTAATTTATAATGTGAATCTAAAAGACATCATACAGCGCAGTTAATCAATTATTGACCGAATGTATGATGTCTTTTTTAGCATAATGTTATTTTGCACGTTCTGCGAATTCAGTATTAACGAGTACTTCATAAGGAACACGCGATTTGAGTTCACCTGAGGACTCAAGAATATCGAGAAGCAGATTGAAGCTGTCTTCTGAAAATACAGTGTTATCTTTCCAGGAATCCTGCTGCTTGTAACGGTCAATTATCTTTACAAGGTCTTTGGACTCGGTCTCCGGAAACTGTGGTGCGATAACTGTGGCAATTTCTTCCGGCGTGTGCGTATTTACATAGTTAATACCCTTTTGTATTGCATTTGTAAATGACTGTATTATCTCCGGGTGATTTTTAATATAACTTTTTTTTGCACAGTATGCAGTGTATGGTACATATCCGCTCTCAATGCCAAGAGAGCTTACAACGTAACCGGCACCTTCGTTTTCCAGAAGTGTCGCATGCGGCTCAAACTCAACTGTATAGTCATAATCATCAGGGCTGCCTTTGAAAGCACCGGCAGTGGAGCCAAAGTCAATATTCTGTATGATTGTAAGATCATTTTTATAATCGATGCCCTTATTTTTGAGAATGTATTCAAGAATCATCTCAGGCATGCCACCTGCGCGTCCGCCAAGGACAGTACTGCCCCTGAGTGAGTCCCAATTGAAGTCTGGCTGCGGTGTACGGGATACAAGAAAATTACCTGCTCGCTGTGTAAGCTGCGCAAAGTTGACAGCATAGTCTGCGGAACCTTCGTTATATACATACACTGAGGATTCTGAGCCCATAAATCCTATATCGGCATCTCCGGATACGAGTGATGTCATTACTTTATCAGCACCAAAACCGGTGACGAGCGTAAGGCTGATTCCTTCTTCCTCAAAGTATCCGTTCTCGATTGCAACATACTGTGGAGCGTAGAATATAGAGTGGGCAACCTCATTAAGGGTTATCGGAGTGAGTCTGTCAGAAGAGTCCTGTGGAAAACAGGCTGACATTGAAATGAGTGTGGTGACAGAAAGAGCAATTCCTGTGATGCCACCAAGCATCCTGTGTTTCATATAAAAGTCTCCGTAATCTGGATTCATTTATATTCTATGCATATGGATGCTGTGGTGACAGCAGGAGAGTAATATTCAGATAAAACTATTTCTTTAGAAAATCTTCTCTTGCGGGATTGAATACATCTACAAGAATTCCGTCCTCGAGAGCAACAACTCCATGAACAGCATCAGACGGCATGTATACACTGTCTCCCTGCTTTACTATTCTGGTTTCCCCATCAATTGTGAATTCAAAGCTTCCTTTTGCGATATATGTAATCTGAAGATGTGGGTGTGAATGAGTGTTTCCTCTTGCCCCCTTTTTGAATGTTATCTCGCACATCATAAGCTCATCTGAATGGGTGAGAATCTTACGTGTTACGCCCGGCTCGCAGTCGGTAGGAATTACATCATTGTTGAATACGAACATAATTAGTCCTCCATTAGCATTTATTTAAAATGCATTATACACCAAACTGAATGTTTGTACAATTATGTTAAAATATGTTTCGGTGAGGAAAATTGACAAATACATGTCGGCATCATATGATAAAATATGATAAATTGAAATAATAACTGATTTTTATAAAGTAATTAGTGCCGCAGGCACCACAAATTGCGTCTGTAGCAGAGCTGAAGCTGATATTTGGCTTGTGATTTTTTGACGCTTTGTATGTCTGCGGAAAGGAGATAATATGCAGTATACATGGCTTACAATTGCGATTTTAAGTGCGGGATATTTTATTACATGTCTGGCTGTAACCGGACCATCGTCAATGTTTAATTATATATGGCTTGCTATTTCGTTATTTTTTGGATTCGTTTTTTATATAAGCAGAATGGAAGCCTGCGGAAGAATTGTACTTCATGTATGGACTAAGACAGCATTTACGGTTGTGATGATATTGGGACTTGGCTATCTTGCCGTGCTTGAGGGACTTGTGATAAGTAAGATGAATGCAAAACCTGACGGCGGGTGCGATTATATGATAGTGCTTGGAGCACATGTCAAAGGGGATGTGGTCTCAAAATCACTTGCGCAGAGGCTGGATACTGCATATGAGTATGCATGCAGTGAAGATGGAAAGGAATGTACCATAATAGTTGCAGGCGGTAAGGGAAAAGGAGAGAGTGTAACAGAGGCATCCGCAATGAAAAGATATCTTACTGAAAAGGGGATTAATCCCGACAGGATACTTATGGAGGATAAATCAACAGATACACAGCTTAATATAAAGCTGAGCAGGGAGCTGTATATAGATAATACCGCTTCGGATGTTGTAATTGCCAGCAGCAGTTTCCATATATTCAGGGCACTTAAGCTTGCAAATGCCCAGGGGCTTAATAATGTACAGGGCCTTGCGGCCCCGTCCAATAAAATACTGCTTGTCAATTACATGCTGCGTGAAGCGGTAGGAATTACAAAAGAGATTGTATTCGGTAATTTCCGATATGCCGTAATTTAATGTTAAGATTCAGCACCGGTGCCATAGAATGACTTTACGGTGCCGGCAATGTCCATGCCTTTTTTGAATCCGTCATTATAGAGGGCATCAATCTTGGACAGGTCTTTTTCAAGACGGCTGAAGCCTTTGGTGCTGTCAGGACGTATTACGATGACACGTCCGTCTTTTTCGTATTCTGCAAGCCTGTCGAGACAGCTGTTATATCTTCTGGCACGTTTCATAAGGTCCTTTGCAAGCTCCGGATATTTCATGTATGCATGTGCAACGGCTCTGGTTGAGCGCCCTGTCTGCTTGCGGTAGCCATCCTCTCTTGTGAGCACAACAACAACTCTGTCACATCCGTCTGCAAATGCTTTTTCAAAAGGAATTGAGTCGCTTAAGCCTCCGTCAAGATATGGCGTGTCATTAATGTAAATGAAAGGAAAAAGCAGTGGAAGCGCACAGGTTGCCTGAAGGACTGTGTTCTGCGGATCATGTGCACTAACATGCATATATTCGGGACGTCCTGTGAGAACATTAGTCACAACGGCAATGAACTCTCCATGGCTGTTATATCTGTCAAATGCTTCATAATCAAAAGGAACAAGCTCATTTGGAATTGTATCATAGGCAAATTTGAGACCATAATAACTTTTGTTAGACGGATTGATAAGATTGCCGGCACCCATGTAACGCTTGTCATGACAGAACTGCATAATAATGTCATAGTTACGCTTCGCCTGTCCTGATGCATATGAAACACCATAAGCTGCTCCGGCGGATACTCCGATCATGTAGTCAGGCATTATATTATTGGCAAGGAATGCATCCATTACGCCGCATGAAAATATTGTTCTGAAAGCACCACCCTCAAATACTATTCCGGTTTTCAATGTGTATATCCTCCATTCTTAATATTGCGATATAATTATGCTTGGGGCAGAATCCCCAGTCTTTGATGATATAAAGATATAAAAAGAATTATAGCACTCATGTCTTTATCGTGCAAATGCATGAGGTAATGGAAATATTTTGCATATGTGATATGCATATTATGTATATCTGCTTGAGAATATATCAAATGAAGTGTATAATTGGATTGTTGCAGGCAGTATCATGCAGTGTAGCGGAGGATTGGCATGAAGAGTGAAGACAGATTCGATAATATGAGTCCGGATGAACTTGATAATAAGAAAAAATGGTTCTTTAAAGAAAGTCTGCGTCTTGAAGAGATGAAGAAGGAACTTGAGGACGAGCGCAAGCTTATAGATATTCAGAAGAATCTGCTGGAACGCCAGCAGAGCAAGAATATGCTGCTTCGCAAACAGCTTGAGAACCAGAAGATTTTGTTCGACAGACAGTGGCAGCTCCTTGAGAATGAGACAAGAAGGCTGGCAATAGACAAGGAACAGTTTGAAAGAGATAAGCTGTGCTTCAGGGACAATGCCGTTAGGGAGGCAAGAAGAAGCATGTCTGTGGAGGCTAATGTGAATGTATTCTTCAGGGGCGTTGATGATATGGCATCGCTTAAGAAGAGATATAAGTCACTTCAGAAGATATATCACCCGGATAACATGCACGGGGACAGCACAGTAATTCTGGCAATTAATGCTGAGTATGACAAGCTGTCACGTTTTTATTTGGGAACATAGTACGATTTGTTAAACATTTTATTGCAGATGATAATTCTCTGTGATAAAATATTTTTGTTTATGTAAAAACGCGTCTGCCTGACCTTAATGGCAGTATGCACTGTATATGGAGGAAGAAGATGGAATTAATGTATAAGAGTACGAGAGACGCTAATGTAAGTGTTAAGGCTTCACAGGCAATACTTAAGGGACTTGCACCGGACGGAGGTCTTTTTGTACCTGATAGTATACCTGCACTTGACGTAAGTCTTGATAAGCTTGCTTCAATGGATTATAAGGGAGTTGCGTATGAAGTAATGAAGCTTATGCTCACTGATTTTACAGAGGAAGAGCTTAAGGACTGCATTAATAAGGCATACGACTCAAAGTTCGATACAGATGAGATAGCTCCGCTCGTAAGTGCTGATGGCGCATATTATCTGGAACTTTTCCATGGTGCAACGATTGCATTTAAGGATATGGCACTTTCAATACTTCCACATCTTCTTATAACATCTGCCAGAAAGAATAATGTTACTAATGACATAGTTATTCTTACAGCAACATCAGGTGATACAGGTAAGGCTGCACTTGCGGGATTTGCTGATGTTAAGGGTACTAAAATTATCGTATTCTATCCTAAGGATGGTGTCAGCCCTGTTCAGGAGAAGCAGATGGTAACACAGAAGGGTGACAATACATATGTAATCGGAATTAAGGGTAATTTCGATGATGCACAGACAGGCGTTAAGAATATATTCGGTGACAAGGAACTTGAGAAGGTTATGAATGCTGCGGGATATCAGTTCTCATCAGCTAATTCAATCAATATCGGACGTCTTGTACCACAGATAGTTTATTATGTATATGCATATACAAGACTTCTTGCCAATGACCGGATTAAGGATGGCGAGAAGATTAATGTTGTAGTACCTACAGGTAACTTCGGTAATATCCTTGCTGCATTTTATGCTAAGAATATGGGACTTCCGATTAATAAGCTTATATGTGCATCCAATGACAATAAGGTTCTGTATGATTTCTTTGCTACAGGTGAGTATGACAGGAATCGTGATTTTATCCTTACAACATCTCCTTCAATGGATATTCTTATCTCAAGTAACCTTGAAAGACTTATCTATAGAATTGCAGGTAATGATGCAGCTAAGAATCAGGAGCTTATGTCAGAACTCAAGTCTCAGGGCAGATATGGAATTACGGATGAGATGAAGAAGCAGCTTGCAGATTTCTATGGTAATTATGCAACAGAGGAAGAGAATGCAGCTACGATTAAGAAACTGTATGAGGATACAGGATATATTATTGATACTCACACAGGTGTCGCAGCAACTGTATATGAGAAGTATAAGAAGGATACAGGTGATACTACTAAAACTGTAATTGCATCTACAGCAAGTCCTTACAAGTTCACAAGAAGTGTGCTTACAGCGATAGATCCAAAGTATGATTCAATGGGTGATTTTGAACTTGTTGACGAACTTAACAGACTGTCAGGTGTTGATATTCCTAAGGCAATTGAGGATATCAGAACAGCACCGGTTCTTCATGACACAGTATGCGAAGTTAATGAGATGTGTGATAATGTTAAGAGGATTCTTGGCATCAATTAACAGATAATGGAATGGTTAAGCCAGTCTGCAGAAGTTTTGGGGCAGGCTGGCTTTTAAGTTTATATGGGTATTAGGTTAAGATAAGAATGAATGACATGAATAATGATATAATAAAGCTGGATGCCCTGGACAGACAGGAGGCACTGCGTTACCTTGGAATGGGAAAAACAGAGCCTGACGATAATACACAGAGACTGCTTGATGAATGTGAGAAGCTTCTTCTTGAAGCAGCAAGACCACAATATGTATACAGATGCTTTGAATGCATACACAGGGAAGAAGGTGTTGAAGCGGCAGGAACTAATCTTATCCTTACAGGCAATTCAATTAAAGAACATCTCAAGGGATGTGACCGTATGGTGCTGTTATGTGTAACAATATCGGCAGAAGTTGACAGACTTTTGAGAAAGCTTGAACTTAAAGATATGGCTGCAATGGTGGTTGCCGACAGCCTTTCAAGTGTAGCTGTTGAACAGGTATGCAGTAAGGCGGAACAGATAATTGCCGATAAGTTTGAAGGGACTTATCAGACATGGAGATTCGGAATAGGATATGGAGACCTTCCGCTTACATTACAGCCGGATTTTTTAAGGATACTTGATGCCGGAAAGAGGGTTGGCGTATATGCAACTAAAAGCTGTCTGCTCACACCGAGAAAGTCGGTTACTTGTATAATAGGGGTGTCGGATAAACCGCTTCCGAAGTCACAGCGCGGATGTCAGACATGTAATATGAAAGGGAAATGCCCTTACAGCGGAACTGATATTGGGTGTGGAAGATAACAGGAAAGATAACAGATAAAAGAGGACAGAATAATGAACAATAGTTTCAGGAATTTACTTAAAAATGAATATGTTATTCTTGACGGGGCAATGGGAACAATGCTTCAGGCAGCAGGGATGAAGATGGGAGAAACACCGGAGGTCCTGAGCATTACGCAGCCGGAGCTGCTTGAGAATATTCATTCACAGTACATAAAGGCTGGTTCACAGATAGTATATGCCAATACATTCGGAGCCAATCCATACAAGCTTGAGGGCTGCGGATATTCACTTGAGGAGATAGTCAAAGCGGCGATTGCCAATGCGAGACGTGCAAGTGATGCCAATCCGGCAGAAGACGGAAGCAAAGCGCTTGTAGCTCTTGATATAGGACCTATCGGACAGCTTATGGAACCTACGGGAACTATGAGCTTTGAAGAAGCTTATGATATGTATGCACAGCTTATAAAAGCAGGAAGTGATGCGGATCTCATTGTATTCGAAACAATGACAGACCTGCTTGAGGTTAAGGCAGGAGTACTTGCGGCAAAGGAAAATTCCGACCTTCCTGTCATGGTTACAATGACATTTGAGATGAACCACAGAACATTTACAGGTGTATCCGTACAGTCAATGGCATTAACCCTTGAAGGGCTTGGCGTGGATGCAATAGGTGTCAACTGTTCCCTCGGACCGAAAGAACTTGAACCGGTTGTAAAAGAACTTGCGGACTGGACCAACCTGCCGATTGTCCTCAAGCCTAATGCAGGGCTTCCTGACCCTAAGACTAACAAATACAATCTGTCAGCTGCCGATTTTGCTGAATCAATGAAGATTCTGCTTCCGTATGGGATAAAGGTATTTGGCGGATGCTGTGGTACAACACCTGACTTTATCAGGGAACTTGAGAATATGCTTAAGACAGAGGGCAATCCGGCAACACACAGCAAAAAGACAGGTGCAGCAGTGTGCTCACCTACACAGGCGGTCGCAATATCGCAGCCGAGAATAATCGGTGAGAGAATTAACCCGACAGGCAAGAAGCTTTTTAAGGAGGCACTCCTTAATAATGATATAGATTACATACTTAATCAGGCACTTGAGCAGGTTAAGGGCGGAGCTGATATCCTTGATGTCAATGTCGGACTTCCGGGAATTGATGAAAAAGAGATGATGGTCAAGGTGGTTAAGGCACTTCAGGGAATTGTGGATGTGCCGCTCCAGATTGACTCAACAATACCTGAGGTGCTTGAAGCTGCACTCCGTGTATATAACGGAAAGCCGATAGTTAATTCTGTTAATGGTGAGGAAAAGTCTCTTGCAACCGTACTTCCGCTTGTTAAGAAGTATGGTGCTGCTGTTGTCGGGCTTACTCTTGACGAGGGAGGAATACCGAAGAAGGCAGAGGACAGATTCCGTATCGCACAGAAGATACTTGACAGGGCGCAGGCAATAGGCATCCCGAAGGAAGATGTATTTATTGACTGTCTTACACTGACGGCGTCCGCGGAGCAGGAGAATGTAATGGAGACGATTAATGCGCTCCACCGTGTCAAGACCGAGCTGGGACTTAAGACAGTCCTCGGAGTATCCAATATATCATTCGGACTTCCTAACAGAGAGCTCGTTAATCACATTTTCCTTGCAATGGCTCTTAATAACGGACTTGACCTGCCTATAATCAACCCTAATAACGAAGCAATGACAGGTACGGTAAGGGCATACAAGCTTCTTGCCAATTATGATGTCAATTCAGTTGAATATATTAAGGCATATGCCAATATGCCTAAGGTTAAAAAGATAGTAATAGATGACAATGCGTCAGGAGCGGCTGCAAAGGCGGACGGCAATGCACCGCTTGGCGGCGGGGATACGCTTATGCATGCAGTGCTTAACGGACTTAAGACTGAGGGAGCACAGTGTACTGAAGAGCTGCTTAAGACAATGGATTCAATGGAGATTGTGAATGATATTCTTATTCCGGCACTTGACAGAATCGGAGCTGATTTTGAAAAAGGTAAGATATTCCTTCCACAGCTTATACAGTCAGCAGGCGTTGCCCAGGCTGCATTTGAAGTAATTAAAAAGCAGATGGCAGGTAAGGATTCCAAGCCTGTTAGCAAGGGAAAGATAGTTATAGCAACTGTTAAGGGAGATATTCATGATATTGGCAAGAATATTGTAAAGGTACTCCTTGAGAATTACGGATATGATGTGATAGATCTTGGTAAAGACGTAGAGTATCAGGCTGTTGTAGATGCGGTGCGTGAGAGCGGTGCAAAGCTTGTAGGTCTGTCAGCACTTATGACAACAACTCTTGTCTCAATGGAAGAGACAATAAAGCTTATCCACGAAAATAACCTTGACTGTAAGATAATGGTCGGGGGTGCTGTACTTACTCCTGAATATGCAGAACAGATACATGCGGATTTTTATGCAAAGGATGCCAAGGAATCGGTTGATATTGCCAAACGTGTTATCGGATAATTATTTTGACATGATTTTAACGAGGCGTTATAATAATAACGGCTTAAAGTCCTTATGATGAAAAGGGGTGCTATATGAGCAGCGATAAAAAAATATCATCTGCGGTTATACGCAGACTCCCAAGATACTACAGATATCTTGGAGAGATAAAGGAAAGCGGCATACAGAGAATATCATCCAACGAACTCAGTAATCGTATGAAGGTTACTGCGTCACAGATACGTCAGGATCTTAATAATTTTGGCGGATTCGGGCAGCAGGGCTATGGATATAATGTTGAATATCTGTACGAGGAGATAGGCAAGATTCTCGGAATAGATAAGACACACAGCATGGTTATAGTAGGTGCCGGTAATCTCGGACAGGCAATAGTTAATTCTGAAGACTTTGCCAAGAGGGGATTTATCATAAGGGGAGTGTTTGATAATAATAAGGAGCTGGACGGCAGGAAGATAGGAGAACATCAGATAATGATGTCTGACAGGCTGCCACAGTTTATAAAAGACGAGAATATAGAGATACTTGCAATAACCGTTCCGAAAGATGCGGCGCGGGAAGTCGCCAGAGTGGCGGTTGAAGCGGGGATTAAGGCAATATGGAATTTTGCACATACTGATATTAATGTCCCGGACAATATTGTCGTTGAGAATGTACATCTGTCAGAGAGCCTTATGAGACTTTCATATAATATGGCCAATCATGCTAATCAGTAAGAAAGGGGGAATGTTTGATGGCTGAGATAACAAGCGATTTCATAAAGAGCAATGCAGCCTTTAAACAGATTCCGATACTGACTCTGGACAAGAATTATTACAGCCTTTTCCCGGATGAGAGTGATAAGCCGGAGACTATAAGGGTACTTGAAGAAAGAGTTAATAATCTGCTTAAGAAGCAGGGACAGGTTAATAATGACCTTAAGGAAGTTAAGAAGATTAAAAGCAGACTGATTCAGGGCGTTGTTGATGATATGGAGATGGACAGTAGTGATCCGAAACACCTTAAGAAGATGAACGAGAGCCAGAGACTTATTCAGGAGGCAAAGGGCAAGATTGCCCAGCTTGAGGATGAATCACTTGATGTTCCACACAAGCTTGCAGCAGCTAATCTTGATCTTCTTACTGCAACTATACGTTACTGCTATGGCAGGATGAATTCAAACAGGGCAGATATCGCACTGCTTGATAAGTGGATTAATGATACAAGAGTTAAGCTGAAGAAGAATCTTGTGATTAAACAGGATAAAGAGCTAGGTAACGAAGAGATGTACAGTCATCTTCATGATATACTCGGACAGGGGCTTATGGGTCTGCTTGATGAGAGAAATGAGCAGCAGGAATGATAGTCGGGATCGGCAATGATATTTTGGAGATGGAGCGGGTCAGAAAGGCATGTGAAAAGGAGTCCTTTCTGGGTCGCTGTTTTACAGATAAAGAGATTATCCAGTCTGATGGCAGTGCGAGTTTCTATGCCGGCAATTTTTGTGTTAAGGAGTCGGTGGCAAAAGCACTTGGCACCGGATTCTCAGGCTTTGGCCCAAGAGACATAGAGGTACTCCGTGATGACATGGGCAAGCCATATGTGGTTCTGTACGGTGAAGCAGGAAGACTGGCTGATTCTATTGGTGTTACGCATATACATGTAAGTATTTCAAACCTTAAAGAGCTTGTCGCGGCAGTAGCCGTGGCTGAGAAATGTGACTGAAAATGTGACTGAATGGAGGTTAACTATGCAGTATTTACTTAATGAGAGACAGGCAAGAAAAGTTGATGATGTTACAATTAGCAAGATAGGCATTCCATCGATGGTCCTTATGGAACGTGCCGCACTGTCAGTGGCATCAGCAGTTGAGAAATATCTTCGTAAGACATATGCAAGTGCAGATAAAGCAATGAAAAAAGCAAGGATAATAGCTGTATGCGGAAGCGGCAATAACGGCGCAGATGCTGTTGCAGCTGCAAGAATACTTCATGAGAGAGGCTATGCTGCGGATGTATTTGTGATGAGAAAGACAGGCTCTGATGAGTTCAACGCTCAGCTTGGAATCGCAAAGGCATCGGGCGTTAAGATTTTCAACAAGGTCAGGCTGACGGAATATAATATTATCATAGATGGACTGTTTGGCATTGGAATAAGCAGGAACATTGAGGGCAGATATGAGCAGGTAGTAACACAGATAAATGCATCTGATGCATGGGTCCTTTCGGTTGATATTCCTTCAGGAATAAATGCGTCTGATGGCAGAATCATGGGAACTGCAGTAAAAGCAAACAAAACAGTTACATTCGGGTGCGTCAAGATAGGCAGTGTCCTATACCCGGGAGCAGAATATTCAGGCAAAGTGAAGGTGGAAGACATAGGATTTGCCGGCGCAGCACTTAATGCTGTGCGTAATAAGGCATTTACATATTCAGTTGAGGATCTGGAACGTATTCCTAAGCGCAAAGCGTATTCCAACAAAGGAACATATGGAAGGGTTCTTGTCATTGCAGGCTCGTTTTCAATGGGAGGAGCAGCAAGCCTAGCGGCACTCTCGGCATATCGCAATGGTGCAGGGCTTGTAAAAGTGTTTACGCATGAGAATCAGCGTGTCGCTGTCCAGAAGAATATACCTGAGGCGATTGTTGAGACATATCGCGATGTTGAGACACAGGAGGATCTTGAAAGCAGGCTTAAAAAAGAACTTGAGTGGGCAACATGTGTTATTATAGGCCCGGGGCTTGCAAAGACACAGATAGCAGTGTGCATGACAAGATACATACTCATGAACAGCAGTGTAACTACTATTGTGGATGCAGATGCACTTAATATAATAGCTGAAGACAAAGAACTTAAGAATCTGCTGGCATGCCGTAACACGGAGGAAGCCGATTTTATACTTACACCACATATTGGAGAGATGGCAAGACTGGCAGGTACATCAGTTGCATCAATCCAGGGCAGGCTGATACAGACGGCAGTTTCGTTTGCATCGAGATATAAGGTTATATGTGTGCTGAAGGATGCAAGGACAATAGTGGCTGATTCTAAGAAGACAGTATATATAAATACATCAGGTAACAGCGGAATGGCAACAGGAGGCTCGGGAGATGTCCTTACAGGTGTTATTGCCGGTATGAGCGTGAGCGGGCTTAATGCATATGAAGCAGCGTGCATGGGAGTGTTCCTTCACGGGCTTGGTGGTGATTATGCAGCATCCAGACGCGGCGAACACGGTATGAAGGCCGGTGATATCATTGACGGAATAACTAATCTTATGGCAGCAGCACAGAACCACAAATAAGCTGTGTCTGCGGAATGGAGAGTAAAGTGAAAAAGTATACAAGGGTATATGCAGATATAAATCTTGACAACATAGAATACAATGTCAGGGCTCTTATGGCACTCACAAAGCCGGGGACAAAGGCTATGGCTGTTGTAAAAGCAGATGCTTACGGGCATGGTGATGTGGCAGTTGCAAAAGCTGTAAATGACATTGTTGACGCATATGCAGTGGCTACTGTTGAAGAGGGAATTAATCTGAGACAGAATGGAATTGAGAAGATGATTCTTGTGCTTGGATATGTAGACGAGATGCATTATGACCAGGTGATAAGATATGCTTTGTCAATACCTGTATTTGATACAGAGATGGCAAAGAAGATGTCTGCAGCAGCTGTCGCTGCCGGGGAAAATATCAGGTGCCATGTTAAGGTTGACACGGGAATGCACAGAATCGGGCTCAGACCTGATGATGATGGCATTAAAACAGTTCTTGCGCTTGCAAAGTATGATGGTCTTGATGTTGAAGGAATCTTTACTCATTTTGCAACCGCAGACGAAAAGGATAAGACAGCAGCATACAGGCAGTTTGAACTTTTTAAAACTTTTGTTGAAAAGCTTGAGAATGAAGGCATGCATTTTAAATACAGACACTGTTCTAACAGTGCGGGTATTATTGATATGCCTGATGTTAATATGGATATGGTGCGTCTTGGAATTGCAATGTATGGAATGTATCCGTCTGAAGAGGTCAGCCATGATGTGGTTGAACTGAAGCCTGCGATTGAACTCAAAAGTTCAGTTACAATGGTAAAGACAATACAGCCGGGCGAACGTGTAAGTTATAATGGAACATTTGAAGCAAAACGTGTTACGAGGCTTGCAACTATAGAAACAGGATATGGTGACGGATATCCAAGAAGCCTGTCTAATAAGGGATATGTACTTATAAGAGGCAGGAAAGCACCTATAACAGGGCGGGTATGTATGGATCAGTTTATGGTCGATGTTACTGATATACCTGATGTCGGAAGACTTGATGAAGTAACACTTATAGGACGCGATGGAAATGAGTATATATCTGTTGAGGAGATTGCGGCACTTGCCGGCACATTTAACTATGAGTTCGTGTGTGATCTCGGCAAGAGAATCCCACGTAATTACTATAGAGACGGCAGATATATAGGCAGCATGGATTATTTTTATCGCAAGTGGGACATTTAATAACCGGATTTTAATCTGAAATCACTGTATACACACTGTTAAGCGGGGAATAATAGGTACATACAAGCTTATATATGGAGTGTGATTTGATGTGGTTGTTAAAAGAGGAGATATATTTTATGCAGATTTAAGACCGGTGGTCGGATCTGAACAGGGGGGAATCAGACCGGTTCTGATAATACAGAATGATACCGGCAACAGACACAGCCCTACAGTGATATGTGCAGCGATTACAAGCAGGCAGAACAAGGCGAAGCTTCCTACTCATGTCGAGATTGATTCAATGAAATACGACATAGTGAAAGATTCCGTTATACTGCTTGAACAGCTGAGAACAATAGATAAAAAGAGGCTTAAGGACAAAGTGTGCCATCTTGACAATGAGATAATAACACAAGTCAATAAAGCTTTGCAGGTAAGCCTTGAAATGCCTGAAGAAGAATGATACAATTGATTTGATTTTATTTTTAAATAGTACGAATGGAGGAAGTGTTTTGGGTGCCAAAGAGCCAGGTCAGTCGTTCTTAGATAAGATTTTTCGTAAGAAAGATGATAATGTGACCGATGAGATTAAGAATATCGTGCAGGAGGGACATCAACAGGGAGAGCTGCTTGACAGTGAGGCTGAGATGATAACGAACATTATTGAGTTCGGTGACAAGGAAGCTCACGATATTATGACACACAGAAAAAATATAGTGGCAATTGATGCCGACACTACAATAAAAGACTGTTTTGAATTCGTCCTGGGGGAGAATTATTCGAGATTTCCGGTGTATGAAGGCGATATAGACCATATTATAGGTGTTATGCATCTGAGAGATCTCCTTAAGATATATGCGGATTCGTATAAGCGGAATCATACGATATACGAACTTAAGGACGAGATGCTTTTTGATCCACATTTTATTCCGGAGACACGTAATATTAATGCACTGTTTAAGTCTATGCAGTCTGAGAAGGTGCATATGGCTGTTGTTGTTGATGAGTATGGGCAGACAACAGGAATAGTGACTATGGAGGATATCCTTGAGGAGATTGTAGGCAATATCATGGATGAATATGATGTTGAGGAACAGTATATTGTCCGTGACAGTGACGGTTCATACATAATGGACGGATATACACAGCTTGATGATATAGAGGACATGCTTAATATAAGTTTTGCAGATGAGGATTCCGATACACTGAGCGGATTTATTATATCGAGAATGGAACATCTTCCTGAAGATAATGAACAGTTTGAAGTATGGTACAGTGGATACAGATTCAGTGTGCTTGAGGTAGATAATAAAAGGGTAAAAAAGGTACGTGTGACGTATGAGCCCCATGACGAAGAGGGAGAGAAGAATGAGTAATTACAATATTGAAACCAAATGTGTCCAGAGCGGCTGGCAGCCTAAGAACGGGGAGCCGAGAGTGCTTCCGATTATTCAGAGCACAACCTTCAAATATGAGTCGAGTGATGAGATGGGAGCGCTGTTTGACCTTGAAAAGAGCGGATATTTCTATTCAAGGCTACAGAATCCTACTAATGATTATGTGGCTCAGAAGATATGTGATCTTGAAGGTGGATGTGCTGCAATGCTTCTTTCGTCAGGACAGGCAGCTAACTTCTATGCAACATTTAACATATGTGAGGCAGGAGACCATATGATAAGTTCTTCTGCAATATACGGAGGTACATTCAACCTGTTCGGAGTTACCATGAAGAAGCTCGGAATAGAATGTACATTTATAGATCCTGATGCAAGTGAGGAAGAGATTGAAGCAGCCATAAGACCGAACACAAAGCTTATATTCGGTGAAACGATTGCTAATCCGGCGCTTACGATACTTGATATTGAGAAGTTTGCTAATGTTGCACACAGGCATGGTATGCCGCTTATAGTTGATAATACGTTTGCAACACCGGTTAACTGCAGACCTTTTGAATGGGGTGCCGATATAGTAACACATTCGACGACAAAATATATGGATGGACACGCAGTTGCGCTTGGCGGATGTATTGTTGATAGTGGCAATTTTGATTGGGAAGCACATGCGGACAGATATCCTGGGCTTACTACTCCTGATGAATCGTATCATGGAATTATATATACTAAAAAGTTTGGCAGGGCGGCATACATTACTAAAGCTACATCACAGCTTATGCGTGATTTGGGCTCAATGCAGTCTCCGCAGAATGCATTCCTGCTTAATCTTGGTCTCGAGTCTCTGGCGCTCAGAGTAAGGAAACACTGTGAGAATGCTGACAAGGTGGCAGCGTATCTTAATAACAATGATAAGGTTGCATGGGTTAATTATGCGGGACTTCCGGGCAACAGATATTATGATCTTGCCAGAAAATATATGCCGGATGGCATATGCGGTGTAATTTCGTTCGGGCTTAAGGGCGGAAGGGATACTGCCGTTAAGTTCATGGACAGTCTCAAGCTCGTTGCTATAGTTACTCATGTTGCGGATGCAAGGACATCAGTGCTTCATCCGGCAAGCCACACACATCGTCAGATGACAGATGAGCAGCTTATTGAGGCAGGTGTACAGCCTGATCTTATAAGACTCTCGGTCGGAATCGAGAATGCGGATGACATAATTGCTGATATAGAACAGGCATTAACAGATATTTAGGCGGATTTTAACAAGAATGTACTACAGACGGAGCCAATGAATCAGTATGAATAATGAGATTGATTTCAGACATGCTGTCAACGATATGGCATGTTCGATAATTACATTTGACAGCAATTACATTGTGGTAAAAGCTGACCAGCGTGCATATCAGTTTGTGTATGAGGAATATACAAGATTCGACAAGCTTATTGCAGATGATGATGTAGAACGATTTTACAGATATATAGAGAATGAAGATGCTCCATCTGAGCAGTTTGTTGTTGTTAGGATGAGGAGAAGAGACGGCGTATACAGACCATGTCTTATTATTGCGCTCAGACGTGCATATCCGGTTAACGGAACAAAATATACTGACGTGGAGCTCAGAGATATTGTAACGTTGAATGCCAGATATAAGAAGATGGATCTTGATGTGCGCAAATACCGCAGCATAATGGGAATGCTTGCGGAATATTTCTTTGAGTATAATCCGTCTGACGGGATGTTTACATTTTTCTGTTACAGGGGATACAGGGCTGATAATATTGAAAAGGCTGATATAGATGAAGTCCTGAAGAGACTGATTGAAGAAAAGCATGTTGACGGCGATAATATTGATAAGCTGTATATGCTTTTTGAGAAGATAAAGAGTTGTGAAGCAAGCTTTACGGTTGAACTTGAGACCAATATATTCCGCGGGGGAGAGAATTATGAGCTTATGTCATTCCACGGACAGACATTGTACTATGATAATGAGCTTGCAAGAGTGATAGGGATTGCTTCACATGTATCGCGTATAGGCAAAGCAACATCCGGAGAATTAAGTGATGATGCGGCGGAGAAAGATTCAGCTACAGGGATTCTCAACAAAAAAGCAATGACCGACTTTGTTGAGAATAAGATAAGACATTTTAACGAAACAGGCAGGCAGGAACAATTCTGGCTTGCAATATGTGATATTGATTATTTTAAGAATGTTAATGATACATACGGACATCTTTTTGGTGATGAGGTAATATACAGATTTGCCCAGACTATAAGAACCTGGGTAGGAGATAAGGGTGTTGTCGGGCGAATCGGTGGTGACGAGTTCATGATAATGCTTGATAGTGCAGATGATGTTACAGAATTGAGAAGTATCCTGATTGGCATAAGGGAAGAGCTTGAATGGGCATTTCAGAATAAAGCACCGGATTACAGATTTACGACATCTATAGGAGTTGCTAATTACCCAAAAGATGCAGACGATTATGTCAGACTTTTTAAGATTGCGGATAAAGCACTTTATATAGCCAAGGAAAAGGGACGTGACAGATTCATAATATATGAAAAGGAACTTCATGGAGAGCTGGAAGAAGAAAAAGAAGGTGCTTATGCTGCACATACATGTGCGGAGCTTAAGCCGATAGCAAAAGCAGAGCTTGCGTCTAATCTTATATTCCTGCTTACCAAAGCCGGCAGGGATGTTATACCGCATGTCCTTGACAGTATTATAGAGAATCTTAATATACATGGCATAACGATATATGAGAGTGATGCAGATGGGCGGATACGTACATCAATGACAGCGGGCAGATATAACATGCCTGTCGGAGATATATCGGATATTATGGACAGCAGGTATCTGGAACTGTTCAACGCCAATGGAATCAACCAGATACATAATGTCAAGGAATGTGAGATTCACTGTCCTGAAATGTATGATTTCTGGAAAGATCACGAGATATGTTCAACGCTTCAGTTTATGATAGGTTCTAATGAGCACGTTATGGGAATTGTATCATTTGATATATTTGGTGCTCACAGAAGAAAGTGGAGCGAGAATGACGTTAATACGTTATATATGATTGTAAAATTCATCGGCAATGCATTGGAGTCATAATGACACATAACAGATTTAATAAGAATATATTTGCATATATACCGGCTGCTTTGATGTGGCTTGTTATATGGCAGATAGCAAGTACTTTGACGGGGCTGGATATTGTACTTCCGGGCCCCGTTAAAGTATTTTTTTGCATGGCAGGAATGCTTGGACAAAAAAATACTTACATAATTACGATGCATAGTCTCATCAGGATATTTGCCGGATATACGGCTGCGTTTGTGACGGCAGTTTTGGCGGGATTGGCGGCAGGATATGTGCGTGCGGTAAGAATAATGTCAGCACCACTGATAAGTGCGATGCAGGCATTACCTGTAACCGCATTTATAATTCTGGTACTGATGATAGCCGGAGCAAAGAATGTATCAGCAGTAATTGCATTTATCGTTGTATTTCCTGTTGTATATCACGGTATGGTTCAGGGAATTGATAATATGGATAAGAATCTTGCACAGATGGCAGATGTGTTCAACATACATGGAATGAGAAGATTCAGATACATATCTCTTATGCAGTGTATGCCTTATATAAGAACGGCTGTAAAAAGCTCAGCGGGAATGTGCTGGAAAGCCGGTGCGGCCGCAGAGGTTATAGGACTTACACGCAATTCAATTGGAGAACAGATGTATCTTGCCAAGCTTTATCTTGAGACGGATGTATTGCTGTCATGGGGTATAATAATTATTATTGCAAGTGTGGTATTCGAGAAGCTGCTTCTGCTTATATCAGATGCGGCTGCAAAGTCATGCTGCAGATATGGAATGTCATGCAGAAGTCATGCGTCAGCAGATAATTGCGGTGGACATAACAGCAGACCGGGTGCAGCTGATATAGAGCTTAATGATGTAAGTGCGGGATATGGTTTGGAAAATGTGATTAATGGCATAAGCGTGAAAATACCGCCCGGAGGACATCTGTGCATTATGGGAGAATCAGGTATAGGCAAGACTACTCTTCTGAAGGTTATCGCCGGACTGCTTGAGTGCCATAAAGGGAGTGTCACAGTTCCGCAAAAAGTATCGGTTGTGTTTCAGGAAAACAGGCTGTGTCCATGGCTTTCGGCATATGATAATGTTAGGCTTGCCGTACCGGATATGCCGGCAGATGTTGTAAGGCCGCACCTTGAGAAGCTCCTTGGGGAAAGTGGCTGTGACAGAAGAGCAGATGAATTAAGCGGAGGTATGAAAAGGCGCTGCGAGATAGTAAGGGCGATGCTTGCAGATTCAGATGCGGTGGTTATGGATGAGCCGTTTGCAGGGCTTGACGAGGATAACAGGAGCATCGCAGTTAAGTACATACTCGATAATATAGGACCAAGGCAGCTTATAGTATCTACGCATGATTTAAAAGATGCCGTGAGGCTTCAGGCAGATGTATTTTTTATTGACAAAAATGGTAATGGTTGATAAGATAATTTTATGCAGTCTTAAGACGTCTTTGACGCACGGCGGACGTAAGTGAAAGGATATGATAATTATGAGACAGGCAGTTTTTTCTATTCTTGTTGGGAATGAGTCAGGTGTATTAAGCCGTATCGCAGGACTTTTCAGCAGAAGAGGATATAACATAGACAGCCTTACTGTAGGGGTAACGCAGGATCCACAGTATTCAAGAATGACTGTTACGGTAACTGGAGATGATGATGTTCTTGAGCAGATTGAGAAGCAGTTGGCTAAGCTCGTTGACGTAAAAGAGATTATGGAGCTTCCTCTTGATGCTTCGGTGTGCAGAGAACTTATACTTATCAAGGTAGAAGCTGACGCAAGCAGAAGACAGGATGTTGCTGCAATTGCAGATATATTCAGGGCTAACATTGTCGATGTCAGCAGCGAAGGTACTATGACTATTGAGCTTACGGGAAGCCAGTCCAAGCTTAGTGCGTTTATTGAACTTTTAGATGATTTTAAAATTACAGAGCTTGCAAGGACAGGTATCACAGGACTTGCAAGAGGCGCTGCAAGTTTAAAATAAATTTTTATTATTATATGGAGGTACCATTAAGATGGCAAAGATTTATTATCAGCAGGATTGCAACTTATCAATGCTTGATGGCAAGACAATTGCAATCATCGGCTACGGCAGCCAGGGACATGCACATGCACTTAACGCTAAGGAGTCAGGATGCCACGTCATTATTGGTCTTTATGAAGGAAGTAAGTCATGGGCTAAGGCTGAAGCACAGGGATTTGAAGTATACACAGCAGCAGAGGCAGCTAAGAAGGCTGACATTATTATGATTCTTATTAACGATGAGCTTCAGGCAGCTATGTACAAGAAGGATATTGAGCCAAACCTTGAGCCTGGTAACATGCTTATGTTTGCACATGGTTTCAACATCCACTTCAATCAGATTATCCCACCTAAGGATGTCGATGTAACAATGATCGCACCTAAGGGACCTGGACATACAGTACGTAGCGAGTATCAGGCTGGTAAGGGTGTTCCTTGTCTTGTAGCTGTTCATCAGGATGCTACAGGTAAGGCACTTGATATTGCACTTGCTTACTCACTTGCAATCGGTGGAGCAAGAGCAGGTGTTCTTGAGACAACATTCAGAACAGAGACAGAGACAGACCTCTTTGGTGAGCAGGCAGTTCTTTGCGGCGGTGTATGTGCACTTATGCAGGCTGGTTTTGAGACACTTGTTGAGGCTGGTTATGACGAGAGAAATGCATACTTTGAGTGTATCCATGAGATGAAGCTTATCGTAGATCTTATCTACCAGAGCGGCTTTGAAGGAATGAGATATTCAATCTCTAACACAGCTGAGTATGGCGATTACATAACAGGACCAAAGCTTATCACAGACGAGACTAAGAAGACTATGAAGAAGATCCTTAAGGATATTCAGGATGGTACATTCGCTAAGGACTTCCTTCTTGATATGTCACCTGCAGGCGGACAGGCTCATTTCAAGGCTATGAGAAAGCTTGCTGCTGAGCATCAGTCAGAGAAGGTTGGTAAGGAGATCCGTAAGCTTTACAGCTGGAACAACGAAGAGGATAAGCTTATCAATAACTAATGAATAATAGCAGTATAATCTGCACATAAGTACGGCTTAAAGCGGAGTTACCCGCTTTAGGCCTACTTTTTTAGCAGATATTATTAAGATCGGAGGGCTTATGAGAGAGGTATTACCCGGAGAATTCTACAGGCATTTCAAAAATAAGTTATATCAGATAAAGGGAATTGCATATCATTCAGAGACTAAGGAAAAAATGGTTGTATACCAGGCTATGTATGGGGACTTCAGATGGTACGTAAGACCGTATGATATGTTCATAAGCGAAGTCGACCATGAGAAGTATCCGGATGTTAAGCAGTTATACAGATTTGAGAAGGTAACACCGGAGACGGAGACAATAAAGCCAGACACTGCGCCACAGGCAGTACAGGCGGATGGTACGGAATATGATGAGTCAGGTGTTAATCCTGCACTTATTCAGTTCCTGGATGCCGGGGATTACAGAGAAAAATTGAATGTGCTGACAGCAATCAGGGCAAAGCTGGATGACAGGCTTGTGGATGATATAGCGACAAGCATGGATATAACAGTGCCGGACGGCTCGATTGATGAGAGATTTATGTCTCTTAAGGCATGTATACTGGCACATGCCAAATATGAAGAAAGCAACCGCCTCAGATAATATAGTTGGAATGAGGATAGATATGGATATTTACAGAATGAATATTGATGCCATAGTAAGTCATCTCAAGAGGGGATTTAAAAGAAGCGATGATTTTAAGATAGGCATTGAGATAGAACATTTTGTCTTTGACAGCAATGACAGATCAGCAGGATATGAGAAGATCTTGGATGTTATGAAGGATATAATGGGCGAGGATGACAAGCCATACTATCTTGAGGGACATCTTATTGGGTTTTATAATGACAGATACTCTATATCACTTGAGCCGGCATCACAGCTGGAGATAAGTATTGCACCATGCGCATCAGCCGATGAACTTGTGTGCATATACAGGGATTTCAGAAGGATACTTGATCCTGTACTTAGCAGATATAATCTCAGAGTGGAGTGCTATGGTTACAATCCGTATGAATCAGCACAGGAACTGGACATAATCCCTAAGAAGAGATATGAATATATGGACCGCTATTTTCAAAAAGCCGGTACAAGGGGCAGGAATATGATGAGGGCAACAGCATCTGTCCAGGTATCGGTGGATTATAGTGATGAGAATGATGCAATACGAAAGTACAGACTGGCAGCAATCCTTTCACCGGTCTTATCGTTAATGATGGATAATTCACCTGTATTTGAGAAGCAGCCTGCTGCAATGCACATGGTACGTGCATATGTTTGGGATGGAGTTGACACAGACAGGTGCGTTCTTATGGATGGTTGTCTTGCTCCGGATTTTTCATTTGAAAAATATGCGGAATATATTATGAATATGCCGGCAATTCTCGTGATGGAAGGTGAGACTGCCGTATATACGGATGATAAGAAGATAAAGGATATATATGCGGAACGTGTAATGACTGATGAAGAGGTTATGCATGTGCTGTCAATGGCATTTTTTGATGTAAGGCTTAAGAATTACATTGAGATAAGAATGGCAGACAGCTGTAACATAGATAAAGCGGCATGGTATGCACGTATTATATGTAATATATTTTATAATGATGATAATATGGGAAAGGCTGAGGAGTATTTTGCGGGCGTAGGACAGAAAGACGTGCTTGAGGCAAGAGAATCTCTTATACAGCATGGAAAAGATGGAATTATATATGGAAAGAAGGCTGAATGCGTAGTCAGATTTGTCACTGAACTTGGCAGTAATGCTGCTGTTAAAGAATAACCGGATACGCAGATCGAATAAATATGAGTAAGATTACACAGATATATAATGAATATGTGGACATTGTCAGAAGCGATATGCCACAGGCTAAGAAATCAGCGCAGGATATGCTGGATTATATACTTAATTCAACGGCAAAGTATCATGGAAGATGTGTTAAGAGCCTGCATGTGCCTAAGCTTATAACAGATGAGGAAGTTGAACTTTTTAAAAATCTTGTTACAACGCTCTATGGGATATTTGACAAAGTAATTGCTGAATACATGGTCAACTCCGAATACCGTAAGCTGTTTGGTTTTGATAAGCGCCTTGAGGAACTTATAATGAGAAAGCCTGTTTACTCATCTAATATACCTATTGCAAGAGTTGATATATTTCTTGATGAGAACACGCATGATTTTAAATTTTGTGAGTTTAACACAGACGGTACAAGCGCAATGAATGAGGACAGGGAACTTTGCAAGGCTGTTGCAGTTACACAGGCTTTCAGAAAATTTACTGAGAAGCACAGAGTGAGAACATTTGAATTGTTTGATTCATGGGTAGATGCTGCAACGGATATTTACAGGGATTACTGCAGCAGAAAGAATATCGGAGCGCATAAGGCAACAGTCTGTATAACTGATTTTATGGAGAGCGCAACTGAGAATGAGTTCAATATTTTCAGGGAAGCTTTTGAAAATGCAGGATACAACGCATATGTATGTGAGATAAGAGAACTCAGGCACCATGACGGAAAGCTGTACACTCCTGACGGGCATGTAATTGATATTGTATACAGACGTGCGGTTACGAGTGATATTATGGCTCATTATGATGAGGTTACACAGTTTATAGATGCAGTGAAGGAAGAAGATGTATGTCTGCTTGGCGACTTCAGGACGCAGATAGTGCATAATAAGATGATATACAAGGTACTTCATGATGACATGACTAAGAAGCTGCTTACTGATGATGAGCAGAGTTATGTTGAGGCACATGTTCCATATACTGTTGTATTCAATGATGAATCGCTTGGACGTAAATACTCAGATACAACTCTGGGGGAAGCTGTTACCGGCAACCGTGAAGGATGGATTATTAAGCCGGAGGATTCATACGGCTCCAAAGGTGTACATGCGGGTGTGGAATGTACTCAGGAAGAATGGGAGAATTTCCTTAAAGAGAATATAAATAAAGGTTATATACTTCAGGAGTTTGTGCATCCTTATAAGACAGAGAATGTCGACTTTTCAAAGGATGATGACTGGCATCTGTACAGCAATCTTACGGGACTGTTTGTATATAACGGGAAGTTCGCCGGAGTATATTCCAGAATATCAGCCTGTGAAATGATATCAACACAGTATAGCGAGATGTCAATTCCTACCTTTGTTGTTGAAGCGTAATTGTTATAACGCAATTGTTTTAGACATTGTTAAGAAAATGTTTATTGGAATGAGTGAGCAGGGTATGTTATTCTAATAGCATCACATAAAGGGGGATAATGAATGGACGAGAAATCATTTTCAACAATAACACCACAGATAAGGGAATTGGCTGCAAAATGCAGAGAGTGCAACAGAATCGAGAATTCACTTTATGAGAAACATCAGGTAAAAAGAGGCCTGAGGGATCTTAACGGCAAAGGTGTCCTTACAGGACTTACAGAGATAAGTGAAATCAAATCAAGCGAGACACTGCCTGATGGTACAAGCGTGCCATGTGATGGTAAGCTCTACTACAGGGGGATTGATGTGGAGGATATAATCCGCGGCTTTATGGCAGATAAGCGCTTTGGTTTTGAAGAGGTCACATATCTGCTTGTATTCGGAAAGCTTCCCAATGAGACGGAGCTTGCGGAATTTAATAAGCTTCTTGGAGGCTACAGATGTATACCTCCTAACTTTGTCCGTGATATTATAATGAAGAAGCCGAGCCGCGATATTATGAATGCCATGGCAAGAAGCGTACTTATGCTGTATTCTTATGACGATAAGGCAGACGACATAAGCATACCTAATGTTGTAAGGCAGAGTCTTCAGCTTATATCGGAATTTCCGTTGCTTGCTGTATACAGCTATCAGGCTTACAGACATGCCCATGTAGGAGGAAGTCTTATAATTCATGAGCCGAGACCGGAACTTTCAACAGCCGAGAATATTCTTCATCTGCTGCGTCCGGACAGTAAATATACGCCATTTGAGGCAAAGGTGCTTGACCTTGCACTTGTTCTTCATGCAGAACATGGCGGCGGTAATAATTCAACATTTACAACACATGTAGTTACATCATCGGGAACAGACACATATTCATCGGTTGTTTCATCTCTTGGTTCACTGAAAGGCCCTAAGCATGGCGGTGCCAACATAAAGGTTGTTAAGATGTTCCAGGATATTAAGGAACATGTCAAGGACTGGGATGACGAAGATGAGATAAGTGAGTATCTTGATAAGATTCTTCATAAACAGGCATTTGACAAGACAGGACTTATATACGGAATGGGACATGCAGTGTATTCACTGTCAGATCCGAGAGCTAACGTGTTCAAGGGCTTTGTTGAACAGCTTGCAGAGGAGAAGAACAGGCATGATGAATACAGACTCTATGCTAATGTTGAGAAAATAGCAGCGCAGCTTATAGCAAATGAGCGTAAGATATACAAAGGTGTCAGCGCCAATGTTGATTTTTACAGCGGATTTGTGTATAGTATGCTTGATCTGCCGCTTGAGTTATATACGCCGATATTTGCAATTGCAAGAATATCGGGATGGAGTGCTCACAGGATAGAAGAGCTTATTAACTGCGGTAAGATAATCCGTCCGGCATATATGAATGTTTGTCCGAGAACTGAATACATTCCAATGTCAGACAGATAAGGATATGATAAAAATAATATGGAGGGTGCAATGATTAACAGAAGAACAGGTTTGTTAAAAAAGACAGCATGTGCCGTGTGTATGGCAGCAATGGTGCTTTCACTGGCTGCATGCGGTAAGAAGAGCGTTGAAGGAAAGTGGAGCTGTCAGCAGAATGGAGCTGAAACAACATATGAATTCAATGCGGATGGGACAGGGAGCATGGATATCGGAGAAGGAATTGTTATGCCAATAACATATTCTTTTGACAATGGCAGGCTTAAGATATCTTACACAACTCTTGGAACACAGAATGATATTGAGTACAATGCCGTAATTGACAAGAATACATTAACACTCACCAACGATACAGCAAGCCTTACGCTTGATAAGCAGAATTGATTATTAATTCATTATTAATTAAAAGTATACTTTACTTTTGCGCAATGTTATATTAAAATCAATTTACCTGTTAATTTAGAAGTTTCACGGATATGCGCAGAGCCTGCCATATGCAATATATGTGTGATGCCGGACTGCATGCAGTTCTTGAAAAGGATGCGAGGAAGTATGCAAGGCTGCCAGAGTTCTGGCAGCTTGCATCATGCGCATCGGGAACATTTAATTCAATAATAAGCCATGAGGGCAGTTGTAATATTCAGAATGCACGCCGGGATATGCTGCGTCGTGCGCTGATGACATGCGCACTTGGCGATGACAGCGCAAGACGCTGTATCAAGTCGATGTTCAGAGACATACTTATCGAGAAGTACCGCGTCAATGAACGTAATATCAATGAGGTAATCGTTTTTGATTCACCTTCACATCTTAACCATCATGACAAATTCCACATACTTTTATATGTATTTGAAAAAAGCTATGGCTGCAAAGCATTACAACAGCTCATAATATGTGCGGGGACCGGGAAACACAGAACTGTGCATGCACATGATATAGACAGATTGTACGAAAATTATATGCCGGTGCTGAATTTTTATGAGAAGCTTGAGGTGCTGACACAGAAGATATACAGCACATATAAGGGGATAGGTGCTGCCGATTCAATAATGACAATGGATATAGACGGGCTTGCGGGAGGCTGGGGACAGAACAGGACTATCTGGGTTATGTGCGATGGCAGACCTGTTAATCTTGAATTTTTAAGATTTGATAATCAGAGAGAATTCAGGAGAATAATGAGCGGCTTTGAAAGGCATATATATAACACATCGTGCCGCAGAAGCAGTTCAGGTGTGGAAAGAAAGAAAAAAACAGGGTATATATCAGGTTATCTTTATAATGGAGCAGAAGTTATAGTTGCTTCATCACCCGTATGCAGTTCAAAGATATTTTTTATAAAAAAGTAATTGCGCAGCCCTGTACAGACACTGTCTCCGGCTCAAAGGAGACTGTGTGAATAAAATAAGCACGCAGATAAAATATATACCTGCGTGCTTATTATCGTCTCTATATACTCATATTAACATAATTATCAGTCAGCGTTATTGGTGCTGTTTTCACCGGATGAGCTGTCTTTAAGCGTCAGAAGAACAGAATCTACACGCTTGTTGGTTGTTGCCGTAACGAGAATTGTCATATCAGGGAACTCAAGCTTATCGCCCTTCTCGGGAAAACGGTCAAGCTGTTCAATGATGAATCCACCGATAGAATCATATTCTTCGGAATGAAATGATGTTCCAAGAATATCATTAATGTCATCAAGCTTGGCTGCACCGCTGAGATGATACTGCTTATCGGATATCTTCTCAATATCATCACGCTCATCATCATCATATTCATCTCTGATCTCACCGACAATCTCTTCTAAGAGATCTTCAAGTGTAATGATACCGACTGTCGAACCATATTCGTCAATGACAATTGCAATTGTGTTGGATGTGCTTCGCAGATCCTCAAGAAGTTTGGCTGTATTCTTGTACTCATAAGTGAAATAAGGCTCACGCATTATTTCTCTTATGTTAAAATCATCTCTGGCATCATAAAGAAGAAGATCCTTAATATTGAGAATACCGATTACATTATCAGTTGTTCCCTCATATATTGGAAATCTTGTATACTTATTCTGCTTGAATAATTCAATGATATCATCGTATGTACTGTTGACATCAGCCATAGTCATGTCAATTCGTGGAATCATGACATCTTTGGCGAGGGCATCACCAAAATCGAACACATTATTAATCATCTTCTTTTCTTCTGTCTCAATCTCGCCGTCCTCGTAACTCTCCTCAACGATTGTACGAATCTCATTCTCAGTCATAGAACTCTTGGAATTAGAGGTATTAACACGAAGAAGCTTCATAAGACTGCCTGCCATACCATTAACGATAAATATAACCGGCGTGAAGACAAACATTACAAATTTGATAATGTTAGCGTATGCGAGAGCAATTTTCTCACTGTTAACGGAAGCGGTTGTCTTAGGTGTTATCTCTCCGAATATAAGTATAGCCAGAGTAAGAATACCTGTTGCGATTCCTACGGCAGAGCTGTTAAAGTAACGGCTCACCAGAGTTGTTGTGAGAGATGAAGCAAAAATATTAACAATATTATTGCCAATAAGTATTGCACTCAGCATCTTAGAGGTGTTGTCAAGAATATATAACACCTTGACAGCTCTCTTGTTGCCTGAATCGGCAAGCGTTTTGATGCGGATTCTGTTCACTGACATGTAAGCTGTCTCCGCTGATGAGAAAAACGCTGAAAGCATTAAGAAAATAACAATGGTTACGATTTGTAAGACACTACTGGGGTCCAAAAATTATCACTCCTTTTTTATATAAATGTTTCATAATTGTACCGCATTATGAATATTCTGTCAATAACATTAAGTATGAATGGAGCATGGAAAATATGAAAGATAATGCAATAAGAATTGTGAAAGCGGTAGTTGCTTCATATGTGGCAAGTTTTGTATTTATACTGATAATCGCATTAATGATGTATCGGCTTAAGCTGTCGGAAAATCAGGTGAGAATAGGGATAATGGCCGTATATTTTTTGTCTGCGGCAATTGGAGGATTCCTTCTTTCAAAAAGTATGGGGAAAAGAAGACTGATAATGGGGCTTAGTGCAGGGCTTATATATTTTATCGTACTTACGCTTATGTCGCTTGTGATAAACAAATCGATAGACCGGGATGCGGCAGAAATCATCAAAGCACTTGCGGCATGCAGTATCGGTGGAGTTATCGGAGGAATAGCAGGCTGAAAATAATTATAAAAAATGTCAAAATAAAAAAGGAAAAACAGAAGTTGCACAGAATATAAATAATGTAGCGTAAGAAAACGCCGTTTGGAGAAAGGCGAATGTATGGATCTGAACGAATTGGGAATAAACATAAGGGAAGAACAGGAGAGACGGGAACATCAGTATCTGAGCAGATATGCGTCATTCAGCGATGAGTCTCGCGGACGTGACCGTACAGAGGAGCCCTGCCCGATGAGGACAATATATCAGAGGGACCGGGACAGGATAATCCACTGCAAAGCATTCAGGAGACTGAAGCATAAGACGCAGGTATTTCTTGCACCGGAGGGTGATCATTACCGCACAAGGCTTACACACACGCTTGAGGTATCTCAGATAGCCAGAAGTATTGCAAGGGCACTGAGGCTTAATGAAGACCTTACTGAGGCAATAGCACTAGGTCATGATCTTGGTCACACGCCATTCGGGCATGCAGGAGAGAGAACGCTTAACAGGCTGTGTCCGGAAGGGTTCAGTCATTGCAGGCAGAGCATAAGAACTGTTGAATTTCTTGAAAAAGATGGCAGAGGTCTTAACCTTACAAGAGAGGTAAGGGATGGAATACTCAACCACAGGACAGAAGGAATGCCATATACACTTGAAGGCAAGGTAGTAAGGCTGTCAGATAAGATTGCATATATAAATCACGATATAGATGATGCAATAAGAGCCAGAATATTCAGCGAGAATGATGTTCCGCACGAATATTCGGATATACTTGGCAATAGCACAAAGACAAGGCTTAATACGCTCATCAATGATATAGTGGCGAACAGCTATGGCAGGGATGACATCCTTATGTCGGATGATATTGAGCATGCAATGAAGTCACTGAGGCAGTTCATGTTTGATAATCTTTACAGTAACCCTCAGGCTAAGGCAGAAGAAGTCAAGGTGTATAAGCTGATAACCGAACTGTATAATTATTATGTAAGTAATCCTGACAAACTCCCGGAAAATTACATCCGTTTTATTGAAGAGTATAATCAGTCCAAAGAACGGGTTGTATGTGATTATATAGCAGGAATGAGTGATCATTATGCAATTGCCCGGTTTGAGGAGATATATGTTCCCAGGTCATGGAAAGTATAATGAGACATGATGAGGGAAGCAGGTTGGAGATTGGATGAGATATTCAGAAGAATTAATAGAGGAAGTACGCTCACGCAATGATATTGTTGATGTCATTTCAGGATATGTGAAGCTTAAGAAGAGCGGCAGCAACTACTTTGGTCTGTGCCCGTTCCATAATGAAAAGTCAGGTTCGTTCTCTGTGTCACCATCAAAGCAGATGTATTACTGTTTTGGCTGCGGTGCCGGTGGCAATGTAATAACATTTATCATGGAATATGAGAATTACACGTTCATGGAGGCTGTACGGATGCTTGCCGAGAGGGCGGGGATTGAACTGCCGCAGATGGAAGAGACCCCTGAAGAGAGGAAAAGCCGTGATATAAGGTCACAGCTTCTAGAGATTAACAAGCTTGCAGCAGTTTATTATTTTCATCAGCTGAGAGGACAGAATGGCAGCACTGCAATGAATTATCTTAAGAAGAGGGAACTGAGTGATGAGACAATACAGAGGTTCGGACTTGGTTATTCAAGCATGTACAGCGATGATCTTTACAGGTATATAAAGAGTAAAGGCTACAAGGATGATATCCTGAAGGAGTCGGGACTGTTTACATATGGTGACGGCAAGGTTACGGACAAGTTCTGGAACCGTGTAATGTTTCCGATTATGGACATGAATAACCGGGTTATCGGATTTGGTGGACGTGTTATGGGAGACGGCAAGCCAAAGTACCTTAATTCCCCGGAGACAAAGCTGTTTGATAAGAGCCGCAATCTGTATGGCCTTAATATAGCAAGGACATCAAGAAAGCCTAACATAATAATCTGTGAAGGATATATGGATGTTATTTCACTGCATCAGGCAGGCTTTAATCAGGCTGTTGCGTCACTCGGAACAGCGCTTACATCGGGACAGGCATCACTTATGAAGAGATATACGGATCAGGTCCTTATAACATATGACAGTGATGGTGCAGGCGTTAAGGCAGCGCTGCGTGCAATACCGATTCTTAAGGAAGCGGGGCTTACAACCAAGGTGATTAATATGAAGCCGTACAAGGACCCGGATGAATTCATAAAGGGACTTGGAGCGGAAGCATTTCAGGAGAGAATCGATAAGGCGCAGAACAGCTTTATGTATGAAATAAGCGCCATGGAGCAAAACTATGACCTGACTGATCCTGACAGTAAGACAAGATTCTTTAATGAAGTTGCAGGGCGTATAGTAGGATTTGAGGAAGAGCTTGAACGCAACAATTATATAGAAGCAGTTGCGGATAAGTATATGGTATCAATGGATGCGCTTAAGGCGATGGTTGGCAATTATGGCAATCGTGTCGGAATTGTGAAGGACAGGCCTGACAGCCGGAGAACTTCATCATCGCACAAAGAGAAGGAAGATGGAATAAGCCAGGCACAGAAGATATTGCTGACATGGCTTGTACAGGATATGTCGTTATATCCGAAGGTGGCAGCTTATCTGTCACCGGATGATTTTATAGAGGAGCCGTTCCATGATGTCGCTGTAAGGCTGTATGAGCAGCTTGACAACGGACAGATTAATCCGGCAGCAATAATAAGCACATTTGACGATGGAGAGACCCAGAAAAAGGTGGCATCCATATTTAACAGGGAACTCGCGGAAGAGCTGAGTGACTCTGAAAGGGAGAGAGCTCTTAATCAGACTGTAAAAAAGATAAAGAAAAACAGTCTTGATATAAAGAGCAGGAGTGTCACGGATGTGGCGCAACTGCAGAATATAATAAAGGAGCAGAAAGAGATACAGAATATCCAAATACATCTGTAAAATAAAAGGAGAAGAGACATTATGGCTAAGAAGTCAGAAAGGGCAGTTACAGAGGCAGTACAGGCAGAAGAGGTCAGCACCGCTGAAGTAAAAGAGAAAAAGAAGCCTGCGGCAAAAGCTAAAAAAGAAGCTGATGCAAAGAGTGGGACAAAGACAACAAAGAAGACATCTAAGAAAGAGTCAAAAGCTGAAGAAGAAAAGACAGCTGCAGCAGATGTCATATTAGAGGCAGAAGAGACTCCGCAGGCAGCCGCTGAGAACAGTGCTGATGATATGAATGCAAGATTCGAAGAAAAGTGCAAAGCACTTCTTGCACTTGCAAAGAAAAAGAAGAACATGCTGGATTATCAGGAAATTATTGATTCATTTACAGATGCTGAGTTCGATGCTGACAAGGTTGAGAAAGTATTTGATTTCCTTGAGGCGAATAATGTAGATGTCAAGATATCTGATGATGTTGAAGAAGAGGAAGATATAATACTTGACCCTGAAGATGATATTGATATAGAGAAGATTGACCTTTCGGTTCCTGAAGGTGTAAGCATAGAGGATCCTGTAAGAATGTACCTTAAGGAGATTGGTAAAGTGCCGCTTCTTAGTGCAGAGGAAGAGATTGAACTTGCAAAGAGAATGGAGAATGGTGATGTTGAGGCTAAGAACAGGCTTGCCGAGGCAAACTTACGTCTGGTAGTCAGCATCGCAAAGAGATATGTAGGAAGAGGAATGCTTTTCCTTGACCTTATTCAGGAGGGTAACCTTGGACTTATCAAAGCTGTCGATAAGTTTGATTTTAGAAAGGGATTCAAGTTTTCAACATATGCAACATGGTGGATACGTCAGGCTATAACAAGGGCAATTGCGGATCAGGCAAGAACTATAAGAATTCCTGTTCATATGGTAGAGACAATCAACAAACTCTTAAGAGTTTCAAGACAGTTACTGCAGGAGCTTGGACGTGAACCGACTCCGGAAGAGATTGCCAAGGAGATGGACATCCCTGTAGAGAGGGTACGTGAGATTCAGAAGATTTCACAGGAGCCGGTATCTTTGGAGACACCTATTGGTGAAGAGGAAGACAGCCACCTTGGAGATTTTATTCAGGATGATAATGTCCCTGTACCTGCTGAGGAAGCAGCAAGCACAATACTTAAAGAACAGCTTGTAGAGGTGCTTGGCACACTTACCGAGAGAGAGCAGAAGGTTCTCAGACTCAGATTCGGTCTTGATGACGGACGTGCAAGAACACTTGAGGAAGTTGGACGTGAATTCAACGTAACAAGAGAGCGTATACGTCAGATTGAGGCAAAAGCTCTTCGTAAGCTGCGTCATCCAAGCCGCAGCCGTAAGTTGAGAGACTTCCTTGATTGATTAATATTTACAGGGAGATTTGACAGGTATAATTATATGTATCAGATTTCTAAAAGACTTGAAACTATTGCTTCCTGCGTTCCGGCAGGAAGCACAGTTGCTGATATAGGCACTGATCATGCGTATATGCCGATATATCTCATACAGAATTCCATAGCTTCGCATGTTATTGCAATGGATGTAAACAAAGGACCTCTTAAGAAAGCAGAGACTAATGTAGAGGAAGCCGGAGTACGGCAGAGCATTGATCTTAGACTTTCTGACGGGCTTGCCGGGCTTAAGCATGGCGAAGCGGACGTCATAACAATAAGCGGTATGGGTGGCAAGCTCATAGAGAAGATTCTTACTGACGGACAGGATGTTATCATGGATGGACAGCAATTTGTACTGTCACCGCAGTCCGAGATAATGCATTTCAGGAAATTCCTTGAAAAACGGGGATTTTGCACTGATAATGAGAAGATGGTTGAAGAAGATGGCAAGTATTATGTAATTATCTGCTGCCATTATGATGCTGAATATGAGATAAGACGATATGCGCAGCTTTTGTATGGAGAAAAGCTCATAGAACAGAAGGACCCGGTACTTCTGAAAATGCTGGCAAAAGAACTTGAATCATACAGAAAAGTAAAGGCAAAAGTTGAGGCCAGCAATTCAGTGCATGCGGTTGTAAGGTTAAGAGAACTTGCAAGAGACATAGAAGCAATAGAATATGTGATTGACCAATGCGCGGCACGCAGCTGAAAAGTTTTAGTGGATAATTGAGGTGACTTGAATTATGAAGGTTAGAGACATAACAGATGTACTTGAACGTATGAGTCCGCCATCTGCAGCATGTGACTGGGATAATGTAGGGCTTATGGCAGGTGACAAAGATGCCGGTGTCTCAAGAGTACTGGTGACGCTTGATGTCGATGAGGCGGCAATAGATAAGGCGGTGAGCTGTGGGGCAGATATGATAGTTTCCCATCATCCGCTTATATTCGGAAGCATTAAGAATGTTACATGTGACAGTCTTACGGGAAGCAGGCTTGTGAAGCTCCTTGGCAATAAGATTGCATGTTTCTCGATGCATACTAATTTTGATATATGTGGAAGCATGGGAAGCATCGCAGCAGATACACTTGGACTGAGAGATGCTGCAACACTTGAAGTTACGATGCCTGACGGAAACGGACTTGGCAAAGTAGCTGAATATACCGGAGACGAAGTAATAACAGCAGGAGAATGGGCATCCCGTGTCATGAAAAGTTTTGAACTTGATACTGTAAAAGTATTTGGAGATATGGAAAGACCGGTAAGAAAGATTGCAATATATCCGGGCTCAGGTTCAGGTGCAATTAAGACGGCACTGATGCAGAAGGTTGATCTGCTTGTCACCGGAGATATCGGGCATCATGCGGGCATAGATGCCAAAGCAGAGGGCCTTACAGTGATAGATGCCGGACATTATGGAATAGAGCATGTGTTCATAAAGTACATTGCCGGATATATTGGAAGAGAGTGTCCCGGTGTTGATATAGTGACCGCTGATATATGCAGCCCTTTTGAAGTAGTATTTAATCCTGACAGAATGGAGAATTAGTGATTGATATGAAGACATTACTGGAACTGGCAAAAGAAGAACAGTTAAAGACAAAGGATACAATAATTCTTGCCAAGGTAGACGGTAAGCTCAGCGAACTTAATAACTGGGCAATAGAAGACCAGAATGTTGAATTTATAACAACTGCAACGGTACTTGGCAATGAGGCGTACAGGAGAAGCGTACTTTTTATGATGCTTTATGCAATTCACAGAATAGCTCCGGATATTCCCGGAAAGGATGTGAATGTTCAGTATTCACTAAGTAAAGGACTTTTTTGTGAGATTAAAAATGATGCATGTGCCGTCAATCAGGAATTTATTGATAAAGTAAAACAAATAATGTGTGAGACTGTTGCAAAAGATGTGCCGATCATCAAGCATGTCATGCATACGGATGAGGCCGTAAAGGTATTCAGAAAGTTTGGAATGAGTGACAAAGAGCGCCTTTTCAGATACAGAAGAGGCTCAAACGTCAATGTGTATGAGCTTGAGGGCTTTATGGATTACTATTACGGATATATGGCACCATCGACAGGAATGCTTTCGGTATTTGATATATTCCTGTATGAAGATGGATTTGCGTTGCAGATGCCTGTGCCATCAAGTCCGGAAGAAGTTCCGCAGTTCAGGCCGCAGAAAAAGTTATTTGGCGTACTTAAGGAATCATCGGAATGGGATGACATACTTGACCTTGATACTGTGGGAGCACTTAATGATGCAATTGCGGGCGGAAGAATGAAGGAGATCATGCTCGTCCAGGAAGCACTTCAGGAGCAGAAGATTGCGGAGATAGCAAGAAAGATTGCATCAGACAGAAGCAAAAAGTTTATAATGATAGCCGGACCGTCATCATCGGGCAAGACAACATTTTCACACAGATTATCAATACAGCTTAAAGCCTGTGGTCTTAAGCCGCATCCTATTGCGGTTGATAATTATTTTGTTGAGAGAGAACAGACTCCTCTTAATGAAGACGGAAGCTATAACTTTGAAGATATACATGCAATAGATATTGAACTGTTTAACAGACAAATGACTGAGCTGCTTGAAGGAAAGCAGGTTGAGATTCCTACATTCAATTTTAAGCTTGGAAAAAAGGAATACAAAGGAGATATAAGACAGCTCGGACCTGATGATATTCTTGTGATTGAAGGAATTCACTGCCTTAACGATGAGCTTACGCAGCATATTCCTAATGACAGTAAGTTCAAGATATATATAAGTGCACTTACATCTCTTAACATAGATGAGCATAACAGAATCTCTACAACAGATGCACGTCTTATAAGGAGAATGGTAAGGGATGCCAGAACAAGAGGTGCATCTGCACAGCACACGCTTAATATGTGGCAGTCAGTCAGGCGTGGAGAGGAACAGAATATATTCCCATTCCAGGAGCAGGCTGATGTTATGTTCAATTCATCACTTGTGTATGAGCTTTCAATACTGAAACCGTTTGCAGAACCTATTCTGTTCGCGATTGATAATGACCAGCCTGAATATCAGGAAGCAAAGAGACTCCTCAAATTCCTTGAGTATTTCCTTGCTTATGGTACGGAAGACATACCGAACAATTCACTGCTCAGGGAATTCGTAGGAGGAGGCTGTTTTGATATCTGATAGCAGATATCAGCACAGAGAGTAATTATTAGCTTTTAGAAGTGTGGCAGCAAGTGTACGGGATTCATCATTATAGAATTCCATGCACAGTGCTCCGTGTTCAAATTCACGATTATGTACAATGCCGATATTCTTGATGCTTATAGAGTTAGCTGCAAGAAGTGTTGCAACACTCGCTATGGCACCTTCACGGTCTGCAATATCAAGATGAAGAAGATATGCCTGAGGCACAAAGCCTTTTGAAGCGTCACTTATTGAATTGCGGTATTCGCTTGAGCGTTCAAACATGTTATATATGTATCCCTCATTGTGCTCTGCAAGATTGTTGCGGATGTCAGTGAGGGAATTTATATATGCGTCAAGAAGTTCAAGTATTGCAGACGTGTTAGTCATGCATATCTGTTCCCACATCTCAGGTGAAGATGAAGCAATTCTTGTTATGTCCTTAAAACCACCGGCTGCAAGACGCTTCATGAGACCATCACCGGAATCACAGTCGTGTACAAGATTAACGAGACTGCCTGCAATAAGATGTGGCAGATGGCTTATGCCTGCAACACTGTGGTCGTGTGTCCGGCAGTCCATGACTATTGGAATTGAACCGATTGAACGCACGATTGCAACATATTCATCAAGAACCTCATGTCTGGTAAGAGGAGTCGGCGTAATTATATAGTATGCATTCTCCAGGAGAATTGCTGAGGAATTGGCGTAACCGGTCTTCTCAGAGCCTGCCATGGGATGACCGCCTATATAATTGCTTTCAAGACCTGCCGATACGGCTGCATCGTACACATATCCCTTGACACTTCCTACATCAGTAACCGTGCATGACGGATTGATAATATCTTTGAGCTTCATAAAATATGAGGAAATGTACTGTACCGGAGTACATAAAAATATATAATCGCAGCGCCCGAAAGAATCAGCATCTATTGAAGTGGTGATGTTATCAACGTTGCCATCAGACTTTGCAAGTTCAAGAGGAGCAAGAGTCCTGCTGAATGCTGTAATTGTGCAGTCAGGATAAACATTCTTAAGCGCCCGCGCAATTGAACCGCCTATAAGTCCAAGACCGATAAATCCAAAATGATAATTAGTTCCAATCATAACTTCTCCAATCCCCTAACATTATTGCTTACATTTTAAACGCTTTAGGGAAGAGTGTCAATAAAGCAGGAAGCGTTTTACAAATTCGACATTTAGCTGTATCTTAATTATGTATATGATAATATTTGACAAAAGATTATACAGGAGAGTTATATATGAGCCGTATGCAAAAATGTATAAAAAATATTCTTATTACGGCATTTGTGCTTGCAGGTGCTTTTATAATAAGTCTTGTTTTCCAGCATGTATTTGAGATACAGGAGAGAATAACAACACTGTTTGTATTTGCGGTATTTCTTATCTCTATGCTTACGGAAGGATATATATATGGAATTGTATCTGCAATTGCAGGTGTCCTTGCTGTTAATTATGCATTTACATTCCCTTTTTTTGAGTTTGATTTTGCAACGCCGGTTAATGTTATGTCGGCGATAGTCATGATAGTGCTTGCAATACTTACCAGCACGCTGACTACTAAGGTAAAGCAGCATGAGGCATTTAAGGCGGAGAGTGAGAAAGAGCGAATGCGGGCGAATCTTCTCCGGGCTGTGTCACATGATCTGAGAACACCGCTTACTACTATATACAGTTCAGCATCAGCCCTTGCGGATAACAGGGAGAATCTCAGCATACAACAGCAGGACGAGATTCTTAACGCAATAAAGGAGGATTCAGAGTGGCTTGTGAGCATGGTAGAGAACCTCCTTTCAATAACCAAGCTTGGAACCGGCAATGTGAAGATAAACAAAAAGCCGGTAGTGCTGGAGGAGCTTATTGATTCCGTAATCTTTAAGTTCAAAAAAAGGTATCCGTCACATGATGTTATTATAGACATCCCTGGAGATATAGTGATGATACCGATGGATGCGATGCTTATAGAACAGGTTATAATTAATCTTCTTGAAAATGCTGTCCAGCATGCAACAGGCATGAAGCATCTGTGGCTCAGCGTATTTGTGATTGGCAATAATGCTGTGTTTGAGATAAAAGATGACGGATGCGGTGTTTCAGACGAAGCTATGAAATCAATGTTCAGCGGCGCTTATGTAAGCAAAGCTTCTGTGCCTGACGGAAACCGCAATAATGCGGGGATAGGTCTGTCAGTGTGTGAGACAATCATCAAGGCACATGGTGGGGACATAAGTGCGTCAAACAGCATGAACAAAGGAGCAGTATTCAGATTTACACTTGGTATGGAGGAAAATTAAGTGGGTAATAATAAGTACAAAATCCTTTTGGTGGAAGATGAAGATAATATAAGAAAACTTGTTTCAACGATGCTCGAGACATCAGGATATCAGGTTCTTATGGCGCAGACATGTGAATTGGCACAGATTATGTATTCTTCATATGTACCTGACCTTATACTTCTGGACCTGGGACTCCCTGATAAAGACGGAATATATTTTCTCAAAGAAGTAAGAAAGGAATCTCCGGTTCCGGTAATTATTCTGTCGGCAAGAACTGAGGAACATGATATAGTAGGGGCTCTTGATATGGGTGCCAATGATTATATAACGAAACCGTTCGGCTCGTCGGAACTTCTTGCACGAGTGAGGGCAGCACTCCGTAACAGCCACCAGATGTATGCTGCCAATATAGAGAATGAAAAGTTTGTGCTGAATGATATGGTTATAGATTACAGTGCAAGACAGGTATTTATAAAAGGTGAAGAGGTAAAGCTTACACAGACCGAATATAATATCGTGTCACTGCTGTCAGAACATTGCGGCAAGATGATGACATATTCCGCAATTATAAAGGGCATCTGGGGATATCCTGACGAAGGAAGCATTAAGAAACTTCAGGTTAATATGGCTAATATCCGCAAAAAACTGGGTGCAAAACCCGGAGTGAGAGGATATATAATAAATGAGCTTGGCGTGGGATACCGCATGAATTCAGAAAAAGCATAATAGTCTGCAATGGTTGCAAAATGTGTGTTAAAATGTTATTCTAATTAATATAATTTTTACAAAATTGGAAAGGCAAGGTTTAATTATGACAAAAGTCAGAACTAGATTTGCACCAAGCCCTACAGGAAGAATGCATGTTGGCAACCTTCGTACGGCTCTTTATGCATATCTTATAGCAAAGCATGAGAATGGTGATTTCCTTCTTAGAATAGAGGACACAGATCAGGAACGTTTCTTTGATGAAGCACTTGATATAATCTACAGAACAATGAAGGCTACAGGACTTGAGCATGATGAAGGACCCGATAAGGACGGCGGTGTAGGTCCTTATGTACAGAGTGAGCGTCAGGCGCAGGGCATATACATGAAATATGCAAAGATGCTTGTGGAGAAGGGAGAGGCATATTACTGCTTCTGCGATAAGGAGAGACTTGAAAGCTTAAGACAGACTGTTGTAGGCGAGGATGGAGAGAGCAAGGAGATAGTGGTATATGACAAGCACTGTCTGTCACTTAGCAGGGAAGAGGTAGAGGCTAATCTTGCGGCAGGTAAACCATTTGTAATAAGACAGAATAACCCACGTGAAGGAAGCACAACATTCCATGATGAACTTTATGGTGATGTAACAGTACCTAACGAAGAACTTGATGATATGATTCTTATGAAGTCTGACGGCTTCCCGACATATAATTTTGCTAATGTTGTAGATGATCACCTTATGGGGATTACACATGTAGTAAGAGGTAATGAGTATATATCATCATCACCGAAGTATACAAGACTTTACGAGGCATTTGGCTGGGAAGAGCCTAAGTATATACACTGTCCGCTTATAACAGATGAGAATCACAAGAAGCTCAGCAAGAGAAGCGGACATGCATCATTTGAGGATCTTATTGAGCAGGGCTTTGTTGCAGAAGCAGTAGTTAATTACGTTGCACTGCTTGGATGGAGTCCTGAGGATAACAGGGAGATATTCTCACTTGATGAGCTTGTAAAAGTGTTTGACTATCACAGAATCGGTAAGTCACCGGCTGTGTTTGACATTAATAAGCTGCGCTGGATGAATGGCGAGTATCTTAAGGCAATGGATGATGAGAAGTTCTTTGAAATTGCGGAGCCATATATCCGTAAAGTGATTAAGAAAGACCTTGATTTAAGAAAGATTGCAGCACTTGTCAAGACAAGAATAGAGGTTCTTCCAGAGATTGAGGGACATATTGATTTCTTTGAGGAACTTCCGGAGTATGATACAGCAATGTATACACACAAGAAGATGAAGACAAATTCGGAGAATTCACTTGCAATACTTAAGGAGATGCTCCCTATGCTTGAGGCTATTGATGATTACTCAGCAGAGAATCTCCATGACAGAGTTATGGAATTTGTTGCAGATAAGGGAATTAAGAACGGGCTTGCATTATGGCCTCTGCGTACGGCAGTATCGGGCAAGCAGATGACGCCTGGTGGTGCATTTGAGATTATGGATATAATCGGCAGGGATGAGAGCATTGCGAGAATACGCAAGGGAATTGAGATGTTAGAGAAGGAACTTGGCTGATGAATAAAAGCGAAGCCCAGATACGGGCAATTAATCATTTTAATGGACCGTGTCAGGTAATTGCCGGTCCCGGTTCGGGCAAGACTACTGTGATTACGCACAGAACACTCAGCCTTATACGGGACCATGGGGTATCGCCATCGAATATTCTCGTAATTACATTTACAAGAATGGCGGCAGGCGAGATGAAGGAAAGATTCTTAAGGCTTGCCGCAAAAGAAGATACTGCAGGAAGAATGACAGGAGAAGCAGGCCGCGTGACGTTTGGTACGTTTCACGCGGTATTTTTTACTATTCTGAAGCATGCATATAATTACAGTGCACAGAATATAGTGCGTGAAGAGCAGCAGCGTGAAGCTATCAGACAGAGCATAGCAAGATATCAGATTGAGACGGAAGATGAGAATGAATTCATTTCACAGCTTCTGGCAGAGATAAGCAGGGTTAAGAGTGAGGGAATCAATCCCGATATGTATTATTCAATTAACTGTTCTGAGACTGTATTCAGGGATATATACAGGGATTATGCACATATGCTTGAGAGTAACAGGCTTATAGATTTTGATGATATGCTTGTGTATTGTTATGAGCTGCTTTCAAAAAGACCAGACATTCTAAAGGCATGGCAGAATAAATTTAGATATATTCTTGTGGATGAGTTCCAGGATATCAACAGGATGCAGTATGAGGTGGTAAAGCTCCTTGCCGGAAAGACACAGAATATATTTATTGTAGGCGATGATGATCAGAGCATATATGGATTCCGCGGTGCTAAACCTGAGATTATGCTTAATTTTGAACGTGATTTCAAGAATGTGATGAGAATAAAGCTTGATGTGAATTACAGGTCAACTCCGCAGATTGTTAATTCGGCAAGGCGTGTAATTGAGCATAATATCAAACGCTTCAAAAAAGATATAAGAACCGTTAATGCCGCCGGAGAGCCTGTAGATGTGAGAAATTTTCAGGATACTATAGCAGAGAATTCAGCCATAGTGGATATGATAAGACGGGAAGTAAGCGCCGGCAAGGCAGCGTACAGTGATATTGCCGTACTTACAAGAACTAATATCGGCGGGCGACAGCTTATGGGTAAGTTTATTGAATATAACATACCTTTTGTTACAAGAGACAGCATCCCCAATCTGTATGAACATTGGATAGCAAAAAATATATTTGCGTATATAAGGCTTGCAATGGGATCAAGAAGCCGTGATACATTTTTGCAGGTAATGAACAGACCTAAGCGTTATATAAGCCGTGATATGCTTATGGAAGAGGTTGTTGATTTTAATATCCTGAAGAGCAGATATTCAGACAGGGACTGGATGGTTGAACGTATAGCAGACCTGGAGGGAGACATTAAGGTACTTGAAAGGTGCAGTCCGCTGGCGGCAGTTAATTATATAAGGCGTGCAATCGGATATGACTGCTATCTCAGGGAATATTCGGCGGAACGAAGGATAAGTGAAGATGATCTGTTTGCTGTTATCGATGAATTACAGGAGAGTGCATCACAGTTCAATACATATGATGAATGGTTCGCATATATTGAACAGTACACTGAAGAGATTAAGACACAGACGGCTAAGCACTATGGCAGGAGTGCCGACAGCAATGCGGTAACAATATGCACGATGCACAGTGCTAAAGGGCTTGAGTACCCGGAAGTGTTCATTATAGATGCTAATGAAGGCGTTACGCCATACAGCAAGGCGGCGCTTGATGAGGAGATAGAGGAAGAGCGCAGGATGTTCTATGTTGCAATGACAAGAGCAAAGTCGCGGCTTCATGTGTATTCTGTACGTGAGAGATATAACAAAACACTCGAAGTGTCGAGATTTGTAAAAGAAATTTTAAAATAAGGGTTTACAAAAGCTGCTTATAATGTTATAAAATATACATCACAAAAAGGGAGTAGTTGCATGCCGGATTGCCGGGATACTGAATGATATCAGGAACACCGGAGCATGTTGCGGAATCTCGTCAGTACGATTATTATGTGACAATGGTCTTTATGGACATAGTCTTATGGACATAGTCATTTGGTAATCCGGGGTCTGCACAACCTATGTTGAACAAGACTTTTTGCGTATACATTTTTATTTGTATACGCAAAAAGTCTTTTTTTATTCTGATAATATGTTCATACGTAAACTGTGTTACGGCAGCTGCAACAATAGCCTGAATAAAGGAGGCCCACAATGAAAGATAACAAAGAATTATACCGTATGAGCAAGGAAGAACTGTTTATGTACATGAAAGCTGACGGCAACGGACTTACAACTGATGCTGCCAGTGAGATACTTGAAGAAAAAGGGCATAATGTAATTAGCGAATCTAAAAAGAAAAGTGCATTGGCGGTATTTTTTGGACAATTTAAAGATATGCTTGTAATAATTCTTATTATGGCGGCAGTGATATCAATGTTTTCAGGGAATGCGGAAAGTACTGCGGTAATATTTGCAGTAATAATCATGAATGCAGTGCTGGGAACAATCCAGTATGTCAAAGCTGAAAAGTCACTGGACTCATTGAAAGCAATGTCAGCTCCTCATGCGAGAGTATTAAGGGACGGCAGAAAAATAGAAATTCCGGCTGAGAATGTGGTGCCGGGAGATGTTCTTTTATTAGACGCGGGGGATATGGTTGCAGCAGACGGAAGAGTCCTGTGTTCTTATTCACTTCAGGTGAATGAAAGTTCACTTACCGGTGAGTCAACTAGTGTTGATAAGACAGACAGGGTGCCGGAAGGAGAAGCAGGAATTGCTGACAGAACCAATATGGTGTATTCCGGAAGTCTTGTCACATACGGAAGGGCAGAGATACTTGTGACGGCAACAGGTATGGAAACTGAGATGGGTAAGATTGCAGGGCTGATGAATGCAACCAAAGAGAAAAAGACTCCGCTTCAGGTAAGTCTTGATGATTTCAGCAGGAAGCTTGCAATAGCAATAATGATTATATCAGCAATTGTTTTTGGCATAAGAATATATCAGAGACAGCCGCTGCTTGAGTCCCTTATGTTTGCAGTTGCATTGGCAGTTGCCGCAATACCGGAGGCCCTGGGCTCAATAGTTACGATTGTTCAGGCTATGGGCACACAGAAAATGGCAGCAGATAACGCAGTAATGAAAGAACTGAAGGCGGTTGAGAGCCTTGGATGTGTATCTGTAATCTGTTCGGATAAGACCGGTACGCTTACACAGAACAGAATGGCTGTTGAGAATGTATATATAGATGGTGCCTGCATAAATCCTGATGAAATTGACATAAAAAAGCAGCTCCACAGATATCTGCTGTATATTGCTATACTTAATAACGATTCTTCTATAGATGGGGAAAAGGGGATAGGGGATCCGACGGAATACTGTCTGCTTACAATGGCACGTAATGCCGGACTTAGCAACGCAGGCATATCGGAAGAAAATATAAGACAGCTTATGCCGAGAATGGCAGAACTCCCTTTTGATTCGGACAGGAAGATGATGAGTACCAAATATATGATTCATAACATTCCTATGATACTTACAAAAGGTGCAACAGATATAATTCTTGAGAGAACAGAGAATATTGCTGTATCTGACGGCGTACGTCCTATAACGCCGGATGACAGGAAAAAGATATACAGGCAGAATGAGATTTTCTCAGAACAGGGTCAGAGAGTTCTTGCATTTGCATATAAAGAGACAGACAACAGCCAAAGACTTGAACCGGATGATGAGAGCGGATATACGTTTGTCGGACTTGCCGCAATGACAGACCCTCCGAGGGAAGAATCGGAAAATGCAGTTATGGAAGCAAAATCTGCAGGAATAAAAACAGTTATGATAACAGGGGACCATAAGGTTACAGCAAAAGCCATAGCCGAAAGAATCGGAATATTTGAAGATGGCGATATTGCGGTTACAGGTCAGGAGCTTGACAGAATGACAGATGAAGAGCTTGATGGCATAATTGAAAATGTCAGCGTGTATGCAAGAGTCTCGCCGGAGAATAAAATACGTATTGTAGAGCACTGGCAGAAAAAAGGAAGAATAGTAGCGATGACGGGAGATGGTGTTAATGATGCACCGGCACTTAAAAAAGCTGATATCGGAATTGCAATGGGAATAACAGGTACAGAAGTATCAAAGGATGCGGCATCAATGATACTTACGGATGATAATTTTGCCACAATAATAAAGGCTGTGCTTAACGGAAGAAATGTATTCAGAAATATCAAAAACGCAATCCAGTTTCTGCTTTCGGGTAATATGGCAGCAATAATGGTGGTGCTGTACTGTTCTGTTGCTGCATTGCCAACGCCGTTTGAACCGGTGCATCTGCTCTTTATAAACCTGCTTACAGATTCACTTCCGGCACTTGCAATAGGTATGGAGCCGGTAGATAAGTCGCTGATGAAGCAAAAACCAAGGAATCCAAAGGAAGGAATAATTACACGTGATTTTGCATTAAACCTTCTGCTCTATGGTGTAATGATTGCTATATCAACACTTACAGGATTTTATACAGGCCTGTCTGTGAATGCAGCTACGGCAAGCACGATGGCATTCGCGGTACTCACACTTGCAAGACTTTTTCATGGATTTAACTGCAGAAGCAGCAAATCTCTGAACAGAATAGGAATAGGAAGCAATAAATGGAGTATTGCTGCATTTGCGGCAGGAACATTGCTGCTTGCAATTGTGCTTACAGTTCCGGCACTTGGAAGACTGTTCTGTATCGCACCGCTTGGAATGGCACAGATTACAATGATTATAATACTGGCACTTATACCGTCACTTATTATCCAAATGTCAAGGATGGTGCGTGGAAGATAGGCAAAACAAAAGCTTCACCGGATATGGAGGTCATGGAAAATATCTTCATGACCTCCATATCCGGTGAAGCTTTTTATAATATTATAATCATTATTTATCGTCAGGCATCTCTGCATTTACATCGATTCCGCGTGGCTCGACAGGTGTAGAGAATACAATCTGCGTGCTTGTTCTGCCGAATTTCTGCAGCTGGCCGATGAAAGTATCAAGTTCCATAGTGCTTGGAAATGCAACCTTAAGCAGCATCGAATAATTACCGGTAACACAGTTGCATTCTATTACATTAGGGCATGATTTGATAAAAGGATAGAATTCCGGCTTCTGTACGGGTGCAATCTCAAGATTGATGAATGCTGTTATGTGGTAGCCTAATTTGAGCTGGTTAATCTTAGCCTCATAGCCTACTATAATCTCTTCTTTTTCAAGACGTTCAATTCTGGCAGATACCGCAGGGGATGAAAGAAATACTTTTTCGGCAAGAACCTTGAGCGGCATTCTTGCATTTTCCTGCAGAAGTGTGACAAGCTTTTTATCAATTTTATCCATGGCAAATACCTCTTTCCACTGTCTGACATAAAAAAAGACAATTATAAGACTTAGGATGCCTCACAATTGTCGCCGTCGACTTACTTTATTTATGGATATATGATACATTATTTATTTTAATAAATCAATAAATTTTTCAAAAAATTAATGGAATATTTGGGATTGGTATAATATAATTCATTTATGCGCTAAAAATGCGGATAGAAAACGGAGGTTTATTGATTATGGCTAAGAATCATAACGAAGATGATGAAGAGATGACACTTGTACTCACACTTGACGAGGGGGATGTTGAGTGTTCAATACTTACAATATATGAATGCGGCGGAAAGGATTACATTGTAGTGCTGCCGAAGGACAAGGACGGCAATCCCAAGGATGAGGTGTATATATACAGATATCTTGAGGATGAGGAAGGTAATCCATCAATAGAATATATTGATGACGAGGAAGAATATGAGGCTGCTGCTGACAGATACGACGAACTTCTTGATGAAGCAGAGTATGAAGAGCTTGCAGGGGATGACGAAGAGTAATAAGTTATAATCAGGAATGGAGACAGGTATGCAGGCTGGAATTAATGATATTAGAAAAAATATGGCAGGAGTGATTGTCGGCAAGGAGAAGGTTACGGATTATATACTTACGGCAATGCTTGCCAGTGGACATGTTCTCCTTGAAGATGTTCCGGGAACAGGTAAGACTTTAATCGCGAAGACACTGGCAAAGTCAGTTGATGCGCAGTTCTCGCGTATACAGTTTACACCGGATCTTGTGCCTTCAGATGTTACGGGAATACATTATTATAATCAGAAAGCAGGCGAGTTTGTATTAAGAAAGGGACCTGTGTTTGCCAATATAGTTCTTGCGGATGAGATAAACAGGGCGACACCGAGAACGCAGTCAAGCATGCTTGAATGTATGGAGGAAAGACAGGTTACTATAGATGATGAGACGCTTAAGCTTGAAGAACCGTTCGTGGTTATAGCGACACAGAATCCTATCGAGACAGCAGGTACGTTTGCATTGCCTGAAGCACAGCTTGACAGATTTATGATGAAGATTTCAATGGGATATCCGGACAGGGATGGGGAACTGCTTATGATGAACAGATTTCTGTCAGATAACCCGGCAGAGAGCATAAGACCTGTATGCACAAAACAGGATATTATAAAAATGCAGGATGAATCCCAGAAGGTATATATACATCCGCATCTTATGGAGTATATTGCTGACATAGTCAGGATGACAAGGGAACTTCCGGAAGCAGCAATAGGTGTCAGTCCGAGAGGAACGCTTACAATGCTTCGTGCTGTAAGGGCATATGCATATATTAATTCAAGAGATTATGTCGTGCCTGAGGATATACGCGAACTTGCTGTTCCTGTTCTTGCACACAGAATTGTTCTGAAGTCAGGAGCAGTCATGAAGGACAACAGAAAAGCAATGGTAGAGGCAATACTTGACAGGTGTCCGCTTAAGACTGAAGACTGGAATACACAGCGTGATTAGAAGGGCCGGAACATATGGAGATAGTTATAATGCTTGCAGCTGCAGCAGCAGTATATCTTGGGTTGTCAGGAATATATACGCACATATGGACAAAGAATCTTGAGGCGGATGTACGATTCTCGACAGATTCAGCAGTGTGCGGTGATGAGATTGAGATTGTTGAAGTCATTTCCAATGACAAGTGGCTTCCTCTTCCTTTTGTCAATGTAAAGTTCCAGATGGACAGAAAGCTTGAATTTGAAGGAGAAGACTCTAATTCGAGTGTTACGGATAAGTCATATAAAAATGATGTGTTTTCTCTGCTTTTTCATCAGAGGATAACCAGGAGACTTCCGGTACGGTGCAGGCGGAGAGGAGTCTATTGTATAGACAGCATTGAGCTTGTCTCAAAGGGAATATTCATGAATCAGGTCATGAGCTGTCAGAAGTATATGCACAGGGAGCTTATTGTGTATCCGAAGATTGCAGACGTAAACGGAATAGATATCCTGAGCAGAAATGTGCTTGGAGACATAATAACCAGACGTGCGATGTATGAAGATCCGTTTGAGATACGTGGCATACGCGATTATACAACTTATGATTCAATGAAGATGATTAACTGGAAGGCTACTGCAAGGACACTCGGACTTAAAGTTAACATTCATGACTATACATCAAGCAGGAAAGTCTGCATTATCATGAATCTTAAGCCTGATGGCATGATTATAAATGAAGCACTGCAGGAAGAGAGCATATCGATTGTGGCAGGACTTGTACAGAGGCTTAGTGCGCAGGGAGTAGTCACGGGGGTAGTCAGCAATGGACGTGACCGTGTTACAGGTACAGAACTTATTGTAGACGGAGCACAGGGACTTGCACATATTAAGACGGTTAATACATGCCTTGCGCGGATTGATCTCAATCTTGATATGGAGCCGGTTGAGAATCTGTTTGACAGAATAGATGAGCAGTCCGTATGTATTATGGTATCTCCGGGAACCAATAAAGCTCTTCAGTCAGGATACAATGATATGTGCAGACAGGGAAAAGCCGTATCATGGATACTGCCATATCATGATGGAATGGATACCGGACTGCAGTTTTGTCCGGATGTATCCGTAACACCATGGGAGGTGGCAAGATATGAGTAATAAAAAGGTAATGTCAATAATAGAAATATTACTGGCGGGAACTGTGTTTCTTGTTATGGCTGTCGTGATTGGATATGAACCTCTTGGATATGGCTTACGGGATTACTGGAGATGCCTTATGGTATACGCAGTGGCTGCATGGACATGGTTCCTGCGTCATGCGGGATTGACAAACCGGAGATTTTACGCCGGTCACATGGCGGCGGTAATTGCGGCTGCACTGTTTGGACGTAATGATAACGAATCATTTATGTATTGCATCATAGTACTTATAATTACATTATACTCGTCATATGTTATGTATAAGAACCAGAGACCTGATAAAGAACGCATATCGTATGTGGCACTCATTGTAATGGTTGCAGCATATATATCAGGGACGGCATATGGCTGCAGTACAGTCCGGGAGACAGCGGTGCTGGCAGCGGCAGCATTTGCAATATTGTCAGTAGTTTATCAGAATATGTTCAGAATTAACGGCGTGTCAGAACTGAACAAAAGCACAACGAACTTTCCGGCAGGACAGCTTGGCAGAGTTAACGGCTGGGTGCTGGCTGTTACTGTAATATGCATGGCAGCGGCAATGCTGGCTGTACTTGCATTGCCCGGAGGACATCTCGGATTTGCCGGTGACGCATGCAAAGTACTTGGCAGAGGGATAGCAACAGCTATTATATGGATAATTGAGCTGCTCGGTAAATGGCAGAAAACGTCATCATCAGGTCAGACAATACCACGGGAAGATGCACAGGATGAAATTCTTGGCTATATGACATCAGATAGCGGTGACGGTAATATAGAGAATCTTATCAATGCTGTTATTGCAGTGACGGCAATAATAATAATTGCGGCTGTAGTAATCGCCGTAATTAAGACACTTAATGCTTTTATGCAGAAAAAAGGCTGTATTAATGAAGGCAGTGATGTTATAGAGTTTATTAAGAGTACTGACAAAAAAGAAAAGATAAAGCATAACACGTATGCTATGGAAGAAAAAGAAACCGGCTCATCAGATGAAAGATACAGGAAGCTTTACCGTAAAGCAGTAAAAAAAGGCATGAAGCGTTCGGGAACAAAGACAATGCCGCAGGCGATGATTCCGGGAGACATCACAATACAGAATATTACATCTGATGAAAAGATTGCAGGAGAGATCACAAGAGCGTACGAGATTGCGAGATATTCACACAGATCTGTATCTGACGGGGATATAAAACAGCTTAAAAATATTAGCAGATAGCCGGCAGATAATAAATATTTTATATTAACTATTTTAAAATTCTGCTGGACTTTTATAGGATAGTTGTGTATAATTAGCGATGTAAGTTTTATAATAAGTAAATGCCATGAAGAGGAATAGTATTTGCGGACCTGTTGCAGAGAGCTGCCGGTTGGTGCGAGACAGCAGATGGAAAGCAATGAACTCACCTTGGAGCAGCTACCCCAAAGCTATATGGAATCAGGATTATCAGAATTGTGATATATATGGCAAGTAGACGTAGCCGGGAGCCGGCCGTTACATCGGACAGGATATAATGTATATATATACACGTATCCGGTGAGAGCACAGGAAACTGTGAATTAGAGTGGTATCGCGTGAGATTATATATCTTTCGTCTCTTACATGCACAACAGCATGTGGAGGCGGAAGATTTTTTTTGTGACAACTCTGTGCCATTTACTTATTAAATATGAGTTAACGATAAATATTAAAAATGTGAGAGTGCGCAGACCGCACAGGAATGGAGGAGACAATGTTTGATTACAGACAGTACAAGAAGACTTATTTTATGCCACCCGTGGATTGCTATGACTGGGTTAAGAAGGACTGCATCGATAAGGCCCCTATATGGTGTTCTGTAGATTTAAGAGACGGCAATCAGGCACTTATCGAGCCGATGAGCCTTGAGGAGAAGCTGGAGTTCTTCGAGATGCTTGTCAAGATTGGCTTTAAGGAGATAGAGGTAGGCTTCCCTGCTGCTTCAGATACAGAGTACCAGTTCTTGAGAGCACTTATTGAACGCAATATGATTCCTGATGATGTTACAATCCAGGTACTTACACAGGCAAGAGAGCATATCATCCGCAAGACATTTGAAGCATGCAAGGGTGCTCCTAATACAATAGTACATGTATATAACTCTACATCTGTTGCACAAAGAGAGCAGGTATTCAGAAAGTCTAAGGAAGAGATTAAGCAGATTGCAGTAGATGGAGCGAAGCTTCTTAAGGAACTTGCAGACAAGACAGAGGGTAACTTCTCATTCAAGTATAGTCCTGAGAGCTTCTCACAGACAGAGGTTGATTATGCACTTGATGTATGTAATGCGGTTATTGATGTATGGCAGCCTACACCGGAGCATAAGGCTTATATTAATCTCCCTACAACAGTTGAATGTGCAATGCCTCACGTATTTGCAAGCCAGGTAGAGTATATGTCCAAGAATATGCATAACCGTGATTCAATCATTCTTTCAATTCATCCGCATAATGACAGAGGCTGCGGCATCAGCGATGCAGAGCTTGGTGTGCTTGCAGGTGCGGACAGCGTTGAAGGTACTCTGTTCGGCAATGGTGAGAGAACAGGTAATGTAGACATTATGGTACTGGCAATGAATATGTATTCACAGGGCTTTGATCCTAAACTGGACCTGTCAGATATGCCGGGTATTGCAGCAGCATATGAGAGACTTACACAGATGAATATACATATGCGTCATCCTTATTGCGGTAAGCTTGTATTTGCTGCATTCTCAGGTTCTCATCAGGATGCAATTGCCAAGGGAATGGAGTGGAGAAAAGAAAAAGACATGGATCACTGGAATGTGCCATATCTGCCAATTAATCCTGAAGATGTAGGACGTACATATGACAGCGATGTAATAAGAATAAACAGCCAGTCAGGTAAGGGTGGAGTTGCATATGTGCTTGATCAGAGCTTCGGAATTAAGGTGCCTAAGAAGATGAGAGAGGATCTTGGATACGCAGTCAAGGCTGTATCTGATGTTGAGCATAAGGAACTTTCACCTGAAGAGATTCATGATATATTTGAGAAGAGATATAAGAAGTTTGTACCTGATTTTGATATTGTCGAGGTACATTTCAGACAGGTTGACGGTATCCAGACAACTGTAACTGTAGAGCAGGATGGAGTAAGGAGTGTTATCGAAGCAGGCGGTAACGGCCGTCTTGATGCAGTTAGCAATGCGCTTGCAAAGCATTTTGACAGATCATGCAGAATTATCTGCTATGAGGAGCATGCACTTCAGGATGGTTCTGATTCAAGTGCTATCGCTTATGTGGGAATTGAAGGCGGCGATGGCAGGAACTACTTTGGTATAGGTATAGATCCCGATATTATCAGAGCCTCAATTGACGCACTTGTATCAGCCATGAACAGGAGCATGCAGTAAATGAAGCCGGACAGAATTGTGCTTGCAAGCGGTTCGCCAAGAAGAAAGCAGCTGCTTGAGCAGGTTGGCATGAAGTTTGATATTATTGTAAGTGATGTTGAGGAAATAGTGACAAAGACGCTTCCGAAAGATGTGGTTTGTGAACTGTCTGCGCAGAAGGCGCAGGCAGTATATGACCGGCTGGAAGATACAAAGAATGTACTTGTTATAGGTGCAGATACTGTTGTAAGTGCAGAGAACAGGATACTTGGTAAGCCTCATGACAGGGATGATGCATTCAGGATGCTTAAGCTGATTCAGGGAGAAAGCCACAGTGTATTCACGGGAGTGACACTGATTCATAATGATACGGCAGAGACATTTGCTGTAGAGACAAAGGTTCATGTAATGCCGATGACTGATGAGCAGATATATGCATATATAGATACTAAGGAGCCTATGGACAAAGCGGGTGCATATGGAATACAGGGGCGCTTTGCCGCATATGTAAGCGGAATAGACGGAGATTATAATAATGTTGTGGGGCTGCCTGTAGCAGCAATATGTGACAAACTCAGGAGTGACGGATATGAGATATAAAGCATGCATCTTTGACCTTGATGGTACAACAACCGATTCTGTCGGAGCAATTGCGCATACAGCGAATCTTGTGCTTGAAAAATACGGACTGCCTGCACAGCCGGAAGAAGCATATAAGCATTTTGCGGGAGACGGTCAGTTTGAACTTATTAAAAGAGCATTGAGAGCTGCGGGAGATACTAAGCTTGAATATTATGATGCTGTTATGGCAGATTACATTGAAGAGTTCAGGACAGGCTGTACCTACAATGTTGTTCCTTATGACGGGATACTGCCAATGCTTGAAGAACTTAAGCATATGGGGATAAAGACTGCAACACTCAGTAACAAGAGGCATGATAATGTTATACACGTAGTTGAAACGGTATTCGGAGACGGACTTTTTGATGTTGTGATGGGGCAGTCCGATGACATCCCCAAAAAACCGGCACCAGACGGAGTATATAAAATTCTTGACAAGCTGGGTGTTGATGTATCACAATGTCTGTATATCGGAGATACTAATACGGATATATTCACGGGAAAGAATGCCGGAGCTGATACTGTCGGAGTAACATGGGGCTTCAGAGAAAGAGAAGAACTTGAAGAAGCCGGAGCTGTATATATCGTAGATTCTCCTGAACAGATATTGGAGATATGCAGATGATTAGGTTTATTGCCAGTGATTTGGACGGAACTATATTACAGAATAAGGCACAGCATGTTGATGATACAACAATGCAGGTTATCAGGCAGCTGGTAGACAAAGACATGCTGTTTGCACCGGCAAGCGGAAGACAGCGTGAGAGCCTTAAGAAGCTTTTTGCACCTGTTGCTGATAAGCTTGTATATATATCGGAGAATGGGGCACTTGTAAGTTACAAAGATACAATTATCAATAAGATGCCTATTGAACGCAGCCTTGCGATGGACATGATTGCGGATATTGATTCAATAGAGAATTGTGAAGTGCTTGCGTCAGGCGAGCATTATGCATATATACGCCCCAAGTCTGAACTTTTTCTCAACAGGATGACTAAGGTTGTCAATTATGAGACGCGTATAGTAAAGAGCTTTGATGAGATAGATGAAGATATCATAAAGGTATCTGTGTGTGATATCAGCGGTATAGACAACTCACAGAAGCATTTTCATGATATGTGGGGAGATAAGGCGAGTGTTGCGGTATCGGGAGATCTGTTCCTTGACCTTACGGCCAAGGGTGTTAACAAGGGTGTAGGAATAAAAAAGATTCAGGAGTATTTTGGATTGTCAGCGGATGAGTGTATGGCATTCGGAGATAATTACAATGATATTGAGATGCTTGAGAGTGTGACGCATTCATATGCAATGGAGAATGCAGTTGATGAGATAAAAAGGCATGCTGCCAACGTCACGCAATCGGTTGAGAGCGTTATAAGAAAATTATGCAATTAGAATGAAAAACGGCACTTTGTGCTTGTATACAAACCTGAGATGCCATGAAAAAGGTAGGAATGAGGATTTATTATGGATGAGAGAGATTTAAGAATATGTGCAGAATATTTTCTTGAGCATCAGAATCAGCTTTTTGATGAACCTGTTGCTGAGAATATGGAGGAAGCCTGTGAATTTCTTGATGAATGTATGGCACAGGTGTTTAATGATATTCATGAGGTAAAGGATTATTTTGAAGATGCCGGAATGGATGTAGATGGAATGGATGATGATGAGATACGCGGGCAGATGGAAGTATTTTCGCTTCCTGACGGAAGATATCTTATAGTGGAAGGCTGATTAATAAGGACAGGCAATCAGGAAGCAGATATGCAGAAAATCAGAGTTATATGTGTGGGGCGTATCAAAGAAAAGTTCTACACACAGGCAGTAGAGGAATATTCAAAGAGACTGTCACGGTATTGCAGGCTGGAGATTACGGAGCTGGCAGATGAGAAGACGCCTGATAACGCAAGTGATGCGATGAATGACAGAATTAAGGAAAAAGAGGGAGACCGCATTCTGGCGGCAATCCCTGAAGGAGCTTATGTAATAGCACTCGCAATTGAAGGCAGAATGTGCGATTCTGTTGAACTTTCAAAAAAGCTCGAAAGTCTTGGTGTAGAAGGACACGGAAGTATTGTGTTTATAATCGGAGGCTCACTCGGACTTGACAGAAGAGTGCTCGACAGGGCTGATTATAAGCTGAGCTTTTCACGGATGACATTTCCGCACCAGCTTATGAGAGTAATTCTTCTTGAACAGGTATACAGGGCGTACAGAATAAGCAACAATGAGCCTTATCACAAATAAAAACAACATAATTCACAAAAAATACCAACAAATAGTATATATTTGTTGGTATTTTTGTATTTTGTGCTATTTTTAAACGGATACCGTGTACCGCAGATGAGGAAAGCTCAGAATCCGGTGCATGGTATCTGTTTTTATGCGCTGGTTATGTGATTTATATCCTATATTGTTATTACCGAAGCATTTTCATAAGAAATGCCTTTTAATAAAAATTATATTATTTCTTGAAATAGTCAGGAAAGTTCTCTTTGAGAGTGCTGAAGTTCTCAATGTAACGAGTCATGTGAAGCTTTGCAATCCGTGCTGCCTTCTCTTTGTCATGCTGTTCAATGGCAGTCACAAGCTCCTGATGATCATGGATTATATTGTCGGTCTTGTGGCATTTGACGCTTAAGATGGATGTACGGTCAAAGTGCGGTGAAGCACTTTCGATAAGTTCAAGCCAGAAAGATTTGCCACACATCTTATAAATCATTGCGTGGAATTCTTTGTCGAGCAGGAGAGTTTTCTCATCATTGCCGCGGGATATGTACATCTGCCACATTGCGATATTCTCCCACAGCTTATCTATCTGTGTCGGAGTCAATACATCACATGCCATTACAGCAAGCTCGGCTTCAAGAATTGAGCGTAGCTGGCGTACTTCCTCAACAAGGTCTGCATCAATGTATGAGACAAATGCGCCAATTTTGGGACGTATATCTATAAGCTGCCTTGATGCAAGGTCAAGCTCGGCTTCTCGTACAGGACTGCGGCTCACACTGAATAATGTGCAAAGCTGTGGAATATCAATCTGTTCGCCGGGAATGAGATTCACATTGACGATGTTATATGTAAGCTGTCTTAAGACATAGTCTTTGGCTGATTCTTCGGATAATCTGTCAGATACAGTAATCATTATACCCTCCATAGCGTAATAGTATGAAATGTATGCGTAAACATGCGGATGTATGAAACTTGCTACTATTAAAATAACATGTTATAATTCATTTTTAAAGAAAAATGTGATAAAATATTTATTTAGAGTTCGGTTTTTGCCTGTGTGCAAATCCGGAATGCCATAAGAGACGGCAGGAATGGAGAAGCAAGATGAATATTATAGTTGTTGGCTGTGGTAAAGTCGGTTACACACTGGTAGAGCAGCTGAATAATGAAGGCCATTCAGTAACCCTTATAGATAAGAATCAGGCAGCACTTGAAAAAGCAGTTGCAAAACTCGATGTACTCGGAATATATGGTAATGGAAGCAGTTACCGTGTGCAGGAGGAAGCAGGTGTATCTAATGCAGATCTGCTTATTGCAGTTACCAATCAGGATGAAGTAAATCTGCTCAGCTGCCTTATAGCAAAGCAGGCAGGGCATTGCCAGACAATAGCAAGAGTGCGTAATCCGGAATACTATGAAGAGATTAATTTTATAAAGGAAGAACTGAAGCTTGCTATGGCTATTAATCCGGAACGCTCAGCGGCATATGATATATTAAGGCTTGTGCAGATACCATCGGCAATGGAAGTCGATACATTTGCAAGAGGAAGAATTAATCTTATCAGCTTCAAGATACCTGATTATTCTCCACTTGACGGAAAAAAGATTATGGATGTATCCGGAATCCTGGGTAATAATGCATTGTTCTGCGTTGTTCAAAGAGACGGGGAAGTGATTATACCAAGTGGTAATACAGTACTTCACTCAAAAGATAAGGTGTCTGTTGTAATGCCTCTGCGTGAGATGCCGGATTTCTTTGACAGAATAAAGCTTGCTAACAGACCGATAAAGAGTGTTATGATTGCAGGAGGTGGAAGCATATCATTCTATCTTGCCAAGGAGCTTATTAAAGCGAATGTACAGGTTAAGATATTTGAGACTGACAGGGCAAGGTGCGAGGCGTTAAGCGAGCAGCTTCCGGAAGCCGTTATTATCAACGGTAATGCGGTAGATGAGAGCCTGCTGGATGAGGAAGGTGTAAGACAGACGGATGCATTCGTGGCGCTTACCAATATGGATGAAGAGAATATCATGTTGTCGCTGTATGTTAACAGCATATCAGATGCTAAGCTTATAACTAAGATTAACAGGCTTTCTTTTGAGAAAGTTATTAATGGAATGCCTCTCGGAAGTGTTGTATGCCCTAAGAATATTACGGCAGAAAAGATAATAAAGCATGTAAGATCTATGCAGAATTCCGCTGATTCAAGTAATGTTGAATCACTGTACCGCCTTATGGATAATAAGGTTGAGGCACTTGAATTCAATGTAAGAGAATGTTATGAGAATAAGGCTCTTATAGGCAGGACACTTATGGAATTAAAGCTTAAGAAGAATCTTCTTATATGTTCAATTAACCGTGACGGCAGGATAATAACACCAAGCGGTAAAGATACTATAGAAGTCGGAGATACTGTTGTTGTAGTTACAAGTAATCTTAACCTTTCCAGAATAAGCGATATTCTTGAATAGGAGCTGTAATAATGAACTATGGTATTATTCGTTATATAATAGGTAAAGTTATAGAGATTGAAGGTGCATTCTTTGTCATACCGGTGCTCACGGCACTTGTATATCATGAATGGAGCGGACTTGGAGTGTATGTGCTGCTTGCATGTCTTTATATGTTTGCAGGATTTATCATGTCATCAAAAGAACCGGAGAAGAAGGAATTCTATGCAAGAGAAGGATATGTACTTGCAGCGCTTGCGTGGATTATTATGAGTATTCTCGGTGCCATTCCGTTTGTGATTACAGGAGACATACCATCTATGGCTGATGCAGTCTTTGAGATTGCATCGGGATTTACAACAACCGGAGCAAGTATTCTTACAAGTCCGGAGCCTCTGCTTAAGTGCAATCTTATGTGGAGAAGCTTTTCACACTGGATAGGAGGAATGGGAGTCCTTGTATTTCTTATAGCAATACTGCCTTCAGGCGGTGGTGAAAGCATATATATAATGAAGGCAGAGAGTACGGGACCATCTGTCGGAAAGATTGTTCCTAGAATTAAGCAGACATCCAAGATACTCTATGAAATATATACCGCACTTACGTTTATTCTTTTTGTACTGCTGGTGCTTGGAAGAATGCCGGTATTTGATGCAATCTGTCTTACATTTGGTACTGCCGGAACCGGTGGATTTGGTATACTTGCAGACAGCGTGGCATCATATAACACATACTGTCAGGTTGTGATAACAATATTCATGCTGCTGTTCGGTGTGAACTTTACATTTTTCTATATGCTTCTTATAGGCAAGGCCAGGGATGCATTCAGGATGGAAGAAGTCAGGGGATATCTGGCAATATATTGTGCGATAACACTGCTTATCACGCTTAATCTGTGGGCACAGAACGGACGTTTCCTGCATCAGCTTCAGCAGGTGTCGTTCCAGACATCGTCTGTTATGACAACAACCGGATACTCAACACAGGATTTTAATGCCTGGCCACAGTTCTCCAAGATACTTATGGGGCTTCTCATGGCAATCGGAGGATGCACGGGAAGCACAGGCGGAGGAATAAAAGTATCAAGAATTCTGGTATATGTAAAGGGAATAATTAAGGAGATATCAGAACAGGTTCATCCGAGGCGTGTTAAGGTTCTTAGGGTGGATGGCAAGAGAGTTGATGATTCGATACTCAGGGCAATATATATATATCTTGCCCTGTATACGCTTATATTTATCATATCACTTGTTATCGTGGGAATTGACGGATATGACTGGGAGACTACATTCTCAGCGGTTCTTGCGACGATCAATAATATCGGTCCCGGATTCGGCCTTGCCGGGCCGACAGGCAATTTTGGAATGTTTTCCGTTATGTCGAAGCTTGTGCTTACGTTTGACATGATTGCAGGAAGACTGGAGCTTATTCCTTTATTCGTGCTCCTTATGCCGGATACATGGAAGAAAAATGGTTAATAAGCGCATGGCGCAGGAATGGAGATTACAGTGAAGAGACGCAGAAAAAGACTGGTTCGTATTATTGCAGCACTGGCAGTGCTTGCACTTATCTTTATATATAAAGGAATGTTTAACGGCAAAGGTCTGTACTTTACAACGGGCTTTGGCAGACATGAGATACTTCAGGCAGGCAGTCAGAAAGCATATGATTATGAAGCATCAATTCTTTTTGCAGATGTCAGGAAGCAGTATGAGTCGCTGTTCGGAAGCGATGTGTGGAGCCGTGAGATAGACGGTCAGAGTTTTGAAACATACGCAAGGCAGCAGGTACGGACTAAGCTGATACGTGTTGCGTATATGAATGAACTTGCGGACAAAAGAGGCGTTGTTCTTAACAGGGAAGAAAGCGCTAATATAAGTAAGGCAGCAAAAGAATATCTTGCATGTGTTGATGACGCATCTGCTAAAAGGCTGGGACTTACGCAGGAGCAGATTGAGCAGATGTTTACGAAGTTTGCAATAGCATCACGGCTTTATAATGACATGACTGCCAACCTGCAGACAGAAGTAAGTGCCGATTATGCGAGGGTAATCACAATCCAGTATATAAGTGCCGATTCAGAGAATATAATAAATAGTGCCAAGGCAAGACTTGATGGCGGAGAGAGCTTTTTCTATGTTGCAAGGGATATTAATAACGGCGGAGATTATGAGTGTGAATTAAGACGCGGCGAGATGGAAAAAGAATTTGAAGAGGCTGCATATAATCTTGCAACCGGTGAGACAAGCCAGATTGTAAGCTGCAAAGGAAGATATTATATCATCAGGTGCGTAAGTGATAATGAGAAGACAAAGACCGAGGCTAATAAGAATGATATAATCGAAGCAAGAAAGCTTGAAGAATTTAATAAGAATTTTGAGGAATATGAAGGCTCAATATATCTGCATTTTAATGATAAGCTGTGGGATAAGACAGACTTTAATACGGTGAATGAAAACACGGCTTTTGAAGATGTATTCAACAAATATTTCAAGTAGAAGATTCAATATAGAAATGGAGAAAGTATGGCTGGAAATAAATATGATGAGAGCAGTATATCAATCCTTGAAGGGCTTGAGGCTGTAAGGAAAAGACCCGGAATGTATATCGGCAGCGTGGGCACCAAGGGATTGAATCACCTTATTTATGAAATTGCTGATAATGCCGTTGATGAGCACCTTGCAGGATTCTGTTCGGAGATTACGGTAACACTTAATGCCGATGGTTCGGCAACAATTGCTGATAACGGGCGCGGTATACCTACGGGAATACATCCCAAGGCAGGAATATCAACAGTTGATGTAGTATTTACAATGCTTCATGCGGGGGGCAAGTTCGGTGATGGAGGATATAAGATATCAGGAGGTCTTCACGGCGTTGGCGCATCTGTCGTCAATGCCTTATCTGTGTGGCTGGAAGTTACAATAAAAAGAGATGGCATAGTATGGCATCAGCGTTATGAAAAGGGCAGGAGAACAGGAGAACTTACACAGACCGGAACATGCCGTAAGCATGATACCGGCTCTACGATTACATTTCTTCCTGACGGAGAGATATTTGAGAAGACAGTATTCAAGGCGGAAGCTATAAAGAGCCGTCTGCATGAGACTGCGTATCTTAATCCCGGACTTACAATCCATTTTGAGGACAAAAGGCATATAGAGACACCTGGGGATGACATAGAGACTTTCCATGAAGAAGACGGGATCAAGTCATATATAAAGGATCTCAACGAAGGAAAAGAGTGTATACATGATATAATATATTTTAAGAAGAAGCGTGAAGGAATAGAGGTAGAGGCTGCATTCCAGTTCGTAAATGAGTTCGAGGAGAATGTCCTCGGCTTCTGCAACAATATATATACGCAGGAGGGCGGAACTCATATAACGGGCTTTAAGAGCAAGTTCACAACAATAATTAACCAATATGCAAGAGAACTTGGAATTCTAAAGGATAAGGATGCTAACTTTACGGGACTTGATGTGCGTAACGGAATGACGGCAATTATTGCAGTCAAACACCCGGAACCGAGATTTGAGGGACAGACCAAGACGAAGCTTGATAACCCTGATGCGGGAAAAGTGGTTGCAGAGATAACGGGAGAGGAGCTTCAGTTATTTTTTGATAAGAATCTTGAGACACTTAAGAGTGTTATTGCATGTGCCGAAAAGTCAGCTAAGATAAGGAAGGCTGAGGAAAAGGCTAAGACCAACATGCTTGTCAAGCCGAAGTTCTCATACGATACCAATGGCAAGCTTGCCAACTGTGAGAGCCGCAATCCTGAGGAATGTGAAGTGTTCATTGTAGAGGGAGACTCAGCCGGAGGTTCCGCAAAGACTGCACGTAACAGAAGAACACAGGCGATACTTCCTATAAGGGGTAAGATACTTAATGTTGAGAAGGCGTCAATAGACAAGGTGCTTGCCAATGCAGAGATAAAGACAATGATAACGTCATTTGGCTGCGGCTTCCTTGAGGGATACGGCAATGATTTTGATATAAGCAGATTAAGATATAACAAGATAATAATTATGACGGATGCAGATGTTGACGGCGCACATATTGATACGCTGCTGCTTACATTTTTCTACAGATTTATGCCGGAGCTTATCAATCAGGGCCATGTGTATATTGCAACGCCGCCTCTTTATAAGGCGATACCTAAGAAGGGCGAGGAGCAGTATATATATGATGATAAGGCTCTTGAAAAATACCGTAAGACACATACAGGAGCTTTCACGCTGCAGCGCTACAAGGGACTTGGCGAGATGGATGCGCAGCAGTTGTGGGAGACAACACTTAATCCTGAGACAAGAATATTAAAGCAGGTGGAGATAGAGGATGCGAGATTGGCAACGGAAGTAACATCAATGCTTATGGGAAGCGATGTTGCACCGAGACGTGAATTTATCTATACACATGCAAATGAAGCAGAGATAGATGCGTAATTATGCTTCTTAATGATAGAAATGGAGACCATAATGGCAGAACAGATAGTAAAAACAGAATATTCTGAGCTTATGCAGAAGTCATACATAGATTATTCAATGAGCGTTATTACGGCGAGAGCTCTTCCTGATGCCAGGGACGGACTTAAGCCCGTACAGCGCCGTGTGCTCTATGCTATGGATCAGCTTGGACTTAATTATGATAAGCCACACCGTAAGTCGGCGCGTATAGTCGGAGATACAATGGGTAAATACCACCCTCACGGGGACAGTTCAATATATGAGACGCTTGTTGTGCTCGAACAGGATTTTAAGAAGGGGATGGCACTTGTTGACGGACATGGCAACTTCGGTTCAATAGAAGGTGACGGGGCCGCAGCCATGCGATATACTGAAGCTAAGCTTAAAAAATTCACTCAGGATGTATATCTCGCAGATCTTGATAAGGATGTTGTTGATTTTATTCCTAACTTTGATGAGACTGAAAAGGAGCCGGAGGTTCTTCCGGTAAGAGTACCGAATCTTCTCATTAATGGTGCTGAAGGTATTGCTGTTGGTATGACAACCAATATACCTACACACAACCTTGGGGAAGTGGTTGATGCATGCTGTGCATATATGGATGACGAGAATATAACAACTGAAGGGCTTATGGAGTATGTCATAGGACCGGATTTTCCGACAGGAGGACTTGTTGTCAATAAGAGCGAGCTTCCCGCAATATATGAATCAGGCACTGGTAAGATCAAGCTCCGCGGCAAGGTTGTATTTGAACCGGCAGCAAAGAAGTCAGAGCGCGATAAGCTTGTCATAACTGAGATTCCATATACAATGATAGGCGCCAATATTGGTAAGTTCCTGTCAGACGTAATTGACCTTGTTGAGACCAAGAAGACATCTGATATTGTAGATATTTCTAACGAATCGTCCAAGGAAGGAATCAGAATCGTACTTGAGCTTAAGCGTAATGCAGACGTTGAAAAGCTTAAGAATATGCTCTATAAAAAGACAAAGCTTGAAGATACATTTGGTGTAAATATGCTCGCAATCGTTGATGGAAAGCCTGAGACATTAGGACTTAAGTCAATAATAAAGCATCATATTGATTTCCAGTATCAGCTTGCAACAAGAAAATACAATACGCTTCTTGCAAGGGAACGTGACAATAAAGAGATTCAGGAAGGTCTTATTAAGGCGTGTGACATAATAGACCTTATCATAGAGATATTAAGAGGCTGTAAGAACCGCTCACAGGCAAAGGACTGTCTTGTTAACGGTAATGTAAAGGATATTAATTTTAAGTCGGAGATATCGAGAAAAGCAGCGTCCGGACTTCATTTCACTGAACGGCAGGCATCAGCGATTCTTGAACTGCGTCTGTACCGTCTCATAGGACTTGAGATATTAGAGCTTCAGAAGCAGTATGAGCAGACGCTTAAGAAGATTGCGGAATACGAGAAGATACTTGGAAGCAGAACCGCAATGAAGAATGTAATCAAGAAAGATCTTCAGGCAATTAAGAAAGAGTATGCGCTTCCGAGAAAGACAGTTATCGAAGATGCCAAGGCTGCGGTATTTGAAGAGGAGAAGGTTAAAGAGCAGGAAGTTGTATTTATTATGGACCGCTTCGGATATTCAAAGACTATTGATATTGCAGCATATGAGCGCAATATGGAGGCTGTGCATAACGAAAATAAATACATATTCAAGTGTATGAACACGGACAAGATATATATATTTACAGATAACGGCAATCTCCACCAGATAAAGGTTATGGATCTTCCGTTTACAAAGTTCCGTGATAAGGGCGTGCCTATTGATAATGTCGGCAATTATGACAGCAGCGGCGAGAATATAGTATTCTTAAGCGCAGCAGGTAATATAACAGGCTGCAAGCTGCTTTTTGTCACAAAGCAGGGTATGATGAAGCTTGTGGATACTTCTGAATTTGAAGCGTCCAAAAAGACTGTTGCCGCAACTAAGCTGGCTGATGGTGACAGTATTGCTGCAATACTTAAGACAGATGCTACAGTAGAGGTATACTCAAGATTTAATTATGATGGTTCAATGGCTGAGGATGAAGTGATTGAGAGCAGCCAGAATGTTGTAGTCCGGACAGAGAATGGCGTATTCTTAAAATTCCCTCTTACAGAGATACCGCAGAAGAAGAAAAATGCAGTCGGAGTAAGGGGAATAAAGCTGGTTAAGGATGACACGGTTGATGATGTGTATCTTATCGGTAATACAGAGGATGTAAGTACGGAATATTGCGGAAAAACAATTGACCTTGGCAGAATGAAGCTCGCACACAGGGATACTAAGGGAACTAAGGTAAGAGTTTAGTGTGAAATTAAGATTGATATATGATTTTTTACACAGCTGTTTGTGCCTGCGGAATGGAGAATAATATGAAAAAGTATATCCTTTTTGACCTTGACGGAACGCTCACAGAGCCAAAAGAAGGAATAACAAAAAGTGTTCAATATGCACTTGATTCTATCGGAATACATGAACCGGACCTTAATAATCTGATAAAGTTCATCGGGCCTCCGCTTGAAGTATCATTTAAGGAATATTACGGACTTAATGATGCTGATACTAAGGAAGCCGTAAAAAGATACAGAGAGCGCTATAAAGATGTAGGGATATTTGAAAACAGTATATATGACGGTGTTACGGATATGCTTGACGCACTTAAGAAACAGGGAGCGGGACTTGCACTTGCAACATCCAAGCCTGACATATTTGCCGAGAGAATTGTCGATGAATACGGGATGCGTCCTTATCTTGATGTGGTTGCCGGAGGTAAGATAAATGGGAGCTGCGTCAAAGCGGATGTTATCAGGGAAGCATTTGAAAAGCTTGGAATAGGCGAAGATGACAAAAAGAAAGTTATCATGGTCGGAGACCGTGAGCATGATATAATCGGCGCCAATGAATGCGGCATAGAATCTGTAGGAGTGTACTTTGGATATGCTGCGCCCGGAGAGCTTGAGGCCGCAGGCGCAACATATATAGTATCATCAATGGGTGAGCTTAAACAGCTTCTTTTGGAATTATCTTCTGAAGCACAGGAAGAAGAAGGGCAGCGATAATAAAGCCTGCAACACCCTGTACAATGTTTGCCGGAACACTTGCAAGTGCGCCTGCACCGTATATGAATAACTCAAATATGAGATATCCTGCTGCTACGATTACTGTAGAGAATATTCCGCATACTGCACATCTTACTGAGCAGAATAATGAAGCCGGGAGCTTTGAATATACAACGGCAACAACTGCTGCAATAACAGCTTTTATGATGAATGTTGCAGGAACATATAAGAAGTATCCTCCGAGAAGGTCTGACATGGCAGAACCAATGCCGGCAGCAAGAGCACCATACACAGGGCCTAATATGATTCCGCTTAATACTACGATTGCATCACCGGGATGAATGTATCCGCCGGTACCGGGAGTAGGAATCTTGATTATTGCTGTTGCTACATAAGTAAGGGCTGCAAACAGCGCAGTGAATGTTAATGTCTTTACGTCTAACTTTTTAGAACTGTTCATTGAAATACCTTCTTTCGTCTTGAATATTGATGTCCGGGTCTTACGTTTTTCTGACCTCTGCATCATGATAATGTTATTATGGATATAATAAAATATCCAATTACAGAAAAAATAATAATACCAGTTTGCACGGGATGTGCAGAAACGGAGACATAATGATTGTCAGAAAACCACATTACTATGACGAATTCAGATGTACGGCATCAAAATGCAGCGATAACTGCTGCCGCGGCGGATGGCTTATAGAACTTGATAAGAAAACTGAGGATTATTACAGAAGCCTTGGCGGCAGTATAGGCAGAAGAATAACAGATTCGCTTATTACGGATGAGGACGGAGATACATGCTTCAGACTTGCAGACGGACAGTGTCCGCATCTTGATGCCGAGGGACTGTGCAGCATATGCGTCAGTCTTGGAGAAGAGCACATGGGAGTTGTGTGCAGGGAATTTCCGCGATACAGTCTTACATATGTACAGAATGGAACAGAGGTAACGGAGCATGGCGTGGGACTTGCCTGCGAGGCAGCAGAAGCACTTATACTTTTTGATGAAGGTAAGCTTTGTATAACAGATACCGGGACAGAAGAAACTGAAGAAGCCGGAGAACAAAATAATTGCGAAGAAGCAGATACATGTGAAAAAATAGGAGATTCAGAGGAAATCGATGCGGGAATGCTCTTGGCTGCAAGAGCTGACATTATTAACATCCTTGAGGACAGGACAAGACCGGTGAAGTCAAGAATTTCGGATGTGCTTGAGTATGCAGTCAGCCTTCAGGAGAAGATTAACGAAGAGCCTGAGGAATATGAGCTTGAGACAAGTGGGGATGCGGCTGACAATTGTATACTGCTGTTTGATATATATGACGGACTTGAACAGCTTAATTCTTCATGGGAGGAATGGTCATCGCTTGTAAGGCAGACAATATTTGAAGAAGACGGCTTCATGAAGCTGACGGATGAACTGTGCTCAATTATACCTGATTATGAGCTCCTTATGGAGAATCTTATGAAATATTTTATCTTCAGATATTATATGAAAGCCGTATGGGACTGCAACCAGCTTGATAAAGTTAAGTTTGCGGCGGCCTGCTGCCTTATAATCAGGCAGATGCTTGCGGCACTTGCCGGGAAGCAGAACGGCGGTGTTACAAGGGAAGATATAATAAAGCTTGTGAGAGTATTTTCAAGGCAGGTCGAATATTCAGAGGATAATGTTGAGGCTGTCTGCGAAGAGTTCCTTTTTGGGGATGAGCTTAGTGCGGGCAATCTCAGAAATATGTTTTAAATACACTTTAAATTGAAAAAGTACTTGTTTTTTTTACAGATTTTTGTACAATAGAAGTGTTGTGTTTTTTTATTGATTGAATTTTTTGGAGGTTTACATGATCGCAGCCAGCAATATTACATTGCGCCTGGGCAAAAAGGCGCTCTTTGAGGATGTAAACATTAAGTTTACAGAAGGTAACTGCTATGGTCTTATTGGAGCAAACGGTGCCGGTAAGTCTACATTTCTTAAGATTCTTACAGGCCAGATTGAGCCGACCAAGGGAGATGTAATTATCACACCTGGACAGAGACTTTCTTTCCTCGAACAGGACCACTTTAAGTATGACGAATACCCGGTGCTTGACACTGTAATCATGGGTAATAAGCGTCTTTATGAGATAATGAAGGAAAAGGATGCAATCTATGCCAAGGAGGATTTCACTGAGGAAGACGGAATCAAGGCAAGTGAACTTGAGGCAGAGTTTGCAACAATGAACGGATGGGAAGCTGAGTCAGATGCAGCTACAATGCTTAACGGACTCGGAATTGATACAGAGTATCATTATACGCTCATGAAGGATCTTAACGGAAGTCTTAAGGTTAAGGTGCTTCTTGCACAGGCGCTTTTTGGTAATCCTGACATACTTCTTCTTGATGAGCCTACTAACCACCTTGATCTTGATGCAATTGAGTGGCTTGAGGAATTCCTTATCAACTTCAATAATACCGTTATCGTTGTGTCACATGACAGATATTTCCTTAATAAGGTATGTACACATATTGCAGATATCGACTATGGTAAGATTCAGCTCTATGCAGGTAACTATGACTTCTGGTATGAGTCAAGCCAGCTGCTTATCCGTCAGATGAAGGAAGCTAACAAGAAGAAGGAAGAGAAGATAAAGGAGCTTCAGGACTTTATCCAGAGATTCTCAGCCAATGCTTCAAAGTCAAAGCAGGCTACATCAAGAAAGCGTGCTCTTGAGAAGATTGAGCTTGATGATATCCGTCCTTCAAGCCGCAAATATCCGTATATTGACTTCAGACCTAACAGAGAGATTGGTAATGACGTGCTCGTTGTTGACGGCATTTCTAAGACAATAGACGGGGTAAAGGTACTTGATAACATATCATTTATCGTAGGACATGATGATAAGATTGCGTTCGTTGGCTCCAACGAGGCTGCAACGACAACTCTTTTCAGAATACTTGTAGGTGAGATTGAGCCGGATGAGGGTTCATTCAAGTGGGGTGTTACAACTTCACAGGCATACTTCCCTAAGGACAGCGGTGCTGAATTCAACAGTGACAGTACTATTGTTGAGTGGCTTACACAGTATTCACCTGATCCGGATACAACATATGTAAGAGGCTTCCTTGGAAGAATGCTTTTTGCGGGTGATGACGGAATGAAGAAGGTAAAGGTTCTCTCCGGTGGTGAGAAGGTTCGCTGCCTGCTTTCAAAGATGATGATATCAGGTGCGAACATTCTTATATTTGATGACCCTACGAACCATCTTGATATGGAGTCAATTACAGCACTTAACAACGGACTCATTAAGTTCCCTGGAGTAACACTGTTTACATCACACGATCATCAGTTTATCCAGACAACAGCCAACAGAATTATGGAGATTATGCCTAACGGACAGCTTATCGACAAGATGACAACTTATGACGAATATCTTGCAAGCGATGAGATGGCTAAGAAGAGACAGGGTGTAGTCGATAATGTTGCTGAAGAGGATGAAGATTAATTAAATAAATATAAACGATTATAATACAAAAGCTTCCGAACGACTCTTGAGAGAAAGTACGGAAGCTTTTTTGTGTTATAAAAAACACGTGGCAGATACAGGGCTGAAGCCTGTTATATTATTGTTGTATCAGGCAAGCTCATTGGGAAGTGTCCAATTGTCAAGAGCACTTTTGTACTGATCGCGTTCAGTACGATATGCCGCAATGAGTTCATAATCATAATCTCCATCGGAGGCTTCAAGTGTATTGATAATATTGTCATAGCACGATACCAGATGTGTAAGGGCAAGGTCACCGCCTGTGTGTATGTCAAGAATGCTGTCAGTCTCGGAATATGCATTTATAAACCATACTACAGCCTCATTATAATCCGCTGCGGCTTCGTAATAAAGACCTATCTCATAGCACATCTCGGAGCATGCCGATGTAACCATGTCTTTGAGGGCATACTTGAAAAAGAAATCAGGCTCATGCATAAGCCTGTAGGCATGCGCAAGCACACATGCATATTCCTTGCGGGCATCCTCCGATTCTGTACATTCATAAAGCTGCAGGAACACGGGGAGGGCATCTTTAAAATCGTTCTCATCGCCGCCCTTAATAAGCTCCCGCGCATACATATTGCATATTCTTGGAGAGAGCATTCCGTCACGCTTATAAGCTTTGAAAAATATTGAAAAATCACGCTTGCTGTGCATGGACTGCGGCATGTGGAGAATCTCGATATCACTGTCATATACAATAGGCGATGTGCGCACCGTCTCATGTATCGGGTCAATCCATGTAAATGTGCGCAGGCGCCTGAAGAGCTTTGGACGATATTCTGTCTTTGAGTTGAGTACTGTATCAAATCCGGTAACAGTGTGGTACTTCATCTGGACAATCTCAACCTCGGGAAGGAGAGCAGCCTTAAGCTGTGCAAAACGCATACGGTTAATATCATCAAGAACTTCATCGGCATCAGGCGCATATATGTAGTCCATCGTAGCAAGCGAGAATGAAAAGTTCCTTGCCGCGGCAAAATCATCAGTCCATTCATAATCATAGACTTTATCCGTATAAAGTCCGGCAATATCCTTGGTTGAATCGGTCGAACCGGTATCGACTATGATAATCTCGTCCATAAGGCCGTTAAGGCTGTCAAGGCATCTTGCAAGAACAGCTTCTTCATTCTTGACAATCATACAAAGGCTTACAGTTGGCATGATAAATCAGCTCCATTCGTTAATATTGTAATCAGAAATATAATCAGAAGAAAATATGGTCTGCAATCACAGTGCCTCCGGTCTCGCCCGGACGTACAACATGGAAAAATACGGCATTGATTGTTACACCGTTATTAAGTACATCAAGGGCTGCCTGTGTGCATGCTGCGTTGGCACCTCTTGCGAGGACAATTGCAAAACGGCCGCTTCGTACCGGCGTGAACTGGTATGGCTGATAGAGAACCTCAGACATAGTGCCTGGCCACCTTGGGTTGTTCATGCGATTGATGACAACACTTGCAACAGCGGTCTTACCTTCATATGGCTGATTGGCTGCCTCACATTCAACAATTGCTGCAAGCATTGCAAGGTCATTGTCTGTATAGTTAATCGTTGTTCCTGAGGTCTGCTGCTGTATAAGAGTCATTCCGTCTGGAATTGTAGCCGTATCAACTGTTGTATTGGAATTACCGCCGTTATTACGGTTATTCTTTGCAGCTTCTTCGGCGGCTTTTCTGGCGGCCTCCTCAGCAGCCTTACGCGCGGCTTCTTCAGCAGCCTTGCGTTCGGCCTCCTGACGGGCTATAATCTCAGCTTCAATCTGCTTCTCGTATTCAAGAGCAAGAGCTTCAGCTTCTGCAATCTCGTCTGTTGAAGAATCAATCTTTGTCTGTGTATCGCTTACAAGCTGCTGGATGCTGTCCTGCTGTTTCTTTGCATTATCCTCAAGAGCAAGAAGCTTCTCTCTGTCTTCCTTAAGCTTCTCGCGTGATTCAACGAGAGTTGTATAATTATTGTGATATTCCTCAAGCATATGGCGGTCATAATCGCTTATCCTGGATATGTATTCGGCACGTGTGAGAAAATCTTCCATGTCACCTGATTCAAGAAGAAGTGCAATGGCAGTGGAAGATGAGCCGTTCTCATACATATATTTAATACGCAGCTTCATGGCATCATACTGCTCTTCTTCAAACTTAAGTGCAGTCTCAATATCCTTTTCAAGCTGTGTAATCTCTTTTTCTTTTTCGTCAATCTGAGATTGAATGTCGGTAAGTGAAGTGGATGCCGAATCAAGCTTGTCATTGAGGTCTGCCAGATCAGAGTTGAGTTCACTCTGGTTCTTACGCAGTTCATCAAGACGCTCATTGGTCTGGTCAAGCTTCTCCTGAGTGGATACGGCATAAGACATTACCGGGCTCTGCATTATGCCGGTAACAATCAGTGCTATACATAAAACGGATGCGAGCACGGGCTTAATTTTAATTTTTAATAAATAATTCATGACATCACCCTGTGTATCGTGTATAATAGTGTGCTATAATCATATGGCAATTATAACAGTTTTCAATATGAAAGTAAAATAAAAGATTAAGAGGCAGATATGACATTTAAGAAAATAGACGAAAATACAATCAGATGTGTCCTGACAGAAAGTGATATGGAAGAAAATGATATAGGACTTGCTGACTTTTTCTCAAGTAACAGAGATAAGATACATGATTTTCTCGAGAATATAATGGAACGTGCAAGGGAAGAGATTGGATATGAGAATGACGGCAACATGCTTTCAATGCAGCTTATGCCGCTTCCCAATAACGGACTTGCCATTACCATTACAGGCAGCAGGAACAGAGAATTTGATGACGTGCTCGGCAATATGCAGAATATGCTGAAGGAGCTTGCGAGCCCTGCAAGGCAGGCTGACGGCAACGGGGATAACACAGAAGCACAGATACAGGATGATGATACGGGAGCTGTACGCGAGGTTGTACCGCCTACATGCCGTATATTCGGTTTTGACAGTCTTGACAGTGTTGTATGTTACTGCAATGCCGTAAGAGGATACGCAAAGAATATGAAGACTTCATTATATAAGAGCAACGACGGCACATATTATCTTGAGATATCCAAGGGCAGGGGGGCAAAGCAGAAGTTCCTCAGTGCATGTCTTGAGGCGAATGAATATGCGCGTGAGGTTGAATGCGGAGCACTGTTTGTTAATAATATGAGAGAACATTATGACTGCATAATGGCGAAGAAGGTAATCGAGAATACTAAATATCTGTAACATTGCAATATTGATATTTGCTTTTTTTTGGTATATCATTAAATAAATGTGTATTATAAATGCTTAAGCAGGAGGTAGATACAGTGATTGCAGAAAGAATGGTAGGACTTGTTAATAATAATTCAGTAATCCGTGAGATGTTTGAGGAAGGAAAGAGACTTGCGGGAATATACGGAGCAGAGAATGTATTTGATTTCAGCCTTGGCAATCCAAGTGTTCCGGCACCTGAAGAACTTAACCGGGCAGTTAAGGATATACTTGATGAAGAGCCTTCAATATTCGTACATGGTTATATGAGTAATGCAGGGTATGAAGATGTACGTGCAACAATAGCAGATTCCATTAACAGAAGATTCGGAACATCATTTAACCAGAGCAACATTATAATGACAGTAGGTGCTGCCGGTGGAATGAATGTTATATTTAAGACAATTCTTAATCCGGGAGACGAAGTACTTACATTTTCGCCATATTTTGTAGAATACAACAGCTATGTATCTAATTATGACGGTAAGCTTGTTGCAATAGATCCTGACACGGAGACATTTCAGGCTAATATAGAAGATCTTGAAAGAAAGATAACACCTAAGACTAAGGCACTTATCATTAACAATCCGAATAATCCTACAGGTGTTGTATATTCAGAGGAGACAATCAAAAAAGTAGCTGCAATTCTTGATGCTAAGCAGAAGGAATATGGAACAGAGATATTCATTATATCGGATGAGCCATACAGAGAACTCGCATATGACGGAGTCGAAGTACCTTACATTACAAAGTACTACAATAATACAATAGTAGGATATTCATTCAGCAAATCACTTTCACTTCCGGGTGAGAGAATCGGATATCTTGTAATCCCTGATGAAGTAGATGATGCAGAGCAGATGAAGACTGCTGCGGCAATCGCAACACGTGTGCTTGGCTTTGTCAATGCACCTTCCCTTATGCAGAGAGCGGTAGCAAGATGTATTGATGCCAAGTGTGACGTTGACAGTTATAACAGAAACCGTGAGGCACTCTATAACGGACTTGTTAAGCTCGGATTTGAGTGCATTAAGCCACAGGGTGCATTCTATCTGTTTGTAAAGTCGCCGGTTCCTGATGAAAAGGAATTCTGTAATGTTGCCAAGAAACATAATGTCCTGCTTGTTCCGGGAAGCTCCTTCAAATGTGCGGGATATGTAAGGATAGCATATTGCGTATCATATGACACAATAATCAACTCACTTCCAAGATTCGCTGAGATAGCACAGGAGATGGGACTTAGCAGATAATAGCCAAGCAGCTTGCAGAAATGGAGATTAAGATTAATGAGAGAATGGGAAAAAAACATAAGGCGTGTTGAACCGTATGTACCGGGTGAACAGCCTAAGATTGCTAACGTAATAAAGCTTAATACTAACGAGAACCCTTATCCGCCATCACCGGCAGCGGTTAAGGCAGCCAATGAATTTGACCTTGATACATTAAGACTGTATCCTGATCCATGTGTAACTGACCTTGTGGGAGCAATAGCAGATTATTATAAGGTAGGAAGCAATCAGGTATTTGTCGGAGTTGGCTCTGATGATGTTATTTCAATGGCATTTCTTACATTTTTTAATTCAGACAAGCCGGTTCTGTTTCCTGATATATCTTATTCCTTCTACAGCGTATGGGCGGATGTTTACCGTATTCCTTACAAGGCAGTGCCTGTTGATGAGAATTTTAACATTGTATCATCGGATTATTATGAGCCTAACGGCGGTGTAATATTCCCTAACCCTAATGCACCGACTGCACTGTATAAGGAACTGTCAGAGGTAGAGGATATAATAGCACATAACAGGGATGTTATTGTGATGGTTGATGAGGCATATATTGATTTTGGCGGCAAGTCTGCACTTGAGCTTATTGACAGATATGATAACTTGCTTGTTATACAGACATTTTCAAAGTCACGTGCAATGGCAGGCATGAGAATAGGCTATGCAATCGGTAATCCTGAACTTATTAAGGCTATGAATGATGTTAAGTTTTCAATTAATTCATACACAATAAACAGACCGTCAATTGTGTATGGAGCTGCGGCTGTCAATGATAAGCAGTATTTTGAAGAATGTACGGCTAAGATTATTGCAACAAGAGAGCGTTCAAAGGAGCGTCTGAAGAAGCTGGGCTTTGAATTCCCTGATTCCAAGGCTAACTTTATATTTGCAAAGCATAAGGAAGCAAAGGGAGCATATATATTTGAGGAGCTTAAGAAACGCAATATATATGTAAGATATTTTAACAAGCCGCGAATTGATGATTATCTCAGAATCTCAATAGGAACGGATGAACAGATGGATGCGTTGTTTGCTGCACTTGAAGATATTCTGTAAATTTGTTGACTACATAGACATAAACTAGTATATTTAATATATGTGGCTTTAATACACATTAATTGTGTGATATTAAAAGATTAATTTTATTAAGGGAGATTAATACAATGGCTAAAGTTGGAATTGTAATGGGCAGTGACTCAGATATGCCAATCATGGCTAAGGCTGCTGATGTTCTTGAAGAGCTTGGAATTGATTATGAGATGACAATTATATCAGCACACAGAGAGCCGGATGTTTTCTTTAACTATGCTAAGACAGCAGAAGAGAAAGGATTTAAGGTAATAATAGCAGGAGCAGGAATGGCAGCACATCTGCCGGGCATGTGTGCAGCTATTTTCCCAATGCCTGTAATTGGTATCCCAATGCATACAACAAGCCTTGGTGGAAGGGATTCACTTTATTCAATAGTACAGATGCCATCAGGAATTCCGGTTGCAACGGTTGCCATAAATGGTGGCGCTAATGCAGGACTTCTTGCAGCAAAGATTCTTGCAACATCAGATGATAAGCTGTTGGAGAAGCTTAAGGCTTACTCACAGAAACTTAAGGAGAGCGTTCAGGCTAAGGATGCCAGACTTCAGGAAGTAGGCTATAAGGCATATATGAATAAATAATATCAATATATCATAAAGCAAAACAACAAACAGCGAAATAACAGTGCGGAACAACCGCGGAATGGAGAAGAAGATGGATTACAAGAAGGCAGGCGTTGATATTGAGGCCGGATATAAGTCAGTAGAGCTCATGAAGGAGCATGTTAAGAAGACAATGAGACCAGAGGTGCTTACTAATCTTGGAGGATTCTCAGGAGCATTTTCCATGGAGAAGTTCAAGGATATGGAGAAGCCTACACTTGTATCTGGAACAGATGGCGTAGGTACAAAGCTTAAGGTTGCATTTCTAATGGACAAGCATGATACAGTAGGTATCGACTGTGTTGCAATGTGTGTTAATGATATTGCATGTGCAGGCGGTGAACCGCTTTTCTTCCTTGATTACATAGCTTGCGGCAAGAATGAGCCGGAGAAGATTGCCAATATCGTTAAGGGTGTAGCAGAAGGATGTATCCAGTCTGATGCGGCGCTTATCGGTGGTGAGACAGCAGAGATGCCGGGATTCTATCCTGCTGATGAATATGACCTTGCAGGATTTGCGGTAGGTGTTGTTGATGAGAAGAATCTTATTACAGGGGCAGATATTAAGCCGGGAGATACACTTGTAGGTATCGCATCATCAGGCGTTCACAGTAATGGTTTCTCTCTTGTAAGAAGTGTATTTACAATGACAGAGGAATCACTTAACACATATTATGACAGCCTTGGTAAGACTCTTGGCGAGGCGCTTCTTGCTCCAACGAAGATATATGTTAAGACTCTTCGTGAGATTAAGGATGCGGGCGTAAGAGTTAAGGGATGCAGCCATATTACAGGCGGCGGTTTCTACGAGAATGTTCCTAGAATGCTTCATGACGGCGTACGCGCTGTTATTAAGAAGGACAGCTATGAGGTACCTGCTATATTCAGAATGCTTGCTACAGATGGCGATATCGAAGAAAAGATTATGTACAATACATTCAACATGGGTATCGGTATGGTACTTGCAGTTGATTCAAAGGATGTTGACACAGTGCTTGCAGCAGTTGAAAAGGCTGGCGAGAAGGGCTATGTTATCGGTCAGGTAGAAGCCGGCGAGAAGGGTGTAACTCTGGTTTAATAATTGAATAGTGTGATAAATCTATGATTTTCACATGCAGGATTTGTGCCTGCGCACTAACTTGAGATGCGCAACTGGCTGCGCAGGAATGGGGATTAGTATGAGAATAGCAGTTATGGTGTCAGGAGGCGGAACTAACCTTCAGGCAATTATAGATGCAATTAATGCAGGAACTATCACCAATACGGAGATTGCTGTTGTAATAAGCAATAATGCCAATGCATATGCGCTTACAAGAGCACGTGAGAATGGTATAGAGGCTGTTTGTGTATCACCTAAGGACTATGAGAACCGCGATACATTCAACAGCGAGCTTCTTAATAAGGTTAATGCTTATAATGTGGATCTGGTTGTTCTTGCAGGATTCCTTGTAAAGATTCCTGAGGAGATGGTTCATCAGTACAATCACAGAATAATAAATATTCATCCGTCACTTATACCATCTTTTTGTGGTGTCGGATTTTACGGACTTAAGGTTCACGAGGCCGCACTGGAAAAGGGAGTTAAGGTTACGGGTGCAACAGTTCATTTTGTAGATGAAGGAATGGATACCGGACGAATAATTCTTCAGAAGGCTGTAGACGTATTGGAGAATGATACTCCACAGACTCTGCAGAGAAGAGTAATGGAACAGGCTGAGTGGAAGATACTTCCTCAGGCAATTGATATGATTGCCAATGGAAGAATACACTGATAAAGGAGAGCATAATGAAGGTACTTATTATTGGCAGCGGCGGACGTGAGCATGCAATAGCATGGAAGGTTGCTCAGAGCAGCCGTGTTGATAAGATATATTGTGCACCCGGCAATGCAGGAATAGCTGAGATTGCAGAGTGCGTTAATATTAAGGCAATGGAATTTGACAAGCTTGTAAAGTTTGCAAAAGATAATGCCATTGACCTGACAGTAGTCGGAATGGATGATCCGCTTGTTGGCGGAATTGTAGATGCATTTGAGGCAGAAGGATTAAGAGTATTCGGACCTCGCAGGAATGCGGCAATACTTGAGGGTTCTAAGGCATTTTCAAAGGATCTTATGAAGAAGTATAACATCCCTACTGCTGCATATGAGACATTTACATCAGCAGAAGAGGCTAAGAAGTATCTCGAGACATCAGAGTATCCTATAGTTCTTAAGGCTGACGGACTTGCGCTCGGTAAGGGTGTTCTTATCTGCCAGACTAAGGAAGAAGCTATGGAAGGTGTTAATGAGCTTATGCTTGATAAGAAGTTTGGCTCAGCCGGTAATACCATCGTTATAGAGGAGTTTATGACAGGACGTGAGGTATCAGTCCTCTCATTTGTTGACGGCAGCACAATTAAGATTATGTCGTCCGCACAGGATCATAAACGTGCCAAGGATGGAGACCAGGGGCTTAATACAGGCGGTATGGGTAACTTCTCTCCAAGTCCTTTCTATACTAAGGAAGTGGATGATTTCTGTAAGGCACATATTTATCAGGCAACTGTAGATGCCATGAAGGCAGAGGGAAGACCTTTCAAGGGTGTAATCTTCTTCGGTCTTATGCTTACTCCGAAGGGACCAAGAGTACTTGAATACAATGCAAGATTTGGTGACCCTGAGGCGCAGGTTGTTCTTCCAAGAATGGAGAACGATATTATTGACGTGTTTGAGGCATGTATTGACGGAACACTCGATAAGATAGACCTTAAGTTCTCAGACAAAGCTGCTGTCTGCGTAGTACTTGCATCTGACGGATATCCTGTATCATATGAGAAAGGATTCGAGATTACCGGAATGGAGAACTTCAAAGGTAAGGATGGATATTATCTTTTCCATGCAGGCTCAGCTTTCAATGCTGAGGGCAAGGTCGTTACCAACGGAGGGCGTGTGCTCGGTGTAACAGCTCTGGGAGATACACTTAAGGAAGCACGTGCTAATGCTTACAAGGCAGTTGAATGGGTTGATTTTAAGAACAAATATATGAGACATGATATCGGCAAGGCTATAGATGAAGCATAGAGACCGGGCTGATATGTATAAGATGGACAGTGGCATGTATTATTGTGCTGCTGTCCATTTGCATGTAATGGAGAAGATATGAGCAGCATAATTATGAATTTTTCAAATGTATATATCGGACAGGATTTTATCCATGATGATAACAGCATATATATGGATATGTCTGATATTACGGGAACAGACTGTTATTGCGATGATGATGCGGCAGCTGAGATAAAGGGACGCATTGGTAATATGCCCGTAAAGGCAGTTCACTATATTGATTCAGGCAATTATCATTATGTCAGCAGTATATGGCTGGATAAGATAACAGAGCCGTTTACACTGGTGGTTTTTGACAATCACCCTGATATGCAGCCTCCGGCATTCGGAGATATATTATCATGCGGCGGATGGATAAAGGATGTACTTGATAATAACGGATATCTGGAAAAGGTTCTTATTATAGGCGTTAACAGAAAGCTTACGGATGAACTAGAGGATGAGCTTAAGATGTATACAGAGAGCGGAAAAGCTGCTTTCATAACAAGACAGGAAATTGCTGATATGCTTGACTGCAGTGCTGACGGCTGTGAGGAACTATATACAGATATGTATGCGGATGCAGCAGATAAGTATGTGGGGGAAGGACACAAGGTATATATATCACTTGATAAGGATGTGCTTGATGAGAGAATTGTAAGTACTAACTGGGATCAGGGAGATATGAGGCTGAATGAAGTTTCTTCTTATATTAATGCAATACTTAAGAACAATGAACTGGCAGGCATGGATGTGTGTGGGGAACCATCGCTGGGGCAGGCACATGATGATGCTGTGATAAGAAGTAACGGGGTTAACAGATATTTTTCAAATATAATGAAAAATTTTTTGTTATAGGTGTTGACAAATGAATATCACAGTGATATCTTAATTGTATTGAAAATGTTAGCACTCCACAACAATGAGTGCTAACAAATAAAAAAGGAGTGGCTGCAATGGATGAACTGGATGAACGCAAGCTGAAGATATTACATGCAATAATTCAGAATTACCTTGAGACTGGTGAGCCCGTCGGTTCGAGAACAATTTCAAAGTATGCGGATCTTAATCTCAGTTCAGCAACTATTCGTAATGAGATGGCTGATCTTGAGGAACTCGGATATATTATCCAGCCGCATACATCAGCCGGAAGAATACCGACAGATAAGGGCTACAGATTGTATGTAGACAATATGCTTAAGGAGAAGGAAGAGGAGCTTGCCGGAAGAGAACAGGAAGTCGAGAAGATGAAAGATTTCCTTTCAGAGAAGGTGGACAGAGTTGAAGAGCTTTTGCAGAATGTGGCAAAGACACTTGCGGTTGATACCAATTATGCAACGATGGTTTCAACACCGCAGTATCATCATAACAAGCTCAAGTTTGTCCAGCTTTCACAGTTAGAACCGTATAAGATTCTTGCTGTAATAGTTATGGACGGCAACCTTATAAGGAATAAGGTAATTGACATCAAGAATGAGATTTCACCTGAGAATCTGCTGAAGCTTAATGTGCTTCTGAACAGCACTCTGAACGGGCTGACGCTCGAGGAAATCAATCTTGGAATAATAAGCCGTATGCAGAATCAGGCAGGCGAGCAGATTGAACTTGTCAAGTGCGTGATAGATGCAATAGCCGAGACAATCGGTAATGCTGATGATCTTCAGATATATACAAGCGGTGCAACGAATATTTTCAAGTACCCTGAACTGAGTGATTCAAGCAAGGCAAGTGAACTGATATGCACATTGGAAGAGAAAGAGAGATTGACAGATCTTATCACTGATTCACTTAGGAATGAAGATAATCAGGGAATACAGGTGTATATCGGAAGTGAGACGCCGGTGCAGACTATGAAGGACTGCAGCGTTGTTACAGCTAATTATGAATTGAGGGATGGCGTTAAGGGTACAATCGGTATCATAGGTCCTAAGAGAATGGATTATGAGAAGGTTGTTGAGACGCTTCAGACAATCAGGACACAGCTCGATACAGTGTTCAAGAAAACATAGAAAGGTTGGAATAAAAGTGGACGAAGAGAAGAAGAATTCAGGTAATGTTGATATCGGGGAAGAGATTGAAGATATCAAGAGCGCACCTGAAGATGTTAATGAAGCTTCTGATGAGGCAGCAGGTACAACGGATGGTGCTGATAAGGAAGATGATAAGTCTTCTGATAAGTCTGCCAAGAAGGATCCTAAGGACGAGGCTATTAAGGAACTTAAGGATAAGTTCACAAGACAGATGGCTGAGTTCGACAACTTCAGAAAGCGTACGGAAAAAGAAAAGTCAGCTATGTATGAGGTTGGCGCCAAGAGCGTTATAGAGAAGATTCTTCCTATAGTAGATAATTTTGAGAGAGGTCTTGGAAGTGTTACTGAAGAAGATAAAGGAAGTGCATTCGTAGAAGGAATGAACATGGTATACAGACAGCTTACCAAGGCACTTGAAGATATGGATGTCAAGCCGATTGAGGCTTTGGGCAAGGAATTCAATCCTGAATATCACAATGCGGTTATGCATGTTGATGATGAGGAGGCCGGCGATAATATAATCGTTGAAGAGTTCCAAAAGGGTTACACCTACCGCGACAGTGTTGTAAGACACAGCATGGTTAAGGTAGCTAATTAATATAGAATTTAAGAATAAGATTTTAATATGGAGGATAATACAATGGGTAAGATTATTGGTATTGACTTAGGTACAACAAATTCATGTGTAGCAGTAATGGAAGGCGGTAAGCCGGTAGTAATCGCTAATACAGAGGGTATCAGAACTACACCTTCAGTTGTGGCATTTACAAAGAACGGTGAGAGACTTGTAGGTGATCCTGCCAAGCGTCAGGCAGTAACTAATGCAGAGAAGACAATTTCTTCTATTAAGAGACATATGGGTACTGACTACAAGGTAACAATTGATGATAAGAAGTATACTCCACAGGAGATTTCAGCAATGATTCTTCAGAAGCTGAAGGCAGATGCTGAGAGCTACCTTGGTGAGAAGGTAACAGAGGCTGTTATCACAGTTCCTGCTTACTTCAATGATGCACAGAGACAGGCAACTAAGGATGCAGGTAAGATTGCAGGTCTTGATGTTAAGAGAATTATCAACGAGCCTACAGCAGCAGCACTTGCTTATGGTCTTGATAATGAGAGTGAGCAGAAGATTATGGTATATGACCTTGGTGGTGGTACATTCGATGTATCTATCATTGAGATTGGTGATGGTGTAATCGAGGTTCTTGCAACTAATGGTGATACACACCTTGGTGGTGATGATTTTGATAATGTAATTATCAACTATCTTGTTGATGAGTTCAAGAAGACAGAGGGAGTTGATCTTTCAGGTGATAAGATGGCTATGCAGAGACTTAAGGTTGAAGCAGAGAAGGCTAAGAAGGAGCTGTCAAGTGCTACAACAACTAATATTAACCTTCCATTCATCACAGCTACAGCAGAAGGCCCTAAGCATCTTGATATAACACTTACAAGAGCTAAGTTTGATGAACTTACACATGACCTTGTAGAGAGAACAGCAATTCCTGTTCAGAACGCACTTAAGGATGCAGGTCTTACAACAGCAGATATCACAAAGGTACTCCTTGTCGGTGGTTCAACACGTATTCCGGCAGTACAGGATAAGGTTCGCCAGCTTACAGGTAAGGAGCCTAATAAGAGCCTTAACCCTGATGAGTGTGTTGCAATCGGTGCATCTATCCAGGGTGGTAAGCTTGCAGGTGATGCCGGTGCAGGCGAGATTCTTCTTCTCGATGTTACACCACTTTCACTTTCAATCGAGACAATGGGCGGTATTGCAACAAGACTTATTGAGAGAAATACAACAATTCCTACAAAGAAGAGCCAGGTATTCTCAACAGCAGCAGATAACCAGAGCGCAGTTGATATCGTGGTAGTACAGGGCGAGAGACAGTTTGCTAAGGATAATAAGAAGCTTGGTGAATTCAGACTTGACGGTATTGCACCGGCTCCACGTGGAATCCCACAGATTGAGGTTACATTTGATATTGATGCCAACGGTATTGTTAATGTATCAGCTAAGGATCTTGGAACAGGCAAGGAGCAGCATATCACAATAACATCAGGATCTAACATGTCTGATGAGGATATCGATAAGGCTGTTAAGGAAGCTGCTGAGTTCGAGGCACAGGATAAGAAGCGTAAGGAAGGCATTGATGCACGTAATGAGGCTGATTCACTTGCATTCCAGACACAGAAGGCTCTTGATGAAGCAGGCGATAAGATTGATGCTAACGATAAGACAGCTGTAGAGGCTGATCTTAAGGCTCTTAAGGATATAATCGACAGAACAACACCTGAGAATATGTCAGATTCAGACATAGATGAGATTAAGGCTGCCAAGGAGAAGCTGATGACAAGTGCACAGTCACTCTTCACAAAGATGTATGAGCAGGCAGCACAGGCTCAGCAGGCAGCAGGTGCAGCTCCTGGAGCAGATGCCGGTGCAGCAGATAATACAGGTGCAGCAGATGATAATGTTGTAGATGGTGATTTCAAGGAAGTATAATCATCCTGAACATGATTCGAGAATAACAGTAGGCCACAAGGCTTACTGTTATTCATGTTTAAATATATCAGATTGGAGACAGCACAACGATGGCGGACAAGAGAGATTATTATGAGGTGCTTGGTGTCCCTAGAGATGCCGATGAAGCAGCTCTCAAGAAGGCATACAGACAGCTCGCTAAGAAGTACCATCCTGACATAAATCCGGGGGATAAGGAAGCAGAGGCAAAGTTTAAAGAGGCATCAGAAGCATATGCAGTATTGAGCGACCCTGAGAAGAGAAGACAGTATGACCAGTTCGGTCATGCTGCATTCGATGGCGGTGCAGGTGGTGCCGGCGGCTTTGACTTTAACAACATGGGAGATATGGGAGATATCTTTGGAGACATCTTCGGAGACCTCTTTGGCGGCGGCTCACGCAGACGTGCAAGCAATGGCCCTATGCAGGGAGCTAATGTGCGTACAAGCGTCAGAATTACATTTGAGGAAGCATTCAGGGGCGTTGATAAGGAACTTGACCTCAATCTCAAGGAAGAGTGTGAGACCTGCCACGGAACAGGTGCAAAGCCGGGAACAGAAGCCACAACATGTCCTAAGTGTGGCGGTAAGGGTCAGGTAGTATATACACAGCAGTCATTGTTCGGCATGGTTCGTAATGTTACAACATGTCCTGACTGTAACGGAACAGGTAAGATAATAAAGGATAAGTGTCCTGACTGTTATGGTTCAGGCTATATAACAAAGCGTAAGAAGATTCAGGTATCAATACCTGCAGGTATTGATTCAGGCCAGAGTGTAAGAATAAGAGGCAAGGGCGAACCGGGAATCAATGGCGGACCTCGCGGAGATCTTCTTGTTGAAGTAATAGTTGCACAGCATCCTAAGTTCCAGCGTCAGGACATGAATGTATTCTCAACAGAGAGTATAAGCTTCCCTACGGCTGTCCTTGGCGGTGAAGTAAGAATACCTACTGTTGCAGGCGATGTAATGGTTGATGTTAAGCCGGGAACGCAGTCAGGAACCAAGATTCGTCTCAAAGGCAAGGGTATGCCGTCACTGCGCAGTCAGAGCCTGATGGGTGACCATTATGTAACGCTTGTTGTTGATGTACCTACTAAGCTTAATGAGGAACAGAAGGTTGCACTCTGCGCTTATGATCAGGCTATGACAGGTAAGGAGCGTCCTAAGGATAAGAAACACAAGGGATTTTTTAAGTAAGCGATTTTAAGTAAGTCTTTTTGAATATTGTAAAATTGCCGTAATAAGGTTATACTATCCATATTGGCATTATTTGTGAATGCCGAAATGTGGAAAGGAACTTTATTATGGCATTTTTATTTAATAATATTAATAGTGAGCTTATGAGCAGATACGAGCTTGTACGCAGTGAACGTCTTGATGACCTCAATTCAGACGGAGTGTTATTGAGACATAAGAAGAGCGGTGCAAGGCTCGTACTTTTATCTAATGACGATGAAAACAAAGTATTTTCAATCGGGTTCCGTACACCGCCTTATAATGATACGGGACTTCAGCATATTATTGAGCATACCGTACTTTGCGGTTCAAGAAAGTATCCGGTGAAGGATCCGTTTGTTGAGTTATGCAAAGGCTCACTCAATACATTTCTTAATGCAATGACATATCCGGATAAGACAGTATATCCGGTTGCAAGCTGCAATATGGCTGATTTTAAGAATATCATGGATGTGTATATGGATGCTGTGTTCTATCCGAATATCTATAAGCGTGAAGAGATATTCATGCAGGAGGGCTGGCATTACGAGCTTGACAATGCGGAGGATGAGCTTAAGTATAATGGTGTTGTATACAACGAGATGAAGGGAGCATATTCATCACCGGATGAACTTCTCTCAAGATACACGTTCCAGTCGCTGTTTCCTGACACAACATACAGCTGCGAGTCAGGCGGAGACCCTGAGAAGATACCTGAGCTGACAAGAGAGGAATACCTTGAGTATCACAGGAACTTCTATCATCCTGCCAACAGCTATATATATCTGTATGGCGATATGGATATGGAAGAGAGACTCAGATATCTTGATGAGCAGTACCTTTCAGCATTTGACAAGGCAGATGTTCCGGGAATAGAAGATGAATCTGCCATAGGAATGCAGAAGACATTCGAAAGGCCCGCTTATGTTGAGCATGATTATGCTGTCACAGAGGACGAGCCGCTTGAAGATAATGCGTATCTTTCATATAACACAGTAGTCGGAACTTCACTTGATGCCAAGCTTTATCTCGCAATGCAGGTGCTTGATTATGCTCTTGTAATGGCACCTGGAGCCGGATTAAAGCAGGCGCTTCTCGATAATGGTATAGGAACTGATGTATACAGTTCTTATGAGAACTCAATCCTCCAGCCCGTATATTCGGTTATTGCAAGAGGAGCTTCGGCTGAACAGAAGGAAGAATTTGTAAGAATTATAAAGGATGTTCTTAAGCACATGGCAGAAGAAGGAATAGACAGGGATACTCTTCTTGCCGGAATTAATGTATACGAATTCAGATACCGTGAGGCTGATTTCGGACAGTTTCCTAAGGGACTTATGTACGGATTGCAGCTTATGGATAGCTGGCTTTATGATGATAATGAGCCATTTATGCATATTAATGCAGGAACAACCTTTGACGAGCTTAAGCGTGAAGTTAATTCGGGAAGCGGATATTTTGAGAATATCATCAGGGAATATCTGCTTGATAATAACCATGCATCGCTGCTTGTGCTTAATCCTAAGGCTAATCTTACACAGAGTCGGGAGAAGCAGGTCAGTGACAGGCTTGCTGCATATAAGGCATCACTTACGGATGAACAGATTGAGGACATTGTTAAGAGTACGGCTGCACTTAAGAAATATCAGGAAGAGCCAAGCTCACAGGAAGAACTTAAGACGATACCTATGCTTTCAATATCAGATATTAAGAAGGAAGCAGCACCGCTGCATATTGATGAGAATGAGAGCAATGGTGTAAAGGTAATAAGGCACAATATATTTACCAACAGAATTTCATATATACTTCTGTCATTTGACTGCCGTAATGTCCGTCAGGAAGACATTCCTTATATAGGAATACTCTCAGGAGTGCTTGGTCTCATGGATACAGAGAATTACGGCTATGCAGACCTGAGTACGCAGATTAACCTTAAGACGGGCGGCATATATACAAGTGCGGCAGTATATTCGGATAAGAAGGATTTTGACATTGTCAATGTACGCTTTGAGACGAAGGCAAAAGTCCTCTATGAAAATGCAGCAGATGCATTCTCGCTTGTTAATGAAATGCTGTTCACGACAAAGTTTGGTGATTATAAGCGTCTTAAAGAGATTCTTGATATGGGCAAATCACGCATGGAATCAATGATGGCGGGCGCAGGACACAGTATCGCCATGCTGTGTGCGTCAAAGCAGTTTTCCAAGGCGGCATGGTATTCTGACAGTCTCCGCGGCTACAGCTATTATACAGAAGTGTGCAGAATACTTAAGAATTTTGACGAAGAGAAGGAAAAGGTTGCAGAAAAGCTTGAACAGCTTGTCAGGAAGATATTTATAAAAGAGAATCTGATTGTAAGCTTTACCGCTGATGATAAGGGATATGGAATGGCTCATGAGCCGCTTGACGCATTTACGAAGGGACTTTCGGATGTTCCATCAGTGCCTGAGGCAAGGGATTATAAGCCTGAGAAGGAAAGCCTTGGACTTACAAGCTCATCACAGGTGCAGTACGTTGCAAGATGCGGTAACTTCAGGACAGGCGGGTTTGATTACACAGGAGCACTCAGGGTTCTTAAGGTTATATTCTCATATGACTATTTGTGGACAAATGTGCGTGTTAAGGGTGGAGCATACGGCTGCATGAGTGGTTTTGGATTTGGAGGTGACAGTTATCTGCTGTCATACCGTGATCCTAATCTGGAAAAGACTAATGAGATATATGAGAAGGCTCCGGAGTTTGTAAGGAACTTTACGGTGAGTGAGCGTGATATGACTAAGTTTATAATAGGAACAATCGGTGAGATAGATACACCGATGACACCTGTAACTGTCGGAGCACGTTCATTCGGTGCATACCTTACGCATATGACGGTTGAGGATTACCAGAAGGAGAGAGATGAGATTATAAATGCAGATGAGCAGAGTATAAGAGCGCTTGCGGACCTTCTCCGGTGTGTTCTCGATCAGAACTATTTCTGTGTTGTAGGTAATGCAGGAAAGATACAGAATGCTTCAGCAATGTTTGACAGGATTGAAGCACTTACAAAATAACGAATCAGGGAAATTAACATGCGACAGGATTTAAAAGGTTTTTACCGTGCGGTCGCGACACTTGTGATTCCGCTTGCATTGCAGAATCTTATCAATGTCGGAGTGTCGGCGGCTGACGTATTCATGCTTGGCATGGTTGGAGAGAAGGCGCTTGCCGCCAGCTCTCTTGCCGGTCAGGTACAGTATATAATGACACTGATATTCTTTGGATTATCTTCAGGTGCATCGGTTCTTATAGCCCAATACTGGGGCAAAGGTAATCTTGATGCCATTAAGAAGGTACTCGGAATATCGGTTAAGATAGGTCTTGTGGTATCAGTGCTTTTTACGGTAGTTACATATGCGTTTCCATGGCAGCTTATGCACCTGCTCACCAATGATGAGGAGGTCATGGCACTTGGAGTTAAGTATATGAGGATTGTGTGCTGGTCATATGTGATATCATCAATGACCATGGTATATCTCAATACTATGAGAAGTATTGAGCGGGTAGTGATATCAATGGGGACATATCTTGTATCACTCATAGTGAATATCGTATTTAATGCGATATTTATATTCGGACTGTGCGGACTGCCGGCGATGGGAATAGTCGGAGCTGCATGTGCAACCTTACTTGCAAGGGTTGTTGAATTCGTAATAGTGGTAGTGTATGACAGAAAGTTCAACCAGGTATTCAGATTCAGTTTTTCTTTCTTTAAGAAGGATGAACTTCTCTTTAAGGACTATGTTAAGTTCTCTGTGCCGGTAGTATGTAATGAGCTTATGTGGGGTTCCGGGTGTGCAGTGATAACTGCAATAATCGGACATCTCGGGAGCAGTATGACGGCAGCCAATTCCGCTGCGCAGGTTGCAAGACAGCTTGCGGTAGTGCTCGCACTTGGAATTGCCAATGCAACGGCAATTATGATTGGAAAAGTAATAGGCGAAGGAAAGATGGAGCTTGCAAGAGAATACGGAACGAGATTTGTACGTCTTAGCCTTATTGTGGGAGCAATAGGTTCAATGGTTATTCTTATTGTAAGGCCGGTGCTTCTGGCAGTTATGTCACTTACACCTGAGGCATCAGAGTATCTGTCACTTATGATGTTTGTAATGACATATTTTGTGTTTTTCCAGTCATACAATACGGTGCTTGTTGTCGGTATATTCAGAGCAGGCGGTGACACAAAGTTTGGGCTGCTTATAGATGTCGGTTTCATGTGGGGCTTTTCTATAACAGCAGGTGCCATTGCGGCATTTGTGCTGAAGGTGCCACCGATGCTCGTATATGTACTTCTCTTAAGTGATGAAGTACTCAAGGTGCCATTCTCAACTTTAAGATATAAGCAGAGAAGATGGCTTAATAACGTAACAAGATAGATTAATAATTATAATATCTAATACAGAATCTGGCCGTTAATTGAGATTACCATGACACGCAGCGCTATATCCTTACCGCTTGCCTCGATTGCTCGTTTAACGGCATATTCTATGCCTCCGCAGCATGGAACTTCCATACGCGCAACAGTTATGCTGTTAATCTCATTGGATGAAAATATGGCAGCGAGCTTCTCACTGTAATCAACCATGTCGAGCTTAGGACAGCCGATAAGTGTTATGCGGTTTGCCATGAATGAATTGTGGAAGTTGGCATGTGCATAAGCAGTACAGTCAGCGGCGATTAACAGGTCAGCGTTGCTGAAGTAAGGCGCACTGATTGGAGCAAGCTTAATCTGGACAGGCCAGTTGCCAATCTTGGAACCGCCGCTGTGTCCTCCGGCAGCTTCGACAGCCTTGGCATCATAGCATGCAGCTTCTCTTTCAGTAAATGATATTGCATCGGCAGGACATGCAGGGAGGCAGTCTCCAAGACCGTCACAGTAGTCATCGCGCAGGAGCTTTGCTTTGCCGTTCACCATTCCTATTGCGCCTTCATGGCATGCATTGGCACATGCACCGCAGCCTGTGCACTTTTCTTCATCAATAGTTATAATCTTTCTTATCATAAAATTCTCCTTATTTCAATAATTTTTATCAACAGCATTGAGTATAATAGATTAATAAGATAAAATATGTTGTTGCAACAACATAATAAGACTGCTTGCCGGAGGAAAGATAAATTTATGAGCATTAAGAAATTCAGTATTAAAAATTATGATATGAAGAAATATTACGGGCTTCTTGAAAAGACGGTACTTTTTCAAGGCTGTGACGATGAATCAATAGAGAATATGCTGGACTGCCTGAGTGCAGAGATACGCACGTATGATAAAGATGAAGTTGTATTCCATACAGGTGATGTAAATGTTCCACTTGGTGTTGTTCTCTCCGGCAAAGTCCACATAGGGCAGAGCGATGTGTTCGGTAATTATAATATAATGTCAGATGCAAAGCCGGGAGAGTTTTTTGCAGAGAGCTTTGCGTGTGCAAGGAATATTCCCATGATACCTGAGGTCGTAGCGGATGAGAAGAGTGAGATATTATTCTTAGGAATCGAAAAGGTCCTTTCAACCTGCCGTGGTGCATGTCAGTTTCATACGAAGCTTGTGAGCAATCTGGTGACGGCGATTGCATCCAAGAATATAAGACTTATGCAGAAGATAACGGACACGGCTCCCAAATCAATCAGGGAGCGTGTCCTGTCATATCTGTCATATCAGTCAGAAATTAACGAATCTGATGAATTCGATATTGCATATAACCGGCAGCAGATGGCGGACTATCTTGGTGTAGACAGAAGCGCTCTGTCTGCTGAACTCGGCAGGATGAGGGATGATGGAATAATTGCGTTCAGGAAGAATCATTTTAGATTACTTACGTCCTGTTGAGCCGAATCCGCCTTCACCACGCTCAGTATCACCAAGTTCATCAGTCTCTTCAAATTGAGCTGTGAGGAACGGAGTGATTACGAGCTGTGCAATTCTTTCGCAGCTTTCAATAGTAACGGCCTCTGATGAGTGGTTATGAAGTGCTACCATAATCTCGCCACGGTAATCGGCATCGATAACACCAACCTTGTTGGCAGGAGCGATGCCTTTTTTGCATGCAAGACCGCTTCTTGCATATACGAGACCGGCAAAGCCTACCGGAATCTCTACCGAAAGACCTGTATGTATAAACTGTGTCTGGCCCGGCTCGATAGTTACGGACGAATCCATGCATGCGTACAGATCGGCGCCTGCTGCAAATGGTGTTCCGTAAGTAGGTATAACTGCGTCCGGGTGTAATTTCTTTATTCTAACCTGCTGTGTCATAAATATAATCTCCGTTCTGCCGCATCAGACGGCTGTAAGTGTTCTTAAATTATTCTGGATTATTCTGATAGGTTATTGTTCAAGTGGCTCAAGAGTGTCCTTGGAAGGATCCCACAGAACAACACGGCCTTCTTTGAGTGAAGGCTGTACAAGGATTGTGCGCTGGTTAGAAGAGCCCTTGAAACGAAGCGTAAGATCCTTTAACTCTTCAACAAACTTTCCGTCTACAAGAACGTCAAGATATGAGAGGAGTTCCATAGTCTCCGGCCATTCTTTGCACATGTGTCCGAGAATGTCTTTCTCAAAATCATAACCGGTAAAGCACCAGATATCTTTGCCGGGATAAGTGCTGCGTACCTTACGTACAAGAGGAAGAAGCCCCTGCTGGTTGATATGCTCAAACGGTTCACCTCCAAGTAGCGTAAGACCTGATATATATGAAGGCTTCAGGTAATCAATAATCTTGTCAATAACTTCTTCAGTAAAAGGGCTGCCGTAGTTAAAATCCCAGGCAACCTCATTAAAACAATTCTTGCAGTGATGCGTGCATCCGCTTACAAAAACGGATACACGGACACCAAGACCATTGGCAACATCACAATATTTTATATCTGCGTAATTCATAATAATATAATACTCCAATCAGTTACTTTACAGATGCAGTACTCTTGAATTAATCTCTTTAGTCTTTCCGACATTCCAGAAGTTCTCACCAAGATAACCGCAGGTACGTCTTGTTACATTCATCTTGGAATGATCCTTGTTGTGGCACTGAGGACATTCCCACTCAAGGTCTTCATTAATAATAATCTCTCCGTCAAAGCCACATACATGACAATAATCGGACTTAGTGTTGAACTCGGCATACTGGATATTGTCATAGATGAACTTAACAAGCTCACGGAGTGCCGGAATATTATTCTTCATATTAGGAATCTCAACATATGAGATAGCACCGCCGCTTGATATGGTCTGGAACTGGCTCTCAAATGAGAACTTCTCAAATGCATCAATCTTCTCGCGCACATCAACATGATAGGAGTTGGTATAATAGCCCTTGTCAGTTACATCCTTAATAACGCCGAAGCGCTTGCGGTCAATCTCGGCAAAACGGTAGCAGAGACTCTCAGCAGGAGTGCCATAAAGACCGAAGCCAAGACCTGTTGTCTTTTTCCATGTCTCAGTGGCTTCTCTCATGCGGTTCATAACCTTAAGTGCAAATTCAGTACCCTTAGGATCAGTGTGGCTTACACCGGTCATGAGCTTGGTGAGCTCATACAGGCCTATATATCCGAGTGAGAGAGTGGAGTAGCCATTGTGAAGGAGCTTGTCAATCTTCTCACCTTTCTTAAGACGGGCAATTGCACCGTACTGCCAGTGAATAGGACTTACATCAGAAAGAGTTCCTTCAAGCGCACGGTGTCTGCACATAAGAGCTTCAAAGCAGAGTGCAAGACGTTCTTCCATAAGCTCCCAGAACTTCTCCTCATCACCTCTTGCAATCAGCCCCATCTGAGGAAGATTAATCGACACAACGCCCTGATTAAAACGGCCTTCCCACTTGTAATTGCCATTCTCGTCCTTCCATGGGCTTAAGAAACTGCGGCAGCCCATGCAGCTGAATACGTTGCCTTCGTAGTTCTCGCGCATCTTCTTGGCAGAGATGTAATCAGGATACATTCTCTTTGCAGAACAACGTACGGCAAGCTCAGTAAGGTAATCATACTTGCCTCCGTTAAGACAGTTATGCTCATCAAGAACATATATAAGCTTTGGAAAGGCAGGTGTTATGTAGACACCATTCTCATTCTTAATACCTTCAAGACGCTGACGGAGTATCTCTTCGATAATCATTGCATTCTCTTCAATGTATGGGTCATCCTTATCCAGATTAAGGAAGAGAGTAACAAATGGAGACTGTCCGTTAGTTGTCATCAGCGTATTAATCTGATACTGGATTGTCTGTACGCCTGACTTAAGCTCATCGTAGAGCCTGTCAGCAATAAACTGCTGGATAATCTCAGGTGACATTATATCGGAATACTTTTCTTTGTAGTGCTTTTCATACTTAAGCCTGCTCTTACGCAGATACTTGCCAAGGTGGCGTATATCAACAGACTGTCCGCCATACTGGCTTGAAGCAACAGCGGCAATAATCTGTGTGACAACAGTACAGGCTACCTGAAAACTCTTAGGAGTCTCAATAAGCTTGCCGTTCATAACTGTTCCGTTGTCAAGCATATCACCGATATTGACAAGGCAGCAGTTGAATATAGACTGTACGAAATAGTCCGAATCATGAAAATGTAATACGCCTTCGTCATGTGCTTTTGATATATTCTCAGGGAGAAGAATACGTCTTGTAAGGTCTCTTGAGACCTCTCCGGCAATAAGGTCACGCTGTGTAGAAGCAATAGTGGCGTTCTTGTTGGAATTCTCCTCCATTACATCTTTGTTGCTGTTCTGGATAAGGCTCATGATAGATTCATCAGTTGTGTTAGCCTTACGGACAAGAGCACGTGTATAACGGTAGATGATATATGTCTTGGCAAGAATGAACTTGCGCTCAGCCATGAGCTTCTGCTCAATAATATCCTGAATATCTTCAACTTTAAGTGCGTCTACGTTGCGGTTCTCGATTGATGCAACGATATTTTCAATCTGCCCCTCCGTAATCTTTTCTTTTTCGTCAACTTCATCGTTAGCTCTCTGGATTGCAACGATAATCTTATTGCGGTCATATTCGACCTGCCGTCCATTCCTTTTGATAACCTTCATTGGACTGATTCTCCCTCTTACTTTACATTATTATATGATGTATCCGGCTGCCACCGGTGTGACAGCCGTGTTCTATTATAGCACCAGAAACCTTATGTGTCTACCAAATATAGAAAGAATATTGTATACAAAAACAATATATTGTGCTTTGGCTTAAATACGTTCAAAGCAAGCAACCATGGGCGGTTGGACTGCTTTGATAAAAAAGTAACAATGAAAGTGTATATACATCGGAATTGCAGGAATATCTGACTGTGATTTGTAATGAGATAAAAAATCAGTAAAATACGCAAATTAAAAAAGTATATAGTAGAAAAATAACGAAAATGTGTTATTATAAATATACATTAAATGAATCATGTCAGGAAGAGAGGTACGCAAGTATGGTCAAAGTATATTTCGACAAATTATATCGGTATCCGAGAAAGGCGGAACATGCATTTGTGGCAATCCCACTGAAAAAAGGTGAGCTTAAGGATATAGAAGGTGTAACAATTCTGCAGAACAAAGAGCCGGTCCCAATGCAGGGAAAGGTCACATCAAGATATGATGATGGTTCAGTCAGATATATGTTCTTAAGATTCATGGCAGATCTTCCTGCCAATAAGGGATGCGAATTAGAGTGTGAGTTCAATTCAGACAGATTCTCAGACTATAATGTTATGAATGTAAGCAGGACTGACAGCGGTTTCATTGTAAATGCAGGTGAGTTATTATACGAGGTTAAGAATAACTCAGGTCATATTTTTGAAAATATTGAATGTGCAGGAATGAAGTATACTGCAAAGCAATTTGTCGGACCGGTGCTTAAGGATGGTAATGGGACAACATATGAAGCAAGAGTCGGAGAATGGAGAGTTGTAGAGCAGGGACCGCTTGTATCGATACTTGCAGCCAATGGCACTAATATAACGGATAACGATGATACACATGTCGACTTTGAACTCAGGATTACTGCATATGCAGGCAAACCATGGGTTGAAGTCTCTTACAGAATCATTAATACAACTTACGAACCATTAAGGCTTGCGTCGCTTGTTTTCTATATAAAAGCTGACGTATCAAAGCAGATGGATGCGTCACTTGAACAGATGAATTTTGATACCGATACAGATTCAACAGGCTGCGGAGACGGAGCGATAGACAATTCAGAGACAAAGGGACCGGTATATCACACAAGAGGCATACATGACCTTGCAATGCTTGAAGAGAGAACACCTGTAAGTAATATAAGGACATGTGCCGGAAGTTCTAATTATAAGACGGATTTTTATATTGGAACGGGAGGAGAACAGGTTAATAAGACAGTTACGGCACATTTCCTCCAGAAAGAGGCTAATGAGCATTTTGCAGAAGTAATATATGGAACATTCTTTGCAGACAGAACAGACAGTAATGGCGGTATATGTGCAACGATATTCCAGGCACAGCAGAATTATCCTAAGGCTGTCAAGGCTGACGCTAATGGAATAGCTGTAATGCTTGTGCCTGAGGAACTTGAAGATGTTGTTATGCAGTCCGGTATGGCAAGAGAGCAGAAGTTCCTGCTTCATCTGCATAGACCAGATGAGACACTTGCATCTTTGGACAACAGAAGCCTTATATACCAGATGCCTGACAGACCTCATATAGATCCTGAGGTATTCAAGAGAGCGCAGGTTTTCCCGGATATATTCTCAGATGTAGTTAATGAGAATTTTGAGATTGGAATGGCTGCGAGGGCAGATGCACATTCAAGATCATACGGAATGCTTAACTGGGGCGATTCACCTGATCCCGGCTATACGCAGCAGGGAAGAGGCAACGGAGAACAGGTATGGTCTAATAATGAATATGATTATCCGCATTCATGCGCGATGCAGTATGCCAGAACCGGTATAAGAAGATTCCTTGATTATAATTTTGTATCTGCAAGCCACTGGATGGATGTTGATGTATGCCACTACAGCAAAGATCCTCTGAGAATAGGTGGACAGTGGGAACACACGGCGGGACATGTCAGGAACGGAATTATGGTATGTTCACATGAATGGGTAGAAGGTCTCCTCGACTATTATCATTTTTCAGGTGATGAGAGAGGACTTGAGACAGCGATAGGAATTGGCAATAATGTCCTCAAGCTTCTTGATACGCCAATGTATGCTGTCCCGGGCGAAGCTAATGCACGAGAGACAGGATGGGCACTCAGGACACTCATGGCATTATATATAGAGACATCTGATGATAAATGGCTTGGCAAATGCCGCTGGATAGTTGACAGCTTCCATACATGGGAAGAGGAGTACGGCGGATGGCTTGCACCATATACTGATAATACTGCAATAAGAGTAGGATTCATGATTGGTGTCGCAGCAGGAAGCGTAATACGTTACTACAGAGTGTTCCCGGATGAGAAGGTAAAGCAGATGCTTATCGGGGCAATTGATGATGTGATAGAGAACTGTAAGCTTCCGAACGGACTCTTTGAGTACAAGGAACTTCCAAGCCTTGCACGTAATGGCAACAATCCACTGCTTCTTGAGCTGATGTCAATAGGATACGAGCTTACTGGCAATCTTGAATATCTTGCACACGGAATGAGAACATTCAGATATATAATGCAGTCTAATGTTCCGGGAACCAATGGTAAGAAACAGGTAATAGGTGATGCAGTCATAGGATCGGGCGGAAGTCCTAAGTCATTCGGACAGAGCTTTATTCCGCTTACGACATATTATAATGCAACATCAAGACATTATCAGGAACTTGTGGATGCCGGATATGTGAAGATAAGAAGCGAATATGACAGATTTTTCATGTGATTCTGCGTTTTGTAGAGCATATTCTACGCTTTGTGGGTTGATTCTCCCTGATATAGTGTGTAGTATACAGTCATAAGATGCATGCAGCTTTAATCAAAATGACAATATCACAGTAACAGGGAGAATTAACAATGGATCAGGAAAAGATAGGAAGATTTATAGCAGAAACAAGAAATCAGGCAGGCATGACACAAAAAGAGCTTGCAGGTAAGATTGGTATAAGTGACAAAACCATATCTAAGTGGGAATGTGGCAAGAGCATGCCTGATATTACATATCTTGAGACATTGTGTGATTCTCTCGCAATAAGCATGAATGAACTGATATCCGGAGAGAGGCTTTCGGATACAGCTTATTCGCCTAAAGCGGAGGAAAATATCATGAGTCTTATGAAAGAGAATCAGAAAGCTAAGAAGGGTGCAACTATTAATATAATAATCGGTGCGGTGCTTGCAATACTCGCATGTGTGCTTATGTTTGCAGTTAATCAGGATAGTGGGGGAACGGTTCTTACGGTATTCACAGACGCTACATCAGTTATAATCCTGGCACTGATAAATGCAGCAGCAGTACTTCTGTCACGAGCAAAGACATTCCATGATGTGCTTGAAGTCCTTGCAAAAGTGTCAGTCCCGTCCGGTGCGCTCGTAACACTGTGCGCAATAGTTATGGTTATTGCACTTACAGGATGTGAAGACGCACAGGTTGTCGGAGTTAATATTGCTGTTGCACTTCTGGCACTTATATATTCGATTGTTGAATATCTGGTTGTTACAGTTATAAAAGGATGCCATACGGATAAAGAATGACATGCACATAAGGTTGACATTATGTTAAAGGGCGTTTATATTAAAAAGCGGTCGCAAGGCGCATATTAATATAAACGCCCTGATTTTATGTTTACGCGGGCATATAGCACATATGGCACGGAATACGATGCAGAATGTGATGCGGAATATGATGCGTTCAGACTTTAAAATGCGTAAATACCAGCATAAGGGAATGGAGACAATTATGAAAAAAACATTTAGAAAGTTATTATGCACAGCCATGGCTGCAATAATGTGTATGTCGGTCATGTCAGGATGCGGACAGAAAAACGCTCAGAGTAATGAAAACTCAGAGCAGCAGGGACAGCCGGATGCAGTACAGCAGACAGAAGCTTATACAAAGCAGGATATAACCGTTGCTGCACTTAAGGGACCTACAGCAATCGGAATGGCACAGATTATGAAGAATGCCAAAGAGGGAAAGGCAGAGAATAATTACACATTCAGAATAGCAGGGACGGCGGATGAGTTCACTGCAGACCTCATTAAAGGCGATGTGCAGATTGCAGCACTTCCTTGTAACGCCGCAGCAACTCTTGCCAATAAGACTAACGGCAAGATTCAGGTAATGGGTATAAATACCCTCGGTGTCCTCTATATTCTTGATACAGGCAGCAGCGTCCAGAATATATGGGATCTTAAGGGCAGGAAGATATATGCAACCGGCAAGGGAACAACTCCGGAATATACATTGAGATATCTTCTTAAGTCAGCAGACATTGACCCTGACGTGGATGTAACTATTGAGTTCAAGTCAGAGCCTTCGGAGGTCGCAGCAATTATGGCATCAGGGGACAACGAGGTTATAGCGATGCTTCCACAGCCATACGTGACAACGGTTGTAACACAGAACACGAATACTAATGTAAGAATAGCCCTTGATGTAACAGAAGAGTGGGAGAAGCTTGCCGGTAAGGACAGTACGGTAGTCACGGGTGTTGTTGCCGTTAATGCTGAATTTGCAAAAAATAATCCGCAGGCAGTTGCAAAGTTCATGGAGGAATACAGGAAGTCAACTGATTATGTAAATTCCAATATTGACGGTGCCGCACAGATTATGGAAGATGAGGGGATCTTCAAGGCAGCAATAGCCAAAAAAGCAATACCTTACTGCAATATTACATTTATCACAGGCAAAGAGATGAAAACAAAGATAACAGGCTATCTCAGTGTGCTTAATTCACAGAATCCGGCATCAATAGGCGGGGCAATGCCTAATGATAATTTTTACTATATTACGGATTAGCATAATATTAATGCCGCTATGTAAAAAAATAGTTGATAAATTTGTATCTTTATATTAAAATATTAAAAGATGTGTACTTTTTGAAATTATTCAGAGAGAATATTCAAGAGACAATTCGCGCAATATGAATGGAGGAATTAGTTTTTATGGTAGTTGCAGGCGATTTTAAGAACGGCATTACAATTGAGTATGAGAACAATATCTGGCAGGTAATCGAATTCCAGCATGTTAAGCCTGGTAAGGGTTCACCTTTCGTAAGAACAAAGTTAAAGAACATCAAGAGTGGCGGTGTTATCGAGAAGTCATTCAGACCAACAGAGAAGTTCCCACAGGCTCATATCGAGAGAAAGGATTACCAGTACCTTTACGCTGATGGAGACCTTTACAACTTCATGGATGTTGAGACATATGATCAGATTGCTCTTTCTAAGGACAACGTAGGCGATTCACTTAAGTTCGTTAAAGAGAACGAGATGGTTAAGCTCGTATCACACGCAGGTGAAGTATTTGCAATCGAGCCACCTCTGTTCGTAGAGCTTGTTATAACAGAGTCAGAGCCGGGCGTTAAGGGTGATACAGCAACAGGTGCAACAAAGCCGGCTGTAGTTGAGACAGGTGCAACAGTTATGGTACCTCTCTTCGTTAACCAGGGCGATACAATCAAGATCGACACAAGAACTGGCGAGTACCTCTCAAGAGTTTAATTTTCAGACAGTTCTATAAGAGTTAAAATACAAGGCTGTATGCTGGAAGCCGCTTGAATGGCGGATGGAGCGTGCAGTCTTGTTTTTATGTGTGTTTGTAAAAAGTGGATTAATATGTGTGCGGTAACAGACACGTAACATACAAATCAATAGTACAATTTTTCAAGTTCGTCAACAGTGATATATTACATGGTATGAGGGAAAATCAAACAATCAGAAAGTTCCTCCGCTTTATAAGTATTGCAGGGATAAAGTGGGTGCATAAAGCTGGTAACTGATAAGGCAAAGTACAAGAATCAGTATCTGCGAAATATAATTATCCGAAAGAGGCAAGGGAATAATATCGTAAATTTGTATAAGACAGTCCGAGAGGCTGCCTTATTTTTTGTATTGGGGCTGACCTGGTAAAAAGTAAGTCCATTGAAATTTATCCAAAAAAGATATATGCTAATAAAGAGCGATTCAAAATACAGGGAGCCGGAGTGATGGCACTGACAGCTATTTGTCCTTACGCACAAACTTGAGATGCCATGATAAAAGGGCAGAAGTGGAGGTTAATATGGATAATAAGAAAAATGAATCAATGGAAGAAAGAGCTAAAAAGGAAGAGCTTGTGGTTATGCTTCATTCAATACGCAAGGTTGCGGAGGCACACAACGAATCACATACAATAAGCCATATAGACAGGCTGCTTAGTGAGATGAATGACAGGTGATGAGGTGTAGGATAAGATGAGATATCATAATTTAGGCGGATATTTTAAACATCTGTTAGTTCTTGCGCTGCTTTGCGCACTTCTTGCTGGATGCTCCAATGCACAACAGCAGACGGAGATCGATAATGCGTCATATTCAGGTGCGGCAGAGGCATCACAGGCGGACGCAGGTGATGCACAACAGCAGGCGGCGGGAGATACGCTGTATGGCATACCAGTATATACAGGCAGACCTTATGTAGAACTTAATGGTAATATACCGGAATTTACTGACGCTGAGAAAAATACAAATGTATTTGAGACATATAGTGAACTTGACCCACTGGGAAGATGTCAGACTGCTTATGCTAATGTATGTCAGGAGATTATGCCTGCTGAAAAACGTGGACCGATAGGCAATGTAAAGCCTACAGGATGGCACACTGTCAACTATCATGAGCTGATTGACGGCAACTATCTTTACAACAGGTGCCATTTGATTGCATATGAGCTTGCAGGCGAGAATGCCAATGAAAAGAATCTGATAACAGGAACAAGATATCTTAATATAACAGGAATGCTTCCGTTTGAAAATAAGGTTGCTGCATTTGTAAAATCGACCGGATATCATGTACTTTACAGAGTGACACCGGTGTTTTATGGCAGCAATCTGGTTGCATCAGGCGTGCAGATGGAGGCGTGGTCGGTTGAAGATAACGGTCAGGGAATATGCTTTAACATATATGCGTACAACGTCCAGCCGGGGATATATATTGATTATGCGACAGGTGACAGCCATGTTGCAGATAACGGACAGGCGGTGGGCACACAGACAAAAGCCGCTAACAAAGAACAGCATGAGTATATACTCAATACCAAAAATATGAAGTTCCACTCACCGGACTGCTCAAGTGTCTCAAAGATGTCTGATAAGAATAAGCAGACATTTACAGGAACAAGAGAGCGGGTTATAGAGATGGGGTATGAGGCCTGCGGCGTGTGCAAGCCATAAAACGGAAGTTGATAATAGAAAAATGCAGTATTATGTAATCAGATTTAACTCAAAAGGATTATCGGTATGACTAAGGAAGAATGGTACGGGCAGCTGTTTGAAAGACTTGGCAATTCAAGATTCCGCAGCAGTTTTCATTTGAAACAAAAAGATATAGATTATATTAATTCAAAGGGAATGGATACGATACGCGAGCATGCCAGGGACTTTATTGCAAAGCGGGAAGCTCCGGCAGTAATTCCAAACGATGGGAAGCAGACACCTATGAAGGGGCATCCTGTATTTGTCGCACAGCATGCAACGGCAACATGCTGCCGGGGCTGTATATGCAAATGGCATAAGATTCAGCCGGGGAAGGAGCTTAACGAGGCACAGCAGGAATATCTGGTTGATGTGATTATGACATGGATCCGTAATGAACTTGACAGGTATGGCTTAATTTAATAAAAGATATGAGAAGATAGAGAATGACGATGAATACAGATATTGAACAATACGACGATTGCTCAGGATGGCTTGACGGGCTTACGGAAGATATGCCTGATGAATTCCACAAGCTCGCGCAGGTATTTGAGCTGAATGTATTTGAGCCGGTTAATATTGAAGGCGAGAAAGATATTCATGCACCATATCTTATGAATGATGCGGTCGAGAGCTATTTTGCATTTGAAAAATCAGTTATAACCGGAGAATATAAGGAGCTTGAAGGCGAGCAGCTTGCAAGCATAGAGAGGCTTGATGGCGGATATATGCTCATAGTTAATCAGGGCGGAGAGAATGCATTTACAATAAGATTTACAAGGCTTCGTCTAAAAACCGTCTATTTTAATTACGGCTGCATGGGACATTTCTGGGTTAAAGGATATGAGTACTTAAGACAGCTCGAGTATCAGTTTGCAGATATAAGGGACAAATACAGATATCTTGGAGACGGTGCATGTACAAAGCAGGAGCTTATATTTGCAAAGCTTGCTGATTTTCCGCCTGTCAAGAAATACCGATCTGTTCCTGAACCATATTATGTGCCATATCCGGACTGCGTATATTCTGAAGCTGTAGCATACCTTATAGAGATTGCAGACAGCACAGGTGATTCAGTTATGTCAGGAATGCTGAAAACATATCAGAAGAAACCGACATCGTTAAAAAGCAATATGATTTCTGCAATGTTTCATATGAAGTCTCATGGCAGGTTCATTAACCGCATTATAAGTGACATGAGAAATGCTGCGTCATGTTACGGCAGCAGGGTGTTTGGAAGAGAAGAGGAAGCTGTGCGTAACAGAGTGCACCGGATGGCAGAATCAGCAATGAATGCATTTGCAAACGAAGGCTTTGAGTGCCTTCTGTATAGAGAAGAACCTTTTATGTATTCTAAGGATTCTATGACATATAAGGAGCATGTTCTTGTCTTTAAAAATGGAATTATAAACAGAAAGTGCGATATATATACATACGAATGACATGCCTGATATACGGATTATACATAAATTATATTAAATTATAAGGGCATTTTCCTTGCAAATATCAATGTTTCATAGTATTCTAATGGTGTTTGTTACTAATGTAGATACACTGAAGTGAAGGATTTTTATGTATAAAAATATAAAGCTTGCTAATAGAATTATATATTATGTATTTCTTTTCGTATTTGTATTTTATATAGTATCGGGATTAATATTCAGCAGGGTAGATACCAATGCACTGCCAAATAATGGTGAAAGAACACCAATACTGCCGGAAAAAACAATTTTTGCAGACGATAATACGGTAGAATATTACATAAAGCTTGAAGCTGTTCGCAGTGATAATATGGCGTTAATATTTGTTACCAGACATCAGGAGGTAGAAGTATATTCAGGCAATGACCTGATATATTATCTTAAGGCACATAAGTCGGTCTATGGGACAACCACGGGGACAAACTATACGATGGTTGCCATACCTGAGAATACAACGGATGTCAAGGTAAGACTTACTAATGTTTATGCCGGAACTAAGGTACGGGAAACAACATTCGAGTATGGAGATGAGACCGATATGGTAAAAGGCATAGTATGTAGCTCGCTTCCATCGGCTGTTCTGAGTGCTTTTATTATACTGGTTGGTGCGGGAATGATTCTGTTATGGCTTGTATGCCGCAGGAAGATTGCAAAGACACAGTCATTGCTTTACTTTGGTACATTTGCAATGGTAATAGGTTTGTGGACTCTTAATGAGACAGATCTGGCGACGTTATTTGTAAATGACAGAAAGATAGCTTCACTTGCCGGATATATACTGCTTATGATGATTCCTGTACCATTTGTCCAGGCGGAAAAGAACTTCTTTGAGATTAAGAAGTCCGGCATAAGTAATATAATGTGTCTTATATTTATGGTTATGGATATAGTACTGCTTAGCTGTCATGTGAGCGGAATTATGGAATTAAAAAACAGTGTTTTGTTTATACACATGATGCTTATTATGTCATTTTTCTATTTCTGCGGTGTTGTTGTAAGAAGGATAATGTTAAAAGGATTTGACAGAAAAGTCAAATCTAACATTATAGCAGTTATAGCATTGGGCGTATCTATGGTTGTAGATCTTTTTGCATACTACAGAGGCATGCAGCAGACAGATGTACTTGGTAATCTTGGAATACTTATCTTTATAGTTCTTCTCGGATATGAGAGTATCTCGGAAGTGTTTGAACAGATAAAGGAAGGCCAGAAGGCTGAGTTCTACAGGGAGATGGCAATAACCGACAGCATGACAGGCCTGTATAACAGGGCTGCGTTTGAAGAGTGGGAAAAGAGCACCACTGACTATGAAGGATATGCTATTGTTACATTTGACCTTAACAATCTTAAGAGCTGTAATGATACAATCGGGCATGCAGCCGGTGATATGTACATAAAGGCAGCAGCGGCTATCATTAAAGATATATTTGGCAGGCATGGCGCATGTTACCGTATCGGCGGTGATGAGTTCTGTACGGTTATCAGTCAGCGGGAGAAAAAGTTTGATATCGGAAGGCACATAAAGCAGCTCAGGGAAAGAGAAAAGAATGAGAATAATGAAAATGCAATCAGTAACCTTGAGATTCATATAGCATGCGGATATGCGCAGTATGACAGCAGTGTTGACCGTGATTTTGAGGACACAAGGAGCAGGGCAGACAAGAGAATGTACGAGAGCAAGCAGCAGCTTAAGAGTAATTAAAAAAGAGATTTAAAAGAGCCGGCAGTAGTTTCTGCCGGCTTTTCAAATATTCCAAGTTGTGGGGGCGCATAGGTAAATACGACAAATCCGGCAAACATTGCTGCAACGGTAATTGTAAGGAGAACTGTGGCGAGCGGTCTGCATTTACCATTATAGGTGTATTTGCTAGTAAGCCTGTATATTACCGCAAACGCAGCAATTACACTGACGGTGAATGTTGCAATATCAAGAAACATATAATTTCTTCCCAGAATACCCGAATAGGTGTAGAATATAACAGGGATGAGAAATGTACCTGTAATAATTCCGCACATGAGAGAGCATCTTATACATGGATAGCTGTCTTTAAGCTTATGCGTCATGAATAATGAATATAACAGCAGGGGGAAGAATACGAGCTTCATATGCTCCCATGTTGATTCGCTGACAGGAAAGAACAGTCCGAGAAGACGATTGCAGCCTGACCATTCATACGCAAAATGTGCGAGAGTTCCGGTGATGAGCACGAATATTAGGCCTGCTATTGTATAACGCTTTAGGGAGGGATCTGATATTGACTGCATGATATATTTCTCCTTTTATATTTTTGCCCTACATTCTTTTATACTAATATATTCAACAATCTAAGGAGATATTCATGGCAGACAGAATAAAGATTTTCTTAAAAAATGAAACAGTTCTTATAATATCGTTGGTGCTTGCGGTTTTATCGTCATTTGCAGTCAGGCCTGATTCGGAATATGCAGAATATATAGACTTCCGTACACTTGCGCTTCTGTTGTCGCTGATGCTTGTTGTTGCCGGTGCCGCAAAGCTTGGAATATTCAGATGGATTGCAGTCAGGCTTGTAAATACGGCATCTGATATGAGGCAGCTTGCACTTATACTTGTCATGCTGTGTTTTGTGTTCAGTATGTTTATAACAAATGATGTCTCGCTCATAACATTTGTTCCGCTTGCAATAGAGGTTCTCACGATGGCGCATATGGAACAGTATATGATTAAGGTTATAGTGCTGCAGACGGTTGCAGCTAATCTGGGCAGTATGCTTACACCGATTGGCAATCCCCAGAATCTGTATCTGTACGGACTCAGCGGTATGGGTATGCATGATTTCTGCCTGCTTATGCTTCCGTATACTCTGACAGCTCTGGTCATGCTTGTAGTGTCGGTATTCATTTTTATCAGAAAAGACAGAATGGCTGCAGATGGAATGTGCGGTACTCAGGAAGTCTGCACGGATACGGCCGATGCTGATAAGAATGTTGTATTATTGCATGTAAGATATGTGATGTATGCATTGCTTTTTGCATTGTGTCTCTTAACTGTTGCAAGAGTTATTCCTTATCAGGCGCTTCTTGTCATTATATTGGCAGCCGTGGCAATAATTGATAGAAATGTGCTTGGAAAGGCGGATTACAGCCTGCTGCTTACATTTGTTTTCCTGTTTGTTTTCATAGGTAATATAGGAAGAATAAAGGCGGTATCAGCATTTTTGGCAGAAATTATAACGGGACACGAGATTATTACGGGGATTATGGCAAGCCAGGTTATGAGTAATGTGCCTGCAGCGATTCTGTTGTCAGGCTTTGGAAGTAACATAAGAGGACTTATTGTGGGAGTGAATCTTGGAGGCCTGGGGACGATTATTGCATCAATGGCAAGCCTTATCTCATACAGATTTTATGCCGGCTGCAAAGCAGGTTCAGTTTCAAGGTATATGGTATTTTTTACATTAGTCAATGTGATATTTCTTGCGGTGCTCTATTGTGTGTCATTATTATAATGTGTTAAACTGATTATATATTCTGCGCAGATTTTGGCGTGGGGAATGGAGATTTATGAACAGGGAAGAATTACATTTTCGCTCAGCGGATAATATTAATATGATACATGCGGTGATATGGACACCGGATGAGGACAGGTTTGACAGACCTGTGGGAATTATTCAGATTTCACACGGAATGGTAGAATATATCGGCCGCTATGAACATGTGGCGCAGTATTTTACCGACAGAGGATTTGTTGTTGCGGGTAATGACCATCTGGGACACGGACAATCTGTCACTGACAGCGCAGAATGGGGATATATAACTAAGGAGGATGGAAGCAGATGCATAGTTCATGACCTGCACCATCTTACAAAGCTTGTTAAGGGGCGTTATTCTGAATATGGAAGACTGCCGTATTTTCTTATGGGACACAGTATGGGTTCATTCATGGCAAGAAGATATATGATGATGTTTGGCAGTGAGCTTGACGGTGCTGTCATACTCGGAACAGGTAATCAGCCTAAGGCAGCAATTATGACGGCACTTATATTATCTAAGGCGGCATCGGCAATGTTTGGCGGACATTACAGAAGCAGATTTATGAACAGGCTTATGTTTGGAAGGTACAACAGCCGCATTGTTGATGTGCAGACGCCTAATGACTGGATATGCTCACAGAGAGATGTAGTTGATAAGTATAATGCCACTCCTGAGTGCAGTTTTATATTTACTGCTGACGGAATACAGGCACTTATGAGAACTCTTAATTATATTGAAGATAAGGATAATATAAGGCATATTCCGAAGGACCTTCCGATATTCATTGCATCAGGCAGGGATGACCCGGTTGGAGACTATGGCAGGGCGGTAAGACAGGTGTATGACACATTTAAACATGAAGGTATCAGTGATGTAACGCTTAAGCTGTATGACGGATGCAGACATGAACTCCATAACGAGGTGGTTAAGGATGAACTGTTTGATGCAATCTACGGCTGGATGTGTGACAGAATGAACAGGTAACGGAACAGGCAGACAACAATGAAGTTTTTAAATGAACATATAAAGAATAACACATTTAAGCAGGTATACCTTATATATGGCGAAGAGACATATCTTGTATATCAGTATCGCGACAGGCTGAAGCAGGCTATTATCGGTGATGATACAATGAATTACAGCTGTTACGAAGGAGCTAAGATTGATATTAAGGAACTGCTTACAACTGCGGATACGCTGCCGTTTTTTGCGGAGAGAAGGCTTATAGTAGTGCAGGACAGCGGATTTTTCAAAAGTTCTACGGAAGGGCTGGCTGAATATATCCGCAGCATGCCGGAATATCTGCATATGATATTTATTGAGAGTGAGGTTGACAAGCGTAACAGAGTATACAAGGCGGTGAGTGAAAAAGGCTATGTATCAGAGATGAAGTATCAGCCTGACTCAGTGCTGATACGCTGGGTGGAAGGTCTTGTAAAGGCTGAAGGCAGGACCATAACGCGTCCGGCGGTGCAGCATCTGCTTGATAAGACCGGTGTTCAGATGAGCAATATAAGAACAGAGGTTGAGAAGCTTATATGCTACACTCTTGATAAGCCTGAGATTACAGAAGCTGATATTGATGAGATATGCACTACGCAGATACAGAATAAGATATTTGATATGATAACTGCAATATCGATGAAACGCCAGAAGGAGGCACTTGATCTGTATTATGACCTGCTGATGCTGAGGGAACCTCCTATGAGAATTCTGTATCTTATAACAAGGCAGTTCAACATGATGCTCCAGGTCAAGGAGCTTGTGCTTCAGCGCTATGATCAGGCGGCGATTGCGAAGCAGCTCGGGATAGCGGGATTTCTTGTTAATAAGTATGTCAATCAGTCAAAGCATTTTGCGGCGGAGCAGATAAGGGAAGCACTTGAATACTTTGCGGAATCGGAGACGGCTGTTAAGACAGGAAGACTTGATGACAAGATGGCAGTTGAACTTATTATCGTAAAGTACAGTAAAAAGTAATGTGCCTGCGGAAGGGAGATAGTGTGAAAAATAAGATTTTTCACACACAAGATTTGTGCTTGCGCACAAACTAAGGATGCCCTGAAAAACGGGCAAGAATGGGGATTATTATGAAAAAAGGGATTATATGTCTGATTGCGGGAATTGTTATCGGAATAGCACTTGCGGTCGGAGCAATGTTATTTATAAGGAATATTAATGGCAGGAAAACAGATGAGGGTACGATGGGGACGATGACCCGTGGAACCGGGGATGCAGTCGAATATACAGATGCAGAAGTGTACGCGGCATGGAGAACTCAGAATGCAGGAGACCGCCATGCAACGGCGCCGGATAATAAGGCGGAGACGCAGGGCACATTAGCAAGTGAGTCTGCACAGTCAACACAGCAGATACTTAAGCAACAGCAGAACGGCTCGAAGAACGCGTCAGGCAGGCTTCATGTATCCGGAACGGTTCTTTCGGATGAGTCAGGCAATACAGTGCAGCTTCGCGGTGTAAGTACGCATGGACTTGCATGGTTCCCGGAATACGTTAACAAAGAGGCATTCAGGACACTGAGAGATGACTGGAATGCCAATGTTGTAAGACTTGCACTTTATACGGAAGAATACGGCGGATATTGCAGCGGCGGTGACAGAACGAAGCTTAATCAGACGGTAGCAGACGGAGTTGAGTATGCAACGGAGCTTGGAATGTATGTAATAATCGACTGGCATATATTAAGCGACAACAATCCTAACAGTCACAAGGCAGATGCCATTGAATTCTTCAGTGAGATGTCTGCAAGATATTCAGGATACACTAATGTAATATATGAGATATGTAATGAACCGCATTATGTGAATTGGAATAATGACATAAAGCCTTATGCGCAGGCTGTTATCGGTGCGATAAGAGCCAATGATAAGAATGCGGTAATAATTGTAGGAACCAATACATGGTCGCAGGATGTCGATGATGTCATAGGTAACAGAATTGATGATGATAATGTAATGTATGCATTACATTTTTATGCGGCAACACATAAGGATTACATAAGAGATAAGCTTAAGAAAGCAATTGATAACGGAATACCTGTATTTGTAAGTGAATCAAGCATATGCGATGCAAGTGGTAATGGCGGAATAGATTATGATTCTGCCAATACATGGCTGCGACTTATGAATGATAACAATGTAAGCTTTGTTGCATGGAGCCTGTGCAATAAAAATGAGACATCGGCGCTGATACGTCCGGATTGCAGTAAGAAGAGCGGATGGACGGCAGATGAACTGTCTGATGCGGGCAGATGGTATCGTGAGGCTGTCAGAGGCGGACACTGACAGCCTGCCAACGCAATCATACAAAAAATAAAAAATAATACAAAATAAAAATACCTCAATGCGAGTGGGTGTGAGCATTGAGGTATTTTTTATAGATTAATCAAGCGATTAATTAAGCCATTGCGTTAACAGCCTTAGTTAAACGAGAAACTTTTCTGGCTGCTGTATTCTTGTGGTAGATACCCTTAGAAGCAGCCTTGGAAATAACGCCGATAGCCTCTGTTAAAGCAGCCTGAGCAGCAGCCTTATCACCAGCAGCGATAGCGCTCTCTACGTTCTTTACATAAGTCTTAACCTTAGACTTAATAGCCTTGTTACGAGCTGTTCTTACCTCAGTAGTGAGGACTCTCTTCTTTGCAGATTTGATGTTAGCCAATGTTGTACACCTCCAAACCTATTAATTATCGAAATGATGTGTTATACATTAAACCCGGACACGGACGTTCTAATGTCAAACATACTATGATATTTTATTATAATGCTGCGTATATGTCAATAATAAAATTAAAATAAAGTGCAAATAATACTAAATATATTCTGAATCAGTATATACAGGAATTATGTTTATTGAAATGTGAAATAAAGGAGACTGCCATGTTGGAGGAGTATAAAAGCAGAACGGATCTTGCGCTTGAAGCAAATGAGCAGATTAAGGATGAAGGTAAGCAAAGTGGGATTATTGTACATGAGAATTATGATGAACTTTCAGGGCTTAAGATTACATGCATAGATATTACTGACAGCAATGGTGAAAAAGCACTCGGAAGAAAGATGGGAAGATATGTTACCGCCGAAAATATGGAGCTTGCAACAGCTGATTCAGATCAGCAGAATTACATGGCTGACAGGCTTGCAGGTATAATGTCAGGACTGATAAAATCGTCGGTAAATACGTCGGCAGCTCCGCATGACAGAATTAAGATACTTGTTGTAGGTCTCGGCAATAAAGAGGTAACTCCGGACAGCCTCGGACCGCTTGTAACTGAATATGTGTCAGTGCTTGATTATGGAGATGATGAGCCGGCAGGAGACGCACATATAAGAATGACTGCAATCGCTCCCGGTGTTATGGCACAGACAGGCATGGAGACGGCAGTGATAGTCCGCGGCATTGTTGCTTCGTCCAGACCCGATGTGGTTATTGCCATAGATGCACTTGCAGCAAGAAGCAGTGCAAGGCTTAACACTACAGTACAGCTATCGGACAGGGGGATTAATCCGGGGTCGGGAGTAGGTAACCACAGAATGGGACTTACCAGAGAAAGCGTAGGCGTACCTGTGATAGCGGTTGGAATACCGACAGTGATAGAGGCGGCTACTATAGTGCATGACGCAATTGTTAATTTTACAAAGGCATTTGCAGGGTCAGACATAATGGGCACGATGAATGATGTCATGGATTCAATGACAGAGAAGGAAAGACGCGCACTGATGCTTGAACTGATTGCACCTTCTATGAGTACAATGTATGTGACACCGAGAGATGTTGATGCAGCAGTCCAGCGCACGGCATATATAGTTGCAAGGGCGCTGGATCGCCTGCCGGATATAATGACTACCGTATAGTCATACATTCTGTCATGGAATCATATTATTAAATATAATGCATTCAGGCAGGATAGGGCATGACATGAAAAAGTATGGCAGATACAGGTTTTGGGCGTTTATTGTGATTACACTGGTAATTATATATGCAGTATGTAATGGCGTAATATCAGACTCAGGAACGGTGTTTGCCGGTTACAGTGTGAGGGTAATGGGGATGGAAGTCATGCCTCTGTATGGATATGTGAGCAGCATGGATTCGGAAGATACCGGTGCGGCATCAAAGATTGCGGATAATATAAATCCAATTAACGGATATGCAAGAGACCGGTATATAAAGAAAAGTGAGTTGTCCGGACAGCTTACAGAGCAGGAAACCGAAAGCCGGAACACGGATTTTTCACAATCGTTGTCAACGCAGAAATCTGCGGAATCAGCAGCTGATATGACAACAGCAGCCTCCGTCGAGGCAACGGCTGTGCCTGAGAAAACATCAGTGTCAGATATAGCTGCAGCAGCCTCCGCCAATATAATAACCGGAACACTTTATCCGAAGACAAGTCTTAGCAATTATAATTATGTATTAAGTAATTTTTATACAGTCACGGGAATAACAGAACTGGGAAGTGACAAACTGCGCCCGGCCGAATTCTTACAGAAAGACATGAAGATGTCGCAGGATTCGTCCAAGCCGCAGATACTTATATTCCACACACATTCGCAGGAAGCATTTGCTGATTCGGCAGAAGGAGATGAAGCGGACACAATAGTCGGGGTAGGGGATTATCTTACACGCCTGCTCAGTGAAAAATACGGCTATAACGTGATTCATGACAAGAGCGTATACGACCTGGTTAACGGTAAGCTCGACCGCAGTAAGGCATACACATATGCTGAACAGTCTGTGGCTTCGATTCTTGAAAAGAATCCGTCAATAGAGGTTGTTATAGATCTGCATCGTGATGGTGTGCCTGACACAACGAGGCTTGTGACAGAGGTAAATGGGAAAAAGACAGCGAAGATAATGTTCTTTAACGGTCTCAGTTACAGCCGCGTTAACGGTGACATATCATATCTTCCCAATCCATACAGGGATGACAACCTTGCGCTAAGCCTTCAGATGCAGCTTATGGGCAATGCATATTATCCGGGGTATCTGCGTAGAATCTATGTGAATGCATACCGTTATTGCCTTCATATGCGCGGCAAATCGATGCTGATAGAAGCAGGAGCACAGACCAACACCGTAGAGGAAGTGAAGAATGCAATGGAGCCGCTTGCAGACATACTTGACAAGACACTTTGCGGCGAGAAATGCTGGTAAACAAAAAGCTGCCACATTGCCGGTGGCAGCCTTTCGGGCTTATGCCTATACATTTACTACTTGCATGTGAAGCTTGCACATATTGTCTGTCCTGCATTATTGGCAGAAGCACCCTGAATGTCGATTCTGTCGGCAGAGCATACAAGATCCTCATTGTAGATGCAGTTAGATGCCTCACAATGTACATAAAGTGACTCCTTTGGACCGCTTACTGAGTTCTTGCAGTCACAGTCGCTGTCAAAGCTTCCACAGCATGTGCAGTCCTTTTCCTCAGCCTTGCTACCCATAACCTCAATCTCTGTACGGCAGCAGCAACGGTCCTCATTGTATCCGCAGTTTGTTACGTTACAGCCTAATGATGTCATAATTCTTACCTCCATCAGTTTTATACGCACTTTGGCGCAGTCATAAGCATGCATCACATGATAAATATTATCAGATGATACGTGTATAGTATCTGCGGAGTAAGGTTAAAATATTCATATTAGAATTCAAAGATATGTAAAAATAAAAGACTTTATATTTTACAAAAAGTATGTTATAGTTATTAATAATTGAAATATGTTTACAAAGAGAGGAGAATAAGATGTCATTATCTAAAGAAAAAAAGAATAGAATATTAGAATATATGTTAGAAAAGATATCAATAAATGATGATGTTGTTGGCAAGACAGTAGATAATTTTGGTATATCCAGAACTACAGTATATCGGTATCTTTCTGAGCTGGCAGATGATAATATTATAAATAAAATCGGTACAGGCAAATATAAATTGACAGAATATACTTATTCATTTACATACAAAAATGATGGCACGCTGGCTGAAGATTGGGTCTTTAATGATGACATCAGTCCGATAATTAAGGATTTGCCACAGAATGTAAGAAAGATATGGACATATGCATTTACTGAGATGTTTAATAATGCTATTGAACATTCTGAATCAGATACAATAGATTGCTTTGTTTCACGCAATTATGTTGAAACAACAATTTTGATAGCAGATTTTGGTATTGGTATCTTTGAAAAAATAAAAAACTATTATAATTATGATTCTATTGATGATGTTATAAGTGAGCTTTTTAAGGGAAAGCTAACTACTGACTCCAATAATCACTCAGGAGAAGGAATTTTCTTTACTTCGAGGCTTATGGATCAGTTTAGCGCAGTTTCAAGTAAAAAGATATTTACACATAATAATCATGATGAATTTATGAAAACGCTTGAAGAAGATGATGTCCTTAATAATCTTACAAGTAAAAATGGCACAGTTGTTTATATGAGGCTGGCAAACCGGTCCCATAAAGAGCTGAAGGAGGTGTTCGACATGTTTTCAGATGTTGATGAAGGGTTTAATAAAACGAGCATCCCAATGAAGAATGTATTCGGAAACAATTTTCCTGTATCAAGGTCTCAGGCGAGGAGATTATACAATAGATTTGATAAATTTAAAGAAGTTGAACTTGATTTCAATGGAGTTGATGAGATAGGACAGGCGTTCGCACATGAGCTTTTTGCAAAATTTGCAAAGAATAATCCCAATATAAAAATAAGTGTCATTAATTCTAATTCTGAAATTGATTCTATGATTGCACATGTCAAAAATACACTTTAAATAAACGGTATGTAAATTAATAAAATGGGCTATCGCATCAGCAATGATATGTCTGGCGATAGCCCGTTTTGTGCAATTTATCACTTCAGAATCTTAAATTCCTTATAGTACTTAAAAACAGCCTTGGCAAGAATCTTATCCCTTGCGATATACTTATTATCCCAGTAGCGGGAGTCAAGTGAACTGTTACGGTTATCGCCCATGGCAAAGTAATGGCCTTCGGGAACGACATAGCGCTGGTAATCAGATACGGCGGCCATAGGCTCCCTTATATATGGTTCATCAAGAATCTGGCCATTCACATATACATGAACAACGCCGTCACCATCAGGCATAATCTCAATCATGTCACCCGGAAGTCCGATTATTCGCTTAACATAAGTCTCTGTCTCATCGTCAGGAAATTTGAATATGATTATATCGCCACGCTGTGGGGCAGAGAACTTATAAGACAGACGGAAGCCGATAAGTCTGTCTTGCTCCATTATTGTATCACGCATCGAGCCGGTAGGAACTTCAGCGTTGACAATAATAAATGTGTTGCACAGAAATGCAATGACAGCAGCAAGAACAAGAATCTTAATATAACTTAAGACTTCGCTCCAGAAGTGACCGCCGGATTCGCCGGTATCACCTGATGCATAAGCAGAAGGATCAGGGTCAGGCTCACTGGAGCGCATACGTTCACTCACGCGTCCATGCTTAAGCTCACGTTTTGGCTCATGCGCTGCTTCATTCGATGCTGCATGCGTTGTTCTGCGTATTTTATTATGCATGGCTTCGGTGTCTGCCGGATATTTATTAGAAGGTGTTGCCATTATCAATTCCTCATTTCAAAATCAAAAATAAATAGGTTGGAGTATTACTAACTCCAACCTATTCAGTATAAATTATTATTATGCAAATGACAAGAAATTATTTGGCAAGCATAGACAGAATCTCGTTGCTTCTTGTCACAAACTTAGTCATCTGCTCAGGAGCCAGCGGACCGTGACTTAACATTGCAAGGTCATAGAGCTGCTCACAGAACATATCCACATTGTCGGATTCCTTATGCTCGAAGATGTACTTAACAAGTGTATTATTGGCGTTAAGGATAAGAGTCTGACCCATCGTACCGAACATAGCCATATTATTGCCACCGCCCATGTTATACATTCTCATCATATCCTGCATACGGCGGCTTTCCTCTGAAAGTGTGACAACAGAAGAGATATTGGCATCTTTGAGCTTCTCAACCTTAACTTCAAGCTTGTCATCACCGAGAGCCTTGCGGAATATGCCTGTAAGAGTGTCAGTCTCTTCCTTGAGTTCATCTTCGGTAGTTTCTTCCTTGAAGCTGTCAGCAATATCAGCATCGACACGGGCGAACTTAAGACCTTCGTTCTTGTTCTCAAGAGTAGTAATGAATGCCTGGTCAATTGACTGGTTAAGTATTACAACATCTATTCCTTCCTCGCGGAACATGTTGATATACTGGCTCTGCTCAGTCTCATTGCTTGCATAGAAAATAGTATTCTCGTGCTTTTCTTTATTCTCCTCAAGGCATTCCTTAAGTGTAAGATATTTGCCGTCAATATTCTTGAATATGATATAGTCATTCATCTTCTCGGCGAACTTCTCATCTCTTAAACAGCCGAACTTGATAAACGGATTAATGTCATCCCAGTACTTCTCGTAGTTTTCCTTATCTGTCTTATACATTCCTGAGAGCTTGTCACTTACCTTCTTGGTAATGTAATCAGAAATCTTCTTGACAAAACCATCATTCTGAAGAGCACTCCTTGATACATTAAGAGGCAGGTCAGGGCAGTCAATTACGCCCTTAAGAAGCAGAAGGAATTCAGGGATAACTTCCTTGATGTTATCGGCAACGAATACCTGATTGTTATAAAGCTTTACAGTTCCCTCAATTGTCTCATATTCTGTATTGAGCTTAGGGAAGTAAAGGATACCCTTAAGGTTGAATGGATAATCCATGTTAAGGTGAATCCAGAACAGAGGCTCCTTGTAATCATGGAATACCTTTCTGTAGAATTCCTTATATTCTTCCTCTGTGCATTCATTAGGATGCTTATTCCAGAGTGGGTTAGTATCGTTAAGGGCAACAGGTCTCTTAAGAATCTTAGCTTTCTTCCTGGCAGGAACAGTCTCTACAGTCTCTGTAGTTCCGTCATCCTTCTCAACTTCCTCTGTCTTGGCTTCTTCAACAATGTGCTCGATAACAGTATCTGTATCCTTAACATCATCCTCGTCAATTGTCTCGTACTGAGGCTCGCCGTCTTCTTTCTCAAGGAAAATAGGTATCGGCATGAATGAGCAGTACTTCTCAATTACTTCACGCGCACGATACTCGTTGGCAAATTCATAAGAATCTTCATTAAGATAAAGAGTCATCTCGGAACCGACAGTAGTCTTGCTGCCTTCCTTCATGTCATACTCAGTACCGCCGTCACATTCCCAGTGAACAGGCTTAGCACCGTCTGTATATGAGAGAGTATCAATCGTAACCTTGTCAGCAACCATGAATGCTGAGTAGAAACCGAGACCAAAATGTCCGATTATCTGGTCATCGTTAGCCTTGTCCTTGTACTTCTCAAGAAATGCTTCGGCACCTGAGAATGCTATCTGGTTGATGTACTGATTAACTTCATCGGCAGTCATGCCAAGACCGTTATCTATAATCTTGATTGTCTTGTCTGTTGAGTTAACCTTAACTACTACCTTGTAATCAGCATCATCAGGCTCATTGTACTCACCAATCATAGCAAGCTTCTTAAGCTTGGTGATTGCATCACAGCCGTTAGAAATTAATTCTCTGTAAAAAATATCATGGTCAGAATAAAGCCACTTTTTGATTATTGGGAATATATTCTGACTGTTAATAGAAAGACTTCCATGTTCGTTAGCCATTGTAAAACACACTCCTTAAAAATTATGATGTGATTATAATAATCCCCTTATAAGTGAATGTCAAGAAAAAATCAGCACTCATTATAAAAGAGTGCTAACAAAAGAATAAACTTTATATAAACTTGCAAAGATATTACTCACAGAATTGGAAAAACAGCCTGCGTACATAATTCTCAAATGCTTCGTCAAGAGTCTTATCCATGCTAAATGTCCTTAATGATGAACCTGTTGTTATGCTCAGACTGCCATCTTCGTAACGTATATTTATGAATAGTCCGTTAATGTCTTCAGGTACAAAAGGAGCAGCACTTTCTGAAAGAATATTCTCAACCATGGAACTGTTAAGCTGGAGAACAAGTTTCATATAAAGAGGTGTGCGGCTGCCTTTTATTATGCCAAAGCACAAAGGACGCAGAAGAGACCATGGGGAATATTCACAGGATGCAAGTTCGTCGGGAATAGTCTCACCATAGAAATCCTTATGCAGTCTGCCGTCTACCTGAAATGTATTGTGGGTGGTTATGGTGACTTCAGATACAAGCCATGAATCAAGAGTTTCTTTCATGAAAAGGTGTGACATGAAAGATTTGATTTCCTTAACAGATAATATAATCATATGATGCATTCTCCTAATTAATATGTTATTATTATAACGTAAATTTGTAATTCGTACAATGTTTTGGAGGGCATATGTCAGAGAATTATGGAATAACCAGGTTTTACACATGCCTTGCCCGCATGCAGAGGGAGTACGATAAGTACGCAAGGCAGGACGGCATGAATGCTGTCACAAGAGAAGAGTTCCTTGGATGGAAAGAGAAGACTAAGGCGATGCTTATAAGGCTTCTCGGACTCGACAGGATGGAGATGTGCAATATCAAGCCGATAGTTGCAGAGAAGGTGAGGCTTGACGGAGGCATCACAAGGGAGAAGGTGATAATCCAGACAGAAGAAGATGTCTGGATGCCTATGTACATTCTTATACCTGATGAATGTGCAGGCAACAGCAATGCCAAGTGTTACATAGCAATGTGTGGACATCAGGGCGGTGGCAAGTACAGCGTTGCCGGCTGTGCAGATATCCCGCAGGTAAAGGAAGCTATCGACAGATTCAATTATGATTACGGACTTGCACTGGCAAAGCAGGGGTGTGTTGCCATATGTCCGGACTGCCGTGGTTTTGGCGAGAGACGCGATATGGCAAAGCAGGGGGACGAATATTTTCTTGAGGGAACATGTTATAACCTTGCACATATGGCAGAGCCGCTTGGAATGACAGTTGCAGGCATGAACACATGGGACGGATTCAGGCTCATAGACTATATCGAGGAGCGAGGCGAGTGGGACACGGATGATATAGCATGCGTTGGCTTCTCAGGGGGCGGAATGCAGGCTATGTGGCTTGGAGCACTTGATGAACGTGTGAAGAAGGTAATCATAAGCGGATATATGTATGGATTCAGGGATGCACACCTTTATCTTAACAACAACTGCAGCTGCAATTATGTTCCACACCTCTGGGAACACGTAGATATGGGAGATATTGCGGCGATGATTGCTCCGCGCAGGCTGATTATCCAGTCGGGGCTGGATGACCATCTTAACGGGCCGGGAGGAATTGATAATGTTAATAAGCAGGTAGATATAATCAAAAAAGCATACAGCCTGTTTGATGCCGGTGATAACATACGGCATGATGTCTTTCCGGGAGGCCATATGTGGCATAATGAGCATCTGTCTGAGTACATATCAATGTAAATTATAATACAAGGCGATTATTCTAACTCCAGCAATAAGAACAGGGAGCTTCTGCAATATGATATGCAGAGTCTCCCTGTTTTGCATAATCTTTGTAAGATTTTATCAGTCATGCACGGTATTACTCCCGGGCAGTTTACACGATAAGGCAGACGAGACCTGAATTCTCGTTCATTACCTTTTCAAGAGTATCACTTATCTTTCCCATACTTTCGGCAGTTATGTTACGGGTCTTCTCAGTAATTCCGTCATCCACAATCTGCTCAACTGTTTTGCCGAATATATTGGTATCCCATATTCCGTCGGGATTGCCGGCAGAATTGGCTTTTATATAATCTATAAGGTCATCAGCCTGCTGTTTTGAACCAACGATAGGAGCAATCTCAACCTGAATGCTTGTTTTAAGCAGGTTGATTGCCGGTGCAGAGGCTTTGATTTTGACACCGTATTTACTCCCATTTTTAATAACAACCGGCTCTTCAAGTGTAATCTCAGAACGCACAGGAGCAACAACACCAAACCCGGAGATTGCTACATCAGCCATGGCAGAGCCTACATTATCAAATTCACGGCGCCGCCTGCTTAAGTCGCTGATTGTGCTGATCAGCTCATATTCATTATGTATAGATGTGCCTGTAAGTTCACTTACTGTATTGAAATATACATCAGGGCGCATTACGGCATCAAGTCTTATGCTTCCGTCGGAAGTATTTATATTGCTAATGCTGAGTTTTTCAATATAATCATCTGAAATGGAATACGGTGAATCTTTAAAATCCTTTATCCTTGAATAGCGTCCAAGCATGTCTTTGAGTGAAGCTATACAGGAGAGCTTCACAGGATGATTGTCGGAAAGCATTTCGAGCCATGAAGGTGCGTAGAGCCTGAACTCAGTTACCGGGAATTCATAAAGAACATTCTCAAGTATGCGTGTGACATCATCTTCTTTCAGCTGGTCACAATTAACAGGAAGAACAGTGACGCTGTATTTGGAAGAAAGTTCTTTGGCAAGGGCGGCTGTGGGATTATCATATGGATGTGAACTGTTAAGAAGGACAACAAATGGTTTGCCAATCCTGCGAAGTTCATTTATCGTGCGTTCTTCGGCAGGAACATAGCTTGAACGCGCAAGCTCTCCAAATGATCCGTCAGTGGTGACAACAATGCCTATTGTGGAGTGTTCCTGTATTACTTTGTCAGTTCCGATCTCAGCAGCTTTGGTAAAAGGAATCTCATTAGGAAACCAGGGAGTCTTTACCATACGCTCCTTTCCGTCCTCAATGTGCCCTGATGCACCTTCCACCATGAAACCGACACAGTCGATAAGGCGTACTTTCAGACTGATGTTGTCTGATACGGTGATGGCAGCAGCTTCATTAGGAATGAATTTTGGTTCGGTAGTCATAATTGTCTTACCGGCAGCGCTTTGAGGAAGCTCATCGGTAGCTCGTGTTCGTGCATTGGCATCAGTCATTGCCGGAAGAACGCAGATATCCATGAATCGTTTGATGAAAGTAGATTTGCCTGTTCGTACCGGTCCTACGATTCCAAGATAGATTTCACCGCCGGTTCGTGCGCTGATGTCACTGTATAGGTTGAATTCGTTCATGTTTGACCTCATTTCCACATATATTTTCATGCATGGGCAGTTCGTATGAACAGTTTAAATGAATACTTCATGTGAGCTGTTCATATGTGCATGTATTTCTATCGAAATAATATGCCTTGCTGATGAAAAAAATGCATGTTATTATAAACCGTATGTAAAATATATTCAGAATAATATTCAGAAGAAATATATGCAGAAGAGAGGACATGATGGAGAGTTTAAGAGAATATCTCAAAGGGCACAGGCTTATAACCGACGGCGCAATGGGAACGTATTATTCGGAGATTACCAACAATCCAGAGGCATTTGCTGAGTTTGCCAACATTGAGAGACCGGATATAATTGAGAGAATACATAATGAATATATAGATGCGGGTGCTAAGCTTATCAGAACCAATACATTTGCAGCGAACACCCAGATGCTTGGAATTGGCAGGGATGAACTTAAAAAGCTCATTGAAGATGCGTGCAGAATCGCCCAGAGATGTGCAGACGGCAGAACTTATGTGGCAGGAGATATAGGACCAATCAAGGAAAATGCTGAATCAGAGGGAAGTGCCGTTGAAGAATACAAGATGATCTGCGATATATTCCTGGATATGAAAGTGGATGCAATCAGATTTGAGACTTTTGCTGATTTTGATGATATAAAAGAGGTGGCAGAGTATGTAAGAAGCAAATCTGACATGTTTATAATGGCGGATTTCTGCCTTAATAAGAATGGCTTTACGGCAGGCGGAATAAGTGCGGCAAGGATAATGCAGCAGGCAGGGCAGATGGACTGCATTGATTCATGCGGATTTAACTGCGGCATTGGCTCGGGGCATATGAATAACATAATGCAGAAGCTTACATTTGCAAAGGATAAATACATGTCATGTCTTCCTAATGCAGGTTATCCGGAACAGATGAATAACCGCATGGTGTTTATGAATAATGCATCGTACTTTTGCGATAACATGCAGAAGATATCTGCATATGGAATGAATATCATTGGCGGATGCTGTGGAACAAAGCCGGCATACATCAGAGAACTTTGCAGACGTATCGGTGATGCGGTGCCTGCAGGAAGGACAGAAACTTCTGACGGGAATGAACCGGTGAATGGCAATAATCCGGCGGAAGCTGCTGATATAAGAGTGAATGAGAAAAGACCGAATGAATTTATGCAGCTGTTTAAAAGCGGTCACAAGGTTGTTGCTGTTGAGCTTGACCCTCCGTATGATGCAAAGTATGACAGGCTTATAGAACAGGCTCAGTACCTTAAGAGCAGAGGAGTGGATATTCTCACATTTGCAGATTCCCCTATGGGAAGAAGCCGCGTTGACTCCGTGCTTATGAGCCTTAAGGTGACACAGGAGACAGGAATGATGGTAATGCCTCATGTATGCTGCAGGGATAAGAATGTGATTGCAATGCGTTCTACACTGCTTGGTGCCTACATAAACGGCATAAGGCAGCTTCTGCTTGTGACCGGAGATCCGGTACCGAGTGTATCAAGAGTGTCAACAACAGGTGTGTTTGATTATAATTCGATAAGACTTATGAATTTTGTAAAGGAGATGAATCAGGAACATTTTGCAGATGAACCGCTCTATTATGGTGGAGCGCTGAATGTGACGCTTGGCAGAATTGACAGGATTATGGAGCGTATGCAGAAGAAGATAGATAATGGAGCATCATACTTTATGACACAGCCGGTGTTCTCAAAGGAAGGGATTGAGAGACTTGCAATGATAAAAGAGAAGATGGATACAAAGATTCTCTGTGGAATAATGCCGCTTGTAAGTTACCGCAATGCTAACTTTATAAAGAATGAATTCATAGGAATTGATGTTCCTGATGAGATTGTGGCAAGATATTCACCGGATATGTCCAAGGAGGAAGGTGAAGCTGTCGGGGCACAGATAGCCAATGAACTTATTGGGCAGATGTATGATTATGTTGACGGATTCTATTTTATGCTTCCGTTCAACAGAGTTTCACTTATGGATAAGATTAATATTAACAACAGATGATTTTGCTACACTTTGTAGGAATTTTGTTAACCTGTCACAAAGTTTGAATAAAATTTTATGGCAGTTTTCCAGATTGACATTACGCATAACACAGCGTATAGTAGGGCATACAACGGCAGTCGCTATTGTATGCCTTCTTTTTCAGAAGGTTCTTTTAACTAATTGGCATTTCAGCCACATTTCCCGGGAAGAATAACAATTGACTTCAGTGCACGGAAGTTATGAATAATCGATGAAAGGGTTAATGAATGGAGTATAATGAATTTGTAGAAGAAATACGCTGCAATGTTGAAGCAAATCTCAACTGTGACGGAGAAGTCAGAATGCTTAAGATTATGCGTAATAACGGATGTGAACTTGACGGACTTACAATTGTAAGAAAGGGGTGTCCGGGTTCACCGACAATATACCTGAATGGGTATTATAATCAGTTTGAGGCGGGACGCAGCATTGTATCAATAACACGTGAAGTCCTGAACACATACGAATCGGGCAGGGAAAAGCTTGAGAGCATGGCAGGAATATTCAATGACTTTGAAGAGATAAAAAAGAGAGTGGCATATAAACTTGTGAATTACGAGAAAAACAAGGAACTACTGCAGGATGTACCACATAAGAGGTTTATGAATCTTGCTGTTGTGTTCTACTGTCTTATAGAGCGTGAGAGTAATTATAATGCAACCGCACTTATTCATAATTCACATCTGGGGCTGTGGGGAGTGAGTGAGAGTGAGATATACAGTCTTGCAAGAAAGAATACGCCTAATCTTCTTCCGTACAGAATTACAAGGATAGACGAGGTTGTTGACATACCAAAAGACAGCTGCAGGGAAGATGATATGATGTACATACTCACGAATGACAGCGGAATTAATGGCGCAGCAAGTCTGCTGTATGATGGCGTGATTGATGAATTTGCAGAAAGATTTGCCGCGGATGTCATAGTAATTCCAAGCAGCGTGCATGAGGTACTTCTGGTTCCGCTTAAGGAAGAATATGATGTATCGGAATTGAATATGCTTGTAAAAGAGGTTAATAATACGATTGTTGATGAGGAAGAGACACTTGCGGATAATGTATATATATACAGAAGAAAGAATCGGATATTCACGCTGACATTGGATTGACTTAAAAACAGCCATTTGATATAATAACTTAATGCAGAGCTGTCATAAGAATTATAATATAGGATGATTTGGCTGACAGCACTGCATTTTTGTCCGTGTAGCTCAGTGGATAGAGCACCGGCCTCCGGAGCCGGGTGTCGTGCGTTCGACTCGCATCACGGACATTTTGTTATTTGTGGGGATAGATTGTAAAAGTTAGGGAATAGAGAATATGGGAAGGAGTTTGCATTGCAGCGTTTCAGAGATTTTTTTGCAAAATTGCATATGGCAGACATATCAGCGTATATTTTGCTGATAGCAGCAGCAGCGGCAGTTGTTGTAGCGCTCCTGCCTGCTGTAAGTCCATATTCTTCAACGTCAGGCGCTGTTGTGTCAAAGCAGTATTCTCAGACTGCACTTCTTAAGCAGACAGGAAGTGAGGCAGCATCACATGATATGTCTGACAGAATTGACAATTCCAAGACTGACGGAAGAACAGATCCGTCAAAGACAGAAGCATTGAAGGCAGATTCATCAAAGCAGTTTGTACGCAATGGCAGCGAGACAGTTAATATTCTGATAGAGAACTACTGTGATGCGCTTAAGGAAGGCAATGAAGAGATGCTTGCCAAGTACACGGACAGCACGGCAGATATTGATGGTACATATAAGAGCATTTTTGCCAGATATGTGGAAGATGTTACTGATATCAACTGCTATACTATGAATGGTATGCTTAATAATACTTATATAGTATTTGTTACTTATAATGTCAGATATTATGGATATTCAACGATAATACCGGCAACTATGTACTGCTATGTATGTACGGATGCAAGCGGTAACCTGTATGTGTCCAATAAGGAGCCGGGGGATGATGTGTCTTCATATAATGAGATGATGTATAAGAGTACACAGATTACTGATATCGTTGCAAAGGTTGCAGAGGAACACGACAGGAAGCTTGATGAGGATAAGGAGCTGGCTGCATTTGTTGCAGGCTTTTCCCAGGAGTAGATGATGGAAGAGAGAATTAACAAATATCTGAGCGAAGCGGGATACTGTTCAAGAAGAGAAGCAGACAGGCTTGTTGAAGCCGGAAGAGTTACAATAGATGGTGTGGCTGCCGTATGCGGAAGCAAGGTTGCAGACGGGCAGAAAGTCTGTGTTGACGGTAAAGAAGTTTCAGGCAGGTCAAGGCATATTCTGCTTGCGTTTAACAAGCCGGCAGGAATTGTCTGCACAACAACGGACAAGCAGGGCAGTAATAATATAGTTGATTTTATTGGATATCCCGAAAGAATATACCCGGTTGGACGGCTTGATAAGGACTCAGAAGGTCTTATACTTATGACTAATGACGGTGCGATGATGGACAGAATACTGCGTTCTGCCAATGGGCATGAGAAGGAATATATTGTCCGTGTCAATAAGCCGGTTACGGATGAATTTGTAAAGGGTATGTCGGATGGCGTGTATCTTAAGGAGCTTGACAGAACAACCAGGGTCTGTGTCGTTGAGAAGGTGACCAAGTTCTGCTTCAGAATAGTACTTACTCAGGGGCTTAACAGACAGATTCGCAGAATGTGCGAGAATTTTGGATACAAAGTCATGAAACTGAAGAGAATAAGAATAATGAATATTATGCTTGGAGACCTTAAGCAGGGCTGTTACAGGGATGTCACGGATGAAGAGTATTCCGAGCTTGTAAGACAGCTTGATAACAGGAATTGATTTTATCATTTTGAATGAGTTGAATGGAGAATACTATGAACAGGGACATTGACAGAATAAAAGAACTTGTTGATATTCTTAATAAAGCAGGCAGGGCATATTATGCGCAGGGACAGGAGATTATGTCAAACTACGAATACGATGCGCTGTATGATGAACTTGCTGAACTTGAGAAGAAGACCGGATGTGTTCTTGCATCAAGTCCTACAGTCAATGTCGGTTATGAAGTATTAAGTGAACTTCCCAAAGAACGTCATGAGAAGCCGATGTTAAGCCTTGGCAAGACTAAGAGTGTTGATGAGCTGGTATCATGGCTTGGAAGCCAGAAAGGTCTGCTGTCATGGAAGATGGACGGATTGACAATAGTCCTGACATACAATAACGGAGAGATGACTAAGGCAGTAACCAGGGGGAATGGTGAAGTAGGCGAAGTTATTACCGGTAATGCCAAGATGTTTGCCAATGTTCCTGTGACAATTCCGTACAAGGGAGAGCTTATACTACGTGGTGAAGCGGTTATAAGATATTCGGATTTTGAGAAGATTAATGAGCTTATTCCGGAAGAGGGAGCTAAGTATAAGAATCCGCGTAATCTCTGCAGTGGATCTGTAAGACAGCTTAACAGCAGAATCACAAAGGAACGTAATGTTAATTTCTTTGCATTTACTTTAGTTAAGGCGGACGGCGTTGATTTTAAGAATTCACGCAGAGAACAGCTTGAGTGGCTTGCTTCACAGGGTTTTCAGACTGTCGAATACAAAGAGGTCACTGCAGATAATCTGAGAAGTACCGTATCATGGTTTGAGAATGCAATAAAGGATAATGATTTTCCATCGGATGGTCTTGTTATACTGTATGATGATATTGCATATGGAGACTCGCTTGGAATGACAGCAAAGTTCCCACGTAATTCCCTTGCATTCAAGTGGACGGACGAGACTGCGCAGACGAAGCTGCTTGAGATAGAGTGGAGTGCTTCAAGGACGGGGCTTATTAATCCTGTTGCAGTATTTGAACCGGTCGAGCTTGAAGGAACAAGCGTAAGCCGTGCAAGTGTCCATAATATAAGTATTATGGAAGAGCTTGAGCTTGGAGTGGGCGATACAATAGAAGTATACAAAGCCAATATGATAATACCGCAGATTGCAAAGAATCTGACAAGAAGCGGAGTTAAGGATATACCGCAGATATGCCCGGTATGCGGCATGAAGACGGAGATCAGAAGCCTTAATGATGCCAAGTCTCTGTACTGTACCAATCCGGACTGCCAGGCTAAGCATGTTAAGAGCTTTGTGCATTTTGTAGCACGCGATGCGATGAATATAGACGGACTTTCGGAGGCAACTCTCGAGAAGTTTATACAGCATGGCATGCTTCATGAATTTGCGGATCTGTATCATCTTGATGATTATCGTGATACGATAATAGATATGGACGGATTGGGTGTTAAGTCTTATGATAATATGATGGCAGCGATAGACAGATCGAGACATACAACCCTTCCTAAGCTTATATACAGCCTTGGAATAGCCAATGTAGGCCTTTCCAATGCTAAGATGATTGTAAAGAATACAGGCACACTGGACAGAATACTGTCAGCAACAAGGGAAGAGCTGTGTGCCATAGACGGAGTCGGAGAGGTCATAGCAGATTCATTTGTATCATATTTTGCAGATGACAAGCACAGACAGGGACTCAACAGACTTGTTGCGGAACTTGATATTGAGGCAGAGGAGATGGCATCCGGCGAGAATGCGGTACTTGTCGATAAGGTATTTGTCATAACAGGTTCACTTAACCATTATTCAAACAGGAACGAACTGAAGGAGCTTATTGAAAATCTGGGTGGCAAGGTTACAGGTTCGGTTACGGGCAAGACAAGTTATCTTATTAATAATGACAGTACGTCGTCATCAACAAAGAATAAGACTGCTGCCAAGCTTGGAGTTCCTGTTATAACGGAAGATGAATTTATTAAGATGATTGAAGAATAATTATTGGAAAGGTAGTGTTAATAATGCCGGTAAAGATACAGAACGATCTGCCAGCTAAGGCAAGACTTGAACATGAAAATATATTTGTAATGGATGAGACAAGAGCGCAGACACAGAATATACGACCTCTGCAGATTCTTGTCCTTAATCTTATGCCGATTAAGGAGGAAACAGAGTTACAGCTTCTTCGCTCTATGTCTAACACACCGCTTCAGATTGATGTTACATTCCTTCAGATGAAGTCACATGTGTCAAAGAATACATCAGAATCACATCTGCATAAGTTCTACAATGTAATTGATGATGTCCGCAATAATAATTATGATGGACTTATAATTACGGGTGCCCCTGTTGAACAGCTTGAGTTCAGTGAGGTCAATTACTGGGATGAACTTACGGAAGTCATGGACTGGTCAGATACACACTGTACATCAACACTGCACATATGCTGGGGAGCTCAGGCCGGACTTTATCACAGATACGGCATCCGCAAGCATCTTCTTGATGCCAAGCTCTCAGGCATATATCAGTGCCATGTGCTTGACAGGAAGCATCCGCTTGTAAGAGGTTTTGACGATTATTTTATGGCACCGCATTCAAGATATACAACGGTTGACCGCGAAGAAGTTAAGAACTGTAAAGAGCTTGAGATACTTGCTGACTCTAAGGAGGCCGGAGTGTACATAGTAATGTCCCGCAACGGAAAGCATGTCTTTGTAATGGGACATCCTGAATATGACCGCATGACGCTTGATCAGGAGTATAAGCGTGACCTTGCCAAAGGTATCAATCCTGCAATCCCGGTCAACTATTATCCGGACAATGACCCATCACAGCGTCCTATCCTGTCTTGGAGAAGCCATGCTAACATACTTTACAGCAACTGGCTCAATTATTTTGTATATCAGACAACACCGTATGACCTTAATGGGACGCCGATAAAGTAAGGGAAGAAGTATAAAAAACTTTTTGAAATCATAAAAATAGGGATAGCAGGACGAAGAGGTGCCCCTCAAAGTTTGCTATCCCTATTTTTATACAATTAATAAATTTACATCTCCATCGGAATGCCCATATACTCATTCCATATTTCTTCGGCATTATCTTCAATAGAATAATGCATTATAAAGTCAGGAGATGTCTTTAGCATTCTGTTGATTGTTGATTTAGCAATTATGGTCTGTGCTTCAAGTTCAGATATATGATGCTCATCAACCAACTGTTGCATAAGATAAAACTTGTATTTATCTACGGATGTATTATTCATTTAGAACGTCTCCTTTCTTTTTTATTAGTGTCATTTAACAGCCTGGCAAGGAGGACAATATCTTTATCTGCAATGGTACCTTTAACAATATCATATCTGTGAGCAATATTATGAAAATCTGAACCGATATGGCTAACATAGTCGTTGCCGTTTCTGTTGTTAATTATAAATTGTGTCCAATCAAGGTCAGTTTCAGTAAATGACAGAATGTTGCATGTGTTATTTGCTGCTAGCTCATTGAATTCATATGTTAACACATAAGGCTTAACATGTTCGGCACGCATGTAACTATTTGTTTTGTTAGCTTTATTAACTGCTGTGCTTTTTGCAAATTCTAATGAAGGTGTAGTGTAGAAGCCCTGTCCAAAATCAACTTTTAGCTTACCCTTGGATAGGGATATCCCATTTTTAATTATATTATCAGCTCCAGAGGAAATAGTACCATGATATAATAGCATAACTGCTCCTTAAATTCTAATTATAATTACTATAATAAACTACAATTCGAGTATAATCTACATAAACTGCAACAATACCGTATTATGAGTACAATGACAGAGATATAGCAGATATAAAAACTGCGAACGGAAGTTCCGACTTTTGTACTCAGAAGATAGGTGATAATATATAGAAAAACATCAGGAGGACTAATCAATGGTAAAGCATGTAATATTGTGGAAGCTTGATGAGAAGCTTACGGACAGTGAGAAGGATCAGGTTAAGGCAGGAATTAAAGAAGGACTTGAAGGGCTTGCAGGCCAGATACAGGGACTTGTAGACATAACAGTAAGAACAGAAGGTCTGCCCAGCTCTAATGTGGATGTGATGCTTGATTCAACATTTGTGGATGCAGAAAGCCTTAAGGGATATGCAACACATCCGAAGCACGTAGCGGTTGCGGACGGCAAAGTGAGACCGTACACGGTATTAAGGTCCTGTATGGATTATGAAATCTGATTATTCAGTGCTGTATCTGACTAATTCACGCACGTGATTAGGAATAACGTACTATCTGTGATATAATTTCTAAAAGTATTATCTGCAACTGACAGAATATTGATTAAGTTGCAGGTTATACAGGCGCTAATTATTGCATAGCAGAGTGGGGATTATATGCAGAGCATGATACGAAAGCTTAGGCTTGAACGTAATATGAGCCAGAAGCAGCTCGCGAAGGTTATAGGAACATCACAGCAGACTATAAGCAGGATAGAGAATGATGTAATGAGTTCTCCTGTTGACCTGCTTGTTAATATAGCGGATTTATTTGATGTTTCGGTTGATTATCTGCTTGGACGCAGAGTAAGGATACATAAAAGATAATCAGGATAATGGGATAAAGGATTACAGGATAACAGCAGGCATGCGTTGCAAGTGGACTTATACAATCATAAGCCATCATGCAAGGCATGCCTGCTGTAATTTTGTCAGTTAATGAAAATCCTCATCTCCGCCAAAAGGACGGTCATCATCATCAAAATCATCAGGTGTAAGTGCGGGATTATCATCATGATGTCCGGTATTATCTAAGATATTCTCTCTGCTGACAACACGCTTTGACTCACGCTGTGTCTCAATAAGATCTGAGAGCAGAGCTTTGACTTCACGTGGCTTCTTAATATTAACAATATCAAAGTCGCCGAGGGTCTTGTCACCGGAACAGCAGTGAATGGTGCCGATTCCGAACATCTTCTGGAATAGATTGCGCTTAAGCGATATATCCATAATTCTGTAAAGACGAACCTCATCTTCGGTTGTTGAGAAAAATCCCTGCTTGATATAGAGAACTTCATTAGTTGCCGAATATGATGTAAATGTAAACGGAAGCCCAAAGAAAGTGATTCGCTTCCTGTCATGCCAGATTGGCTCAGTTGTATTTTTCATTGATATAACCATCCTTTTAAAATATTTGATACATCACCTTTATTATCCTTTTTTGAATATAATGTGTCAAGTGAAACTGCGATAAAATATAAACAGTAGTCCACAGTATATAAGAGCCGCAGCACAGGCACCGGCAATAAGGCAGAAAATGTACGGAACAGCCATTGATAGGGCAAGAATGCATGCAAGGACGGAACCGCATAATGAAACTGCCAGTGACAGGACAGGAACAACGATTGCTCTCACAGGGCTGAAGCTGAAGTGGTATAATCTTAGAAGAAATATTACATATGCACCCGTAAGAAAGCACTGGCTTACAAGAAGTCCACACATATATCCGGTTATTTTATATGACGGTATCAGAAAAATGATAAATGCAATCCGCATGAGTGTGGATATAATGCCGCACACGAATGTATATCCGGTTTTTCCGAGACCGTTGAGTATTCCTGTGAGAGTTGTATTTATATAAAGAAACGGACAGAGCCATGCAAGAACTCTCATAAAATCAGCAACAAGATTATTGTGGAATATAAGCGCCCCAAATGGTGCACCATAAGTTATAAAACCGCCAATGCAGAAGATTCCCATCGCGAGCGCCATTTCAATTGATGTAGAGATTGTCCGGGAGATCATCCCGCTGTTGTCAGAAGACTGTGCTTTTGACACGGACGGGAGCAGCATCACTGCCGCTGACTGGGTTATTGTGGCAGGAAATGCTATGAATGACATTGCCATTCCGGTGAGCACTCCATATGCACTTAATGCATCAAAACTGCTCATCCCTGATACTGTAAGCTGTGCGGGAATTAATATTGCTTCTCCGCTCTGGAGAAGGGTCAGAAGAATCCTGTTACATGAAATGGGAAGAGCCATTCCTGTAATATCACGGATATGCGGTTTGATATTCCTGAATACAGGGCGGAAATGCTGTCCGACGGTGGCACACAGCAGGCAGAAAAGACCGGATGTAATCTCACCAGCGACAATTCCGGCAACTGCGATAACGGGCGTGACAGGAAGTGAATTCTTATTAAGAAAGAATGTAATTGCAAGAACACTGCCAACGCGTGCAAACTGTTCAAATAACTGCGAGACTGCAGGAACTTTTGCATCTCCGGTACCGTAATAATATCCGCATATGCACTGATGCAGACAGGCAAAAGGTATTGATACTGATATTACAAGAACGAGTGATCCGGCGTTCTCATTAAGCAGAAGACGTTTTGCTATAAAGGCTGCGTTGTGGTATATTATATATGAAGTGACAAAAGCAAGCGACAGAGACATGATAAGACCAGCAGTAAGTATTCCGGCCTTATCTTTTTCTTTTGCACAGAAACGTGATATTGCATTCTCGATTCCCATAGAGCAGACGGCCATTGCAATACCGGTTATTGGAAATACAAGCTGGTAGAGCCCTATTCCTTCTGCACCAATGACGCCTGACAGGAATATTTTATAATAGAACCCCATCAGCTTACTTATTAGCCCGGCGATAGTAAGTATGAGAGTTCCCTTTACAACAGAATTTTTAAAAATGTGATTTAGAGGCATGGCAGGCGGTCTCCGCAGCAGAATTTGATTATTTGTAATCTATATGAAAATGACTAATAAAATATGCTTGACACATTGTGGCGCTCATAGTAGAGTGAGCACATGATTGTCATTCCAAGAAGGAGGAGTAATGGCAGATAGCAGAGTAGTTTATCTTGACAATGCAGCAACGACACCGGTAAGACCTGAGGTTGTTGAGGAGATGATACCGTATTTTACGGAGAATTATGGCAATCCGTCAGGAATATACAGGACAGCAGCAAAGGCAAAACAGGCAGTAGCACAGGCAAGGCAGACGATAGCATCAACAATCAATGCAAAGCCTGAGTGTATCTATTTTACGGCTGGCGGTTCGGAATCGGATAACTGGGCACTTAAGGGGATAGCTGAGAGCCTGGCATCCGTGGGAAAGCATATAATTACTACAAAGATTGAGCATCATGCGATACTTAATACATGCAGTTATCTTGAAAAACAGGGCTTTGATATAACATATCTTGATGTTAACGAGAATGGGCTTGTCAATCCTGATGTAATAGAAAGAACGATAAGACCTGATACGATTCTCATATCGGTTATGCTTGCTAATAATGAGATTGGTACAATCCAGCCGGTAGAGCAGATAGGAAAGATAGCAAGGGAAGCGGGTGTTCTGTTCCATACTGATGCGGTACAGGCATATACGCAGATCCCAATAGATGTTCAGGCCATGAATATAGATCTTATGAGTACGAGCGGACATAAGATTAATGGACCAAAGGGAATCGGATTCCTTTATATAAGAGAAGGTGTTAAGATTCATTCGTTTATTCATGGCGGAGCGCAGGAACGCAAGAGGAGAGCCGGAACTGAGAATGTTCCCGGTATAATCGGAATGGCAAAGGCTGCACAGATGGCAGCGGATGATATGGAAGAGCGTACAGCACGTGAGCGTAAGCTGCGCGATTACATGATAGAACGCATATTAAAAGAGATACCTTATGCAAGGCTTAACGGAGATGCGGTTAAGAGGCTTCCGGGTAATGCCAACTTCAGCTTTCAATTCGTTGAGGGTGAGTCACTGCTTATAATGCTTGATATGGATGGAATATGTGCATCAGGAGGTTCTGCATGTGCATCAGGGTCGCTCGACCCGTCACATGTACTGCTTGCATTAGGCCTGCCTGATGACATAGCAAGAGGCTCATTAAGACTGACTCTCGGAGCGCAGACAACGCGTGAGGATATAGATTATGCAATTGAGAGAATAAAGGCGAATGTCGGGCGCATCAGAAGTATGTCACCGGAATACGAATGCTTTACAAGTCACAGAGAATAAAGGAGATAACAGTGAAAGAAAGAGTAGTGGTAGGTATGTCAGGAGGAGTTGATTCCTCTGTGGCTGCCTGCCTTCTGAAGGAACAGGGATATGATGTAATAGGTGTAACAATGCAGATCTGGCAGGACGAGGATTCGTGCTCCATGGAAGAAAACGGCGGCTGCTGCGGATGGAGTGCGGTTGAAGACGCAAGGCGTGTGGCACAGCAGCTTGATATTCCGTATTACGTTATGAATTTTAAAAATGAATTCCGGGAAAATGTTATTGAATATTTTATCAATGAATATAAAAACGGAAGAACGCCGAATCCATGTATAGCATGTAACAGATATGTGAAGTGGGAGTCACTGTTAAAGAGAAGCATGGAGATTGGTGCAGACTACATTGCAACGGGACATTATGCAAGGATTGAGCAGCTTTCCAACGGCAGATATGTTGTGCGTAATTCGGTAACGGCTGCAAAAGACCAGACATATGCGCTCTACAATCTTACGCAGGAGCAGCTTAGGCACACACTTATGCCTATAGGTGAGTATGACAAAGAACATATAAGACAGATAGCTGCACAGCGTGGACTTATGGTTGCCAACAAGCCTGACAGCCAGGATATATGCTTTGTCCCGGATGGAGATTATGCCGGATTTATCATGAATTCGGATTATGCGCAATCATGCAGCAAAGCGTGCATACCGGGAAATTTTGTTAACCTTGCCGGAGAAGTCATAGGACGTCATAAGGGATATCTGCATTATACAATAGGACAGCGTAAGGGACTTGGCCTTGCAATGGGTCACCCTGTGTTTGTTGTTGATATAAGACCGGAGACAAATGAAGTTGTAATAGGAGATAATTCGGACTGCTTTTCGGACAGACTGGTGGCTGACAGACTTAATTTTATGGCTGTTGACAGACTGACAGAGCCGAAGCATCTTATGGCAAGAATCAGATACAGCCACAAGGGTGGAGAATGTACAGTAAGAATGATCGATGATGACAGGATAGAGTGTGTGTTTGACGAACCACAGCGGGCAGTTACCAAAGGACAGGCAGTTGTGCTGTACGAGGACGGACATGTATTTGGCGGTGGTACAATAATTGGCTGATACATGCGGATTACAAAAAGTAAATTGACAATATATGTATACAAAGCTTAAAATAACAGTGCTATTGATAATGATAATCAATAGCACTGTTTTACGTTGACCAGCCGGATAAAATTTTTAAGATAAAAAATATTGAAAGGTCGTAATGCATATGACGCTTGATAAACTTGAAGTAGGAATGGATGCCATAATAAAGTCAGTTGACTGCGATGAGGTATCACTGAGAAAACACATCCTTGACATGGGGCTTACACCGGGAACGGAAGTAACGCTTGTGAAGGTGGCTCCTATGGGAGACCCTTTGGAACTGAGGGTGCGCGGGTATGAGCTTACGCTGCGCAAAGACGATGCTGCGAGAATAGAACTTACCGATATACATGATGCACACGAATACAGACGTAACAACGAACGAAGAACGCAGGTTAACCATCCCGGAGTAGGAGAAGATGATGGAAAAAAGTATACAACATTGAAACGGGGAGAGGAGATACCTGAAGGAACAGTCATAAGATTTGCCCTTGCGGGTAACCAGAACTGCGGAAAGACAACACTTTTTAACCAGCTGACAGGCTCTAACCAGCATGTAGGCAATTTCCCGGGCGTGACGGTTGACCGCAAAGACGGAGCAATTAAAAATCATCCGGATACTATGGTTACAGACCTTCCGGGAATATATTCTCTTTCACCGTATACAAGTGAGGAGATTGTAACAAGAGAATTTATTCTGCGAGAACATCCTGATGCAATTATAAATATTCTTGATGCAACTAATATTGAACGCAACCTGTACCTTACAATGCAGCTTATAGAACTTGACATACCTATGGTACTTGCACTTAACATGATGGATGAGGTTACGGCTAACGGAGGAACGATACATGTAAATGAACTCGAGGCACAGCTTGGAATTCCTGTAGTACCTATATCTGCAGCTAAGAATGAAGGAATAAGTGAACTTGTAGAGCATGCAATTCATGTAGCAAGATACAGGGAGCATCCGGGAAGGCTTGATTTTTGTGATGAGAACGGCAGGGATAATGGTGCTGTACATAGATGTATACACGCAACAATACATCTTATCGAAGACCATGCCAAAAGAGCGGGAATACCGGTAAGATTTGCGGCAACTAAGCTTATGGAGGGCGACAGCCTGATTATCGGCCAGCTTGGCCTTGATGAGAATGAGAAGGAAATGCTTGAGCATATTATAGTGCAGATGGAAGATGAGAGTGGCAGCGACAGGATGGCTGCACTTGCTGACATGCGGTTCAGGTTTATTGAAAATCTGTGCGATGCGACTGTTGTAAAGCCTAATGAGAGTAAAGAACATATAAGAAGTGAGAAGATTGACAGAATACTCACAGGCAGATATACGGCAATTCCTTCATTTATAGCAATTATGGGTCTTGTGTTCTGGCTTACATTCGGAGTAATAGGTGCATGGCTTTCAGATATTATGGAGATGGGAATAGACTGGTTTACCAATGTGTGTGATGCAGGACTTACGAGCTACGGAATTAATCCTGTTGTACATTCTCTTGTAATTGACGGTGTATTTGCCGGAGTTGGAAGTGTACTGAGCTTCCTGCCTGTTATAGTGGTATTGTTCTTTTTCCTGTCAATACTTGAAGACAGTGGTTATATGGCAAGAGTGGCATTCGTTATGGATAAGCTTCTTCGTAAGATTGGCCTTTCGGGAAGAAGCTTTGTACCAATGCTTATCGGATTTGGATGCTCGGTGCCTGCAATTATGTCTACGAGGACACTTCCGTCAGACAGAGACCGCAAGATGACAATTATGCTTACACCATTTATGAGCTGTTCGGCAAAGCTGCCAATCTATGCACTTTTTACGGCTGCATTCTTCCCTGATAACGGGGCTGTTGTAATGCTCCTTCTGTATATTACCGGAATTGTTACGGGAATACTGTTTGCGCTTATCCTTAAAGCTACGGCATTCAGAGGTGAACCTGTACCATTCGTCATGGAACTGCCTAATTACAGAATGCCAAGCCCTAAGAGCGTAGTACAGCTTATCGGAGAAAAAGCAAAGGATTTTGTCACGAAAGCATTTACGGTAATATTTGTTGCGGCTGTAATTATATGGTTTTTACAGAGCTTTGATACAAGACTTAATGTCGTTGCAGATTCAAAAGACAGTCTGCTTGCGCTTATAGGAAGCTTTATATCACCTATATTCAGGCCTCTCGGAATAGATGACTGGAGAATATCAACGGCACTTATAACCGGATTTACAGCCAAGGAAAGTGTTGTAAGTACACTCACGGTTCTTCTCGGTGGTTCTACAGAAGCACTTACGACAATATTTACCAGATTTACAGCAGTTGTATTTCTTGTATTCTCACTTCTGTACACACCTTGCGTTGCTGCAATAGCAGCTGTTAAGCGTGAGATGAATGGAAAAGGAGCCGTAATTATAGTATTCCTGCAGTGCGCTATTGCGTGGCTGGTTGCTGCGGCAGTACATCTTGCAGGAACACTGATCGGACTTGTCTGAATGGATTTTTGTATGACGGATATATATATAATATATGGACGGAGAGTTATAAATGGATATTTTGAGTATTATTATCCTTGTACTTCTTGCAATATGGTTTGTTGCTGCTGTAATATATATGATAAAGAATAAAGGCGGATGTTCATGCGGTGGCAGCAGCTGCGGAAGCAGTACGGATTGCAGGAATGGCTGTGGCGGCTGTAATAGGTGTAAGAGATGTAATCCGTCGGAAAGAGGCTGAGATATGTGGTTTGATGAATCGGTTTTCTATCAGATATATCCGCTGGGATTCTGTGATGTGCTTGTCAGTAATGACGGTCAGCATGCAAGCCCTATCGGGGAGCATGCAAGAATAAAAAAGGTTGTGGACTGGATACCGCACATAAAGAAGCTTGGAGCTGATGCGATATACTTTTCCCCTGTTTTTGAAAGTGATTACCACGGATATGATACGAGAGACTACACTAAGATTGATAACAGACTTGGAAGCAATGAGGATTTTGCCAATGTGGTCAGAACACTTCATGAGAATGGAATAAAGGTTGTTATTGACGGAGTGTTCAACCATGTCGGAAGAGGCTTCTTTGCATTTCAGGACGTGCTTGCCAACAGAGAGAATTCCGGATATAAGGACTGGTTTTTTGTTAACTTTGGCGGTAATAATGATTATAATGACAGACTCTGGTATGAAGGATGGGAAGGCTATTATAATCTTGTGAAGCTTAATCTTCGCAACAATGACGTTGTTGAATATCTGCTGTCATGCGTTAAGCAGTGGATTGAAGAATTTGACATAGACGGAATAAGGCTTGATGTCGCATATTGTCTTGATCATGACTTTATGAGAAGATTAAGAGCACATGTTGACAGCCTTAAGCCGGAGTTCTTCCTTCTCGGTGAGATGCTTCATGGCGATTATAATACGATAGTTAATGACGGAATGCTTAACAGCGCAACTAATTATGAGTGTTACAAGGGGCTTTACTCAAGCTTCAACTCAATGAATATGTTCGAGATATGCCACAGCCTCCAGAGGCAGTTTGGCAGTGAGCAGTGGTGCCTGTACAGAGGTAAGCATCTGTTTACATTTGTAGATAACCACGATGTCAACAGGATTGCAAGCACACTCGGAGATGCCAATCATATCCCGCTTATATATGCACTGGCAATGGGAATGCCGGGTATACCATGTGTGTATTACGGAAGTGAATGGGGCGCAGAAGGCGTTAAGTCCAACGGAAGCGATAATGATATCAGGAAGTCATATGACGGTCCTGTTGAGAATGAATTGTTTGATAAGATAAGTGCCATGGCACATGCACATCATACAAGCAGAGCACTCTGCTATGGTGATTTTAATCAGGTTGTGCTTACAAACAGACAGTGTATATTCGCAAGAGACTGTGGTGATGAGAAGGTACTTGTGGCTGTTAATGCAGATTCACAGCCTTTTTATGCTAATTTTAACGCGGGAACAGACAAGGCAACTGACCTTATCAGCGGTCAGGAATGTTGTATTGCAGGAGGCTTTGAACTTCCTCCGTATTCTGCTTATTATTGGAGAGTTAATTAATTATTGCACTATCAGATAGATGTGTGTATAATGGATAAAGTTATAAACAAAAAGGAGAAGTGACATGAAGGCATACAAGGACTTAAGTAAAGACGAGTTACTGAAGCTTAAAGACGAACTTACACAGCAGTACGAGGATAAGAAGGCTCTCGGATTGAGACTTAACATGGCAAGAGGAAAGCCAGCAGCAGCACAGCTTAATTTGACAATGGACATGCTTGACACTGTTAACAGTGCATCAGACATGCTTGCATCAGACGGAACAGATTCAAGAAACTATGGCTGTCTGGACGGACTTCCGGAAACCAAGAAGCTCATGGCCGATATGATGGGTACTAATCCGGAGAATGTAATCGTATTTGGTAATGCAAGCCTTACAATTATGTATGACAGTGTGTCACGTTCATATACACATGGTGTATGCGGTAATACACCATGGTGTAAGCTTGATAAGGTAAAGTGGCTGTGTCCTGTTCCGGGATATGACAGGCATTTTGCAATCACAGAGCATTTTGGAATTGAGATGATTAACATCCCAATGACACAGGACGGACCGGATATGGATCTTGTTGAGAAGTATGTCAACAATGATGAGAGTGTTAAGGGCATATGGTGTGTTCCGAAGTATTCTAACCCACAGGGTGTTGTTTACTCAGATGAGACGGTTAAGAGATTTGCCAATCTTAAGCCGGCAGCTAAGGATTTCAGAATATATTGGGATAATGCATATGTTATCCATCACCTTTATGATGACAATCAGGCAGAGCTTCTTGATATTGTAGGCGAGTGCGCCAAGGCCGGCAACCCTGATATGGTATATGAGTTCGCCTCAACATCCAAGGTAAGCTTCCCTGGAAGCGGTATTGCAGCAATGGCAACAAGTGCAGCCAATATTGCTGATGTTAAGAAGACAATGACAATACAGACAATCGGACATGATAAGATTAACCAGCTTCGTCATGTACGTTACTTTAAGGATATCAACGGACTTAAGGCTAAGATGAAGGCTCATGCTGAGATTATGAGACCTAAGTTTGAGGCTACTCTTAAGGTGCTTGAGGATGAACTTTCAGGACTTGAGGTAGGAACATGGGTTAAGCCTTATGGCGGATACTTTATATCATTTGATGCAATGGAAGGCTGTGCTAAGAGAATAGTTTCGCTGTGCAAGGAGGCAGGCCTTGTAATGACAGGTGCAGGTGCGACATTCCCTTATGGCAGGGATCCTAAGGACAGCAATATAAGAATTGCACCATCATTCCCTACACCTGATGAGATGGAGCAGGCTGCAGACCTGTTTGCACTTTGTGTAAAGCTTGCAAGTGTAGAGAAGCTTCTTGAGACAAAGTAATAATAAGTTATTTGAGACACAATGGCGTGTCGGTATTGTACCGGCACGCCATATTTTAAAATAGATGTCAATCGACAGAAAGAGTGGAGAGTAATGGCTAAGATAGGATTTATAGGAATGGGTAATATGGGATATGCGATGCTCAAGGGTGCGCTTAAGATATTTTCACCTGAAGATATAGTATTTACATGTCCGTCGGAATCGAGACGTGAGAGCATTAAGGCTGAAACAGGTGTTGATTATGCACAGAGTAATGCTGAGTGTGCTAACAGAGCGAAGTATATAGTGCTTGCAGTAAAGCCGCAGGTATACGATGTGGTTCTTAAGAATATCCATGATATTGTAACACAGGAGCATGTAATTATCTCACTTGCACCTAATAAGACTATAGAAGATGTAACAAAATCGCTTGGTACAGATAAGAGGGTGGTACGTGCGATGCCTAATACTCCTGCACTTGTCGGTGAGGGAATGACAGGCATAAGCTATGATGATAATGCATTTACATTTGAAGAGAAGGACATGATTAATGAGTTCTTCAATTCCTTCGGACGTGTAGTAAAGGTTAATGAGTCGCTTATGAGTGCTGTAGTATGCGCAAGCGGAAGCTCGCCTGCATATGTGTATATGTTTATTGAGGCACTTGCCGATGGCGTTGTGCAGTATGGAATACCGCGGAGCCAGGCATATGAGCTTGTTGCGCAGACGGTTCTGGGGGCTGCAAAGATGGTGCTGGAGACAGGAGAACATCCGGGAATGCTTAAGGACAAGGTATGTTCACCGGGAGGAACGACAATCAGGGCTGTTGCTGCGCTTGAGGCTAATGGCTTCCGTAATGCACTTATCAAAGCATCTGATGAATGTTATAAGAAATGTACAGGAGAAAAGTAATGGATAATCCGGTAAGAACAGGAAGGAAACTGGTCTGCAAAGGCTCAAGAATATCATTTTACAAAGACACGATGAAGATTCCCAATGGCAATACGGCAGAGTGGGATTTTATCAAGCATAACGGCGCAGCAGCGGTTATACCGGTGAAGGAAGACGGAAAGATAGTTATGGTACGTCAGTATCGTAATTCGCTTGACAGAGAGACTTTGGAGATTCCGGCAGGAGGACTTAACTCACCGGATGAACCTACTCTTGATGCTGCTACAAGAGAGCTTACGGAGGAGACAGGTTATACATCGGCACATACACTTAAGAAGCTCATCTCGATTGCAACCGCAATAGCATTCTGTGACGAGGTTATTGATATATATGTTGCTGATAGTCTCAGCCGCGGTGAGCAGAATCTTGATGAGGATGAGTATATCAATGTTGAGGAGTATACACTTGATGAGCTTACGGACATGATATACATGGGTGAGATAATTGACTCCAAGACAGTAGCCGGAATACTGGCTTATAAGGATTCACTCGGACAGACATCTGCATAAATGAATTGCGCATGGCATATAATTTCAAGACAGAAAGGGGAGTGCCGATGCGTAAGAATTTATCAAAAAAATTAACTGCATATATTACAAAAAACAGGTATCTGCTGGCGCTCTTTATGGGGGTGCTTGCAGGTACTTTTTTTGCCAATTGTTACGGACAGGATAATATTGATGTGTGGGGGCTGTATAATAAGGATTATCTCGAGATGATGAGCATGGTGTCTCTCAATTACAGACAGCTGTGGTGGTATGTGGCGGCTAACAGAATAAAGCTTGTGGGCATACTTGCACTTTGTATGATGACAACAGTACGTGGAATACTAATGCTGGCTGTTACGTGCTTCGGTGGAGCTGAACTGGGAGTGATGGTAAGCATGTCAGTAATGCAGTATGGAATGGCGGGGGTGCTTCTGGTTGCAGCATCACTTCTTCCACAGTGGATATTCTATACGGCCGTAATGATGATGGCAATTAACGTCACACATGTCGCCAACAATAAAAAAGCACCGGCGGCTGCGGCAGCTCTTGTGCTTATTCTTGCAGGAATATGCACAGAGGTGCTGGTTAATCCGGTGCTTGTAAAAAATGTTATATATATGATTTATTAAAGCATATCAGCCATCTCAAGGAGGAGACGCTCTGACTCATCCCATCCGAGACATGGATCTGTGATTGACTTACCATATACACCTTCACCAATCTTCTGGCTGCCCGGCTCAATGTAACTTTCAATCATTACACCCTTGACAAGACCTGCAATGTCTGAAGAATGACGACGGCTGTGAAGTACTTCCTTAACAATTCTTATCTGCTCAGCGTACTTCTTGGCTGAATTGCTGTGGTTAGCATCAACGATAACAGCACGGTTGACAAGGTCACGCTTTGAATACAGATTGAATAATAACTGAAGGTCTTCGTAGTGATAGTTAGGGATGCACTGACCATGCTTGTTGACTGCACCACGGAGTATTGCATGTGCAAGAGGGTTGCCTGATGTGTTGACTTCCCATCCGCGGTAGATGAATGACTGCTCCTGCTGTGCTGCAATTATGGAATTGAGCATGACGGAGAGGTCACCGCTTGTCGGATTCTTCATTCCGGCAGGAACATCCATACCACTTACGGTGAAGCGGTGCTGCTGGTCTTCAACAGAACGGGCACCGACTGCAACATATGAAAGAATATCCGAAAGGTATCTGTAATTCTCAGGATAAAGCATCTCGTCAGCAGTGCTCAGACCTGTATTGGCAAGAACATCCATATGCATCTTGCGGATTGATATAAGACCAGCAAGCATATCAGGAGCCTTCTCCGGGTCAGGCTGATGAAGCATGCCTTTGTATCCTTCTCCTGTTGTACGTGGCTTGTTGGTATATACACGTGGAACAATAATTATTTTATCTTTTATCTTTTCCTGAACCTTCGCAAGACGTGATGTGTAATCGAGAACAGCTTCCTCGTTGTCAGCCGAACATGGACCGATGATTGCAAGGAACTTGTCACTGTCACCAGTAAATACGTCTTTTATCATGGCATCGCGTTCTGCTTTAATCTTAGCACATGTATCCGATACGGGATACTGCTCACGAATCTCTGCAGGAATAGGGAGTTTCTTTACAAATTCAAAACTCATTGTGTACCTCCGGGTAAATATATAATAAGTATGTTATATTGCAACATCTTATTAATTATATTATGTGGGATAATAAGAATCAAGGTAAATATTCAAAACATTCACGGATTATGTTATTATAAAATTAATGGGAAACTTATATGAAACAGATTGCAGAACGGCAGGGAGGCAGATTGCAGATGAGTACAGATACAAATACAGTTCTTAAAAGCGTAGATGCGCAGGCGGCACTTGTGACAGATGAATACAATATAAGATATATAAGCGGATTCACGGGAGGAGAGGCAACACTTTATATATCACCGGAACACAGGATACTTATAACTGATTCAAGATATACGGAAGCTGCGTCAAAGGAAAGTGACTTTGAGGTTATAGAGTGGAACAGACAGAGGCGGACGGAGGATATACTTGCAGAATATATACTTTCGGATTCTGTAAGATGCATCGCGTATGAGGATAAGTCAATGCTGTGCGGTGATTTTGCAAAGCTGGCAGAAAAGCTTGATATGATAGAGCGGTGGGTGCCCGCCGGCAGTGCATTCAATAATCTCAGAATGATTAAGAAGCCATGGGAGCTTGAATGCCTGCGTAAGGCAGAGAGCATAGGAGATGCAGCATTTGCCAATCTTCTTAAGATTATTAAAGAGGGAATGACAGAGCTGGATGTTGTTGCAGAACTTGAATACCAGATGAGAAAATGCGGCGGACAGGGTACAAGCTTTGATACAATAGCAGCATCGGGACTTAATTCATCAATGCCGCATGCTGTTCCGTCAGAAAAGAAGCTTCAGAACGGTGACTTTGTTACGATGGATTTTGGATGCAGATATAACGGTTACTGCTCTGATATGACAAGAACAATTGTTATCGGTAAGGCGGATGAGAAGCAGAAGGAGTTATATAACCTTGTACTCAGGGCTAACCTTGAGGCAGAGGCTGCGCTTCATGCGGGATTACGAGGCTGTGACGTTGATAAGGTGGCAAGAGACATTATAGATTCAAGCATCTACAAAGGCTGCTTCGGACATGGCCTTGGACACAGCGTAGGATTATTTATCCATGAGAATCCGAGATTATCTCCGGGTGATTCTACAGTGCTTCAGCCTGGTATGATAGAAACGGTAGAGCCGGGAATATATGTACCGGGGGTTGGTGGTGTGAGAATAGAGGATATGGTTATCGTGACGGAGAACGGTTTTGAAAATCTGGCACATTCACCGAAGGAGCTTATTGAGATATAGATAAGTATAATTCTGATGAGTATGGAGGTGTGTTGCATTATGAGAATGTATGATCTTATAGTTAAGAAAAGGGATGGCGGTGAGCTTACCAGAGAGGAGATTGATTATATAATCGAAGGCTATACGGATGGAGACATACCTGATTATCAGATGTCTGCGTGGCTTATGGCAGTGTTCTACAAGGGTATGAATGCAAGAGAGACGGCAGATATGACTATGGCTATGGTGAGAAGCGGTGATATGCTTGATTTGTCGGCGATTAATGGAATTAAGGCAGACAAGCACAGTACAGGCGGGGTCGGTGACAAGGTTACGCTTGTGCTTGCACCTATGGTAGCAGCTGCAGGTGTTCCTGTTGCCAAGATGTCAGGAAGAGGCCTCGGACACACCGGAGGTACAATTGACAAGCTTGAGAGCATACCTGGATTTAACACATCGCTTACAGAGGATACATTTGTTAAGCAGGTTAATTCGATTAAGATTGCACTTACGGGACAGACGGGCAATCTTACACCGGCAGACAAGAAGATATATGCACTCCGCGATGCTACAGGGATTGTTGACAGCATACCGCTGATTGCAAGCAGCATAATGAGCAAAAAGATTGCTGCCGGGGCGCAGGTTATAGTACTTGATGTTACCTGCGGAAGCGGTGCATTTATGCATAATATTGAGGATGCCAGAAAGCTTGCAAGGCTTATGGTCGATATAGGTGACAATGTCGGACGCAGAACAATTGCCGTGATTACGGATATGGATGAACCGCTTGGCAATACAGTCGGCAATGCAATGGAAGTTATTGAGGCAGTTGAGACACTTAAAGGCAGGGGGAGCAGAGATGTACTTGATGTGTGTCTTGAGCTTGGTGCATGGATGATTGCCGGAATTGAAGCTGATATGGCAGATACGGGGAAAGCTGCTGACAGACAGATGCTTGAACAGCTTCATGACAAGGCTTATGAACGTCTTGAAACCACAATTAAGGATGGCAGTGCACTTGATAAGTTCCGGGAATGGATTACTGCACAGAATGGCAATTCTGCCGTTATTGACGACTATTCGCTGTTTCCGTCATCAAAGTATATATATGATGTAAAGGCGGACAGAACCGGATATATCAGATATACAAGAGCTGACGAAGCAGGGATGGCTTCAATGGTACTCGGTGGCGGAAGAGCCAAAAAAGATGATGCGGTCAATCCGGCGGTAGGTGTTGAGATATGTGCCAAGACAGGAGATTATGTCCATCAGGGTGATGTTATTGCAAGAATACATTCAGATGATGAGCAGATGACTGCAGAATCGGAGAAAAGGCTTAAGAATGCATTTGTTATTGAGGATAATGAGGTTGAGAGGAACATGCTTATTAAGGAGATAGTGTTTTAAGCTGATATAAAAAGCATTAATATAATATAAACAATATAAATACATCTGACATAGTGCGAATATGGGCTTACTGAGATAGTGCTTATGTACTAATAATCAATTGATTATAAGTGCATAAGCACTATTTTTTAACAATATATAATAATAGTGTTAAAAATGTGTGAATAAAATGTGAAAAATGCACAAAACAATGTACTAAAAGTTAGTGCAATTTTGCGCTTATGTTAATTCAGAAGATATGTTACTATCAGAATTGCGAAAACAAAACGAAAGGAAGGTATTTTACATCATGGAAATTCGCAAATCAAAAAAGCTGATGGCCTATCTGCTTGCATTTTTAATGGTAGCATCAGCAATGAGTCCGTTATTTGTAAAAGAGACGTTTGCAGCCTCTGCTAAGACGTTATCAATTACAGAAGCGGCGGGGTGGTTGGAAACTGCATATGCAGAATGGACTCCTGTGGATGGGGCCGCAGGTTACATGGCATATGTAAAAAAAGCATCAGAATCAGATGCGGCATTTGTTCAGCTCGACAGTGAGCTTATAAGACAGTATGCAGGTTACTGGCGTGCAGATGCACCGGGACTTGCAGCAGGAAGCTATGTCATGAACATTGTTGCGGTGATGAAGGATGGTTCCAAGATAAGCTGCAAGACAGGAACACTCGATGTCAAAGCACATGACAGAAGTGGTTTTGCATTCTCATCAAAGTCTCAGTATGGTACCGGCTCAGGTGCATACAATGATGACGGAACACTTAAGAGCAATGCACAGGTCGTATATGTCACAGCTGATACAGCCAAGACATGTAAGGCTGTTGTTGGGGGTAAAGAGATTACAGGATTCCAGTCAATTCTTGATGCAAAGCAGAAGGATACAACGGGAACACCTATAGATTTTCGTATTATCGGACGTGTGTCACTTAATGATCTTGATCATATCTCAAGCTCGGCAGAAGGTATCCAGATTAAGGGAAAGAGTGCTTACGCACAGATGAACATTACTGTTGAAGGTATTGGAGAAGATGCAGCAGTTCATGGATTTGGATTCCTTGTACGTAATGCCGGTAATGTTGAATTCAGAAATTTTGCACTTATGGCATTTATGGATGATGGTATCTCACTTGATACTAAGAACTGTAATATCTGGGTTCATAACATGGACATTTTCTATGGCTCAACAGGCGGAGATGCTGACCAGGCAAAGGGTGATGGATCTGTAGATGTCAAGGGTGCATCAACAAATGTTACAATATCTTACGTACATTTCTGGGATTCAGGCAAATGCTCACTCTGCGGAATGAGCGACAGTGCAGAATTCCTTGTAACATATCATCATAACTGGTTTGACCATTCTGATTCACGTCATGCAAGAATCAGAGTTGCATCAGTACATCTTTATAATAATTATTATGACGGCAATGCCAAGTATGGTGTTGGTACAACAAAGGGAAGTTCAGCTTTTGTGGAAGCTAACTACTTCAGAAACTGCAAGAATCCTATGATGAGTTCACTTCAGGGTTCAGATGCACGCGCTGACAAAGGTACATTCTCAGGTGAGAATGGCGGAATGATTAAAGCATACGGCAATGTTGTAGAGGGTGCATCAAATCTTGTATATGCTAACTCAGATGCAGGAACCATGTCTGCTGATTCAAAGAGCTTTGACGCATATCTTGCATCATCAAGAGATGAGCAGGTTCCTTCTTCATATACAACAGTAGCAGGAGGCACAAAGTATAACAATTTTGATACATCTTCATCATATGACATTGGTGTTAAGGCATCAGCTGTAGATAAAGCAGAAGATGTACCGGCAGTTGTTACTAAGTATGCGGGAAGAATGAATGGCGGAGACTTTAAATGGACATTCAGTGCAAGCGATGATACCAATTACAGCGTTGACACAGCACTTAAGTCAGCAGTTGTAAGTTACAAGTCATCAGTACGTGCAATTGGCGGATACAATGGCAAGGCAGAGATTCCTGCAGAGACAACAACGCAGGCACCAACAGTGAAGCCAACGGAGAAGGCAACAGAAAAGGCAACAGAGAAGGCAACACAGGCACCAACAGTGAAGCCTACAGAGAAGCCTACAGAGAAGGCAACAGAGAAGGCAACTGAAAAGGAGACACAGGCACCGACAGTAAAGCCTACAGAAAAAGAAACACAGTCTTTGGCACCATCAGTAACAGAGACAAAAATACATAACTTTACAAAGAACGGTAAGACAAGTTCTTACTTCAAAATTACCGGAAATCTTTCAAAAAGCAAGGGAAAGGTAACGTATAACGGTCTCAAGCTTACAAAGTGCCTTAAGATTGAATCTTCAACAAAGATTACATTTAAGACTGACTCAGATGCAAAGCTTACGCTCGTGTTCAATGCATCAAACAGTTCTGCTATTAAGGTTGACGGCAGGGAGTATGCGCTTGATAATGGCATTTTAAATATAGAAATAAAAGCAGGAGAGCATTCAATTACAAAAGCAGACCCGGCAAATCTTTTCTATATAGAGGTGTCGTCAAAGAAATCTTCTTCAGAAGAGACTACAACAGAGAAGGCATCTGAGAGTACTACACAGGCACCGACAGAAAAGCCTTCAGATAGCAGACCGGAGACACCGGTTGAGAGCGATATCTATGTTTCTCCATCAGGTAAGGCATCTGCAGCAGGAAGCAAGAATGACCCAATGGATTTTGTTACAGCTATAAATAAAATCTCAGCAGGTAAGACAATCTACATGGCAGAAGGTACATATAAGTATACACAGACAATCCTTATTAATGAGAATAACAGTGGTAAGGAAGGTGCTTATAAGACAGTTAAGGCCCTCGACGGCAAGAAGGTTACTATTGATTTTGACGGAATGGCAGAAGCAGGAGCTAACAGAGGAATTGTGCTTGACGGCTCATACTGGCATTTTTACGGAATTGATATCTGTAATGCAGGCGATAACGGAATGCTTCTTTCAGGTGACCACAATATTCTTGAACTTTGCCAGTTCTATGCAAATCATGATTCAGGTCTTCAGATAAGCAGATACAACACAAGCTATAATACTATTGACAAATGGCCTTCATATAACCGGATTCTCAATTGTACCGCCTTCAATAATAAAGATGAAGCAACAGCAGAGAATGCTGATGGATTCGCAGCTAAGCTTACATGCGGAGAAGGTAATGTATTTGACGGATGCATTTCATACTGCAACAGCGATGACGGATGGGATCTGTACGCCAAGCCGGCAACAGGTTCAATAGGAGTTATAACAATCAGAAACTGCGTTGCATTCGGTAATGGCAAATTAACAGATGGAACAGGCTCTGCTAATGGAGATATGAACGGATTCAAGCTTGGAGGCAGCAACGGAGCATGCCCTACACCACATATCGTAGAGAACTGCCTTGCATTCAACAATGGTGCAACAGGCTTTACTGATAACGGCAATGGCGGAGCAATAAGCATGAAGAACTGTACAGCAGTTAATAATGGCGTATTCAATTCAGCCAAAGCTAACTTTATGTGCTACAGGACTTCATCAGGTGCAAAATATACGAACCTTGTTTCGTATATGGCTGACAGCAGGACAGGCGCAACTGACCAGTTCCTTGGAACAGTAACTAACTCAATTTATAATTATAAGGGAGTTGGAACATACTGGGTAAACAGCTGGAAGGCTACCGGAGGCAAGACAAAGTATACCGGAAGTGAAGCAAATGATCATAAGATTACATCAAGTGATTTTGTAAGTACAACAATTCCGGGTTACAATGCATCTAAGGGTTCATATGCAACGGACTATCATACTACATTAAGAAATGCTGACGGAAGCATTAACATGAATGGTCTTTTCCAGCTCAGAAGTTCAAGCGATATCGCCAGAACAGGAGCAGGAGCAGGACTGTAATCAGATAATAAAAAACAGCCACACCTTGAGTTACCTCAAGGTATGGCTGCTTTTTTATGCATTATGCTAAAAGACTCTCAACGTAAGCTTTCATCTTATCGCACTTGCAGTTAGCAAAGAAGAGTTCTTTAAAATTCTCACCTGCAACAGCACCCTTTACAAGATCCTGATCAAGATTCTTGAGAATGTCGATAAGGCTGTCCTTGAATGCAACCTTTCTTACTTCGTTAAGAATCTTGGCATTACGCTGCTCAGGAACAACTCTTTCCTTAGGATATCCGCCACCCGGTTCACCCTCGAAAAGCTTCTCGAAGATATATGTAAGGTTAAGCTCTGCGCCCCATCCAAAGCCCTTGGCAAATGGAAGAGAGATTGCGTTACCGTTGTTAATCTGCATAAACATATATGCATCTGAAGGGTCAACTACATGTCCGCAGATAACGCCTGGGAATGAGTTAAGAGCAAGCATTGCGCCCTCGCCGGTTCCGCATCCTGTAACAACAAAATCAGCGGCACCGCTGTTAAGAAGGATAGCAGCAAGGATACCATTCTGTACATATGTAAGCTGTGCAGCATCGTCTGCAGCGTACATACCGTAGTTGTCTACTTCAAATCCTTTAGTATCAGCAACCTTCTTAAGAGTTGTGTAGATAAGGTCATTCTTTGCAGCCTGACTGTTCTCGTTAATTAATGCGATTCTCATTATTAATTATTCCTCTTTTCATGTTTCATATTTATATGCATCAAATGCCTGCATACATATTTAAAGTTTAAGCTATGAGTGTGGGTTTGTCAAGGAATCGGACGGTTTATAATATCAGATAATATTACTTTACCCATACATTGAGAATGTGCTATTATAATACAGATTATATCAGCTATATTAGCCATACAGGCGGAAATGAGGAAGAAAGATAATAATGGAGCAGCAGCTTTTTATTGAAGCATTAGAGAATCTTAAAATATTTGCAAAATCTAACGGAGATAAAGTAACAAAAGCAGATGTACTTGACTGTATCGGTCATGATGCAGAGCTTGATGATGCAAAATGGCAGATGGTTGCAGGATATCTTAAAACCAATGGGATTGAACTGACGGATGTCGAACTGACAGATCATACATTTGAAAGACAGATTGAGGAGGCTGATAAGAGGCAGGCGGAGAAGGAACTCAACAAAGAGGAACAGAAGGATGAAGATTCTGATTCCGGCGAATCTGATAAGAAAGATTCAGAAAATGATGCAAAGACAGATGCGCAGGAAAAGCAGCTTCTCGATATGTATCTTGAGGATCTTAAGTCGATAGCACCGCTAAGCCGTACAACGCAGGCAGTTATCCTGCAGGATGTCTGTGATAAGGACGTGGAATCCAGGGGTGTCATAATTAATAATTATTTCCTTCAGGTTGTTGAGTGGGTCAGGGCTTATGCGGGAAAAGGTGTAGCAATGATGGATCTTATCCAGGAGGCTAATGTTATAGTCATGGATGAGCTTGGAAGACGCGACTGGATGAAACAGCTTGATGCATTTGATGTGATGGATTCTGATGATATTAATGCATGGACAGATCTTAGTGAGAGACTGGACGCATACCTTATAGACCGTGTTAAGGAAGGCATTGGAAAGCTTATAGAGGAGCAGACTGATGAGAAGATGGCAGGCAATAAGATACTGGCTAAGGTTAATGCAGTCAATGATGCAGCGGAGGCAGCACATAAGGAGTACGGACGCAAGGTTACGGTTGAAGAACTTGCGCAGTTTATGCACGTCCCGGCAGAGGATGTGTCAGAGGCTTTAAGGCTTTCCGCTAACAGAATTGAAAATGTTGTTGTGCCTGATTAAAAAAATTAAAAAAGGGATTGCAAAAAGTAAGTTAATCATTTACACTAATAGCAGTGATGCACGACTGGCGGAAGCAGACATCGGACAGATGTTCTGTGTAGGGCAACCTACAGGGAGTGTATTTTATACGGATTAGCCGACCGCCTGGGCAGCATTAATTAAAAGATGCGCTCAGGCGGTCTTTTTGTGCAGATATAATCAATGCGGACATCGCAAAACAAGGAGGCAAATTTCCTCTCCTCGCATGGAGCTCGGATTTTGCTTCGCAAAACAAGGAGGAAAATATGAGTTTATCACTTGAGCAGGAATTAAAAGGTAATGCGTATCCGGGACGCGGAATCGTAATCGGAAGAAGTGCTGACAACGCTAAGGCCGTTACAGCATATTTTATCATGGGCAGAAGCCAGAACAGCCGAAACCGTGTATTTGTTGAGGATGGCGAGGGTATCCGTACACAGGCATTTGACCCATCCAAGCTTGAAGATCCAAGTCTTATAATCTACGCGCCTGTAAGAGTTCTTGGTAACAGAACGATTGTTACTAATGGTGACCAGACAGATACTATCTATGATGGAATGGATAAGGAGCTTACATTTGAGCAGTCTTTAAGATGCCGTGAGTTTGAGCCGGATGGTCCTAACTATACACCAAGAATCTCAGGTGTAATGCACATTGAGGGTGGTGCATTTGACTATTCAATGTCAATCCTTAAGAGCAACAACGGCAATCCTGAGTGCTGCAACAGATATACATTCTCGTATGACAGACCTGTTGCCGGAGAAGGACATTTTATCCATACATATATGCATGACGGTAATCCGCTTCCAAGCTTCGCAGGAGAACCAAAGCTCGTTGAGATACCTGACGATATTGATGAATTTACAGATCTTGTATGGACAAGCCTTAACGAGGATAACAAGGTTTCCCTGTTTGTAAGATTCATTGATATTGCAACAGGAAAGTATGAGACAAGAATTGTTAATAAGAATAAGTAAGTGCAATTAAGCAAAAGGAGAATCACCATGAAGGAATTAGAATTAAAATACGGCTGCAACCCTAATCAGAAGCCATCAAGAATATTTATGGAGGACGGAGAACTTCCTATAACAGTGCTTAACGGAAAGCCGGGATATATTAATTTTCTCGATGCTTTCAACGGCTGGCAGCTTGTGCGTGAGCTTAAGGCTGCAACTAATCTTCCTGCGGCTACATCATTTAAGCATGTATCACCTGCAGGTGCTGCCGTAGGTCTTCCGCTTACAGATGTTGAACGTAAGATATACTGGGTGGATGATGTGGATTATGAGCTTTCACCGCTTGCAAGTGCTTATGCAAGAGCAAGAGGCGCAGACAGAATGTCATCATTCGGTGATTTTATATCACTTTCCGATGTGTGTGATGTGAGCACTGCAAAGCTTATCAAGAGAGAGGTTTCTGACGGAGTTATTGCGCCGGGTTATGAGCCTGAGGCACTTGAGATTCTTAAGGCTAAGAAGAAAGGCAATTATAATGTAATCCAGATCGACCCTTCATATAAGCCGGCTCCGATTGAGCGTAAGCAGGTGTTTGGTGTCACATTTGAGCAGGGACGTAATGAGGTTGTTATTGACGAGAAGTTCCTTGGTGATATTGTAACAGATAATAAGGAGCTTCCTGAGTCAGCTAAGACTGATCTTATAATTGCTCTTATAACGCTTAAGTATACACAGTCTAATTCAGTATGTTATGCCAAGGGCGGACAGGCAATCGGTATCGGTGCAGGCCAGCAGTCAAGAATTCATTGTACACGTCTTGCGGGCAGCAAGGCTGATAACTGGTTCCTGCGTCAGGCTCCACAGGTTCTCAACCTTAAGTTTAAGAAGGGAATCGGACGCCCTGACAGAGACAATACAATTGATCTCTATATCAGTGATGATTACATGGATGTTCTTGCAGACGGCAAGTGGGAGAATATCTTTGAGGAGAAGCCTCCTGTATTTACAAGAGAGGAAAGACGTGCATGGCTCGATAAGAATACGGATGTAGCACTTGGTTCAGATGCATTCTTCCCATTCGGTGACAATATTGAGAGAGCATTCAAGAGCGGTGTTAAGTATGTTGCGCAGCCGGGCGGATCAGTGCGCGATGATAATGTTATTGAGGCATGTAACAACCATAATATGGTAATGTGCTTCTCAGGAATGAGACTGTTCCATCACTAATTGCCAATTCAAAAGTATACATATTATGCAGATTGCATGGAGCATATGCGCAAAATCCGGGAAACTGATGTATATTGTCAGCTTCCCGGATTTTATATTTTTTATATGGACAAATTTTTCTCACAAATCAGCAGTATATTCATATACAAATTATGATACAGGGAGGGCTTGCGTATGCATTTGAAAAAAATATGGGCAGTGATATATGCAGTGATGCTTGCAGCGTTTTCCACATTTGTACTGCTGGATGCATTTGTGATTCCAAAGGACCGGATAAAGGCAGATGAACCGATACAGTCTCAGGAAATTACGGATGAGAGCATTGAAGCAAAGGCTGAGGCAGTAATAACTGAGAACAGCTATAAGGATGATAAGATATCAATAACGATAAGTGAATTAAGAGAATATGATACCAGCATTTATGTTGCTGATATACAGCTTGCACAGATTATGAAGGGGCAGGACTGTGTGACAGCGTATAATCTCGATGGTGGAGGTTCATCAACGATGTGGTTTAACGGTGAGGTTGTTAATAAGCCGACATCATATGGCAGTAAAATAAGTGAAAGGGCGGTGAGCGATGTTGTATACATTGGAAGATAGCAAAAAACGTATGGCGGCAGCCGGGGCGGTTATATTTGCTGTGGCAGTACTTGCCGGGAAAAGCAATGGCAGCCGTAAATATAATTAGAGATAAACAGAATTGATATGGAGATAAAAATTATGAACTGTAATCTTTGTCCGAGAAAGTGTAATGCTGATAGGAATCAGAAAAATGGGTATTGCGGTGTGCCTGAGAGACTGCGTGTTGCAAGAGCAGCACTGCATATGTGGGAGGAGCCATGCATATCTGGGAATAACGGTTCCGGAGCAGTGTTTTTTTCGGGTTGTACGTTAAGGTGTGTTTTCTGTCAGAATCACGATATTGCAGCGGGGCTTAACGGAAAAGAGATAAGCACAGAGAGGCTTAGGGATATTTTTCTTGAGCTTCAGGATAAAAAAGCCAACAATATAAACCTTGTTACGCCATCACACTACGTTCCCCGGATAGCTGCAGCACTTGACATGGCAAAGCAGCAGGGGCTGAAGATACCCATTGTATATAACACTTCTTCATATGAGAATGTAGATACGCTTAAGATGATGGACGGACTTATAGATGTATATCTTCCTGATATGAAATATACGGACAGCAGATTATCTATGAGGTATTCATACGCCGGAGATTATTTTGATGTTGCGGCAAAAGCGCTTGAAGAGATGTACCGTCAGGTTGAAAATCCTGTATTTGCGGATAAAGATACAGCAAAGCAGCTTGGAATAGAAGAAGATATGATGATAAAAGGAATCATAGTGCGGCATCTCTGCCTGCCGGGACAGATTGAGGATTCAAAGCGTGTGCTGGATTATGTCTATGAGAATTATGGCGATGCAGTATATATAAGCATTATGAATCAATATACGCCGCTTGACAATGTAAAAGATATACCTGAACTTAACAGGCGTGTTACGGATGAAGAATATTCGGAGCTCATCGATTATGCCCAGAATCTGGGTATAGTCAATGGCTTCATACAGGAAGGCACAACCGCACTTGAAAGCTTCATTCCTGACTTCGGTTCATATGAAGGAGTCTGAATACAAAAACAGGATACGGATAATAAATCCTTTAGAATATGCCGAGATGTTCAAGAAGTATCTTGACACCTATAAGTATAAGAATGACACCGCCGGTAATCTCAGCTTTTTTCTTATAACGTGTACCAAAGAAGTTACCGATAACAACACCTGCAATTGAGAGAATGAATGTTGTGCATCCTATGATTGTTATGGCCTTTACGATAGGTACTTCAAGAAATGCAAATGTTATGCCGACAGCAAGGGCATCAATGCTTGTAGCAACAGCGAGCATAAGCATTTCTTTGTGGTCAAGCGGGAGGTCTTTCACGGTTACGGTATCTTCGTCTTTGTCATGAACTGCCTCGAAGACCATCTTACCGCCAATGAAAGCAAGAAGTATGAAAGCAATCCAGTGATCAATGGATGTTATATACTTCTGGAAGTTAATACCGAGAGCCCATCCGATTAATGGCATAAGAGCCTGAAAGCCACCAAAGTACAGACCGATTATAAATGCCTGCTTTTTATTAACTTTCTCCATTCCAAGTCCCTTGCAGACAGATACTGCAAAAGCATCCATTGAAAGGCCTACGCCAATTATTAATAATTCAATAAACATGTGACATTCTCCTTTTGTAGTTAGTTGCGTCATCTGCCGGCAGCTTGTATGCATAATAAAAAAGAGACTCATATGCATTAATTCAATCCGTACAAGCAGATTGAATTAATGCACATGAGTCTCATTCATTAAGGTTTGCCAGGCCGGTGACCAGTATGTTGACAAACCACACAGAAGCAATTAAATGTAATTAATCAGCCTGATACAAACCGGCATATCTGTGCGAATTACTCCCTCATACACAAAGTAATTGAATAACTGATGTAGACTATAACAAAACAATATGAAGTTAGTCAATACGAACTTTATTTGTGCTATGCAAAAAATTAAAAATGTGGTAAAATACTCATAATTAGGCGGTTTTCGTCTTTATGACAAGGAGTACTGAATTGGAAGCTGTATATGGAAATCCATTACAATTAGGGGTTACAAAGGTAAAAGACGGATATAATTTTGCTGTGCGTTCATTCACAGACGAATTGACACTTGAGATATATCCTGTTACAGCATCGGGAGATAAAAACGATAGTCCGCTTTTTACGGTAGACATGGATGAAGCCTACAGGTTCGGAGATGTTTTTGCCGTAGAGATTACAGGCGGTGACATAGACGGATGCAGCTACAGATATGTGCATAACGGCACAATGGTGCGTGATGACTATGCAGCTAACCTGTCAGGATGTTCTGAATTCGGGCATAACATCCGTGATATAAAATATATTACAAAGATACAGAGTGACAGATACGACTGGGAGAATGACAGATTTCCGCGTATACCATATGACGAGTGCATATTTTACAAGCTTCATGTAAGAGGTTTTACAAAGAGCAGGACAAGCGGCGTTGAACTGTCCAAACGGGGGACATTTGCAGGTATTATCGATAAGATACCTTACCTCAGATCACTTGGGATAACAACTATAGAACTGATGCCGGCGTATGAATTTGATGAGGCAGGAAGATTCGCTTCCGATAAAGAAAAGCACTACAGTTCAAGTAAGCCTGAAAAGAGCGGCTGCGTTAATTACTGGGGTTATCTTGGAGGATTCCACTTTGCACCTAAGGCAGCATACTGTGCAGCATCATGCAGCGAAGGAAGCTATAACGGGAGCTATACAGATGAATTCAGGGATATGGTCAAAGCTCTTCATGCTAATGGAATTGAAGTTGTTATGGAGATGTATTTTACGCATGAAGAATCATATCTGATTGAAGACTGCCTCAGATACTGGGTTATGAATTATCATGTTGACGGATTCCATATTTACTGCGATGAGTGCAGGCTTTCAGCGGCTGCGGATGATCCGGTGCTTGGCTCAACCAAGATAATAACTGTCTATTGGGATAACGGCAGACCGGGAATACACAATCAGGCTGAATGCCGGATTAAGCGCACAAAACATATGGCAAATTATAATACCGGATTTGATGAGGCTGCCAAGAGGCTTCTCAAAGGCGATGAGAACCAGCTGCAGACATTTGCAAGGCTTCTCAGGGCCAATCCGGCGGATGCAGCTGACATTAATTATGTTACCAATCATAACGGATTCACAATGATGGATCTGGTGAGCTATGACAGAAAGCATAATGAGGCCAACGGCGAAGGCAACAGGGACGGTGAGAACTTTAATTACAGCTGGAACTGCGGCATAGAGGGCCCAACAAGAAAGAAGAAGATTAACGAGCTCAGGACAAGGCAGATAAAGAATGCATTTGCAATGCTTTTTACCGCACAGGGGACACCTCTGATACTTGCAGGTGATGAATTCGGTAATTCGCAGTCAGGCAATAATAACCCATACTGTATAGATAACGAGACAACATGGCTTGAATGGAAGGAATCTGTGCAGGCACGCTCAATAACTGATTTTGTAAGAATTCTTATAGATTTCAGGAAGAGCCACAAGATTATGCATATGGATTCCGAACTGACGGCTGCAGACGGATTATCATGCGGATATCCGGATATATCATACCATGGTGATAATGCGTGGTATTCAAGAATGGAAAGCTATGACAGGCATATAGGAGTTATGTACTGCTCAAGATATGTAAAGAATGAACCGGCTGATGAAGTTATATATGTTGCATATAATCTGCATTGGGAACCGCATCATCTGGCACTTCCGGATCTTCCGGAGCCGAATGAATGGAAGATAATCCTCAGTACTGATGCTGATAACACAGCTAAGCTTGAGGGAAGACAGATTATTACACCGCCAAGATCGGTAACAATACTTACCGGAAGTCTTATAAGAACATCAACCATAAAAAGGAGAAAGCGCAGATCGTGAAAGACACACTGAACAGATATGCCAGAGGAGAGTTCATGTATGATAGCCCGGAGGTTACGATTGTATCGGATGACCTTGAGGCACAGATATGTGTTGGAAGCATACAGAACAGGGAATTGAAGATAGCCGGAAGCCACGATTATGTAAAGGGTATTGTGTATTCCGATAATCCGAGAGTTGTCCTTGAAAAGGACAGCTTCTTTGGCGTGGATTCAGTGCTGCACTATACGGTCAATGCGTCGGGACTTGAGGCCGGAGAACTGCTGGAAGGGCACTTTGATATCGTAAGCAATGCGGGAGAGTGCTCCGCATCATTTGCATTCAGGATTACAAGTGTGACAATAGACTCTTCCATAGGACCTATTCATGATCTGTTCCATTTTGCTAATCTTGTGCAGGCATCACCGGATGAAGCATGTCATGTATTTGCAAGACCGGATTTTGAAAAAATATTTATCAAAGATGATATGGCAACTGCTGCAATATACAGGGCACTTCACAAGGGCAGCAATGTGAGGATGAGTATAGAGGAATTCCTTATTGCAATACGCAAGAAGCAGCCTGTGAGGCTTAAGGCAGTTGATGAGAATGGCGCTGAATGCAGTGATGATGTAATACATTACGGTCAGATAGATGCTGATTATAAGGATACTATAATCCTCCATAAGAATACATGGGGATATGTTGATGCGCCTGTTATATGTGATGCGCCTTTTGTGACTGCAGATCACCAGAATGTAACATCAGAAGATTTTGCAGGTAACACGTTTGAATTAGGATATATAATTAGAAAAGACCGGCTTCATGCAGGACGTAATTATGCAAAGATAACCGTAGGAACGGGAGAGAATGCAGTAGTCAGAAGAATAGAAGTTATAAGGAATAACGATGCGGAAACTGATGGCGCTAATCAGGCTGCACAACAGAGCACAAGGTCACAGGATCACATAATAAAGCTTGAGACAGCAGTTGGAATAACACAGCTCTATATAGATTTCAGAACGCACAGGATAGATGTAAGAGAATGGGCAGAACAGTCAACAAAGCTCCTTGAAAGAGCAATGTCGCAATTTGCACACGATCCGTTGTACAAGCTGATGCAGGCGCAGATATACTGTGTAGAGGAGCGGGATGAAGATGCAGAGTGGCTGCTCGAAGCAGTGAGAGAAGATGTCCTTGCGGACACTTCTTCAATAGAATACTGTTATTTCCTGTATGTCAATTCAGTGCACAGGAGGAATGAGTCTTATACATCCGAGGTGCATGATATCCTTAAGAAAAAATATGACTATAATTCAGCAGACTGGCGTATTCTGTGGATGCTGTTCTATCTTGACAAGGATTATGAGCACAATCAGAGCATAAAGCTTGCAAGAATCAAGGAGTTGTATCATGCGGGGTGTCACAGCCCGATAATGTATCTTGAGGCGTGTGCTATAATAAACAGCCAGCCGGTATTCTTAAGAATTTTTGATGAATTTGAGCGTCAGGTAATTAATTTTGGATGCAAATACAACATTATAACAGAAAAGACAGCAAAGCACATATGTGATATAGGTCAGTCTGAGCGAAGTGTTTCAAAGACATACTTAAGAATACTCCAGGGACTGTATGACAGGTATGGAAGCGATGATATTCTTACAGTCCTGTGTGAACATCTTATCCGTAACCAGATGCGGGGAAGCAGATATTTTGGTATATATGAGACATGTATACTGCGCGAGCTGAGAATAACAAGATTGTATGAGTCCTATATGGACAGTATAGATTCCGGCTATGACAGGCTGCTGCCAAAAGTTGTACTCATGTATTTCAGCTACAATAACCAGCTTAATGATACGCAAAAAGCATTCCTGTATGCCAATATAATTAATTATCTGCCGGATACAGACCCTATTAAGCTTACATATGCACCTCAGATGGAACAGTTTGCAGCTGAGCAGCTGCGGCTTGGACAGATAAGCAATAATCTTGTAATACTTTACAAATATATATGGAACGATGCACTTATTAATGAGGAGACAGCAGTACCTGTTGCGAGACTTCTTTTTGCATATAAGCTTACATGCAGTGACAGCAGTGTAAAGAATGCCATCGTACTGCATAAGGAACTTAATGAAGAAGTGGTTGTACCCTTTATTGATAATGTGGCGTGCGTAAGCATATATACCGAAAAGTGCTGTATTGCATTTGAATATGAGGACGGAAGCAGAAAATGTAAAAGTGTCGATTATGAGCTTGAACGGCTTATGAATATACCTGATTCTGTAGAAAGCGTATATTACTTAATCCCTGATGATATATTCCTGTCAGTGTATTATTATGAGCAGAACCGTAAGTATCACAGAACAGGCATAGATGCTCCGGGACTTCGTGAAAAGCTCCTTGACAGCAGCAAGGTTACGGAGGCATTTGAAAAAGAAATCCTTGATGCACTTATTGAGTATTATCATGACAGATATACGGGGGACGAATTTGCAGATAAGGCGGCTGTGTTGGCAGGAAGAAAGCTGACTGAGCAGCAATCGGCATATTTTATCGAGATGTGTGTTGCTAATGCATTATACATTCAGGCATATGATACGGCACTGGCTTATGGAACGCGCAAAGTAAGTCCTAAGAGATTATACAGGCTGTGCAGACATATGCTTGAATACGGACTCGAAGCCGGAAGCCCGTTCCTTACACAGATATGCTGGCAGTCCTTTAAAGAAAAAAAGTATGATGCTCCAATGCTTACATATCTACAGAATACATATAACGGAACGTGTTCACAGATGCTTTCCTTATGGGATGCGTGCCGTGGATTCGACACGGAGTGCTATGAATTAGAGGAACGCATAACTGCACAGATGATTTTTGTCCGGAGTACATCTCCGAGACTTAAGGAAGTGTTTGCCGAGTATTACGAACAGGGAGCCAAAGAAAGAGTCATAGAGGCATATATAGGATATGAAGCATATGGCTGTTTTATGCAGAACCGTGAAGCAGATGAGAAGATATTCAGGATAATTGAAAGCAGGCTTGAGTATGACGATAATGTAAACGATCTTGCAAGGCTTGCACTGCTTAAGCATTATTCGCGGCTTGAACTTCCTGATGACGGGCAGAAGGAACGTATAATGAAACTTCTGGGATATTTCTGTACAAGAGATATTATGTTTCCGTTCTTTCTTGATTTTGCCGATAAGGTACTGCTTCCGTATAAGCTTGCAGATAAGACGATTGTGGAATACAGATGCAATCCTGACAGCAGGGTTACAATACATTATAAGCAGGATAACCACGATGACAGTGAGGACGGAACAGATTATACAAGTGAGATAATGCAGGATGCATTTATGGGAATATTTGTTAAGACATTTACAATATTCCAGGGCGGCTCCATAAAGTACTATATAACACAGGAACTTAACGGAGAAAAGACCGATACCGAGCCACAGCTGCTTACATGCAGACAGGCAGATGTAGGCTATTCCCATAGCAGGTATGAATATCTGAATGATATGCTTAAGGCGGATGAAGCACATGATACGGCCTCTGTTGAGAGAATAATGCATGAATACTGCGTTGAGGATTATATAACAAAGGAGCTTTTTAAGCCTAAGTATTAATATTAACAGTTTTATGGTAACGGGAGAAGCATATGGATGGCTTAATACTTGGAATAGATATATGTAATGAATATTCACATCTGAGTTTCTACGACAAATCTAAGAATGTTCCTGAGTCAGTGCCGTTTGCGGGAGAGATGGCTCTTGCTAATCCTGATGTGCTAGACAGGATGACAGAACAGCCTGACAGGCTGGCCGGACATGTGGCGGATATTATGCAGACAGCATACAGATATTGTGCATGTAATGAGACTGAGCGTGTGTGTGTTACGATTCCGCATTTTGAGAGGCATATAGTTGATGCTGTCAGGGATGCATTTATCAGTGCGGGAGTACCGGACACATCGCTGATGTTCATAAGCCATGAGGAATGTCTTGCATACTATGCATTTGGAATGCACAGGGATCTCTGGATAAACGGAGTCATACTGATTGACTATTCATATGACGGAATTACAGGATACAGGATGGATCGCGTAGCCATAGGTTCTAAGCAGGTAATTGCAGAATCGGATTATATGAAAGATGAGAACCGCGTGCTGACGGATGAATTCGCACAGAGCAAAGGAGCAGTTGATCTTGATATGTTAAGTGACATTCTTACGCAGGATGCCGATAAGCTTATCGGGAAAAAGGCGGCGTCATCTGTATATCTGACAGGAAGAGGATTTGATACGACCAGGCTTCCGGATGCATTTTTAAAATGCATATGTAACAGGCACAGGGTATTTGCCGGGCAGAACCTGTATGTAAAGGGGGCGTGCATATGCGCATTTACGGAGGCGAATGCTCTTCAAAGGGATGTTATCGTGGCATGCCGCAACAGGCTTCCGTCTACGATAGATATGGACATTATCGAGCGCGGTAAAAAGAAGATATTCAGAATTGCATCGGCGGGTACGAACTGGTATCATGCAGGACGCAGTGTTGATTTTATAGCTGATGACTGCAGCAGCATTACACTTCATATACAGCCGGCTGGCGGACAGAAGCCGTATGATGAGATTGTGGATTTCTCTGATTTCCCTTATCGCGCCGGTAAGACTACAAGAATTAATGTAAGGTTTGAATTTGAAGGTGATGACAGGTGCTCGGTTACAGTTACTGATAAAGGCTTTGGATGCTTTGTTCAGGCTTCGGGGAAAAGTGTTGTCAGGAGCATAGATTTGTGATTGCGGAGGACGTGTTATGAGCGGTCTTATATTATGCAGGACAAAAGAGGCAGTTAATCCATACTATATAAGCGGTATGGATATAAAAATATATTCGCTTGAGGAATTGTGTTACTATATTTATAATAATGTATACCTTATTGGTACAGATTTTATATGCCCGAAGCTCATCGAATTCATCCGCAGTGAGACTAAGGAGCCGAAGCTCGCGGACAGACTTGAGTATCTTGGAGAGAAAAAAGCCGGTCTCGCAGAGATGGTGCTTACTGTATTAAGGTATGTGGATTACTATACAGATGATGAGATTGAGAAGCTGAGAGGAATTCTTACAACGCTCAATACACAGAATGTTTATGAGAGACTCAAGACAAGAGCTGACCGTCTTATGCTTAATGAGTGTTATTATGCTGCAATACGCAGCTATTCGCAGATTATTAACGGAAAAAAAGATCCGTCGCTTTCTGTGGTATTTTACTCCGATGTATGCTATAACATGGGGGTTGCATATGCAAGGATGTTTTTGTTCAGGCAGGCACAGAATTGTTTTAATGAAGCATATTCACTAAGCAGACATGAGGATTGCAAAAAGGCGGCAATGGCAGCTGGAAGACTTGCATTCAACAGTGAAAGTTCCAACAGGGTTGAATTCCTTGATGAGCAGACGGATGAGGAATATGTTATCAGAAGAGAGATAGAGGCACTCATGGACAATGCGATGTACAGTGACGGGTACAGGCATATTGATGATATTTATAAGAACAAAGACGAAAAAAGTATCGGAGAACAGATTGAACGCTGGAAAGAGCAGTATGTAAGATATACGGGATGAGCAGCAGACCTGTAACTGTGTTCCGGGAATGGAGATTATATGGGAATTCTGGATTTTTTCAGACATATGATAGATGATGACGATGAGGAATACGAGCTTGAGGATGAATTAGATGATGAGCTCGAAGAAGAATATTACGATGACTCCGATGACGGGAGAATTGACGGCGGAGATGATGAAGAGGACTATGAATACATAGAGAGATACAGCACCAAAGATACGGATGATTCTGACAGTGAATATTACAAAAGGCTTGAGAAGAATGCACCGGGACGTGTCGATATATCATCATTTGACGATAGTGACATACATTCATATATAAAGAGCCAGTGTGATATAATAAAGGATGCAGCTAATGAGATAGATATGGCGGACGAGGAATATGATACGGTCACATCATATTTTTCGGATATACAGCTTATAGATGCGGCACCTGATGATGTCAGGGATGATATAGAAAAGACCGCCGAACAGATTGCAGAGCTTACGGTTGACAGAAGAATATACCGTACAGGCGAGAACAGAATATCGCAGCATACATTTTTCAGAATGGAAAGACTTGAACCGTATATGCCGGATGCACTTATAGAATTTCAGAACAATGAAGCTTATTGTGAGACAGTACGTAAAGATATGCGAATGCTTGAAGGCGAGATGATGTCGCTGAGAGCAGATGCCAGAGACCTTATCAGAAAACAGAAAAGTGTTCTTTCGATGGCTAAGATGTCTGCCATAGGATTATTTTTTGTATTCTGTATATTTATTATAGCGAGTGTTGCGATGGGCGAGATTGCAGGTATCCTTTTTACAATAGTAATATCGCTGTCGGCGTTTATAGCAATAGGCCTTTTGTGGATGCTTCAGAATACGAAAAGGCAGTTCGCAATAACCCAGAAAAAGATTAACCGGGCGGAAGTACTGCTTAACAAGGTTAAGATAAAATATGTAAATATAGCATCAACAGTTGATTATCAATGCGAAAAATACGGCGTAAAGAATTCATATGAACTGAGCTCACAGTATGAATTATATCTTGATGTAAGAAAAGAGCAGCAGCGTATTGCAAGGATGACAGAACAGCTCAGCGATTCAGAGATACATCTTGAAGGCATTCTTAAGTCACTGAGTCTCTATGACCCGCACATATGGCTTGCACAGGTCAAGGCACTTATAGACCCTAAGGAGATGGTTGAAGTAAGGCATGGATTGTCGACAAGAAGGCAGAAGCTGCGTGCCAGAATAAAATATAACCAGAACAGGATAGATGAAGCCAGGGCTGATATTGCAGGAGCAGCGGCGGCTCATCCTGAATATAGTGATGAAGTGCAGATAATATTAGATCAGTATGCGCACAGATGATGGCGCGGATGGGAGGATGTATGGATTTACAACAGATATGTCAGATGCGTTACGGCAGGGAACTTAGAAATTGTTCTAATGAAGAGATATATTATGCTCTCCTGGAGATGGTGCGAAGTCTTGCAGAGGGACGTAAAAAGAATGGCAATACGGACAGCAAGAGAAAACTGTATTATATATCAGCCGAATTTCTTATTGGCAAGCTGCTGTCGAATAATCTTATCAATCTCGGAATATATGATGAAATAAAACAGATGCTTGCAGCTAACGGCAAGGATATTAATGAGATTGAAGATGCAGAGCCGGAACCTTCACTTGGTAATGGAGGACTTGGACGGCTTGCTGCATGTTTCCTTGACTCGATTGCAACACTGGGACTTAATGGTGACGGAATAGGACTTAATTATCATCTTGGACTGTTCAGGCAGGAATTCAACAACAATTTCCAGAAAGAACTTCCGGACCCATGGATAGAATCACAGAGCTGGCTTAACGGGACGGGTACTTCATACGAGGTGCAGTTTGGCGGCGGCATAACTGTGCGCTCAAGGCTTTATGATATAGATGTTACCGGATATAACAACAGAACCAATACACTTCATCTGTTTGACCTTGAGTCTGTATCAGAGGCAATAGTACACAACGAAAGTATTGATTTTGACAAGAACGATATTAAGCGCAATCTGACGCTGTTCCTTTATCCTGATGACAGCGATGAAGCAGGCAGACTGCTCAGAATATATCAGCAGTATTTTATGGTAAGTAATGCAGCACAGCTGATTCTTGATGAGTGTACGGCACGGGGATGCAATCTGCATGATCTTCCGGAATATGCGGTTATACAGATTAATGATACACATCCGTCGATGATTATTCCGGAACTTATAAGAATACTCACGCAGCGCGGTATAAGCTTTGATGAGGCTGTGGGTATTGTGTCACATACATGCGTATATACCAATCACACAATTCTTGCAGAAGCATTGGAGACATGGCCGGCCGCATATCTTGAGAAGGCTGTTCCGCAGCTTGTGCCTATTATAAGAGAGCTTGACAGAAGAGTGCGGGAACGCTTCACAGATGAGAGCGTTTATATAATAGATTCAGATGAGCGTGTTCATATGGCACATATGGATATTCACTATGGATTCAGTGTTAACGGAGTTGCATATCTGCATACCGAGATTCTTAAGAATAAGGAACTGAATAATTTTTATAAGATATATCCTGATAAGTTTAATAACAAGACCAACGGAATTACATTCAGAAGATGGCTGATACACTGTAATGAGCCGCTGACAGATATGATTACACAGCTTATAGGAGACGGCTTCAGACAGGATGCAATGCAGCTTGAAAAGCTTGCAGGGTATGCCGGTGATGAGAAGGTGCTTAACCGCCTGCTTGAGGTTAAGATGGCTAATAAGCGGCGCCTCAAAAAATACATTCTTGATACGCAGGGAATAGATATTGATGAGAATTCAATCTTTGATATTCAGGTAAAGCGTCTGCACGAATATAAGAGACAGCAGATGAATGCACTTTATGTAATATTCAAATATCTTGATATTAAAAGAGGCAATATTCCGTCAACTCCGGTAACTGTTATATTTGGCGCAAAGGCGGCACCTGCATATACGATAGCGAAGGATATAATACATCTTATACTCTGTCTTCAGCAGCTTATTAATAACGACCCTGATGTGAGTCCGTACCTTAAGGTTGTAATGATAGAGAATTATAATGTTACAAAGGCTGAATATATTATTCCGGCGTGCGATGTCTCGGAGCAGATATCGCTTGCATCAAAGGAGGCATCAGGTACAGGTAATATGAAGTTTATGCTTAACGGTGCCGTAACGCTTGGAACCATGGATGGAGCCAACGTAGAGATAGCACAGCTTGTAGGTGAAGATAATATATATGTATTTGGTGAGAGCAGCGAACAGGTAATTGCACATTATGAGAAGAACGATTATAATTCATGTGACATATACATTAATGATGAAGTAATCAGATATCTTGTTGATTTTATCATAAGTCCGCAGATGTTAAGAATAGGCAGCAAATACAGTCTGTTAAGACTCCATGCAGAGCTTATACAGAAAGACTGGTTCATGACGCTTCTTGACCTGAATGATTATATTTTCAAGAAAGAGGAAGTGTTCAGGGATTATGAGAACAGAACTGAGTGGGCATCGAAGATGCTTATTAATATCAGCAAGGCCGGATATTTTTCATCTGACAGAACAATATCAGAGTATAATAAAGATATCTGGCATCTTCAGTAAGTTTTAATAAAATACAAAGAGGAAAATACAGTGGAAATAGTATCAAGAGTATATGATATACTAGGCGATGACGGAAGATTTATACGCAACAAGGTTTTTTGCGAAGAGCAGGGATTTGTTAATGAATTCGATGAGACGGATACTTTGGTTAAGGCCGCATGGCACCTCGTCCTGTATTGCGATAACCGTCCTGCTGCAACAGCAAGGTTAATCTGCATGAACCGAAAAGAGGGACGTTACCGCATAGGAAGAGTTGCAGTGTTGATGGAATACCGCAAGATGCATCTTGGCAGCAGGCTTATGCAGGAACTTGAAGATATTGCAAAGGCTAACGGAGCACGTATAATGGAGGTGTCCGCACAGTGCCGGGCACAGAAGTTCTATGAGAGCTGCGGCTACAATGCACACGGACAGACTTATGATGACGAGGGCTGTCCACACATCAGAATGGAAAAAAATGTATAAATATATCCTGAATTCACATTTTACGGATATTGAAACAGAAAGGATTGCACATGGCCGGATCAACATATGGCAATATATTCAGAATTACTACATGGGGGGAGTCACACGGAAAAGGAGTAGGAGTTGTAGTTGACGGATGCCCTGCCGGACTTGAACTTTGCGAAGCAGATATACAGAAGTTCCTTAACAGAAGAAAACCGGGGCAGTCTAAGTACACAACACCGAGAAAGGAAGATGATGCTGTTGAGATTCTCTCGGGAGTGTTTGAAGGGAAGACAACAGGTACTCCTATATCAATGGTTGTATTTAACAAGACACAGCGTTCGGCAGATTATTCAGAGATAGCTTCATATTACAGACCCGGGCATGCAGATTATACATTCGACATGAAGTATGGGTTCCGTGATTACAGAGGCGGAGGACGCTCATCCGGAAGAGAGACAATAGGAAGAGTTGCAGCAGGTGCGGTTGCAATCAGGATTCTTTCACAGCTTGGAATCAGAATCAATGCATATTCCAAATCCATAGGACCTGTTACAATTGATTATGACAGATTCAGCATGGATGATGCGGCAGGCAATCCGTTCTATATGCCTGACAGTAAAGCGGCACAGGAGGTTGCTGTGTTTGCGGAAAAGAAGATGGAAGAACACGACTCCGTAGGTGGAGTGATTGAATGTGTCATAAGCGGAGTTATGCCGGGAATAGGTGAGACGGTATTTGACAAACTTGATGCCAGTCTTTCCAAGGCTGTGATGTCGATAGGGGCTGTCAAAGGATTCGAGATTGGAGACGGATTTGGTGCGGCAGCTGCATTTGGAAGTACTAATAATGACGGATTCGCGTTCAAAAACGGCAGAATCATTAAGACAACCAATCATGCGGGAGGAACGCTTGGAGGAATGAGTGACGGGACAGATATTGTGTTCCGGGCAGCAGTTAAGCCGACACCTTCAATAGCTGCAATACAGCATACGGTCAACAAATCGGGAGAGAATATAGATGTATCCATAAAAGGACGTCATGATCCAATGATAGTCCCAAGAGCTGTTGTTGTGGTTGAGGCGATGGCAGCACTGACGCTTGTTGACCTGATATTTACAAATATGTCAGCAAGGATGGACAGAATACAGAAATTCTACGAAGAAGAAAGGTTTAATAATGAGTGAGTACAGATTACTTAAGACAGATGGTGCGGCAAAGCGTGGCGAGTTCCATACTGTCCATGGCGTGATACAGACACCGGTTTTTATGAATGTCGGAACGGCGGCGGCCATAAAAGGTGCTGTTGCAACAACGGATTTGCAGGAGATAGGAACGCAGGTAGAGCTGTCCAATACTTATCATCTTCATGTGCGTCCGGGTGATGAGATAGTTAAGAAAATGGGCGGGCTTCATAAGTTTATGAACTGGGACAAGCCTATACTTACAGATTCCGGCGGATTTCAGGTGTTTTCACTTGCAGGTCTCCGTAAGATAAAGGAAGAGGGAGTTACATTCAACTCCCATATTGACGGACGGAAGATATTCATGGGTCCGGAAGAAAGCATGCAGATACAGTCCAATCTTGGTTCGACTATTGCCATGGCTTTTGATGAGTGTGCACCGAGCAAGTCGTCAAGGCAGTATATGCAGGATTCTGTTGACAGGACAACAAGATGGCTCAAACGCTGTGTCAAGGAGATGGACAGGCTTAATTCACTTCCTGATACCATTAACAAAGAGCAGATTCTCTTCGGAATTAACCAGGGGGCAACATATGCGGATATAAGAATAGAGCATGCCAAGAGAATAGCAGATCTTGACCTTGCAGGATATGCAATCGGAGGACTTGCTGTAGGTGAGACGCATGAGGAGATGTATGATATAATTGAACACGTAGTGCCATATCTTCCACAGAATAAGCCGACATATCTTATGGGTGTCGGTACACCGGCCAATATCCTTGAAGCTGTTGAGAGAGGTGTTGATTTCTTTGACTGTGTATATCCGTCACGTAACGGAAGACACGGACATGTGTATACAAAGTTTGGAAAGATTAATCTTTTCAATGCAAAGTATGAGTGTGACGCTGAGCCGATAGAGGAAGGATGCCGGTGTCCGGCATGCCGCAATTACAGCAGGTCATATATAAGACATCTGCTTAAGGCTAAAGAGATGCTTGGAATGCGTCTGTGCGTTCTTCATAATCTTTATTTTTACAATCACCTTATGGAGGATATCCGTGGTGCAATAGATGAGGGAAGATATTCTGAATTTAAGAAAGAGAGAATTGAACTTCTCAAAACTTACGATAATTTAAACGGTAACTAAAAAAACAATAAAATGGGGCTAAAGCCTTGCACATTTATTGGTTTTTTGTTATATTTCTTGAAGAAAATATTCAATTAAAAGTCAGATGACGGAAAGAGGTAACAATTATGATTACACTTAATGCAGGTGCAGGAAGTACAGTTGGTATGATTCTTGTATATGTTGTATTCCTGGGTGCTTTGATGTATTTTATGGCAATTCGTCCACAGAAGAAGCAGCAGAAGAAGATGGACGAGCTTATCGCATCTCTTGAGATTGGCGATTATGTCCTTACAACAAGCGGCTTCTATGGCTCAATCATTGATATTACAGATGATACAGTAATCGTTGAGTTTGGTAATAATAAGAACTGCAGAATTCCTATGCAGAAGTCAGCTATCACACAGGTTGAGAAGCAGAATCAGTAATAGAGGAATCAGCTATGAAAAACAGAGACCGTGAGCGCATATGGGTAAGTAAAATTCTAAGAGTTGTAGGATGGGTTCTGGTAGCCCTGCTTATTCTTATCGTATTCCGTGCCTGGCGTGCAGGAGTTTTTACATCTCTTGATAAGATGGAGGCTTATATCGGCAGGTTCGGAATCTGGTCTCCGTTTGTCTTTATTATCTACCAGATAATGCAGATAGTTGTGATACCATTCATACCCGGCGGAGTAACAACAACGGCAGGCGTTGTGATGTTCGGACCTGTTGAAGGACTTATTCTTAATTATATAGGAATATGTCTTGGTTCAATCGCTGCATTTGCACTTGCCAAAAGGTACGGCAGGCATCTTGTGCTCAGATTCGTCGATAAGAAAAAGTATGACAAGTATGAAGAAAGACTTTCCCAGGGAAAGAAGTTCGAGATATTTTTTGCAATATGTATATTTCTTCCGTTTGCTCCGGATGATCTGCTTTGCTTTCTGGCAGGACTTACGGAGATGTCATATAAGAAATTCATAACGATAATATTACTTGGCAAACTGCCGGTGATTATTGGTTACAGTATAAGCCTTAACATGATTAGCAACTGGCTTACAGCGATAATCAGATAGGCGGAATTATACAGGAATGGGAGGATAATTATTGCAGTCGATTTTACTTATAATAGCTTTAATAATTTTATTATGTATAGTGGCAAACCGCTTTTCTAATAAGTTTGGTATGCCGGTTCTTTTGCTGTTCATGCTGCTTGGTATAGCTTTTGGCGTGGATGGCTTTTTTGGTTTTGAATTTGATAATTATGAGCTTACGGGCAGGGTCTGTTCGATAGCTCTTGCGTTTATAATGTTTTATGGCGGATTTGGAACAAAATGGTCGGCAGCAAAGCCGGTTGCAGTAAAATCAGTCATTCTCTCTACTGTGGGAGTTGTCCTTACAGCACTTCTTACGGCTGTGTTCTGCGTATATGCGCTTGGCTTCGGAAAGGTGGAAGGATTTATTGTCGGTGCGGTACTGAGTTCGACTGATGCTGCATCAGTATTTTCAATACTCAGGTCAAAGAAGCTTTCATTAAAGGATGGAACGGCATCGATGCTTGAGATTGAAAGCGGTAGTAATGACCCTATATCATATATGCTCACAGTTATTGGAATAAGCATGATGAATGGAATGGAGGGCTCTGTTGCGGGACTTGTGCTTTGCCAGATTGTAATTGGAGTTGCGGTGGGTGTTATCGTTGCTCTTGCAGCGCAGTTTATTATGCGTAAGACAGACATTCTTACAGAGGGAATGGATACGATATTCGTTATTGCAGTTGTGCTTGTATCATATGCACTGCCAAGCATGTTTAATGGCAATGGCTATCTCAGTGTGTATCTTACCGGTATAATACTCGGCAATTCAAGAATTGCCAACAAGAATAATCTGGTTCATTTTTTTGACGGACTTACGAATCTTGCACAGATTACAATATTCTTTCTGCTTGGTCTTCTCGCAACGCCGCATATGATGCCTGAGATTATTCTGACATCTGTATTCATAGCATTATTCCTTACATTTATTGCAAGACCTGTGACTATTATGGCACTTCTGGCTCCGTTTGGTGCATCGTTTGGACAGATTGGGCTGGTGTCATGGGCAGGATTACGCGGAGCTTCATCAATAGTGTTTGCAATAGATGTTATGTCATCAGGCATGCTTCTTGGACATGATATATTTCATATAGTTTTTATGGTAGCACTGCTGTCGGTTGCAATACAGGGAACGCTGCTTCCGCTTGTATCAAAGAAATTCAATATGATTGATGAGGATGCTGATGTTCTCAAGACATTCAATGATTATCAGGAAGAGGAAGCTATGACTCTGATGAGAATGTATATTCCAAAGGGGCATAACTGGGAGAACAGGCTTATAAGTGATGTAACAATGCCAACAGGGTCACTTGCACTTATGATTAAGCGGGGAACAGATACGGTTATTCCCAAAGGGAGCACCAGAATATTAGCTGATGACAGTGTGATACTGAGTGTTCCGGCATATCATGGGGGGAATGACATACGGCTTGAAGAGATACATATTGACCGCAGACATGAATGGAATAATAAGAGCATAAGCGAACTTAATCTGCCGGAAAATGTGCTTATTGCAATGATAAAGAGGCAGGATCAGAGCATAATACCGAGTGGGCATACAGTTATTCACGAGAATGATATGGTAGTTATATATAGGTAAAAGTACTCATTGAATAAAAAGGTAAAAGAGAGTATCATATATCTTAGAATTATTTAGGGGGGACTGTTGTATGACAGAGAAGAGAAAGACTAAGAGGTTTCCTGTAAGCCTCAGCCTTAGAGTATCTACATTGTTTAAGCAGGATAATGTCAGAATTTCTGATATGAATTCGCCTATTTCTGTGAACAACGTATCAAAGGGTGGGATAGGCTTTGTATCAGATAGTGTACTCCCGGTTGGATATTATTTTAATGCGGCACTACATCTTAGTAATAAGGATGATACATTATACTGTGTTATTAAGATTATAAGAAGTATCCGTAAGGAGGACGGAAGCTATTCATATGGTGCAGAGTTCGTCGGAATGGCACCCGTACTTAATTATATATTTGATGAGATCTGACGGCCGGGTACAGCAGCCGGACGTGTATGACAGAATGTCACACATGCGATGACTTAGTAGAGATTCATTGCGTGTGTGACATTTTTGTCGGTGTATCTGCTGAGAATTGGCATATCAGATGATAACTTAGATATTAGTTTAGCGGCGCTCAAGGCATACAATTGTCTCAATTCCCGATGTCCATGGAAACATATCAACAGGCTGGATAGCCGCTACACGGTATGCACGGCGCGCAAGCACTGCAAGGTCCCGTGCAAGTGTTTCGGGACAGCATGAGATGTAGATGACTTTTGAAGGCATAAGCTTCAGTATAGAGTTAAGAAATACCTTATCGCTTCCGGCACGTGGCGGATCCATAAATATAACATCGCAGGTCTCGTTATTATCTGCCATCCGTCTCATAAAGCGCCCGGCGTCATCGGCGTAGATATCGATATTGCTGATATTATTGGCTTTGGCATTACGGCGTGCATCTTTTACTGCATCGGTATTGGTCTCAACGCTGATAACCTTCCAGACGTGTCCGGCAACGGTCATGCCTATAGTTCCGATTCCACTGTAAGCATCAATGACGGTCTCGCTGCCTGTAAGACGCGCAAGCTCAATGGCTTTTGTATAGAGAAGCTCTGTCTGTACGGCATTTACCTGATAAAATGACTTAGGCGATATGCGGTAGGTTATTCCGCAGAGCGTATCTTCTATATACCCGCTTCCGTATTCCGTATACTGTCTGTCGCCGAGAATCATGCTCGTACGCCTGTTATTAATATTTATGACAACAGATGTTATCTCAGGACATTCCCTGATGAGTTCACGTATAAAATTCTTCTTGGATGGGAAAAATGTCGATGCCATTACAAGAATAACAAGGATCTGACCGCTTTTGTGCCCTGTTCTTATGAGAACATGACGCAGAAGTCCCGTACCGTTACGTTCATCATATATCTTAAGGCCAAAATCGCCTGCCAGCCGGCGTATTACTTCTATTATTGCTTTGGCACGTGTATCTTCAATAAGGCAGGCAGTATTGTCTACAATCCTGTGGCTTGATTCCTCATAACTTCCGCATATTATATTGTTGTATCTGTCACGGCCGAATGCCGCATGAACCTTGTTACGGTAATGATATGGCTTGTCCATGCCGATTATACGTGATACACTGCCGTATGAGGAGAGAAGTTTCTGCTCGTATTCCTGCTTTTTATCAAGCTGCTCTTTATATGCAATTCCCTGATAGGCGCAGCCTCCGCAGCGTGCTGCATGCGGACATGCTTCAGCCGGATTTGCCTGCTTTCGGCCTCGGTTTTGTGCAGGGGAGTGTGCACGATTGCATGGGGAATTATGTGATGATGTCATGTTGTGTTCCTCTCAAAAGTATAAGTAATATAAGCTATAGGAAAAGCTATAAGAATATAATAGCATATTGATTTTGTGATGCAAATGTTTTATAATTTTTCTGTTTGACAAATGTATTAAGAAAGGATTAATCATAATATGAACGACAGATACCAGACACCACTTGCTGAGCGTTATGCAAGTAAAGAGATGCAGTACATTTTCTCACCTGACAAGAAGTTCAGAACATGGAGAAGACTCTGGATAGCACTTGCTGAATCAGAGAAGGAGCTTGGACTTAACATAACAGACGAGCAGATAGCTGAACTTAAGGCTCATCAGGATGATATCAACTATGAGGACGCTAAGAAGCGCGAGGCAGAAGTACGTCATGACGTTATGTCACATGTATATGCTTATGGACTCCAGTGTCCTAAGGCTAAGGGAATTATCCACCTTGGCGCAACTTCATGTTATGTTGGTGATAACACAGACATAATTATTATGACTGAAGGACTTCAGCTTGTAAGGAAGAAGCTTATCAATGTTATTGCTGAGCTTTCAAAGTTCGCAGGAAAGTACAGAGCACTTCCAACGCTTGCATTTACACATTTTCAGCCGGCACAGCCTACAACAGTAGGTAAGAGAGCAACACTCTGGATTAATGAGCTTATGCTTGATCTTGAAGATCTGGATCATGTTATCTCGACAATGAAGCTTCTCGGATCAAAGGGTACAACAGGTACACAGGCAAGTTTCCTTGAACTGTTTGAGGGTGACCATGCCAAGATCCGCAAGCTGGACAGCCTTATAGCTGAGAAGATGGGTTTCAGGGAGTGTTTCCCTGTATCTGGTCAGACATATTCCAGAAAAGTAGATACAAGAGTGCTTAATGTTCTCGCAGGCGTTGCCGCAAGTGCGCATAAGTTCTCTAATGATATCAGACTTCTTCAGCACCTGAAGGAGATTGAGGAGCCATTTGAAAAGTCACAGATTGGTTCATCTGCAATGGCTTATAAGAGAAATCCTATGAGGAGTGAGAGAATCGCATCACTTGCCAATTATGTAATGGCAGATGTAATGAATCCTGCAATCACGTCAGCAACACAGTGGTTTGAGAGAACACTCGATGATTCGGCTAATAAGAGAATCTCTGTTCCGGAAGCATTCCTTGCTGTAGACGGAATCCTTGACCTTTATATGAATGTAGTAGACGGACTTGTTGTATATGACAAGGTAATTACTAAGCATCTTATGGCTGAGCTTCCATTCATGGCTACCGAGAATATCATGATGGATGCGGTTAAAGCCGGCGGAGACCGTCAGGAACTCCATGAGAGAATCAGAGAGCTTTCAATGAAGGCCGGAGCAAGAGTTAAGCAGGAGGGTCTTGATAATAACCTTCTTGAACTTATTGCAGCGGATCCGATGTTCGGTGTTACACTTGAAGAACTTCAGGCAAAGCTTGATCCTTCAAAGTATACAGGACGCGCAAAAGAGCAGGTTGATGAGTATCTTGCCGAGGTTGTACAGCCTGTGCTTGATTCCAACGCCGATGCACTTGGTATGACTGCTACAATTAACGTATAATTCAATTCATGTGCAATTAATTATTGCAATGTAGTAACATAAATAAAGATAATTAATAAAAGAGGCACTCTCAATACTGATGCCTGGCCGGTCTTACAGACCGCAGATATCGGTATGAGTGCCTCTTATATTAACTGCGAAGCTTTTGTGTGATGCTGTCATATAACATATACAGGTGCTGCGTGCCATTCTCAAGTATGTAATAATGTCTTATGTACGGTACCAGAAGCACCATGAATAATACAAACAGAATCAGTACGGCAGTCATCTGTGTCATAGTGAAGAACCACAGAGACATAAGTGCAAGTATCGCAAATGTAACTGTTACTATCAGGTGGACTATGCGCTCATGCTGAAAGAAGCCTATCTGCACCGTAATGTCACTGTAAATGATGCTCATTGCGGAGGTATCATCAGAAGCAATCAGTGCTTCGAGATATGCTGTGTAATCTTTAAGTCTTTTTTCCATACTAATCTCCATTCTGCAGGCTGCTAAGAGTCTGCGGATGTAAATACTTTATTTTTTTCTATTTTAACTCCATAATTAACCTATTACAATGAAAAAATATATTGAAAATGAAGCCCCTATGCGATATTATTTAATAATAGGCATAATTTTGTCATATTTTAGTTATAAATAAAACCAAAGGAGAGTATGCACTATGGGATTTAGCATTGCATTGATTCCCGGAGACGGAATCGGACCTGAGATAGTTGCTGAGGCAAGAAAGGTCCTTGACTGTGTGGGAAGCAGATACGGACATGAATTTAATTATACAGAGATATTAATGGGAGGATGTTCCATTGATGCATACGGCGTGCCACTTTCAGATGAGGCTCTTGCCGTTGCCAAGTCAAGTGATTCGGTTCTTCTTGGAGCTGTTGGCGGTAATGTAGGCAATTCAAGATGGTACGATGTGGCGCCTAATCTCAGACCTGAAGCGGGACTTCTTAAGATTCGTAAGGAACTCGGACTTTTTGCCAATATACGTCCTGCATATCTGTTCAATGAGCTTAAGGGTGCATGCCCTCTTAAGGAAGATATAATCGGTGACGGATTTGATATGGTCATTATGAGAGAACTCACAGGCGGTCTTTACTTCGGAGAGAGACATACCGAGGAAGTTGATGGCGTGATGACTGCTACGGATACCCTTACATATAACGAGGAAGAGATCAGAAGAATTGCAGTTAAGGCATTCGATATAGCAATGAAGAGGAATAAGAAGGTAATCAGTGTTGATAAGGCCAATGTTCTCGATTCATCAAGATTGTGGCGCAAGGTAGTGGCAGAGGTTGCGAAGGATTATCCGGAGGTTGAGGTATCTAATATGCTTGTTGATAACTGCGCAATGCAGCTTGTCATGAATCCGGGACAGTTTGATGTGATTCTTACAGAGAACATGTTTGGTGATATCCTTTCTGATGAAGCAAGTATGATAACAGGTTCAATCGGAATGCTTTCATCAGCAAGCCTCGGAAGCAGTAAACTCGGACTGTATGAGCCTAGCCATGGATCGGCTCCTGATATTGCAGGTAAGAATATAGCTAACCCTATTGCAACAATCCTTTCAGCAGCAATGATGCTCAGATATTCATTTGATCTTGATAAGGAAGCAGATGCGGTCGAGGCGGCAGTTAAGAAGGTGCTTAAGGACGGATACCGCACAATAGATATTATGGACGAAGGCATGACACAGGTGTCTACTTCACAGATGGGCGATCTGATTGCGGACAACATCTGATATCATATATAATAGTTAGTTATAATAATCAGTTTAGATGGAGGAATGGTAGTAATGAAAAGTGATTCAGTAAGAGTAGGAACCCAGCAGGCTCCGCACAGATCTTTGTTCAATGCACTCGGCATGACAGAAGAAGAGATGAAGAAGCCGCTTGTCGGAATTGTAAGTTCATATAATGAGATAGTACCGGGACATATGAACATTGATAAGATTGTTGAAGCTGTCAAGCTTGGAGTTGCAATGGCAGGAGGCACTCCTGTAGTATTCCCTGCAATCGCAGTGTGCGACGGTATTGCAATGGGACATGTGGGAATGAAGTATTCACTTGTTACAAGAGATCTGATTGCAGATTCAACAGAGTGTATGGCAACAGCACATCAGTTTGATGCGCTTGTAATGGTTCCTAACTGTGATAAGAATGTGCCGGGTCTGCTTATGGCAGCTGCAAGAGTTAATGTTCCTACTGTATTTGTAAGTGGAGGACCGATGCTTGCAGGCCATGTTAAGGGATGTAAGACCAGCCTTTCAAGTATGTTTGAGGCTGTAGGCGCATATACTGCCGGTAAGATTAATGAAGATGATCTTAAAGAATATGAGGAAAAGACATGTCCTACATGCGGTTCATGTTCAGGCATGTATACTGCCAACAGTATGAACTGCCTTACAGAGGCTCTCGGAATGGGACTTAAGGGTAATGGTACAATTCCTGCCGTATATTCTGAGAGAATCAAGCTTGCCAAGCATGCAGGCATGCAGGTAATGGAACTTTACCGCAGGAATATAAGACCGAGAGATATCATGACTAAGGAAGCAATCCTCAACGCACTTACTGTAGATATGGCACTTGGATGTTCTACAAACAGCATGCTTCACCTCCCTGCGATTGCTCATGAAGTTGGATTTGATTTTGATATAGCATTTGCTAACCCGATAAGTGAGAAGACACCTAACCTGTGCCATCTTGCACCTGCAGGCCATACATATATGGAAGATCTTAATGAAGCAGGTGGTGTGTATGCGGTTATGAACGAGCTTCTTGAAGCGGGACTTCTTAATCCTGACTGCATGACAGTTACAGGTAAGACGATTGGTGAGAATGTCAAGGGGTGTGTCAATAAGAATCCTGAGGTTATCAGACCGATTGACAATCCTTACAGCAAGACAGGCGGACTTGCAGTTCTTAAGGGTAACCTTGCACCGGACGGTGGTGTTGTAAAGCGCTCAGCCGTTGCAGAAGAGATGATGGTCCATGAAGGTCCTGCAAGAGTATTTGACTGTGAAGAAGATGCAATTGCTGCTATTAAGGGCGGCAGCATTGTAGACGGTGATGTTGTGGTAATCAGATATGAAGGCCCTAAGGGCGGTCCCGGTATGAGAGAGATGCTTAATCCGACATCAGCAATTGCGGGAATGGGTCTCGGTTCAACAGTTGCACTTATTACTGACGGACGATTCAGCGGTGCTTCAAGAGGAGCTTCAATAGGTCATGTTTCACCTGAAGCTGCTGTTGGCGGTCCTATTGCGCTCGTAGAGGAAGGTGACATCATCTCAATTAATATTCCTGAGATGAAGCTTGACATAAAGGTTTCGGATGAGGAGATGGCAGCACGCCGTGCTAAGTGGCAGCCAAGACAGCCAAAGGTTACAACGGGATACCTCGCACGTTATGCATCTATGGTTACATCAGGTAACAGAGGAGCAATCCTTGAGGTTCCAAAGGAGGCAAGATAATGAAGTTAAATGGTTCAGAGATTATAATAGAGTGTCTTAAAGAGCAGGGCGTAGATACTGTATTCGGTTATCCGGGAGGAGCTATTCTGAATGTGTATGATGCCCTTTATAAGCATTCTGATGAGATAACACATATCCTTACATCACATGAGCAGGGCGCTTCACATGCTGCGGATGGTTATGCAAGAGCAACAGGCAAAGTCGGTGTATGTTTTGCAACATCAGGTCCGGGGGCAACTAACCTTGTTACAGGTATAGCAACTGCGGCAATGGATTCAATTCCGATAGTTGCAATCACATGTAATGTAACAGTACCGCTTCTTGGCAAGGACAGCTTCCAGGAGGTTGATATCGCCGGGATTACAATGCCTATCACAAAGCACAGCTTTATTGTAAAGGATGTTAATAAGCTTGCAGATACAATAAGAAGAGCATTTACAATTGCCAAAGAAGGAAGACCGGGACCGGTACTCGTTGATATCACAAAGGATGTAACTGCCAATGAGTGCGATTATGTGAAGACAACACCTAAGACAATTGAACGTGTTACTGACACAATCAAAGAAGAAGATATAGTTAAAGCTGTTAATATGATTAAGGAAGCAAAGAAACCTGTTGTGTTTGCAGGAGGCGGTGCAATTGCTTCTGATGCATCGGATGAGCTTAGAAGATTTGTTAACAAGGTAGATGCACCTGTTGTAGATTCACTTATGGGCAAGGGTGCATTCGACGGAACAGATCCAAGATATGCAGGAATGCTTGGAATGCACGGAACTAAGGCAGCTAACTACAGCGTTACGGAATGTGATCTGCTTATAGTTGTTGGTGCAAGATTCTCAGACCGTGTTACAGGTAATACCAGAAAATTTGCGAACAATGCAAAGATTCTTCAGTTTGATGTTGATGCTGCCGAGATTAATAAGAATATCAGGACAGATGCCAGTGTTATAGGAGATGCGCTTGAGATACTTAAGAGAATAAATGCTCTTCTTGACCAGTGCAATCATTCAGAATGGATTCAGCATGTTGAAGAACTCAAAGCGGATTATCCTATGAAGTATAATACAGACCGCCTTAACGGACCACTTATAATGGAGAAGATATTCGAGGTAACAGGCGGAGATGCAATCATATCAACAGACGTAGGACAGCATCAGATGTGGGCTGCACAGCATTATAAGTACAAGAAGCCGCGTACGCTTCTTACATCGGGCGGACTCGGAACCATGGGATACGGACTTGGAGCGGCTATCGGTGCCAAGGTGGGATGCCGTGATAAGGTCGTTATTAATATTGCAGGTGACGGATGCTTCAGAATGAACATGAACGAGCTTGCGACAGCAGCAAGATATAATATACCGGTTATCGAAGTTATATTTGATAACCATGTCCTTGGTATGGTGCGTCAGTGGCAGGATCTTTTCTATGGTAAGAGATATTCGGCTACGGTTCTTGATGATTCAGTGGATTATGTAAAGATTGCTGAAGCTATGGGAATTAAGGCATATACAATCACGAAGCCTGAGGAGATTGTTCCTGTATTTGAGGAAGCAATAAGCCTTAATATCCCTGTTCTTATTGAGTGCCAGCTTAACAGGGATGACAAAGTATTCCCTATGGTATCACCGGGAGCACCTATATCAGAAGCTTTTGACAGGGAAGACCTTGATAAAAAAAATAATCAATAAAATGACTTAATTTTTTTATGTTATGTAAAGATTATTTGACAATTGTGTATCATTGCCATAAAATGGCATTATATTTTTTATGAATTTCAGGAGGATGAAAAAGTGGGTAGAGTTTATAACTTTAGTGCAGGTCCGGCAGTATTGCCTGTAGAGGTGCTGCAGGAAGCAGCAGATGAGATGCTTGATTACAGAGGAACAGGTATGTCTGTAATGGAGATGAGCCATCGTTCCAAGGCTTATGACAACATTATCAAAGAGGCAGAGGCTGATCTTCGTGAACTGATGAATATACCTGACAATTACAAGGTATTGTTCCTTCAGGGCGGTGCATCACAGCAGTTTGCCATGATTCCTATGAACCTTATGAAGAATAAGAAGGCAGCTTATATTGTAACAGGACAGTGGGCTAAGAAGGCATATCAGGAAGCCCAGATGTATGGTGAGGCAGTCAAGGTTGCTTCTTCAGAGGATAAGACTTTCTCATATATTCCGGACTGCTCAGATCTTGATATTCCGGAAGATGCAGATTATGTATATATCTGTGAGAATAACACAATCTATGGCACTAAGTTTAAGACACTGCCTAACACAAAGGGACATACACTTGTTGCAGATGTTTCTTCATGTTTCCTTTCAGAGCCTGTAGATGTAACAAAGTATGGGGTAATCTATGGCGGCGTTCAGAAGAACATAGGACCTGCAGGTGTTGTTATTGTTATTATCCGTGAGGATCTTATTACTGAGGATGTATTACCGGGAACTCCTACAATGTTAAGATATAAGATACATGCAGATGCTAACTCTCTCTACAATACACCTCCTGCATACGGCATCTATATCTGTGGTAAGGTATTCAAGTGGCTTAAGAAGATGGGCGGTCTTGAGGAGATGAAGAAGATTAACGAGAAGAAGGCTAAGATTCTTTATGACTTCCTTGATGAGAGCAGGCTTTTCAAGGGAACAGTACGTAAGGAAGACCGTTCACTTATGAATGTACCGTTTGTAACAGGTGATGCAGATCTTGATGCTAAGTTTGTAGCCGAAGCCAAGGCAGCAGGTTTTGAGAATCTTAAGGGACACAGAACAGTTGGCGGTATGCGTGCAAGTATCTACAATGCAATGCCAATCGAAGGCGTAGAGAAGCTTGTAGAGTTCATGAAGAAGTTTGAAGCTGAGAATCTTAAGTAATTACCGGATTACCAGTGTTTAATTAACTGAATAATTAATGAGTCGGAGATAAGGAAGGAATACATACAATGTATAATATTAATTGTCTTAATAATATTGCAGGCATAGGTCTTGACCTGTTTACAACAGATTATAACAAGGATGCTTCATATGAAGAGGCTGATGCGGTGCTTGTAAGAAGTGCTAAGATGCATGACATGGAACTTTCGGACAGACTTCTTGCCATAGCAAGAGCCGGTGCAGGTGTTAATAATATTCCTCTTGATAAGTGTGCAGAGAAGGGTATTGTAGTATTCAATACACCGGGTGCCAATGCCAACGCAGTTAAGGAGCAGGTAATACTTGCAATGCTTCTTGCATCACGCGATTATATCGGTGCGGTTGACTGGGTAAAGGCCAATGCGGATGATGCAGATATTGCAAAGTCAACAGAGAAGGCTAAGAAGGCATTTGCAGGTACAGAGATTCTTGGCAAGAAGCTTGGTGTCATCGGACTTGGCGCAATTGGTGCAATGGTTGCCAACTCTGCTGCAGCACTTGGCATGCAGGTATACGGATATGATCCTTATCTCTCTGTTAATGCTGCATGGAGCATTAACAGAGATGTTAAGCACATTGTTAATGTTGAAGATATTTACAGAGAATGTGATTATATCACAATTCATGTTCCTGCTCTTGACAGCACAAAGGGAATGATTAACAAGGCTGCTTTCAACATGATGAAGGATGGTGTTGTTGTAATTAACTGTGCAAGAGATATCCTTGTTGATGAGAATGCAATGGTAGATGCACTTGCGTCAGGCAAGGTTAAGAAGTATGTTACAGACTTCCCTAATACTCTTTCAGTTAAGCTTGAGAATACAATTGTTCTTCCTCATCTTGGCGCTTCAACTAAGGAAGCAGAAGATAACTGTGCAGTGATGGCAGTTAAGGAACTTCGTGATTATATTGAGAATGGTAATATCCGTAATTCAGTTAACTATCCTGCATGTGACATGGGCGTATGCACTAACACAGGACGTATTGCGGTATGCCACAAGAATATTCCGTCAGTAATCAGCAATATTACAGCTGTTCTTGGTGCAGCAGGCGTTAATATCTCAGATATGCTTAACAAGTCACGTAATGATTATGCATATTCATTATTTGATCTTGACGATGCGGTTAATGCAGATGTAATTAAGAAGCTTGAGGAAGTAGAAGGCGTTATTAAGGTTAGAGTGGTGAAGTAATGGCAATTATAAGACCGTTTCAGTGTGTAAGACCTAATGAGAGTGTGGCTGCGAGAGTAGCTGCACTCCCATATGATGTATATAACAGAGAAGAAGCCTGCGAGGAGGTTAAGCGCGAGCCGTTATCATTTCTTCGCATAGACAGACCTGAGACACAGTTCGACAGTTCTGTTGATATGTATGCGCCTGAAGTATACCAGAAGGCCAGGCAGATGCTGGATGAAGCTATGGCAGACGGTACATATATTGAGGATTCTGACAGAACGTATTATATATACGAACTTACAATGGATGGAAGAAGCCAGACAGGCATTGTAGCATGTGCTTCTATTGATGATTACAGTAATAATGTAATTAAGAAGCATGAGAATACAAGAGCTGAGAAGGAAGTTGACAGAATTACACATGTAGATACATGCAGTGCGCAGACGGGGCCTATATTCCTTGCCTACAGAGCAGACGGGGTTATTAATGCTGAGGTAGCTAAGGCGAAAGAGAATGACCCTATTTATGATTTCACGTCTCCTGATGGAATAAGACATGCAGTATGGAAGATTGCATCAGAGGATTCTGTAGAAGCAATAGAAAGAGCATTTGCAGGCATAGATTCTATCTATATTGCGGATGGACATCACCGTGCGGCATCTGCTTACAAAGTAGGACTCAAGAGAAGGGCAGAACATCCGGGATTCACAGGTGATGAAGAATTCAATTATTTCCTTTCGGTACTGTTTCCTGACGAGCAGCTTATGATTATGCCGTATAACAGAGTTGTTAAGGATCTTAACGGATACAGTAAGGATGAGTTCATTACAAAGATTTCAGATAAGTTTGATGTGGTTAAGTCAGACAAGCCGGTAGCTCCTGCCGGGAAGTATACATTTGGAATGTATCTTGAAGGACAGTGGTACACGCTTACGGCACATGAAGATATACGTCCGGATTCACCGGTTGACGGACTGGATGTTGCAATACTTCAGAATGAGCTGCTTGATCCTGTGCTTGGAATTAAGAATCCGAAGACAGATGCAAGAATTGATTTTGTTGGTGGAATAAGAGGGCTTGGCGAGCTTGAACGCAGAACAGAGAATGATATGAAGATAGCATTTTCAATGTATCCTACATCCATTCAGGAGCTTTTTGCAGTTGCAGACGCAGGACTCCTGATGCCACCTAAGTCAACATGGTTTGAACCAAAGCTTAGAAGCGGAATATTTATTCACAGAATATAATTCACAGAATATAATTCACAGAATATGATGATATAACGGAGGATTGGCCGATGCTGCATGAAGATATAGAACTTAAGATTGACTATGAGACCCTTGGAATTAAGCATGATACATCGGTGCCTGTGCTTACAACATATATCCTTAAGAGACTTGTACAGATGCAGGGGGACCGTAAACGTCCGTGTATTCTGATATGTCCGGGTGGAGGATATGAGCACCTTGCGGAAAGAGAAGCAGAGCCTATAGCAATCCGCATGAACAGTATGGGGTTTAATGCATGCGTATTGAGATACAGCCTGATTCCTAACGAATATCCGGTTCCTTTATATGAAGCTGCGTATGCAGTGAAGTATATCCGTGACCATGCGGATGAGTGGGGGATTAATCCGGATAAGATTGTAATAGCGGGTTTTTCTGCCGGCGGACACGTGGCTGCAAGTCTTGGAACATTGTGGAATCAGCAGGAGCTGGATTCATATATAAGAGATTATCTCAGGTGTGAGCCTGAATATGTGCGACCGGACGGAATGCTTCTGGGATATCCGGTTATTACGTCAGGTGGTAAAGCACATAGAATGTCGTTTGTGAGACTTCTGGGTGACAGATATGATGAACTGCATGATACGGTTTCGCTTGAAAACCGTGTCAATAAGGGAACACCGAAAGCTTTTATATGGCATACGTTTGAGGATGGCTCGGTTCCTGTTGAGAACTCGCTTCTGTTTGCAGAGGCAATGAAAAAGCAGGAGGTTCCGTTTGAACTTCATATATTCCCTAAGGGAAGTCACGGACTTGGTCTTGGAACAAGGGAAACTGACATGAAGGATGGAAGTAAATATCAACCTGAGTGCAGCGTATGGCCTGATATGTTCAGAACATGGTTTGAGAGTACAATAGGACCAATATACGAATAACACAATTGGCTGCATAGCGGCACCTGTCATGTGGCAGGTGCCTGTGGTGCAGCCTTTTTGATTGTGATACATAAGTGCGTTAATGATGGGAGGCAGGTATGAATAATAAATTATATAATCTTATGAATTGGCCGGATATAGAGGGAATTGTATATTCGGATACGGATTCACCGCAGAAGCTGCTCGGAGGACATGTCTGTGAAGAAGGATTTCTTATACAGACATTCAACCCGCATGCAGTTGAGATGAAGGTAAAGATTGATGGTAAAAGCAAGATATATCCGATGCAAAAGGTAGATGAAGCCGGATATTATGCCGTACTCATTCCCGGAAAGAGAAAACAGAATTATACATTTATATCCGAAAATGTGGAAGGTGAGCAAAGGGAATACAAGGATGCATACGCATTTGATGTGAGTATTGACAATGCTGAGATAAGAAAGTTCCGCGCGGGGATTAATTATGAGATATACAGGATACTCGGAGCACATTGCGGAGTGATAAATGGCGTCAGAGGAACAAGATTTGCCATATGGATGCCTGATGTCCAGCGCGTAAGTGTTGTGGGTGACTTCTGCAAATGGGACGGAAGAGTGTTCCAGATGATGAAACACGATGGAAGCAGCGTGTATGAACTCTTTATTCCCGGTGTTGAGGCAGGCAGCATATACAAATACGAGGTGCGTAAAAAAGACGGAAGCTGTATGCTTATTACAGACCCATATGCGCGGGCCGTTGAAGATGAAGGGAATGCAGCTGTTGTATGTGGTGATGATGACTTCGTGTGGTCTGATGATAAATGGATGGCACTGCGTAAGATGGAAGATACACGAAGAACGCCTGCATCAATTTACCAGACAGCTTTTTCGGAAGATTCATGCAGCTATGTGGAGAATGCGGGGTATACGCATGTTGAACTTATGCCGGTTATGGAAGGAACACATTGCTGTTATGCCGTCTCGCCGAAGATTGGCGGACGCAATGAACTGAAAAAATATATTAACACAATGCATGATATGGGTATAGGTGTTATTCTTGACTGGGAATGCAACAGGGATAACTTTAACGTACCTGAGATTTCCAATTACTATATTGCCAATATTATTATGCTGGCTGAAGAATTTCATGCAGACGGAATAAGATTTACAGAACTGGACAGGCTGCTTTATCTTGATTACGGAATGGCTCCGGGAGAATGGACGCCTAATATATACGGTGGTAAAGAAAATCTTGCAGCGGTGGAATTATTTAAGCACATTAATTCAATAATAAAAAAACGCGGACTTGACATTATGCTTATTGCCAGGGAATCGGCGGCGTGGCCGTGCGTTACCGGTAATGTAAGTACCGGACTTGGATTTGATTACAAATGGAATAACGGATGGCTTAAGGAACTGTTTGATTTTATGAAACTTGACCCGATATACCGAAAAGACCGTTATAACCAGCTTGTATTCAGCATGATATATAACTATAGTGAAAAGTTCATCCTGGCACTTCCGGAAGATGCGTTTGCTGACTATGGTTATTCTATGCTGAATATGATGCCGGGCAGCGATGAAGAGAAATTTGCAAGTGTAAAGGCAGCACTCGGATATACATTTTTACATCCGGGGAAAAAGCTTATATCAGACAGTGTATGCAATATGGATGATAATAATAAGCTTAATAATTATGTGAAAGAGCTTAATAACCTTTACAGAAGCAATCCTGAGCTGCATGAACTTGATTATGATCCTGACGGATTCGAGTGGATTAATAATTTTTCTGCTAATGAGACAGTTGTTATATTCTGCCGTAAGTCATCTGAAGGCGGACATCTTATTGCGGCGGTCAATTTTACGCCTGTTGTAAGAAAGAATTATAAAATAGGTGTGCCGTATGCAGGCAAATGCCGTGAGATATTTAACAGCGATTCACTCCAATTTGACGGAGAGGGCAATGTTAATCCTGATATAATCAGATCAGTTGAAAGTGAGTGTGACGGACGGGATAATTCTGTAAGAATTACGCTTCCTCCTATGGGAATTGCCGTATTCAGATGTACTCCGTATACGGAAAATGAGCTTATTGAGATAGAGAATGCCCGCAAGGAAAAAGAGGCACGTCAGAAACGCGAAGAGGCACGTAAGCTGATTGAGGAAGCAAAGAGGCTTGAACGTGAGGCGGAGGATATAGAGAAAAAGAAACGTATGGTAAGAAAAACCGGAGGAGCAAAGTCAGGCTCCAAGAAGCCGGTTACTGCAAAACGTAAGATGCCGTAATGAATGGAGATTAGTGTGTTGGTGTGCCTGCGGAATGGAGGTTAGTATATGAATAATATTTTAACAGCTTTTGCACAGACAGCAGAAGTGAAAGATGTCAAAGAAGTTGTTGAGGAGACACAGCGGTTCTTTACAATGAATGACATGAGGACAATCCTTGACAAATTTATTGAGTGGTGTGCAAGTACAGTAGGAACGATTGTATGGGCACTCATTGTATGGGTAATCGGAAAGAAGATACTTAAGGCACTTCTTAAGGTGCTTGGAAAGGCGCTTGACAGAAGCAGGCTGGATGAGGGTGTTACTAAATTCATGCTGTCATTATCCAGATTTGCCGGCAATGTAGTGCTTGTGATAATGATAATAGATATACTCGGCTTTGATACAACGTCATTTATCGCAGTACTTGGTTCAGCGGGTATCGCGCTTGGTATGTCATTGCAGGGAAGTCTCGCCAATGTGGCAGGCGGTATATTAATCCTGCTGTTCAAGCCGTTTGCAGTAGGAGATTATATTGTTGCAGGAGGATACGAAGGCAATGTTACAACAATAGACCTTCTTTATACAAAGCTTATTACTATTGACAACAAAATGGTAACTATCCCTAATGGAACGCTTTCTAATTCAAGTATTGTAAATGTTGCATCGCAGCCGCAGCGGCGTCTTGATATCCAGATTGGAATAGGATATTCATCAGATCTCAAGCTTGCCAAAAGGCTTCTGCTTGATGCCATGAATAAGCAGGCCGGCGTGCTTACAGACAAAGATATCATGGTGGTTGTCAAGTCACTTGATGACAGCTGTGTCACACTTGAGACAAGATGCTGGGTTATGACCTCTGATTATTGGAATGTGAGATTTGCCTTGCTGGAAGGTTATAAGGAAACGTTTGACGATAACGGAATTGAGATTCCGTTTAATCAGATGGATGTACACATAGTACAGTAAAAATAGCTGGATAAGATATAAAAAAATAGCAAGATAAGATTCAATGTAAAATACATAAACTTATTTTGCTATTTTTTATATTAAGAATATTAATGTTAAAATGCTTCTTGCATAAAACATCCTTATGCAAGTGATGATTCATAGCATGCACGTTCGCCGCCGATATACTTGGCACGTGTTCTTGCACATACAACATGCGCGTTTCCGATAGAAGAAACGGCAGTGCGGACAGGAACAGCCACGGGAGCGAGGTGCATCCCGATAAGTGTATCACCGATGTCAATTCCTGCCTGAGCCTGAATATATTCAACGGCAACCGGATTATCGAAACCATTATATGCAGCTGTTGAGAATGAACCGCCGGCCTTGAGCTGTGGACGTACATTCACACGCGTAAGGCGGTACAGCTTTGCACATTCCTTTTCAACGATGATAGCACGGTTAAGATGCTCACAGCACTGTGTGGCAAGAAAAATACCGTTAGCCTTGCATACATCATTAAGCGCGTTAAAAACAGTCTTTCCAATCTCTTCACTTGAAAAAGTGCCGATTCTATGCTTTGCTATTTCACTGGATGAACATCCGACAACAAGAATGTCATCCTTTTCAAGATGCGCAACGGCAAGAAGCTCGTTGGCAACAGCTGTTGTCTGCTGCCTCAAAGCTTCAAGATCCATTGTCATCTCAGTTGCAATTCCGCCATTAGGTAAATTAATCATAATTAATTACTTCTTATTCTCGAGTTCCTTGTGCTTCATGGCTCTAATCTTGCATGAAAGACCATACAGGTTAATGAAGCCTTCTGCATCATGGTGATCATACATGTCGCCTGTTGTAAATGAAGCAATTGACTCGTTATAAAGTGAATATGGAGAAGTTGTTCCGGCCTTAATGATGTTGCCCTTGTAAAGCTTGAACTTAACTTCACCTGTAACATACTGCTGTGTTGACTCAACGAAAGCCTGAAGAGCTTCACGAAGAGGAGTGAACCACTTACCTTCGTAAACTACATCTGCAAGCTTGTTGCCGATGTTCTTCTTAACTGCATATGTGTCACGGTCAAGAATAAGTTCCTCAAGCTGCTGATGAGCTTCCATAAGGATTGTTCCGCCAGGTGTCTCATATACACCACGAGACTTCATGCCAACAACACGGTTCTCTACGATATCAATGATACCGATACCATGCTTGCCACCGAGCTTGTTAAGTGTACGGATGATATCAGCAACCTTCATCTTCTCGCCGTTAACTGATGTAGGAACACCCTTTTCAAATGTCATAGTAACATATTCGCCTTCATCAGGAGCTTCTTCAGGGCTGTTGCCAAGTACAAGCAGGTGCTTGTAGTTAGGCTCATTGGCAGGATCCTCAAGCTCAAGACCTTCGTGGCTGATATGCCATAAGTTACGGTCACGGCTGTAGCTGTTATCAGCTGAGAATGGAAGATTAATTCCATGCTGTCTGCAGTACTCAATCTCATCTTCACGTGACTTAAGAGTCCACTTATCATTTCTCCAAGGAGCGATAATCTTGATATCAGGAGCGAGAGCCTTAATTGCAAGCTCAAAACGAACCTGATCGTTACCCTTACCTGTTGCACCATGGCAGATGGCAGAAGCACCTTCCTTACGTGCAATCTCAACGAGTCTCTTGGCAATTGCAGGTCTTGCCATTGAAGTACCAAGAAGATACTTATCCTCATATACGGCATGTGCCTGAACACATGGAACTATGTAATCTTCTGCAAATGTGTCAGTAAGATCTTCAATGTAAAGCTTTGAAGCACCACAGCTCTTAGCTCTTTCATCAAGTCCGTTAAGTTCCTCTTCCTGTCCGCAGTCAGCGCAGACGCAGATAACTTCGTAATCAAAATTTTCCTTAAGCCATGGAATGATGGCTGTGGTATCAAGACCACCTGAGTAAGCAAGAATAACTTTCTCTTTCATTATGATATCCTCCATATGTATGCTGCCTGTGGCAGCGTTGTTTAAAACTAGAATCTAATATACAACATTATTTTTGTAAATGCAACATATAAAAATGAATAATATGCAAAAAATATGAATAAATATAAAAATTATTGCAAAAACCTCTTTACAATAAGTAAAAAGAGTAGTATTGTATCTAAAGTACTTAATTTGAAAACCTTATATGAAAGGAACGATGAGACAATGATTAAAGTCGGAATTATCGGTGCTACAGGATATGCAGGCAATGAATTGGTAAGGCTGCTCCTCGGACATAGCGAAGCACAGATTGAATGGTTTGGTTCAAGAAGTTATATTGACCAGAAATATGCAGATATATACAGAAATGTATTTCAGCTTGTTGATGCTAAGTGCATGGACGACAATATGGAGGAACTTGCTGACAGAGTGGATGTGATATTTACTGCCACACCGCAGGGTCTTTGTGCATCACTCGTTAATGATAAGATTCTTTCTAAGGTGAAGATAGTCGACCTGAGTGCTGACTTCAGGCTCAAGAATGTAGATGTATATGAGCAGTGGTATAAGATAGAACATAAGAGTCCTCAGTACATAGATGAAGCTGTATACGGACTCTGTGAGATAAACAGGAATAAGATAACAAAGGATACAAGAATTGTTGCTAATCCGGGATGCTACACAACGTGTTCCATACTTACAATATATCCTTTAGTTAAGGAAGGAATAATTGACCCGGATTCAATTATAATAGATGCAAAGTCAGGAACGTCAGGGGCAGGAAGAGGTGCCAAGGTTGCCAATCTGTTCTGCGAGGTTAATGAGAGCATGAAGGCATACGGAGTAGGAACTCACAGACACACTCCTGAGATTGAGGAACAGCTTGGTTATGCAGCAGGCAAGGATATAAAGCTTATATTCACACCGCACCTTGTTCCTATGAACAGAGGAATACTTGTTACATCATATGCTGACCTTAAGAAGGATGTAACTTATGAAGATGTTAAGGCGGCATATGACAAGTACTATAAGGATGAGTATTTTGTGAGAGTGCTCGATAAGGATGTCTGCCCTGAGACAAGATGGGTAGAAGGCAGTAATTATGTTGATGTCAACTTTAAGATAGAGCCGAGAACAAACAGAATTATAATGATGGGCGCACTTGATAATCTTGTTAAGGGTGCAGCGGGTCAGGCAGTACAGAACATGAACCTCCTGTTTGGTCTTCCTGAGAATACGGGACTTAAGCAGGTTCCAATGTTCCCATAATAATTTTTATTTGTTTAATGTTTAAATGTTTAACGGAGGAATCAGACTATGGAGATTATAAATGGCGGAGTTACCGCAGCTAAGGGCTTTCTTGCAACAGGAATAAATGTAGGTATTAAGAATAATGTAAAAAAAGATATGGCAATGGTGTTCTCCAGGACAGCTTGCGTCACAGCGGGAACATTTACAACTAACAAGGTATATGCGGCACCGGTCAAGTGGGACCGCAGCGTTGTATATAATTCAGAATATGCTCAGGCAGTTGTCATTAACAGCGGTGTAGCCAATGCCTGTACAGGCGAGGAAGGACTTAATAACTGTAAGGCACTTGCTGCTAAGGCAGGACAGGAGCTTTCAATCCCGGCCGATTCAGTACTCATAGCATCCACAGGTGTAATCGGCAAGCAGCTTCCGATGGATATAATGCTTGGAGGAATAAGCAGGCTTAAGGGACTGCTTGGTGAAGAGCTTACAGACGGAGAGCTTGCAGCAGAGGCAATTATGACAACAGATACGGTTAAGAAGCAGGCTGCTGTTACATTTGACGTTGCCGGAACTAAAGTTACAATGGGTGGCATGTGCAAGGGCTCAGGAATGATTCATCCTAATATGGCAACAATGCTGGGATTTATCACTACAGACTTAAAGATTGAAAAGAGTGTTCTTCAGAAAGCACTTTCGGCAATTATCGCAGATACATTTAATATGATATCAGTTGACGGTGATACATCAACTAACGATACGGTCCTTGTCCTTGCTAATGGCGAGGCAGGCAATGCAGAGATTACTTCAGAGAACAGCGAAGGCTACAAGGAGTTCTACGAAGCACTTCTTTACATCTGTACGGAGCTTGCCAAGAAGATTGCAGGCGATGGCGAAGGAGCAACGTGTCTGTTTGAGGTAAAGGTAATCAATGCATCGGACAAGGAGCAGGCGAAGATTCTCAGCAAGTCAATAGTTACATCAAGCCTTACAAAGGCAGCGATATTCGGACATGATGCCAACTGGGGAAGGATTCTCTGTGCAATGGGCTATTCTTCAGCTGACTTTGACCCTGAGAAGGTTGATATTTACTTTGAGAGCAGTGCAGGCAGGATTAAGATTGTTGAGAACGGAACTGCAACTGACTATAGCGAGGATGAGGCAACTAAGATTCTTTCGCAGAGTCCGGTGACAGCAATTGCAGATGTTAAGATGGGCAATGAGGCAGCAACAGCATGGGGCTGCGACCTTACGTTTGATTATGTTAAGATTAATGCAGATTACAGAAGTTAAGGAGAATAGAGATGCCGGTTAATATTGATGAAGAATTAAAAAAAGCAGAAGTGCTTATTGAGGCGCTTCCTTATATACAGAAGTTCAATCGTAAGATTATCGTTGTCAAGTACGGCGGAAGTGCCATGGTTGACGAGGAGCTTAAAAGAAAGGTTATTGAGGATGTAGTACTTCTTAAGCTTGTTGGTTTCAAGCCGATAATAGTTCATGGCGGCGGCAAGGAGATAAGCAGCTGGGTTAAAAAATCAGGAATGGAGCCAAAGTTCGTGAACGGGCTGCGCGTTACTGACGAACCTACAATGGAGATTGCAGAGATGGTTCTCAATAAGGTGAATAAAAGCCTTGTATCAATGATTCAGGATCTTGGCGTTAAGGCATGCGGTATAAGCGGCAAGGACGGCGGCATGCTTCATGTTAAGAAAAAGCTTTCGGCAGGAGAAGATATCGGATATGTAGGCGATGTAGACGATGTTAATCCTGAGATAATTCATGCACTCCTTAAGGATGATTTCCTTCCTGTCATATGCCCGATAGGATTCGGCAGTGACCATCACGCATACAATATCAATGCTGATGATGCAGCGTGTGCAATCGCAAGAGCCGTAGATGCGGAAAAGCTTGCATTCCTTACGGATACAGAGGGTGTATTCAGGGATTTTGAGGATAAGAACTCACTTATATCTGAACTTACAACAGCGGAGGCAAGAAAACTTCTTGCGGGCGGAACAATCGGCGGCGGAATGCTTCCTAAGCTCAATAACTGTATTGATGCAGTTGAAAATGGCGTATCAAGGGTGCATATTCTTGACGGCAGAATACCTCACTGTCTGCTCCTTGAAATATTTACCAATAAGGGTGTTGGTACTGCAATTCTCGGAGAAGATGCAGAACACTTTTACAACACAAATATCTGATATAATAGCCATGCGATGCATGACAGAACGGAGATGACAGATGAATACACAGGAAATAATCACAACAGCAGAGGAACACCTTTTCCATACATATAACAGGTATCAGATTTCTCTCGACAGAGGCGAGGGAGTGCATCTGTATGATGCTGATGGTAAGGAATATGTTGATTTTGGTGCCGGAATAGCAGTATTTGCTCTTGGATATAATAACAAGGAATATAACGATGCACTTAAGGCACAGATAGATAAGCTTATCCATACATCAAACTATTTCTATAACGAGCCGGCAGCTAAGGCAGCTAAGGCTATAACCGAAGTATCGGGAATGGACAGGGTATTCTTCACAAACAGCGGTACTGAGGCAATTGAAGGTGCAATTAAGCTCGCTAAGAAGTATGCATATCTCAAGGATGGCTCAACAGACCATGAGATTATTGCAATGCAGCATTCATTTCACGGAAGAAGTATGGGCGCTCTTGCCGTAACAGGCAACAGGCATTATCAGGAAGCATTCGGACCGATGATTCCGGGAATAAAGTTTGCGCAGTACAATAACCTTGCCAGCGTTGAAGAACTCGTTAATGATAAGACATGTGCAATCATCTTTGAGACAGTTCAGGGTGAGGGCGGTATATATCCTGCAAAGCCTGAATTTATTAAGGGTGTAAGAAAGCTCTGCGATGAGAAGGGAATACTGCTTATCCTTGATGAGATTCAGTGTGGTATGGGACGTACAGGTACAATGTTTGCATATGAGCAGTATGGCGTTAAGCCGGATATACTTACGGTTGCCAAGGCTCTTGGCTGTGGTGTGCCTGTAGGCGCATTCCTTGCCAGGGAAGAGGTTGCCAAGGCGCTTGTTCCGGGTGACCACGGAACTACATACGGAGGCAATCCGCTGGCATGTGCCGCAGCAGTTAAGGTCCTTGAGCTTTTCAAGAAGCAGAATGTGCTCGATAATGTTAAGAAGGTATCAGCTTATCTTGAGAAAAAGCTTGATGAGATAGTTGCTGAATATGATTATGTTGTTGAGAGGCGGGGACTCGGACTTATGCAGGGCCTTGAGATTAATACGGATGTTAAGGATCTCAAGAAGGTAATTGCAGCATGTCTTGATAACGGTCTGATTCTATTTACCGCAGGGACTAATGTAATACGTTTTGTTCCGCCGCTTGTAATATCAGAGGCTGATGTTGACGAGATGATAACAAAGCTTAAGAAAGCATTAGCATAAATATAATGAGGATTTGTATGACTTTAAAAAAATATTTTAAGAAATTTGCAGCATTGGGACTTGCAGTCTCAATGCTTGCTTCGGTTACGGCATGCTCGGGTAATTCAGATAAGACAACACCTGAGGTTGAACTTGAGGAGGATGTTAATGTTAATCTCTGGTACTCAGATGACAGGTATACGGGTTATTTTGAGGAATGTGCCAGAAGATATCATGAGTCCAATGCACATGTTACGGTTATGCTTAATCTTGTTGAAGATGAGAATTACCTCGATGATGTATATAATTCATGTATAAAGTCAGATGATGGTGCGGACATATTCATGATGTCATCGGATGACGTGCAGAAAGCCTATCTGATGGGACTTATGAGTGCCAATACTCTGTACCCTGAGACATTTAATGAAGATGTATACGGCAGGACGGCGATAGCAGCTTCAACATACAGTGGCAGGCTTCTTGGATATCCGCTGACATTTGAGACAAGCGTTATGGTATATAACAAAAAGTTTGCAACGCCATTTAAGACATTTGAGGAGATAACAGGCTTCAGTGATAATTTCCAGCATACGGACGAGAATGAAGCCGTAACACAGATTATCGGATGGGATGTGTCGGATGTAAGTCTTAACTATGCATTCCTTGGTGAATATATGAATGTCGGAGGCGATAATGCTGATGATGTTACAAAGACATATCTTCAGGATGACAACATTAAAGCAGCAGCGCAGGCATATCTTCAGTTCAAGGATTCTTACGGAATTGTAAGAGACAACCCTAAGTACAGTGATTATATCAGGAAGTTTACGGAAGGGTCACTTCTTTATACAATTGTCAATACAAGTGATCTTTCATCGATAGCTGCATCAGGAATTGATTACGGAATTATGCAGATTCCTGATTATAATTCTACACTTAAGACAAGAGCAATGTCTAAGACATATATGCTTGCGGTTACGCCATATGCGTCTAATTCAAGAATTGCAGCAAGTGTTGCCAGGATGTTTACATACGATTATGCAGATGAGCTTATCAGCCTGTCATCTATGCCGGCGGCAAGAGGTGACATACCTGACCACCCTGAACAGTATAATGCACTGCATTCCGTGTATGCGGGTACAGCTCTTAAGGCAAGATACATGGAAGCAGGCGACTACTATCTCAAGCTTGAGATAATGCTTCATCAGATATGGGACAAGACGGCATCGGTTGGTGACGCATATATACAGTTCAAAGATTATGTGACTACAACAATGAATCTTACCAATAAGACGCAGACAGCAAAGTAGCGTATGAATGAATAAAACCTGTCATGGCGGGCATCCTTAATGTATAAATTAAAGTTTATACCGGGAGGCGGCTATGACAGGTTTTTTGATTGCAATGATATCAGGTGCGCTCATGAGTATTCAGGGCGTTTTTAATACGGATGTTACTAAGAGCAGCAGCATATGGGTTGCGGCGGGCTTTGTCCAGTTTACGGCACTTGCAATGTGCGTAGTGATGTGGTTCGTGACCGGGCGTCCGGACGTGATGGCTCTTTTTTCAGTAGAGCGTAAATATGCGCTCCTCGGTGGCGTTATAGGTGCGTTTATCACATATACAGTTGTCAGGAGCATGTCATCACTCGGAACCGCCAAGGCATCCCTTACCATCGTTGTCACACAGGTGGCGGTTGCCTATTTAATAGAGCTTTTCGGACTGTTCGGAAGCGAAAAGTCGGATTTCTCATGGGGAAAGTTCATCGGGCTTGCAATTGCCATTGTGGGGCTTGTGGTGTTCAATATGGTGGGACAGGATGTGTGAATGGGGAAGTGGGATTGATGCTGTAAAAAAATTACGGCATCCTATTGAAAAAATATATGTCAGCAAGTATACTATTTATATATATGAAGAATCTTGAAAGGGGGAAATCTTCGTGTTAAAAAAATTCTGTTTAAAGAATTATAAGACATTTAAAAATGAAATAGTTATAGATTTCTCTAATATTGCAGGATATCAGTTCAGCACAGATTGTATCAGTAATGGCTTGATAAGCAAGATGCTTATATACGGGCGTAATGCAACCGGCAAAACTAATCTTGGACGTGCAATTACTGACATATGTGGGACTGTATTTGGCTCAGTACGGTTTGAGAGAGAGGGGATATTCCTTAATGCTGATTCTGATGAGGAAGCGGCAGAGTTTATATATGAATTTATCTTTGGCGAAGATGATGTTATATATAAATATAAAAGGAAATCGCCTCAGGAGCTTAAAGATGAAGAATTAATAGTTAATGGCAACAGCATTTTTAGATGTGACTTTAAAAATGATACATACAACTTTGATAATTTACTCTATGTCAATGCTGAGACTGCCAGGGTAGACAGATATATGCAGATGCTCCGTACAGAAGATGCAGATGATGAATTACATGACTCACAGCTGCCGTTTTTCAGATGGCTTGCCAATAATAGTGCATTTGATAATGACTCACCGCTTATTAAGCTATTGTCATATGTACGAAGAATGAACATGGTAACAGTAAGCAATGCGATAATGGCAAAACCGAGACAGTATAATGAGAACTTTTTTGATTCTTTGGATAATGAAAAGAAGTTACAGGATTTTGAAGATTTTCTTAATATAATGGGAATTGAATGCCGGCTTGTAATAAAGAGGCTTCCGGATGGACAGAGACAATTATATTTTAGACATCACAGGCTTGTACCATTCTATGAAACGGCATCAAGCGGAACACTTGCACTTGTACATTTGTACAGGCGGCTTATTCCGAGAGATTGGGAACCGTCATTTATATATCTTGATGAGTTTGATGCATTTTACCATTACGAGATGGCTGAAAATGTCATGAAATTTTTAAAAAGCAGATATACTGAAAGTCAGATAATCATGACATCACACAACACTAATCTTATGACAAACAGGCTTATGAGACCGGACTGCCTTTTTATTCTGTCAAGAAGCGGTTCACTGACATCATTATGCAATGCAACACCGAGGGAATTAAGAGAAGGTCACAATCTTGAGAAGATGTACATAAGTGGGGAATTTGAAAAGTATGAATGATTATGAAGAGGGGCGTAAAAGGGGTAGGAGCCTTTTGGTTGTAGAAGGGGAACATGAAAAAGACAGGCTTTTCTGGCTGATTCTAAGATGCTTTCCTGAAATTGAAATCGATGAAGGTAACATATGGGTATATCATACGAATATTTATATTTTGTATGATGACATAGTAAGGGAATATGGAGAAGACTGGTTTGAATATCGTGAAGATATCGACCTGCCATTTGTTATTAGTAAAAAACAGGAAACAGAGAATGTCTGCTATAAGTCGGATTTTACCAATATAGTCCTTGTGTTTGATTATGAGCGCCATGACCCTAATTTTACAGAGGCTAAGATTATGAGTATGCAACAGACGTTTACAGATTCAACAGATATGGGAATGCTTTATATAAATTATCCAATGATTGAATCATATCAGCATCTGAAAAACCTGCCGGATTTAGAATATATTAACAGGACTGTAAGTGCATCAATTAATGCCGGGGCAATATATAAAAATACAGTAAAGAAAAACAGCGTTATAGCTCCTATGGTGGATTGTCCGCACAGACTTGAGGATTTACTCAGTAACAGATTCGTGATAGATAATCCGGTAATAAGAATGAAATGCTGTGAAAGAATACTTGCATTAAACTCTGTTGGAGATATAGAAACAGAGGTCGAATGTATAATAAATAATATTATGGATAGCAAAAAAGCACTGACAGCAAAATATCAGCTTATTGATTGGATTCACAAGCAGCACTATGCAGAACATGGATTAACATATTGGCAATATATGAGAAATGTGCTTAGGAAGATAGCTGTTTACAATATATTAAAAGCGGATTATATACAAAATGAAACTAAAAATACAGATGAAGATGATAACAGTTACCGTAGGCATTATGAAAATATAGACTTTTTGAACATTCTCAATATACAGAATGAACTAAGCAGAGACAGGCAGAATGGCTATATATGGGTGCTTAATACATGCATAATGTATATTGCAGAGTATAATTTCAGATTAATAGAACAGGAAAAAGGAGACAACCAATGACAGACGCATACATAACACTTAAAAAAGGCGGCGGAAGGACACTTAAGGCCGGCGGAGCATGGATATACGATAATGAGATTGATTCGGTTACGGGAGATGTAGCTGACGGGGAGCTGGTTCATGTACATGATTTCGACGGATATTATATGGGAATCGGATTCATCAACCGCAAATCTAAGATTACAGTGAGGATGATGTCCAGAGTAAAGGGAACGCAGATTGATGATGCATTTATAAAAATGCGCGTAAAGAATGCAATTGATTACAGAATGGCGGTCATTAAGGAAGAGGACAGGTCAGCGTTCAGGGTTATATTCGGTGAGGCAGACTGGCTTCCGGGAATAGTGATTGACAAGTTCGCTGATATACTTGTTGTTCAGTCACTTGCACTCGGAATTGACAATTTTAAGCTTAAGATTGTGGAATTCGCCAGAGAAATACTCGGTGAGTACGGCTATAATATCAGGGGCGTGTATGAGCGAAGTGATGCCAAGGTCAGAGATCTTGAGGGAATGCCGAGGATAAAGGGATTTATCGGGGATGAATTCGAGACTAAGGTTCAGATTGAGGAAAATGGTGTCAGATACATAGTGGATGTTCAGGACGGACAGAAGACGGGGTTTTTCCTTGACCAGAAGTATAACAGGGCTTCAATCAGACCTATATGCAAGGGCGCTAGAGTCCTTGACTGTTTTACACATACAGGCTCATTTGCACTTAATGCGGGAATGGCAGGAGCACGCGAGGTAACAGGCGTTGATGCGTCTGAGCTTGCAGTTAACCAGGCAGCTGAGAATGCGAGACTTAACGGAATAGATGATATAGTTAAGTTTGAGTGCAGGGATGTATTTGAACTTCTCCCTGAGCTTGAGAAGAAGGGGGAGAAGTTCGATGTCGTAATCCTTGACCCTCCTGCATTTACAAAGTCGCGTGAATCAGTCAAGAAGGCAGTAAGAGGATACCGTGAGATTAATCTTCGCGCAATGAAGCTTGTAAAGGACGGCGGCTTCCTTGCTACATGTTCATGCTCACATTTTATGGAGCCTGAGCTTTTCACAAAGACGATAGGAGAAGCTGCGCATGACGTACATAAGCGTCTGCGTCAGGTTGAATACAGAACGCAGTGTAGTGACCATCCGATACTTTGGGCGGCTGATGAGTCGCTGTATCTTAAATTTTACATCTTCCAGGTTGTAGACGAAAAGTAATTACTTTTTTGAGTCAGGAGGATAGATATGGCTGACACAATTATTTATTTGGTAATCTCATTATTGGTTTCACTCATTTTTGTCATACTTGGAATAAGGCAGTATAGGGCTGAAAAACCAGTAGTAATAAACACGGGAGAAAAACCACCTCGTGAAGATGAGCTGATAAGTGTTACTGAATGGAACCATAGACATGGCAGGAATTTTATTATTTTGGGTTGTGCGCTTTTTATTACGTTATCAATTGTGACATGTTGAGAGAAAGCTAATGAGAATGATGCTAGAAAAAAAGAAATCAATTGCATTAATTATTATAATGGTTACAATTGCTGTTATTATTTTTGGTGGTCGATATTATTTTGCACACAATAAAAGTTATAAAAATGAGGCAATTGAAAAAGGAGATTGTATATATCTTAATGGAGTAAGATATTATCACACATCGGAACTGGAAAATTATAAAATATCAAATGTGATAATTTGTACATCTGATAGTGGGAGAAAGTTATATGAGATAGAAGAATATCCTGATTATGAATATATTGCCGGATATTCTGCATGGAATGGTGAAATATATAAAAAACATGAAACAGACTGATTGGAGCAGATTGCATTCCTTGATGCTTATAAAGCAGTGGAATGTGTACCAGATGAAGAACTGTTTCATTTTCATGAGAATTCCAATCAAAACGTCAGTCCCAAATTTTGATCGGGTAGTTGACATTATTTGTTAGTTGTCTTACTTTTGGTTAAAGGACTAATGAATCTTCGATATCAATTTACGAAAAAGGATATTGATGAACTATAGATAAAAACTATACCAAACGCAATATTTTACATATTTTACAATGACACTGTAATGACCCTATAATTAATCCACACTCGCAGAACAACAAAACAGCAGAGATAAGGAGATAATTATATGAGTACATTACACGCACCATTCCGCTATGATTATGTAGGAAGCTTCCTCCGCCCGGAGAAGCTTAAGAAAGCAAGAGCAGAATTTGATAAAGGGACTATAACAGGAGAAGAGCTTACTAATGTTGAGGATGAATGCATCAGGGAGCTTGTCGCAAAGCAGAAGAAGGCAGGATATCATGTGATTACTGACGGTGAGTTCCGCCGTGCTACATGGCATCTGGATTTTATGTGGGGACTTAACGGAATTGAACATAAGAAGACAGTTGCCGGCAATACGACATTTGACGGTGAGGCAGCAATGATAGATGATACATTCATGACAGGAAGAATATCAGTTGACAGACACCCGTTTGTTGAGCATTTCAGATTCGTAAAGGCACTTGAGGATGAGAATACGGTTGCAAAGCAGACAATGCCTTCACCGGGACAGGTGTATGCATTCTTTTCCGGAGCAGAGCTTAAAGAAAAGACACTGGAATTCTATGATTCGCTTGAGCAGTTTGCTGATGATATTGTAAATGTTTACGTCAGGATTATACATGACCTTTATGAAGCAGGCTGCCGCAATGTGCAGCTTGATGATTGTGTATGGGGCGGACTCGTTAATAAAGAGATGGCGCTTTCACTCACGGGCGAGAAGGAGGAAGATCTCCCGAAGCTTATGGATCTGCTTGTAGACATCAATAACAGGGTAATAGCTTCAAAGCCTTCAGATATGACAATAACAAGCCATGTGTGCCGCGGTAATTATCATTCAACGTATTTTTCGTCGGGAGCATATGATACGGTTGCCGAACCGCTTTTTGGAAGAGAGAACATCGATGCATATTATCTTGAATATGATGATGAGCGTTCAGGCGGTTTTGAACCGTTAAAATATGTAACAGGCAATAAGAAAGTTGTGCTCGGGCTTATCACAACCAAATTCCCTCAGCTTGAGGATAAGGAGGCTGTTAAGGCGCGTATATATGAGGCAGCACAATATGTTCCGCTTGACCGTCTGTATCTCAGCCCACAATGTGGTTTCGCATCATGTGAGATTGGTAATAAGATTACTGAGGATGAGCAGTGGGCTAAGCTTGCACTTGTTAAAGAGATTGCAGAGGAAGTCTGGGGGTAACATCCTGCTGTAAGTTCTCAATCTGCACATTTGGTACAATTAAACCGCTTGACATTTTGCCATTGCAAATGCACAATAAATGTATCGGCCGGGGTCAGAAGGACTGTGAAAAGCCTGTGACCCCGGCATTATTATTTGCACACTAACCTGTGATGCCCCGATGAACGGGCGGGAATGGAGCTTAGTGTGAAAAATACAGATTGATATCTGATTTTTCACACAGCTATTTGTGCCGCAGGCGCCACAAATAGCATTTATCGCAGAGCCAAATCTGACATTTGGCTCGCGATTCCTCCGGCACTTTGTGCCTGCGGAATGGAGTTTAATATGAATCTTGATGAGATGCTTGCACAGAGCGGTATAAGTGATGGCAGATCCGGAGATATCAAATCCGGATTTGCTGCTATAATAGGAAGACCTAATGTAGGTAAGTCAACACTGATGAACAGAATTATAGGGCAGAAGATAGCGATTACGTCGAATAAGCCACAGACCACACGTAACAGAATACAGACTGTCTATACAGATGACAGGGGACAGATAGTATTTCTTGATACGCCGGGTATACACAAGGCTAAGAATAAGCTCGGCGAATATATGGTGGGAGCGGCAGAAAAGACGATTGACGAGGTCGACCTTGTGCTCTGGCTCGTTGAACCAAGCTCATTTATCGGTGCGGGAGATGAGCATATACTTGAGAAGCTTTCCAAGGTAAAGTCACCGGTTGTACTCGTTATTAATAAGATAGATACAATTAAGAAGGAAGAAGTGCTTCCGGTAATTGCAGAATATAAGAATAAGATGGATTTTGCCGAGATAGTTCCGATATCTGCGTATGACGGAACAGGAACAGACGACCTCGTTGATGTCATTTTCAAATACATGCCTTACGGTCCTATGTTCTATGACGAGGATACGGTTACAGACCAGCCTATGCGCCAGATTGTAGCTGAGATTGTCAGGGAGAAGGCGCTTCATGCATTGGATGAGGAGGTTCCTCACGGAATTGCGGTTGTGATAGACAGCATGAAGAAGCGTAAGGGTAAGAAAATTACTGATATTGATGCGACTATCATATGTGAGAGAGAGTCACATAAGGGCATTATAATAGGTAAGGGAGGCTCAATGCTTAAGAAGATAGGAACCAATGCGAGGTTCGAGATTGAGAAGCTACTTGAGCAGAAGGTCAACCTTAAACTGTTTGTAAAGGTTAAGAAGGAGTGGCGCGACAGTGATTTCCTTCTTAAGAATTTTGGCTATGATGCCAAGAATGATTTTAAATAATACCGGTATCTGATATGGGAAATATTATAATGGCATCGGGGATGGTACTTTCCTCGATGCCTGTTGGTGAATTTGACAGAAGAATAGTGCTGCTTACAAAAGAAAGAGGCAAGATTGCGGCATTTGCCAAGGGGGCAAGGAGGATGAATTCTCCGCTGATGGGAGTTACACAGCCTTTTGCATTCGGTAAGTTTGAGCTTTATGAGGGAAGAACGTCATATGATATAAGAAGGGCTGACATATCGAATTATTTTACGGAAGTGTCATCTGACCTTGATGCAATATGTTATGCGTGCTATTTTGCTGAGCTTGCCGATTATTACGGCAGGGAGAATCTTGATGCATCGCAGATTCTCAATCTTTTGTATATGACGCTCAGGGCGCTGGCTAATGATAATATACCTGACGAGCTTATCAGATATATATATGAGATAAAGCTTATCAGCATTAATGGGGAATGTCCTAATATGTTTGAATGTGCGGAATGCAGAAAAAGTGAGGGGCTGCACTATTTTTCAATGAGCAGGTTCGGCATAGTATGTGACAGCTGTGTCCGTAATACCGCCGGGGAATGCCTTGAGATAACTGAATCCGCGATGTATACGTTACAGTATATTGTGTCATCGGGAATAGAAAAATTATATACATTTACAGTAAGAGAAGATGTCTTGCGGGAGCTTGCCATGGTTGCGGGGCGTATAAGGTCAAGGGTAATTGACAAAAAGATGAAGTCGCTTGAGATGCTCGAGATGACAAACAGCGTAAATAACAGTGCTGTTGGGATGCATTAAGGGTTGCAATTTGCTTTTTTTATAAGTATAATAATTCATTATAAATCTGAAAGCAAGATGGTGATTACATGACGGAGAATAATGTTATTAAAGTTGACAGTAATGAGAATATTATAAGCGATCCGGCACAGATGCCGCATCATCATGAAGAAGATGAGATATCGCTTGATGCACCGGCGGATTTTACAAGTCCGGATGTGTTGTATGCACAGCTTGTAGACACTATTAAGAAGTATCATCCGTCAACGGACATGTCACAGATTGAAAAAGCATATAAGATTGCCACCAAAGCACATGAGGGGCAGTTCCGTAAGTCGGGTGAACCATATATAATTCACCCTATTTGTGTTGCCATTATTCTTGCTGAGCTTGAACTTGATAAGGAATCAATTATTGCCGGACTGCTGCATGATGTTGTCGAAGATACGGTTATGACAACAGATGATATCACAAGAGAGTTCGGAGCGGAAGTCGCATTGCTTGTTGACGGTGTAACTAAGCTGACACAGCTCAATTACGAGCATGATAAGATAGAGATTCAGGCTGAGAATCTCCGTAAGATGTTTCTTGCAATGGCTAAGGATATCAGAGTAATCATGATAAAGCTTGCCGACAGGCTTCACAATATGAGAACAATGCAGTACCAGTCACCTGCGAAGCAGATAGAGAAGTCCCGTGAGACTATGGAGATATATGCGCCTATAGCACACAGGCTTGGTATATCCAAGATTAAGGTAGAGCTTGATGACCTCTCAATGCAGTATCTTATGCCGGATGTTTATAATGATCTTGTTAAGCAGATTAACATGAACAAAGAGAACCGTGAAGCATTTATCAAGAGCATCATTAAGGAAGTTAAGATGCATATAGAGAATGCCGGTATTGAGGCGGAGATTGACGGACGTGTTAAGCATTTCTTCAGTATATACCGTAAGATGGTCAATCAGAATAAGACGCTTGACCAGATATATGACCTGTTTGCAGTAAGAATCAAGGTTGAGACGGTTAAGGACTGTTATGCGGCGCTCGGTGTTATTCATGAGATGTATAAGCCTATACCGGGACGTTTTAAGGATTATATCGCAATGCCTAAGGAGAACATGTATCAGTCACTCCATACAACGCTGATTGCATCCAACGGACGTCCGTTTGAGATTCAGATAAGAACATATGAGATGCACCGCACGGCTGAATATGGTATTGCGGCACATTGGAAGTATAAGGAAGGTAAGACCGGAGAGACCGGCAACCAGAATGAGGAGGCTAAGCTTAGCTGGCTTCGTCAGATACTTGAGTGGCAGCGTGATATGTCAGATAATAAGGAGTTCCTTTCTTCTATTAAGAATGACCTTAATCTGTTCTCTGACAGTGTATACTGCTTTACTCCGACAGGAGATGTCAAGAATCTTCCGACAGGCTCAACACCGATAGATTTTGCGTACAGCATTCATACTGCCGTAGGTAATAAGATGGTAGGCGCCAGAGTTAATGGAAAGCTTGTTACGATAGATTACCAGATTAAGAATGGCGACAGAATAGAGATTATCACATCACAGAATTCCAAAGGACCGAGCCGTGACTGGCTTAAGATTGTCAAGAGCACGCAGGCGCGTAATAAGATTAATCAGTGGTTCAAGCAGGAACTCAAGGAAGATAATATATTGCGCGGTAAGGAGCTCATTGACAAATATGTCAAGTCAAAGGGACTTGTGCTTGCCGACTATACTAAGCCGGAATTTGTAGACAAGTGTCTTGCCAAGTATGGATTTAAAGACTGGGATTCCATGATGGCGTCTGTAGGGCATGGCGCTCTTAAGGAAGGCCAGGTTGTTAATAAGCTTATAGATGAATATGAGAAGAAGCGTAAGTCAGAGATAACAGACAGCGATATAATTAAGTCAATACCTGATGATACGAAGGAAAAGGCATCCAAAGGCAATGCCAGGAATCCGATTGTAGTTAAGGGCGTTCATGATGTTGCCGTGCGTTTTTCAAAGTGCTGCAGTCCTGTGCCGGGTGATGAGATTGTAGGCTTTGTTACGAGAGGACGTGGCATATCGATTCACAGAACTGACTGCATCAATGTAATTAATCTTCCCGAGCATGAGCGGGCAAGACTTATAGATGCCGAATGGCAGGAGGAAGCTGCATCAAAGGATACCTACAGTGCAGAGATTAATCTCTATGCCATGAACAGGACGGGGCTTCTTGTTGATGTATCTAGAGTTCTTACGGAAGCCAATATTGACGTTAAGAACCTTAACTGCCGCGTTAATAAGCATGACAAGGCAACGCTCAGCATAGGATTTGACATCCATGGACGCGAGGAACTTCAGAGAATAGTTGATAAGCTCCGCAATATTCCGGGCGTTGATGATATTGAAAGGACAACAGGCTGATATGGCAGGCAATCTGACAGTGAAGAGTAATGTGGTTGGAATGATTGGAACCAACAGTTATCTTCTTATTAACAATACAACAAAGGAAGCAATTATAGTAGATCCCGGAGCTGAGGCAGGCAGAATTGAAAAGTCTGTTAAGGATAACGAAGTTACCCCGGCTGCAATATTGCTTACACACGGACACTTTGACCATATACTTGCGGCTAATGAACTGCGGGAATTGTATGGCATACCTGTATGTGCAGGCAGAGAGGAAGAACAGCTCCTTGCAAGCAGCATGCTTAATCTTTCGACAGATTATGGCTGCACATGCACGGTTAAGCCGGACAGGCTTTTTGAAGATGGTGAGCATGTAATGCTTGCCGGTTTTGATATAGAAGTTATCGCAACTCCGGGACATACAGGAGGATGTGTATGCTATTATTTTGAGCAGGAGAGCGTTCTTATAAGCGGTGATACGTTATTCCATAACGCCGTGGGAAGAACTGACCTTGCGACAGGAAGCTCCAAGGCAATAATACAGTCCGTACACAGACTTATTAAGCAGTTACCTGCTGATACAAAGGTATATCCGGGGCACGGAGCTCCTACAGATATTGGATGGGAGGAAGAGAATAACCCATATTGCTATGATATATCTTAATATAGACGACAGAGAATTTTATGATGATGCAGTTGTGCTTGTAAGGTCATTCTATCCCCGCACTGAGGTAGGAGAATATGACGGACAGAATGTAACTCCTGAGGATATTATAATCAGGCCTGACATACCTGAGAAGGAAGGCAGAAGCAGAAGTGAACTGCATGAAGAATTTAAAACAGATTTATACAAAAAGCTTGAGAAAATGACCGGACGCACGTTACCGTGGGGCAAGCTTACAGGAGTAAGGCCAAGTAAGATTGCTGTTAATCTTATAGAGAACAAAACTTCTGATGAAGATATAATAAAGCTTTTTATGGATAAGCATTACGCATCTGAGGCTAAGGCTAAGCTTGCACTTGGTGTTGCACACAAGGAACTCGGACTTCTCGGACAGAGAGATTATATTAACGGATACAGCCTTTATATAGGAATACCATTCTGTCCGACTACATGCCTGTACTGCTCATTTACATCATATTCAATTGATAAATGGCATGACAGGGTTGAAGAGTATCTGTCAGCACTGTTTTGTGAGATGGAATTTGTTGCCGCGAAGCTTAAGAACAGAAGGCTTGATACCATATATTTCGGAGGAGGGACGCCGACAACCCTTAGCGCCGACCAATTGGACAGGCTTCTCGGACACATGGAGAAGTGTTTTGATATGTCAGACATTGTAGAGCTTACGGTAGAGGCAGGAAGACCTGACAGTCTTACCATAGACAAGCTGAAGGTGCTTAAGGCACATAATGTGGGACGTATCTCGATTAATCCTCAGACGATGAATCAGGCTACGCTTGACATAATCGGCAGAAAACATACGGTTGAGCAGGTTAAGGAAGCATTTGCAATGGCACACGAATGTGGGCTTGATAATATTAATGTTGACCTTATCATGGGGCTTCCGGGTGAGGATGAAGCGATGATCCATCATACGCTGGATGAAGTTAAGAAACTTGCACCTACAAGCCTGACCGTACATTCTCTTGCAATTAAGAGGGCTGCAGCTCTTAATATATGGCGTGATAAGTATCAGGCATATGCACTTAATAATACAGATGAGATAATTGATGCAGCAGCGGCTTGTGCAGCAGATATGGGCATGGAGCCGTATTATATGTACCGCCAGAAGAATATGGCAGGAAATTTTGAGAATGTCGGATATTCAGTTCCGGGGCTTGAATGCATTTACAATATCCTGATAATGGAGGAAAAACAGTCAATAGTCGCACTTGGAGCAGGCGCTTCGACCAAGATTGTTATGCCACAGGATGACGGTTCTGTGCGTATCGAAAGAATCGAGAATGTTAAGAGCGTAAAGGACTATATCGAAAGAATAGACGAGATGATTGAACGTAAGAATGGAGATGTGTTCAATTACCTTGTTAATAATTAGGATGCTAAGATATTTCAGATATAATATTAGCTAATAATGATGCCGCATATGCGGCAGAATGGAGGATATTACAAAATGGCAGAATCAATGCAGGGACTTAAGAGAACTAACCGTTGTGCTGAGGTAGGCACTGCTGATATAGGCAGGGAAGTAACGGTTATGGGATGGGTCCAGAAAAGAAGAAATCTCGGAAGTCTTATATTTGTTGACTTAAGAGACAGAAGCGGATTACTTCAGATTCTCTTTGATGAGAATAATATTGGAACGGAAGGATTTGAAAAAGCATCTTCATTAAGAAGTGAATATGTTATCGCTGTAACAGGTAAGATTGCTAAGCGTTCAGGCGCTGTTAATGAGAATCTTAAGACAGGTGATATTGAAGTAATTGCTACAGACCTTCGTATTCTTTCAGAGGCACAGACACCTCCATTTCCTATTGAGGCTGATTCCAATACTAAGGAAGACTTAAGGCTTAAGTACAGATATCTTGATCTTAGAAGACCTGACATTCAGGCTAATATCATGATGAGAAGCCGTGTGGCAACTCTTACAAGGGCATTCCTTGCCAATGAGGGATTCCTGGAGATAGAGACTCCTATGCTTTGTAAGAGTACACCTGAGGGTGCGAGAGATTACCTTGTACCAAGCCGTGTACATCCGGGACATTTTTACGCACTTCCGCAGTCACCACAGCTTTACAAGCAGCTCCTTATGTGCTCAGGATATGACCGTTATATGCAGATTGCAAGATGTTTCCGTGATGAGGACCTCCGTGCAGACAGACAGCCTGAGTTCACACAGATAGATATGGAGCTTTCATTTGTTGATATTGATGATGTAATCGATGTTAACGAGAGACTTCTTGCATACCTTTTCAAGGAAGTACTTAATGTTGATGTACAGCTTCCGATTCAGAGAATGACGTGGCAGGAAGCTATGGACAGATTCGGTTCGGATAAGCCGGATCTCAGATTCGGAATGGAACTGCACGATGTATCTGATGTAGTTAAGGGATGCGGTTTTGGCGTATTCACAGGAGCAATCGAAAATGGCGGTTCAGTGAGAGGTATCAATGCCAAGGGACAGGGTGCAATGCCTCGTAAGAAGATAGATGCACTGGTGGATTTTGCCAAGGGCTACGGAGCTAAGGGTCTTGCATATATTGCAATCAATGAGGATGGCACATATAAGTCATCATTTGCCAAGTTCATGACTGATGATGAGATGAAGGCACTTGTAACAGCAATGGAAGGTGAGCCGGGAGATCTTCTCTTATTTGCAGCAGATCGCAATAAGATTGTATGGAATGTACTCGGTGCACTCAGAATAGAGCTTGCCGGACAGATGGGACTTCTTGACAAGAATGAATATAAGTTCCTCTGGGTAACAGAGTTCCCTCAGTTTGAGTGGTCGGATGAAGAGAACAGATACGTTGCAATGCATCATCCGTTTACAATGCCTATGGAAGAGGATCTTGATAAGCTTGATACAGATCTTGGTGCAGTACGCGCCAAGGCTTATGATATAGTCCTCAACGGAACAGAGATAGGCGGAGGAAGTGTCAGAATCCATCAGGAGGATGTTCAGGAGAGAATGTTCAGGGCACTCGGATTCACTAATGAAGAGGCTCATGAGAAGTTCGGATTCCTTCTTGATGCATTCAAGTATGGTGTTCCGCCGCATGCAGGACTTGCATATGGTCTTGACCGTCTTGTAATGCTTATGGCTAAATGCGACAGCATCAGGGATGTAATTGCATTCCCTAAGGTTAAGGATGCATCATGTCTTATGACAGAAGCACCGGGAACTGTAGATGCAAAGCAGCTTGAGGAACTTTCACTCGATATAGCTGCTGCGGAGCAGGACGATAAGTAATATATAATTATACAACAAAACATAAAATAACAAAATAACATTACCTATAGCAGAAAGGGGGAATTATTATGAAAAAACTGCAGTCTATACGTTATAAGCTTATAGCCGGTTTTATTCTGCCTGTTGTGCTGATTATTATACTTGGAGTTATGTCATATACAACCGCTTCCAAGGCTGTGACATCAAGCTTTGAGGCTTCAGCGCAATCTGCAATTCAAAAAACTGCAGAGTACTATGACCTTATGTTCTCCGGAATCAAAGCATCCGCCAATGAACTGGTCAATGACTCTGTTGTTCAGGGGTATTATTCAGGGAGTTATGAGACAAACAGTGTTGAGGAGGCCAATGCGTATTCTGACATACGTGCCAAGGTAACATCGGTATCTACAACCAACACGCAGATAAAAGGTATGTACATATTCGGCAAGAGTGGCAAGGATATATACCTTAGTGCCAATTCAATGTCAGGTTCTGAGTATTCCAATATTAAGAAGACTGATGAGGCAAAGAAGATAGACAGCGACCGCTCGGTATGGCTTTCAAGCCACAGCTATATTGATTCACAGTCCAATATTGACTATGGTGTTTCGTATGGCAGACAGGTAATCGGCTCATCGAAGAGAGGTGTCGGTTACATGTTTGTTGATATTGATAAGGAATACATTGTTAATCCGATATCAAGCGTTGATATCGGTAATAAGAGCATGGTTGCACTTATTGCACCTGATGGCGGTGAGAATGTAGTGATTAAGGATTCTGAGGCTGAAGATGGCAGAGTGTATTTTGCTGATAAGGATTTTTATACACAGGCGCTTGAATCAGAGAATGAATCAGGATATTCATATGTAAAGTATGACGGCAAGTCACAGCTTTTCATATATTCAAAGGCCGGCAGTGAAGGCTTCATGGTATGTGCACTTGTACCGAGAAGTGTAATTGTTGCACAGGCCGGCGGAATTAAGTTCATAACAATTACAATGATTATCATTGCACTCATAGGTGCGATTATAATCGGCGGAATAATGGCAGCTGATATTGGTAACGTCATTAAGAAGGTTATTGGCGGAACTGACAAGGCAGCCAACGGAGATCTTACGGCGACTGTTAATGTCCACAGAAAAGATGAGTTCGGAGCTCTTGCCGGAGGTATCAATAATATGATTGGCAATATGAAGCAGCTTATTAATGATACTAAGTCGGTATCGGGCAGGGTTGATGAGTCGGCGGCTGTTGTTACGGACAGTGTACATACAATGCTTAGTGCAACAAGAGAGATTACTGATGCCATAAGCGGAATTGAGAAGGGAATAGTCCAGCAGGCAGAAGATTCAGAAAGCTGCATGAAGCAGATGGACGAACTCTCAGATAAGATTAATGTGGTATCTGATAATTCAGAAAAGATAGCAAGAATAGCTGAATCAGCACGTGACATAGTAAAGTCGGGACTTGATACAATTGACGTGCTTAATACTAATGTGCATGATACAGTAGGAATTACGACTGAAGTAATCAGCGGTATAGAGCAGCTTGAGACAGCGACAAAGTCTATCGGCAAGATTGTTAATGCAATCAATGATATCGCAGACCAGACCAATCTGCTTTCACTTAATGCATCTATTGAGGCAGCAAGAGCAGGCGAGGCAGGCAGAGGATTTGCTGTGGTTGCGGATGAGATCCGCAAGCTTGCAGACCAGTCGGTTGAATCTGTTAACCAGATAAGGGAGATTGTTGAAGATATCACATCCGGAACAAGACAGACAGTTAACGTTGCAAAAAGAGCTGAGGATGTAGTTGCTGTTCAGGAGAATTCACTTAAGGATACTGTTGCTGTATTTAATGACATTCAGAGCCATGTAGGGGAGCTTATACAGAGCCTTGAGTATATAACAAGCGGAATAACTGATATTGCAACGACAAAGGCTGATTCAATCATGTCAATACAGAATATTTCGGCAGTATCCCAGGAGACAGCGGCAACAGCAGAAGAAGTTACACAGAACGCTGATAAGCAGATGAAAGCAGTTGAGGCACTTAATGCAGCAGCCGAGAAGCTTGACAGGGATGCACATGAACTTGAAGAGGCAATAGGGCTCTTTAAAGTAGAGTAACATTTGTTAATTGCATTTATCCAATGATGAATGTATATTATATATAATTTAATTTATGGAGGTTATAGGATGTATTCATTTGATGAAGTATCAGGGTTTGATCCTGAACTTGCGAAAGCAATGGATGACGAGCTTAATCGTCAGAGAACACACATCGAGCTTATTGCTTCAGAGAATCTTGTAAGCAAGGCAGTTATGGCAGCAATGGGAAGCCCGCTTACCAACAAGTATGCAGAAGGATATCCGGGAAGACGTTATTATGGCGGATGTGAGTATGTAGATGTTGTTGAGACACTTGCAATCGAGAGAGCTAAGAAGCTGTTCGGATGCGAATATGCCAATGTTCAGCCACATTCAGGTGCACAGGCTAACTTAGCAGCATTTTTCGCACTTGTAAACCCTGGGGACACTGTAATGGGAATGAGCCTTGATGCAGGCGGACACCTTTCACACGGCTCACCGGTTAATATTTCAGGAAAGTACTTTAATATTGTTCCTTATGGTGTTAATGAGGAAGGCTTCATCGACTATGACGAGGCAATGAGAATTGCAAAAGAGTGCAGACCAAAGCTTATTGTAGCCGGCGCAAGCGCATATGCAAGAACAATTGATTTCAAGAAATTCAGAGAGATTGCAGATGAAGTTGGCGCATATCTTATGGTAGATATGGCTCATATTGCAGGTCTTGTTGCAGGTGGACAGCATCCAAGCCCAATCCCATATGCAGATGTAGTTACAACAACTACACATAAGACATTAAGAGGCCCTCGTGGCGGTATGATTCTTTGCAAGAGTGCTGAATTTGCCAAGGAGATTAACTTCAATAAGGCGGTATTCCCAGGTATCCAGGGTGGTCCTCTTATGCATGTAATCGCAGCTAAGGCAGTATGCCTCAAGGAAGCATTGGATGACAGCTTCAAGGATTATGCAAAGGGAATCGTTGATAATGCACAGGCACTTGCCAACGGACTTATGAGCAGAGGATTTGACCTTGTATCAGGCGGTACAGACAATCATCTTATGCTTGTTGACCTGAGAAGTAAGAATGTAACAGGTAAGGAAGTTGAGAAGCTTCTTGATGCAGCTAACATTACATGTAATAAGAATGCAATTCCTAATGACCCTGCAAAGCCTAATGTAACAAGCGGTATCCGTCTCGGAACAGCAGCAGTAACAACAAGAGGCTTCAATACAGCAGACATGGATGTCGTTGCTCAGGCAATTGCACTCCTTGTTGATGATGTAGAGAAGAATCGTGACGAGGCTATGGCACTTGTTAAGACTCTTACAGATAAGTATCCTCTTTACGAGTAATACATAATTATTAATATCGCAGCCGTGCTGATTATATATGGCATTGGCTGCGGTATTTTTTATTATAATACTTTGAACATCAAAATAGTATTGACAAATGATAATCTGATGGCTATAATACAAAACATAATATTTTGAATATCAAAATATATGAAAATTCAGACGCAGACCAATGCGTCTAAGGATTGGAGACTGATGAAATCCAGAATAATAGGAACAGGGAGCAGCTGTCCCGAATATGTCATGACAAATGACATGCTCTCACAGCTGGTTGATACGAATGATGAATGGATACAGACAAGAACCGGAATATGCAGACGGCATATTGCAGACAGGAATGATGATGCTGCATGTCTTAAGCTTGCTGCCGAAGCTTCACACAAGGCATTGATACGAGCAGGGACGAATGCAGAGGATATAGACATGATACTGTTTGCAACATCAACGCCGGATTCTGTATATCCCAATATGGCATCACTTCTGCAGAGGGAACTCGGTGCAGTTAACGCAGCCGGTTATGACATTAACGCGGCGTGCTCGGGCTTTATATATGCCCTGTCGGCTGCAGATGCATTTATAAGGGCAGGCATGGCTGAGAAGATACTTCTGGTTGGAGCCGAGATTATGTCAAGGCATGTAGACTGGAATGACAGAAGCACATGTGTGTTGTTTGGTGACGGGGCAGGAGCAGTGGTCATTGCACCGGATGATAAGTATGGGATTGAGGCACTGTCACTTCATAATGATGGTAATGCCGGTGATGCATTAAGCTGCAGCACATCAGGGCATATAGCAATGAATGGACAGGAAGTGTTCAGATTCGCAGTAAGACGGGTACCTGAGGTTATAGAAGAGGTGCTTGGCAAATGTGGCTGGTCAAAAGAAGATGCAGATTTATATGTACTTCATCAGGCCAACATAAGAATAATCCAGTCAGCAGCCAGAAGGCTTGACATAGATATTGACAGATTTGCGGTTAATCTTGATGAGTATGGCAATACATCAGCAGCCAGCATACCGCTTCTGCTTGCACAGCTTGACGAGGAAGGCAGGCTTGAACAGGGAAAAAGAATCGTCTGTTCGGGATTTGGAGCAGGACTGTCATGGGGAGCCGCAGCGCTGACATGGTAACAGAACCAAAATTTAAAATTATGAAATGCAGGAAGAATATATAGCCTGCGGAATGGAGAAAAAGATATGTTAGAGAAAATGAAAGAAATTATTGCACAGCAGCTTGGAGTAGACGAGGAAGAAGTAAAGGCAGAGAGCAGATTCAAGGAGGACCTCAAAGCAGATTCACTTGACCTTTTTGAACTTGTAATGGCACTTGAGGATGAGTACGGGATTGAGATTCCATCAGATGACCTTCAGAATCTTCTTACAGTCCAGAATGTAATGGATTACCTTAAGTCTAAGGGAGTTGAAGCGTAATGAAGACACAGATTACGGAACTGCTTGGAATTGAATATCCTGTAATTCAGGGTGGCATGGCGTGGGTTGCAGATGCGCAGCTTGCAGCCAATGTATCAAAGGCAGGCGGTATTGGATTTATCGGTGCAGCCAATGCACCGGCTGAATGGGTAAGAGAACAGATACATATTGCGAGACAGATAACAGATAAACCGTTTGGAGTAAATGTAATGCTGTTAAGCCCGCATGCTGACGAGGTTGCGGCAGTAGTTGCCGAAGAAAAGGTTGCGGCAGTTACTACTGGAGCCGGCAATCCGGCAAAATATATGGAAATGTGGAAGAACAGCGGTATCAGGGTTATCCCGGTAGTTGCATCAGTCGCACTTGCCAGAATGATGGAAAAATGCGGAGCAGATGCAGTGGTTGCTGAAGGAATGGAGTCAGGTGGACATATAGGCGAACAGACAACAATGTCACTTGTACCACAGGTTGTTGATGCGGTTTCTATCCCGGTCATAGCAGCCGGAGGAATAGGTGACGGAAGAGGAATGGCTGCAGCATTTATGCTTGGAGCGCAGGCCGTACAGATAGGAACAAGATTTATTGTAGCCAAAGAATGTAATGTCCATCAGGCATACAAGGACAGAGTGATTCAGGCAAGAGACATAGATTCGGAAGTCACGGGAAGAAGCACCGGACATCCGGTAAGGTCACTGCGCAATCAGATGACAAGAAAATATCAGGCACTTGAAAAGGAAGGTGCAGGCTTTGAAGAGCTTGAACTGCTTACACTCGGAGCACTCCGCAAGGCTGTAGTTGACGGTGATGTGAAGAACGGAACAGTAATGGCAGGACAGATAGCAGGACTAATCAAAAAAGAACAGACATGCAGTGAGATTATAAAAGAGCTCATAGATGGCATGAGTAATGTAATAGAGCATGTCAGAGGTGAAATATGAAAATAGCATTTATGTTCCCGGGGCAGGGAGCACAGTATGTCGGCATGGGAAGAGATTTTTATGAGAACTATTCCGAGGCAGGAGCTGTTTTTGATATGGCAGGACAGGCGGCAGGATTTGATGTACGTCGTGTATGCTTTGAAGAAAATGATGATATAAACAGAACAGAATACACGCAGGCAGCCATGCTTGCAACAGAATGTGCAATCCTTGAAGTGGTACAGAATATGGGGATTAAAGCAGATACTGCGCTCGGACTCAGTCTTGGGGAGTATGGTGCGCTTGTTGCGGCAGGCGTACTGAACGCATATGATGCAATCAGTATAGTCAGACAGCGAGGAATACTTATGGAACAGGCAGTACCGGCAGGACAGGGAACAATGGCGGCAGTGCTTGGTGCGGATTCAGAGCTTGTTGAGAATGTTCTTGCAGAATGTTCAGGAACAGTAACCATAGCTAATTACAACTGTCCGGGGCAGCTTGTCATCTCAGGAGAGACATATGCGGTACGTGCTGCATCAGAGGCACTCAAATCTGCAGGAATAAAAAGGGTTGTGGAGCTTAATGTAAGCGGACCGTTCCATTCACCACTTCTTGAACAGGCAGGAGAAAAGCTTGGCAGCGTGCTTGATAATTACACATTTAACAGGCCGGCAATACCATATGTGGCCAATGTAACGGCTGATTATGTGACGGATGAGCCACAGGTAAAAGAACTCCTTATGAAGCAGGTCAGCTCATCAGTACGCTTTGAGCAGTCTGTGAGAAGACTTATCGGAGATGGCACAGATACTTTTATTGAGATAGGTCCGGGACATACGCTGTCATCATTTGTTAAAAAGACAGACCGCAGTGTCAATATCATTAATATTGAAAAGACGGAGGATCTTAAGAAGCTGGAGGTGCTTAATGCTTAATAAAAAGGTTGCGCTTGTCACAGGTGCCGGAAGAGGCATCGGAAGGGAGACGGCATTACAGCTTGCCAGACAGAATGCAACAGTCATTGTCAATTACAATGGCAATAAGGCTGCGGCAGAAGAGACGGTGCGTATTATAACCGAAGCCGGAGGAACGGCAGAATGTATGCAGTGTTCGGTGGCTGATTATACAGCTGTTGAGCAGATGGTTAAGACAATTATTGAAAAATACGGTTCTATAGATATCCTTGTAAATAATGCCGGAATAACTAAAGACAATCTGTTAATTGGCATGAGTGAGAAAGATTTTGATGATGTATTGGATACCAACCTGAAAGGAGCCTTCAACTGTATCCGCCATGCTGCAAGACAGATGATAAAGCAAAGAAACGGACGAATTATAAATATTACGTCTGTGGTTGGATTGTCAGGCAACGCAGGTCAGGCCAATTATGCGGCAAGTAAGGCAGGCATAATAGGACTTACGAAGTCAGTGGCAAGAGAACTGGCAACACGCGGAATAACTGTAAATGCGGTAGCACCGGGATATGTTGATACTGATATGACAAAAGTGCTTAAAGAAGCGGTCAGGGAGGCTGTCATGCAGCAGATACCAATGAAGCGGATGGGAAGACCGGAGGATATTGCTGATGCTGTAATATTTCTTGCATCAGACCGGGCTTCATATATAACAGGACAGGTACTGTCAGTTGATGGCGGAATGCATATGTAATGATTGGAGAGGCAATGAAAAGAAGAGTTGTAATTACCGGAATGGGTGCAATAACGCCTATAGGCAACAGCGTTGATGAATTCTGGGCCGGAGTCAGGCAGCAGAAGGTTGGAATAGATTTTATAACCAGATTTGATGCATCAGATTATAAAGCGAAGCTTGCAGCAGAGGTTAAGAACTTTGATGCAAAGAATTATATGGATTTTAAGATGGCAAAGCGCATGGAGACATTTTCACAGTATGCGGTTGCGGCAGCAGGAGAAGCCATTGCGGATGCCGGACTTGACATGGCTGATGAAGATGCATACATGGCAGGCACTTCTGTGTCATCCGGAATCGGAAGCCTTGATGCAATGGAGAGGGAGCACAAGAAGCTTCTTGAGAAAGGTCCGTCAAGAATTAATCCGCTGCTTGTGCCGCTTATGATTACCAATATGGCAGCAGGTAATGTTGCGATTGCCTTCGGTCTTAAGGGCAAGAGCCTTAATGTTGTGACGGCGTGTGCATCAGGAACCAATGCAGTCGGGGAAGGCTACAGAAGCATTCAGTCGGGCGAGGCAGATATTATGGTATCAGGTGGAACGGAAAGTGCTGTTACACCTATAGGAATTGGCGGCTTCGCAGCACTTACGGCGCTGTCTGCGTCAACTGACCCTAAGAGGGCATCAATACCGTTTGACAGGGACAGAAGCGGCTTTGTAATGGGAGAAGGTGCCGGAATCCTCGTTCTTGAGGAACTTGAACATGCGAAGAAAAGAGGAGCACATATATATGCGGAGATTACCGGATACGGCTGCTCTAATGATGCATTTCACATAACATCACCTGCAGAGGATGGAAGCGGTGCGGCGAGAGCCATGACTAATGCCATGAATGAAGCGGGGGTAAGACCGGCGGATATTGATTATATAAATGCTCACGGAACTTCAACACATCATAATGACCTGTTTGAGACAAGAGCAATAAAGCTTGCATTCGGAGAGGACGCATACGGCGTAAAGATAAGCTCAACAAAATCAATGGTCGGACATATGCTCGGTGCTGCCGGTGCGGTAGAGTGCATCGCATGTGTAAAGACGATTCAGGACGGATATATTCATCCTAATGTAGGACTGGAGAACACGGAAGATGAACTTGACCTTGATTATGTAAAGGGCAAAGGGATTGAGAGTGATGTTACATATGTTATGAGTAACTCACTTGGATTCGGCGGACATAATGCAAGCATAATCCTGAAAAAATATGAAGCGTAGAAGGATAGAGAGGTAGTGTATGGAACTTGATAATATTCTGAAACTGATAGACCATGTCTCTAAGTCAGAGCTTTCAAGCTTTTCTCTTGATGAGGACGGAACCTCAATCAAGATGGAGGCGGGAAGAATATCAGTGACTGCTTCGCCTGACAATATGGCGGTTATGGCATCGGATGTTGAGATAAAACCGGCAAAGACAGAACAGCAGCACGGCAGTAATGCGGCAGATACGCAGATACAGGGTAATGTAGTCAGCTCTCCGCTTGTCGGAGTGTTCTATGAGGCATCATCACCTGATGCGGATGCATTTGTGGCAGTCGGAGACAAAGTGGTAAAAGGACAGACGCTTGGAATAATCGAGGCAATGAAGCTTATGAACGAGATAGAAAGTGAATATGAGGGAACTGTCCTTGAGGTACTTGTAAAGGATAAAGATACGGTTGAATATGGTCAGCCGCTGTTTGTAATTGGTTAAGGAGTTGATACCGGTATGCTTAATACAAGACAGATTATGGATATAATTCCACACAGACACCCGTTTCTGCTTGTGGACAGAATAGAAGAGCTAGAGCCCGGCATCCGTGCCGTCGGTGTTAAGGCTGTCACATATGATGAGCCTTATTTTTCGGGACATTTTCCTGATGAACCCGTTATGCCGGGAGTGCTTCAGATTGAGGCATGTGCGCAGGTCGGAGCAGTAGCGATACTTTCGCTGGATGAGAATAAAGGTAAGACAGCGTATTTCGGAGGAATAAGTTCTGCAAGGTTCAAGAGGAAGGTTGTTCCGGGGGATGTGCTTACAATGGAGTGCGAGATTATAAAGAGAAAAGGACCTGTCGGAGTGGGAAAGGCAACCGCAAAGGTTGGTGACGAGATTGCACTTACGGCGGAGCTTACATTTGTAATAAATTAATGGAGAATTGGTAATGTTTAATAAGATTCTTATAGCCAACAGAGGAGAGATAGCTGTACGTATAATCCGTGCATGCCGCGAGATGGGAATTAAGACCGTTGCAGTATATTCTGAGGCAGACCGCGATGCGCTTCATACACAGCTTGCGGATGAGGCAGTCTGCATAGGTCCGGCGCAGGCAGCAGACAGCTATCTTGATATGGAAAAGATAATAAGCGCAACAATAATCACCAAAGCAGAAGCAATTCATCCCGGATTTGGATTCCTTTCGGAAAACAGCAGATTTGCAACATTATGTGAAAAATGCAATATAAAGTTCATAGGTCCTGACGCAGCACTTATCGAAAGTCTCGGCAATAAGTCTGAGGCAAAGAATACAATGCAGGCGGCAGGAGTCCCTGTAATTCCCGGTACAAAAAAGCCTGTATATGACTGGCAGGAAGGGCTGAAATTTGCGGATGAGGCAGGTTATCCGGTTATAGTAAAAGCTGCACTCGGCGGTGGAGGCAAGGGCATGCGCGTTGTCAGCAGCCATGATGAATTTGAACATGAATTTCTTACGGCACAAAGAGAGTCTGAGAGTGCATTCGGTGATGGCACGATGTATATTGAAAAATATATTGTCAATCCGAGACATATTGAATTCCAGATACTTGCGGATGAGCATGGCAATGTTATTCATCTTGGTGAACGTGACTGTTCAATACAGAGAAGGCATCAGAAGCTTATAGAGGAATCACCGTCAGTTGCGGTGGATGCCGGGCTGAGAAAGAGAATGGGAGAGACGGCGGTCCGTGCGGCAAAGACAGTAGGTTATAAGAATGCGGGGACAATAGAATTTCTCCTTGATAAAGACAATAACTTTTACTTTATGGAAATGAATACGAGAATTCAGGTAGAACACGGCGTGACAGAGATGGTCACGGGAACTGATATCGTGAAAGAACAGATACGAATCGCAGCAGGCCTTGAGCTGTCATACAGGCAGGAGGATATAGTAATCAGGGGGCATGCGATTGAATGCAGGATAAATGCCGAAGATGCGGCACACAATTTCCGCCCGTGTCCGGGAACAATCGGTGATATTCACATACCGGGAGGCAATGGAATAAGAATCGATACCGCTGTCTATCCGGGATGCACGATTCCGCCGTACTACGATTCAATGATTATGAAGGTGGTGGTCTGTGACAGAGACAGACAATCCGCAATTAATAAGATGATAAGTACTCTTGGAGAGGTAGTAATAGACGGACTTACTACTAACCTTGACTTTATGTATGAATTACTGCATGAAGCTGATTACCGGAATGGACGGATTGATACCGGATATATAGAGAGGCATAACCTATAACAGGTTCGTTTATTGCAGAAAGGAATTTATTATCATGCTCTTAAAAGGCGTTTTTAAAAAGACAAATTATATTCCGATTGACGGTGCAGACCGTGACGGTAAGGATATGCCCAATATCCCGGACGGACTTTTTACGCAGTGCCCTGAATGCGCAGGCTCTGTATTTACAGATGAGCTTGAAAATAATATGATGGTATGTCCAAAATGCGGGCACCATATGAGAATGAAAGCATCAGATCGTATTGCCATGATTGCTGACGAGGGAAGTTTTGAGGAGTGGGATAAAAACATGCCGGTATCTGACCCGCTGCAATATGAAGGATATCCTGATAAGATAAGCTCGGTAAGGAAATCAACGGGACTTGACGAAGCAGTAGTTACAGGCAGATGCCTGATTAGCGGACATGAGTGTGTTATATGTGTATGTGATTCACATTTTCTTATGGGGAGCATGGGCGAGAATGTCGGTGAGAAGATAACACGCGCAGCAGAAAAAGCCACAAGACTCAGGCTTCCGATTATTATATTCACCTGCTCGGGCGGAGCAAGAATGCAGGAGGGAATTGTGTCACTTATGCAGATGGCAAAGACCTCCGCAGCGCTCAAGCAGCATGATGAGGCAGGGCTTCTGTATATAACGGTGCTTACGGACCCGACAACAGGTGGCGTGACAGCAAGCTTTGCAATGCTGGGAGATATAATACTTGCAGAGCCGGGAGCACTTGTAGGCTTTGCCGGCCCGCGTGTTATAAGACAGACGATAAGACAGGAGTTACCGGAAGGCTTTCAGCGTGCGGAATTCCTGCTTGAACACGGACTGATTGACAATATCGTGCGTAGGAAAGATATGAAGGAAACTCTTGCACATATTCTTGCAATGCACGACATGCCGGATGATGCACATATGCCGGAATACAAGGAATACCTTAAAAATATTTATACGAAAAATACAAAGAATACAATGAATGCGGAAAATTCGGACAATGAGCTGCCGCTTAAGAGTGCGTGGACACGCGTACAGACTGCAAGAGACAAGAAACGTCCGACAGCACTCGATTACATTGAAAATGTTACAAAAGGCTTCTATGAGCTGCACGGTGACAGAACCTACAGGGACGATCAGGCTATAGTAGGCGGCATTGCAATGTTTGGCAAAATGCCGGTGACAGTTATCGGACAGCAGAAGGGGCGCAATACCAAGGAGAATATGAAGCATAACTTCGGCATGCCATATCCGGAAGGTTACAGAAAAGCTCTGCGTCTTATGAAGCAGGCAGAGAAGTTCGGACGTCCCGTAATCTGCTTTGTTGATACGCCGGGTGCATACTGCGGAATTGAGGCGGAAGAGCGGGGACAGGGCGAAGCAATTGCCCGTAACCTGTTTGAAATGTCGGCACTCAAAGTCCCGGTTCTTTCGATTGTCATAGGCGAAGGCGGAAGCGGCGGCGCACTTGCAATGGCTGTAGGCAACGAGGTATGGATGCTTGAAAATGCAGTGTATTCCGTGCTTTCACCGGAGGGCTTTGCATCAATCCTCTGGAAAGATGCCAAGAAAGCTCCTGAGGCGGCAGAGGCAATGAAGATAACCGCCGCTGACTTAAAAAAGCTCGGCATAATAGAGCGCATACTTCCGGAATTCCCGGCAGCAACTCAGAAGAATCTCAGGCAGATTGCATGCTACATGAAATACTGTATAACGGATTTTATGATAAAGTATTGCGGAATGACGCAGGATGAGATAGTAGCTCAGAGGGGCAAGAGGTTTAGGGGGATGTAAAACTTCAAGGTGAACCGGGTATTACGGAAATTGTAAATTGAGCGGACGTGGGAGAAATCCTGCGTCCTTTTTTTAGGTGCGGATAAATATATTGGATGGTATAATGTGAACAGGTATATTTGAAGACAATGGACTGACACTTGCACTTTTCAATAAAAGTTATGAGTTCTCATAGATTTTACAAAGCTCCTATGTTATAATATTTCTGTTATGTGAATTTTTAATCGGATTCGCAAAGGAGAAATGTATGGACGTATCATATAACAAATTTTTTAAGATGTTGATTGACCGTAAAATGAAGAAAAAAGACATTTGTGAGCAGGCGGGTATTGCTACCAGTACCATGGCAAAAATGGCAAAGGATGAGAATGTTTCGCTGGATGTTCTGGTCAGAATATGCCGGGCACTTAATTGTACGATAGATGACATCATGGATATACTTCCAGCAGAGAACGAACAATAATTTGGGAAAGGTGCGATAAAATGAATAGACGGGAATATAGCGCAGGTGCCGTTAAGTTTTCGTTTTGGTTTATGGAATTTAAGGCAGTGGTTAAGCTCTTGTCAGAGGGAATGACACTTGACGAGATTAAGGAAAAAAACCAAAAGGAAAATATATTTGGTGCTCCGACAACGCTTCGAGCAGGTCAGATATTCAGTACCGTATCAGCAAGAATCAAAGCATTGGATGCATCATTTTATTCGATTTTTATGGATAGTGATCTTGCAACACAGAAGTTATTGGCTTTAGCTGGAGCAATGGCACACGATACTCTTTTTTTTGACTTTGTATATGAAGTGGTAAGAGAAAAGCTGATTATTGGAAGCAACGAGTTTTCGGATAGCGATATCAATATATTTTTTAAGAATAAGCAGTTGCAGGATGAAAAGGTTGCAAAATGGACAGATGCGACTTTGAATAGGCTGGGAAGAACATATAAGACCATGCTTTTTGAATCTGGCATGACAGATAAAGGTACACCTCGAACAATCTTAAAGCCTATTCTTGATCCTGTTATGGAGCACTGGCTTTTGGATAATGGAATGGAACCAATAGCAAAAGCACTTACGGGGGTACGATAATGGCAGGCATAGAAGAAAGATTGGACAAGATGGAAGCAAAAATCAGGGAACCAAAGTTCCGTGATACCACAGGAAAGGCGAATGAAGTCAATTACTGGGTATTTGATTATGCCCCAGAACATGAGCTGATTGTCCGTGACAGAATAGAATATTTGAAAAATAAGAATTCCAGAGGAACAGATGGGTTTGAGTTAGTTGTATATGATTTGTATGATCTGATCATTGCACACCTTCAGGGTAAGAATTTCATGGAGAAATGTTATCAGATGGAGGAGAAGCGAGGAATTGTAAAGGTTGCATCCGCAATTCAGCGTTCTCTTAAAATCACAGATAAGGATAACATGATTGTGGAGTATATTGCAGAGCATACACCGGATAATTCAGTAGTATTTCTTACGGGAGTAGGAAAATGTTATCCATTACTGCAATCACCGGAGGTATTTAATAAAATTCTTTACAATATGCCACAGCATTTTGCAAAGGTGCCGATGGTGCTGTTTTATCCAGGAACCTATACGGAACAGGAACTTATTATATTTAACGAAGTCCATGAAGATAATTATTACCGGGCATTCCGTCTGGTACGATAAAAACGTGAAGCATAATGCTTCACGCAGAAAAACACAAAAACAGTGTTTTTCAAGATATTTTGAAAGGATAGGTAATTGATATGCAGATAAGAGAGATGTTTGCAAAACCGATAGACCGTGATTTGCAGGGGGTTATCATCGTAGGGCAGGATGAAACTGCCAATGTCAAACAGGAGCTAGAAGAATATGTTGTAACAAGAGAGTTGCAGAAGCATTTCGCAGATTTTTTTGCTGCATATAAGGCCGGAATTATTGGAAATACATCAAAGACCGGAGTTTGGATTTCCGGTTTCTTTGGAAGTGGTAAATCTCATTTCTTAAAAATCCTATCTTATCTTTTGGAAAATAAGGAAATTGCTGGAAAGAAAGCAATCGATTATTTTGCTGATGATAACAAAATAGCAGATCCTATGGTGCTTGCAGACATGCAGCTTGCAGCTAACACACCAACAGACGTTGTGCTTTTCAACATTGATTCTAAGAGCGATTCCAACAGCAAACAGAATAAAGACGCAATCGTGAATGTGTTCTTAAAGGTATTCAATGAGATGCAGGGATATTGTGGTGCAATGCCATTTCTTGCTGATTTGGAGCGAAGATTAAACGAAGAAGGCAAATATGAGGAATTCAAGCAGAAGTTTGAAGAAAACTATGGAGATGCATGGACAGATTCCAGACAGGACTTTGATTTCATTCAGGATGATATTGTAGATACTCTGGTAGATATGGATTTCATGAGCGAAGCCGCTGCGAGAAACTGGTGCGAAAAAGCCGCAGAGCCATATAAAATCAGCATTGAAGATTTTGCAAAGCGTGTAAAAGCATATATTGACCGTAAAGGTAATAATCATCATGTGGCTTTTCTGGTGGATGAGGTCGGACAGTATATTGGGGATGATTCTAACCTTATGCTAAACCTTCAGACCGTTCGTGAGGAGCTTGGAAAAGAGTGTAACGGTAAAGCGTGGGTAATTGTCACAAGTCAGCAGGATATTGATTCTATTACCAAGGTAAAGGGAAATGACTTTTCCAAGATTCAGGGACGATTTGACACGAGAATTTCCCTTTCGTCTGCCAATGTTGACGAGGTTATCAAAAAACGTATCTTGGACAAAAAGGATACAGCCGCACAGATGCTTCGTCTGCTCTATGGACAGAAAGCTACCACGATCAAGAATAAAATCGTATTTAATGATGGTGTAGAGAAGAAATTGTATGCCGATGAAGATGATTTCGCATTGGTATATCCGTTTGTACCATACCAGTTTAATCTTCTTGCAAGCGTGCTGACATCTATTCGTACTCATGGTGCTTCCGGTAAGCATTTGTCAGAAGGTGAACGTTCTATGCTTGCAATGTTCAAGGAGTCTGCAATGGATTATAAGGAGCATGAAGAAGGAACGCTGATTCCATTTCATGCATTTTATGATGCACTGGAAAACTTTCTTGATCACAGTCACAGAGGAGTCATTATCAAGGCATACGATAACAGCTTTATCAATCCGGATCATAAGACAAAAGGTGTATTTGCAATCAATGTATTAAAGACATTATTCATGATCAAATATGTCAATGATGTAGAAGCTAATATAGATAACATTACAAGCCTTATGATTTCTGATATTGAGGATGATCGTATCGAACTGAAAGCAAAGGTAGAAGATGCTTTAAAAGTATTGCAGCGCCAGATGCTTGTGCAGAGAAATGGCGATATTTACGTATTCCTGACCGATGAAGAGCAGGAGATCAATCGTGAAATTGAGAGCCAGAATGTGGAAATGGCAGAAGTAATCAACAAGGCTTCTGAGATGATTTTTGAGGACATTTTCACAGATAAGAAGTACCGCTATCCGGCATTTAATGGCAGATATGCGTTTCCTTTCAATTCTACTGTGGATGACAGACCATATAAGGCGAATCAGAACTATGATATTGGAGTACATATCTTAACACCTGCGGCGGATATGGGAACTGATGATACAACACTTCGCATGGTATCCGGACAGGGCAGAGAGGTTCTTGTTGTTCTGCCGGATGACAGAGCATTTATGGATGAAATACAGAGATACTTGAAGATAGAGAAATTCCTGCGTTTGAATACATCTTCTGCATTGCCACAGTATGAGACAATCAAAGAGGGTAAACGTCTTGAGATGCGTGAGCGCAATGCAAATGCCAGATTATATTTATCAGAAAGTCTGAAAGATGCAGATATTTATGTGAACGGTGATAAGGCACAAATCAATGCAAAGGAAGTATCTACTCGTATCAATGAAGCACTTGGCAGATTAGTATCGACTGTATATCATAAGCTGTCTTATATGGATGCAGCATACGGCGAGGATGATATTCGCAAGATGTTCAAGACTTCAAACCAGATTTCGCTTAATCTTGAAGGCGGTACAGAGCCAAATATTCATGCATTGGATGATGTATTAAGCTATGTTGCGGACAATACCCGTATGCACATGAAAACTTCTATGAAGAGTATTAAGGACAGATTTATGAAAGCACCTTATGGTTTTGTAGAGGATGATGTGCATTGGCTCGTTGCAAAGCTGTTTCGTCGTGGCGATTTAGCCTTTTATGTGAATGGTTCGTCTGTATCAACGCACAATAAGGATGCAGAGGAAATCATCAATTACATCACGAAAAAGAGCTATGTCGATAAGCTGATGATGGAGCAGAAAATTCGTGTGTCAGAAAAAGAGAAAAAAGTTACAAAAGATGTCATGAAGGAATTGTTCGGTGCAACCGGAAATTCAGATGATGAAGATACGATGATGAACACCTTTGTAACTTATGCAACGAAACTGACTTCCACACTTGGAGAACTGGAAGTACGGTATGAGACCACAAAGTATCCGGGCAAACGGTTAGTAGAGTATGGCAAGAAACTTCTCTTTGGACTGACGCAGATTCAGACACCGACAGAATTTTTCCAGACTGTAAGTAAAAAGCAGGATGATTTATATGAATTTGCAGAGGATTATGAGCCAATCAAAGCATTTTTCAGCAGTGAGCAGAGAACGATCTTTGATAAGGCTGTGCTGTACCTGAGCAAATATGATGACAGTAAAACATATATCGTGGACGAAAATCTGGAGAATATAGTTGCTGAAATTAGTACGATTGTGAAAAAACAGTCTCCGTACAGTGATATTCCGAAACTGCCAGAGCTTCTGAAACAGTTCAGTGATGTATATTCCCATATATTGGACGAGCAGTTAAAGCCGGTACTGGATTCCGTTTTGGATTCCCAGAGCAGAGTATATGAGGTACTGAATACCAAAGCATACGCAGAAGAAAAGAGAAGCAAGTATGCCGCCATGTTTGATGAAATCACGAATGCGGCGAAAGGCTGTACGAATGTATCCGTTCTTAGAAGCTATGCTGACAGGGCAGAAGCATTAAAAATTCGTCTGTTAAATGAAATGACGCAGATGGATCAGGCAATCGCAGTGAAGAAAGCGGAAGAAGTCCGTAAGAGACTGGAAGCACAGGCAAAAGAAGTCGGAAATGTGGATCAGGCACAGATTGAAGCAGAGGTACAGAAAAAGGTCGAAAAAGTGAAAAAGACCAAGAATGTATCTATCAAGAGTATCACGAAAACTGCTTCATGGAGACTGGAAAATACAGAGGATGTTGATAAATATCTGAATGAGCTTCGGCTGAAACTGGTAAGCGAACTGGATACCGATACGATTGTCAACATTGAATTTTAGGAATGGAGAGAACTTATGAATAAGACTGCAATCAAGAATTTTGCGATATGGGCAAGAAACAGGCTCATTGCAGATATAAAATATCGTGCTGGACTGATGGGCATTACTGAAAATGGCATTGCAAATGCACTGCCACAGTCTAGTGCTGCAACCGAGTTTTATGATATAGGAACCGCAGAGCCTTACTCGATTAACGGTGAGGAAATCAAACAGCGCAGAGCATTGGTGGATGTAATCCGGGCAAAAGAAAAGGATTCTGATTATGCGGTTGCATACAAATATATCATTGAGGAAGTTGCTTATACATGGTTCAACCGCTTGATTGCAGTGCGTTTCATGGAGGTAAATGATTATCTACCTTCCCACATGAGAGCATTATCCTCAGAGAGTGGCAAGACCGAGCCGGACATCGTAACCAATCCTTTTGATGCAGAATTAAATTTGTCCAGTGCAGAGGAAGAAAAGATTATCGCATTGAAAAGAGATAATAAGCTGGATGAAGCATTCCGTATGCTTTTTATCAAACAGTGCAATGCCTTAAACGAGATACTCCCTGCCTTGTTTGAAAAGACCAGTGACTATACGGAGCTTCTGCTTAATCTGTCTGTGATTGATAAAGATGGTGTAGTCTATCATCTGGTACATGATATTCCAGAGGAAGATTTCAATGTAAACGCAGGCGGACAGGTCGAGATTATCGGCTGGATGTATCAGTATTACAATACAGAGCCGAAAAATGATGCTTTTGCGAAAAAAGGAAAAATCACAAAAGAGGAAGTACCTGCTGTTACACAGCTTTTTACACCGGACTGGATTGTGCGGTATATGGTAGAGAACAGCTTAGGCAGATTGTGGGTAGAGGGACATCCGGATGCTGACCTGCAGGGCAGGTGGAAGTATTATCTGGAAGAAGCAGAGCAGGAGCCGGAAGTACAGGCAGAGCTTGCTAAGATTCGTGAAGAGTATGCAAAACTGAAACCGGAAGATATAAAGCTCATTGATCCATGCATGGGTTCTGGTCATATCCTTGTGTATGCGTTTGATGTATTTATGCAGATCTATGAAAATGCAGGCTGGTCAGCAAGAGAAGCAGCACAGAGCATCGTGGAGCATAACATCTATGGACTGGATATAGATGATCGTGCCGCACAGCTTAGTTATTTTGCGGTTATGATGAAAGCACGCCAGTATGACAGACGCATTTTTACTCGTGGAGTACGTCCAAATGTCTATGCAATACAGGAGAGCAACGGAATTAACAGGGAACAGCTCAAATATTTCGGTTCTGAACTGGACGAGATGGAGAAAAATACAGCCATTTTGCAGATAGAAGGACTTCTGGACACATTGATTGATGCAAAAGAGTATGGTTCTATCCTGAATGTCGATGAATATGACTGGGATTTACTTCGCAGATGGGTAAACGGTTCTGATATGGGAAGTCAAATTACGTTTGATACCTATGGATTGGATGAGACGGCAGAAAAACTGAAAGAACTGATTGAGATTGGTGCGATTATGGCACAGAAATATGAGGTTGTGGCTACGAATCCACCGTATATGGCAGTTAGTAACGCAGGAAGGAAAATCAATGATTATGTAAAAAAAATATTTTCTGATGAGAAATCAGATATGTATGCTGTATTTATAAAAAAATGTAGAGGAATGCTAAAGAAAAATTGTTTTCAAACAATGATAACACAACATGGGTGGATGTTTTTGGGAACATTTGAAAAGATGAGAACCTCTTTTTTACGTTATGATATTGTAAATATGGTACATTTGGGTGCTAGGGCTTTTGAGGAAATTGGTGGAGAAGTTGTTCAAACAGCAAGTTTTGTAATGCGTAAGACAAGCATTCCAAAGTACAAGGGAAAATATATAAGATTAGTGGATGGAAAAAGCCAACAAGAGAAAGAAAAAATGTTTTTGCTAAAAGAAAAGATTTATGTTAGTAGTGGCGAACGATATTCACATATTCCTGGGAATCCAGTTGCATATTGGGTTAGTTCTGCCTTTATTGAAGCATTTTCTGGAACTTTATTAGGGGATTATGCAGAAACCAAACAGGGATTTGCAACAGGGAATAATGAGCTATTCTTGCGACTTTGGTTCGAAGTTAATAAAAAGAAAGCTTCAATATTTGATGAAAAATATGAGAAATGCTTATATAAATGGTACCCATGTAATAAAGGTGGAACATATAGAAAATGGTATGGAAATAATTTTTACTTAGCTGATTGGGAAAATGATGGGAAAAGAATGAGAGAGTATAGTGGGTCGGTTATTAGAAATCCGCAGTTTTATTTTAGAGAAGGACTGACTTGGTCATCATTGGCAAATCAACTCTCACTTAGATATTCCCCTAAAGGGTTTATATTTGAGTCCAAGGGTTCTATGTGTTATGTAAAAGATGCAAATAACTTATTGTATATTTTAGGAATTTTGAATAGTAAAATTGCATCTGAAGCATTAGGAATTTTATCTCCAACACTTGATTTTCATGAGGGACCAATGGCTAAGGTACCTATTATAAAAGTTGATAACATTGAACATATCAAGCAAATCGTAAAGAAAAATATTGATTTATCAAAAAAAGAATGGAATTCTTTTGAAGAATCATGGGATTTTAAATGTCACCCATTGCTTTCAGTAATAGTTCGGAACGGTGCATTTTTTGATGATACAAATGATATTGATTTAGCAGAATGTTACACCTGTTGGGAAAATGAGTGCAACGAGCGTTTTAATCAGCTCAAAGCCAATGAGGAAGAATTGAACCGTATTTTCATAGACATTTATGGATTGCAGGATGAATTGACACCGGAAGTAAAGGACAAGGATGTGACTGTCCGCAAGGCAGATTTACAGAGAGATATAAAGAGCCTGATCTCCTATGCGGTTGGCTGTATGTTTGGTCGTTATTCCTTGAATGAGGAAGGTTTGGTATATGCAGGCGGGGAGTGGGATGATAGTAAGTACACCACATTTATACCGGATGCGGACAATATTATTCCAATTACAGATGAGGAATACTTAGAGGATGATATTGTATCACGCTTCTGCACATGGTTAAAAACTGCGTTCGGAGCTAAGTCTTTAGAGACAAATCTGGATTTCATTGCAAGGGCACTTGGAAATAAAGGAGATACAAGCAGGGAGATTATCCGCAATTATTTCCTGAATGATTTCTTCAAAGACCATTGCAATACATATTCTGTCACAGGCTCCGGCAAGCGCCCGATTTACTGGCTTTTTGACAGCGGCAAGCAGAATGGCTTCAAGGCGCTGGTATATTTGCACCGTTACAATGCGGATACAATCGGTAATGTTCGTGTAGACTATTTGTACCGGATGCAGCGTGTATATGAATCTGAGATTGGACGTATGCAGGATACGATTGATAATAGCAAGAACAGCAGGGAAGTATCCCTTGCCACAAAGCGTAAGGAAAAATTGCAGAAGCAGTTAAAAGAGTGCCGGGAATATGATGAAAAAATCGGACATCTGGCACTGGCAAGAATAGAGCTTGATCTGGATGATGGTGTCAAAGTTAATTACCGTAAGGTTCAGATGGCATCGGATGGAAAATTCTATGAGATACTGGCAGATTCTAAGAATATCATGGTGAAAGAAAAACTGAAATAGGTAGTAATTCTACAGGAGGTAAATTGGTGTTATATGCAGGAATTGTTACAGTAAATGAAAGAACCTTTCAGTTTAGATTGGAAAACTATAAATTGTATATATTTGATTATGCTTCTAAACGAGTAGCGTGGAATGATATTTGTGGACTGATTGAAGATGATTGGATTATTCTTGAAGATGCAACTTGCAATACGTTATATGTAAAAATCGAAAGTGCACATTTTAGTTCCTTGTTTGAATATATGTTTGATGTATTAGGGGTTATTATTGTAGGGGCAGATTCAAAGAGAAAAATAGATAATCATAATATTATATATAATGAAATTTGGATGCAATCAGATGTATTAGACTGTTTTTTCAGAAATGATCATGTTCATAAACAGGAAATAATGAGCTTGCTGGGTAGGGATCAATGCATTGAAGTTAATGGTTTAGATAAAAAAAGACCAGAAATTGCTCTTTCTCTTGACAAGATTGCTTATAATGCAAGGTTTACAACTTCAATACAGGCAGATCGTAGGACAGGCATAAAACAATATAATAATGTGCTTATATTGTCGGCAAATATCATTAATGATGTAGAGCAAGCATGGAAGATTGTAAGAACAGTAAGGATTTTCTTGCAGTTTATAGCTCAAGCTAAGTTCGTTAATGTTTCTAACCCAGTGAGACTTATTCAGGATAGAAATTACTCAGATGATAGCGTTTGTATGTATATTAGACCTGATAATGAAGAGCCAATTCGCTATGAAACGGTTATGGAGTATTCTGACATTAAAACCGGTATTGGAAAAATAATTGAGATGATTTACAATAATGAAATTTGTTATCGATCATTATTTCCAACAAGCTATGAAAGAATTATGTATTCTGATATCGCGAACATTTGTGCAGCTTTTGAATGCCAGTATGCAATTAGATATCAAAAGAATTACAAGGTTCAAGCGCAAGAAAAAATAAAATCCAAGATATTGTCTTTAGTAGAGCAAAATAAGAGTAGTATTATGGAAAATGATGAAGAGGCGTATAATGCAGTTATTGGTGGAATAAAGCATATAAACGAGACTTTAAAAAACAGGATACAAGATGCATTAAATGCATTGGTAGATGTTTATGGAGAACAGAAAGTAAGACTTAGATTTATTGATGATTTTGAGAAAATGCCGGAACGCATTAAAAATAGCAGAAATTATTTGGATCATGGAAGATTAACAGGAATATTCACAAAGAAGTCCTTTTTGGATGCTGAATTACTTAGAGCGGTTGTGTATATGATGATTATAGAATCAGCGGGAATAACAGAAAAAGATTGTATTATAAGGGTAATTGATAAGGTGGCGAATAACTTATAAATAGATAACAGAGGAATGAGATTGAAGCAATTAAGGAAGGGTTGAACGTAAAGAATCCATATAATGGATTGAAAGTAGGAGGAATTATTATGGCAGAAGATACGCTGTTTTTCGGCGAATCAAAGAATGTTGAGTACAAAGTGACTGTACCAGAAAAAAGCGAAAAATATATGAAAACAGTGGTAGCTTTTGCCAATGGCAGAGGTGGCAGGATTGTTTTCGGAATAGATGATAAGACCTTGGAGATTGTGGGAATGGATGTGGATAACATCTATAAGACGATGGATGCCATTACCAATGCAATCTCTGATTCCTGTGAGCCTGCAATCAGACCGGACGTAGCAATGCAGACGGTCAAGGATAAGACTGTGATTGTGGTTGAGGTATTTCCGGGTGCGGAACGTCCGTATTATATCAAATCACGGGGTTTGTTTGAGGGTACTTATGTGCGTGTAGCAGGCACAACCAGACATGTAGAAGATTATATGCTAAGAGAGCTGATGCTGGAAGGCAAGAATAGGTATTATGACAGCGAAATATGCCAGAATATGATAATAACAGATGATGAGATTGAGGAACTTTGCAAAAGTATGAAGGAAACTGCCCTGCGAAATACATGGCAGGACAGCGAAAAAGCAAAGATTAAAGATGTTACCAAGAATGTGCTGATTTCATGGGGCATTCTGAAAGAAGAAGGTGGAGAAGTATATCCGACCAATGCGTATGCACTTCTGACCGGACGAATGTTTCAGCAGCCAGTTATTCAGTGTGGCGTGTTCAAGGGAACGAATCGTGCTCACTTTGTTGACCGTAGGGAATTTGAAGGCTCCATTCAGGAACAGATGGAAGCTGCATATCAGTATGTCCTTGAAAAAATCAACATGGGAATGACAATAAAGGGTATGTACAGACAGGATGTGTATGAACTGCCTACGGACAGTATCCGTGAGCTGATCGCAAATGCCGTGGCTCACCGTAGCTACCTTGAGCCTGGAAATATACAGGTGGCATTATTTGATGATAGATTAGAGATTACTTCTCCGGGAATGCTTCTGAATAATGTTACGATTGCAAAAATGATGGAAGGATATTCAAGACCGAGAAATCCTGCAATCGCAAGTGCATTTGCATATATGAAAATTATTGAAAAATGGGGAACCGGAATACCGAGGTTATTTGAAGCCTGTGAGGAGTATGGATTACCGAAGCCGGAGCTGATTGATTTTGATGGTGATTTCAGAGTAAATATGTATCGTAAGGTAATAGGTGAGTTTGGTGTCAATGGTGCGACTACCCAAACTACCCAAACTACCCAAAGTAAGGAACCAACACTATCAGATGATGATAAAAAGATATTGGAATTAGTCCATAATCATCCGTCCATGTCGCAGAGAGAGTATGCAAATGAACTTGGATGGAATTTAGATCGTGTGAAGTATTATTTAAGAAAAATGAAAACACAAAACCTGATTAAGCGTGTGGGTAGTAGTCACAGCGGTTATTGGGAAGTATTGGTTGATTTGACTTAAGGTTAAATTAGTAAAAATATAAGGAGTGATGAGGATTGGTACCAGATGATCATGGCGTAATACTGTTCCGTTTCGGAGAAAAAAGGTGGATTGAGAAAATAGCAGATGGAAATTTGAGCTTTTCATGTGCTGGAGCATTCATAAATCAAGCTAAAAAAACAGGAAATACTGTTCAAGGGGATGAATATGAAGGCATATTTGCGAGACTACATCCTGATGATTCCAGAATAGATAAGATGAAAAAAAGATTGGGAAATGATTTAGAAGAAATAAATCAAAATGGTTATGTTCTATTGAGACGTAAAAGTGCAAAGTTAAAACCCATATATTGCTTCTATGGATATACGGCAAGAGATGTGCTTGAAGATGCTAATATTGAGCAACTTGGAGAAAATGTTATACGACATGAGTTTGATGAAAGAATGTTTGGAGGTTTTTCAAATAGTGAAGATGTAAAAAATGTTCTTTCCGAAGACAGGAGATTTACAATGATTTCCTTGCAACCGAAGCCATTTGTAGATAGAGTCAGATTTTTTATGGCGATTAATGGATACGGATTTAAAATGGACAAGGTAAACTATGAACTGTTGTCTGATGATACATTCTTTATTGAACCCACTTCTGAGTATAATGAGTTGTTTTATAAATCACCAGAATATTCATATCAATATGAAGCAAGAATATGTATGAAGGATATGAGATTTCACAATATATTTGAACGATTTGACCTTAATATAGGAAAGTTAAAATCAGAAGAATATCGTATAAATTATAATAAGCTGTATGTTGTAATAAACGCAGTTATAGCAAGAAGGAAATGAAAAAATGGCAGAATTAAACTTAAAGCAGATTGTAGATAAACTGAATACGGAATTTACCGGCGAACATCGAAAACTGGTATTCTGGTATGACGATGCGGCAGATTTTGCTGAGGATATTGACAGCATGGAACTGGAAAATGCCAAGGTCTACAAGCTGACGAAGGATAACCAGTTTTACACAAAATATTTCCTTGAAAAAGAGGATACAGCAACCAATTATCTGATTTATGCTCCGTTTCCAAAACCGCCGGTCACAGAAAATCATCTGGAGGACACTTGTGCTTATTCCAAGCGTTTTTATGCGGATAGAGCATCGCTTTTATCTGTGGATTTAGGTATTGACGAGAAATACAAGCCGGTGATTGAAAAGCACATCAAGTTCTTTGGTCACAAAGACCGATTGAAGCGTTTCTATGACCTTGAGATAGAGAATTTTAATGAAGAAAATATTCTGACAGGTATTATGAGTGCAGTATGCAGGACGAGAACCAATTCTTTTGATGAAGTGATACGTGTACTGATTACAGAGGACAGCCTGACAGATAACAAATATCTGGCAGAATTTGCAAAGTATGATATAGAGGGCGATTTCTGGAAGCTGTGTGAGCAGCAATTTGGCTTTTCTATGGACGCACCAAACTTGGAGAAACTGATCATTACCATGTTTGTGACCTATGCAGACCGCTATATAGATGCGGAAATGCCAAAAAGCTGGAAGAAATTTATTTCCTATAAATCTGGAAACATTATCGCATTTCTTGACAACCTCATGAACAATATTTTGTATCGTGAGAAATATGATGAGTTGTCTCAATATGTCGCAGATTGTTTGAATGCGTCGGAAGAATTGAGTAGGTATGAAGTAGATACACTGGTAGACTGTGATTCTTTTGCTTGCGTAGATGTACTTCTGATACGCTGGATTGTCGGTAGGCTTCGTGCAGAGGACTGTCTGGCAAAACTGGACGGACACAGTATCTATGATTTGTGTGGTATCCGTGCCAAAATGCACTTTGGCAGTGAGTTTTCTTTTATTTATGAGATGCTGGATAGTGCATACTGGCTTGTAAACAATGCAAGATATGAAGCACCGAATGGATTTCAGAAGATTATTGATGCGTATGTGTCAAGGGATTGTCTGATAGACAGCCATTACAGAGTGTTCTATCTGAATTATGATAAATTGGAGAATACATCAGAATTTGAGGAACTTCGTGAACTTGTAGAGAATATTTACACGAATGAATACCTTGGGAAACTGCTTCCGAAGTGGAATGAGGGACTGTTAGAGGACGATGCATTGAAACAAATACCGTTACAGCGTAATTTCTTCAGCAAATTTGTAAGGAGTACCAATGTGAGAACGGTTGTCATCATATCTGATGCGATGCGATATGAGGTAGGCAGACAGCTATATGAAAGAATGATGGACAATCCGAAGTGTAGTGCCACATTGCAGCCTATGCTCAGTGTATTGCCTTCTTACACAAGGCTTGGCATGGAAGCGTTGCTTCCACACAAGACACTGGAGCTGACTGATGATTTCAGAGAGGTAGTAGATGGTAAATATGCGATTGATCTGGCTACCAGACAGGCAGTATTGCAATCCTATGAACCAGAGAGCAAATGTGTACAGTTCGATGATATAAAGAATTTAAAAGGTCTGGAACTTCGTGATGTATTTACCGCACAGTCTGTCATTTATGTGTATCATGATCAGATTGATAATACTGGAGAACATGAAGAAGATGAAGTATTTACAGCCTGTGAGAAAGCAGTTGATGAGATTGCAAAGCTGATTCAGAAGATTTCTGGCAGTGCGAATACATACCGTTTTATCGTGACCGCAGACCATGGATTTATTTACAAGAGGGATAAAGTGACAGCCAGTGACAAGATTGGCGGTATGAGTGATGCAAGCCGACTTGTGAAAAGAAGATATATTGTATCGAAAGAGCCGATCAATGAACAGGGTGTCTGCAATATTGGTTTAGGATATATGCTCGGAAGTGATGATGATAAGATTATTTCTTATTCCTGCAGCACCAATGTTTTCTCTGTTCCGGGTGGAGCAGGACTGAACTATGTGCATGGCGGTTCTTCGCCACAGGAAATGCTTGTTCCGGTACTGGATATTAAGATGGACAAGGGTGCGGTAGAGACAAGACCTGCACAAATTATGCTTGTGAGCTTGGTTCAGAAGATTACCAATCTGATTACAAGCCTTGATTTCATCCAGTCTGATCCGGTCAGTGATGTGGTAAAGAAAGCCGATTATAAGCTGTACTTTATCTCGGATAGCAATGAGAAGATTTCTAACGAGAATATCTACATTGCAGACAAGCGTGATGAAGATGTGCAGAAGCGTCTGTTCCGTATGCGCTTCACATTTAAGAACAAAAAATATGACAAGGACAGAAAGTATTATCTGGTTGCCTATGACGAGAGCAATGATGTAGAAGTATTCCGGCATGAGGTGATCATGGACTTGGCTTTCTCGGATAACTTCGGATTTGATTTATAAGATTATGTGGAAATGAGGTAGAGAACGATGCCTTTTGATATAGAAGCAGAGGATAGGCGGACAGCCATTAAACAGAAATTGCGTAAATATTTTGATGGAAAGATTGTCCGGAAAGACTTAACAAAGAAGATAAAAGAGGGCGCAAATGTGCCTGTATATGTATTGGAGTTTCTTCTGGGACAGTATTGCAGTTCGGATGATCCTGAGATTATCGAGCAGGGTGTAGAAAGCGTAAAGAAGATACTTGCAGATAATTTTGTACGTCCGGATGAAGCACAGAAGATACTCTCTCTGCTCAGACAGAAGGGAAGCCATACGGTCATTGATAAGATAACCGTATCCCTTAATATCAAGAGAGACAGATATGAAGCAGAGTTCTCTAACCTTGGCTTGAGTGGTGTGCCGATTGATGAAGAATACCCGACAAAATTCGATAGACTTTTGTGTGGCGGCATCTGGTGCATTATCCGTCTGGAATATGACAGTAATTCAGACTATGATAGTGGGATTATATCAGCCGATGGAGATCATCTGCGTTCCAAAAAGAAAAATCAGAATGATACGCCAATCAAAATTATCAATTTGAACCCGATACAGATGCCCCATGTAGATATCAATGAACTGAAAGAGGGCAGAAAACAGTTCACCAAAGAGGAATGGATGGACGTACTGCTCCGTTCTATTGGAATGGAGCCGGATATGCTGGATACTCGTGAAAAGTGGCTGCTTCTTACCCGTATGCTTCCGCTGGTAGAGAACAACTTCAATCTCTGCGAATTAGGACCGAGGAGCACCGGAAAAAGCCATTTATACAAGGAAATCTCGCCTAATTCCATTCTGGTATCTGGGGGACAGACAACGGTTGCCAATCTTTTTTATAACATGGGGAGAAAGACAGTTGGTCTTGTCGGATTGTGGGATTGTGTGGCATTTGATGAGGTTGCAGGTATCAATTTTAAGGACAAGGATGGCATCCAGATTATGAAGGATTACATGGCGTCTGGTTCGTTTGCTCGTGGCAAGGAGGAAAAGGCTGCATCTGCGTCCATGGTATTTGTCGGAAATATCAATCAAAGCGTGGATTCACTTCTGAAAACATCAAGTTTATTTGATCCATTTCCTGCTGAAATGGGAACGGATACTGCTTTTCTTGATCGTATTCATTGCTATCTGCCGGGATGGGAAGTACCAAAATTCAGACCGGAGCATTTCACCGATGACTATGGGTTTATTACAGATTATTTGGCAGAGTTTATCCGTGAACTTCGCAAAGAGCAGTTTGGAGATGCCCTGGACAAATATTTTCGTCTTGGCAAGAATCTGAATCAGCGAGATACGATTGCAGTCCGTAAAATGGTAGGCGGATATATCAAACTGTTATATCCTGATGGAGAATATACAAAGGAAGAAATTGAAGAAATTTTACAGATTGCTCTTGAAATGCGTCGCAGGGTAAAGGAACAGCTTAAAAAGCTCGGTGGGATGGAGTTTTATGATGTGAATTTCTCTTACATAGATAATGAAACATTTGAGGAACATTATGTATCTGTACCAGAGCAGAGTGGTGGTAAGCTCATTCCGGAAGGAATGTGCAATCCGGGGCAGGTTTATACAGTTTCTAATGGAAAATCCGGCATGATTGGTGTATTTCGACTGGAATCACAGATGTTGCAGGGCAGTGGTAAGTTTGAGAGAACTGGTATCGGAACTGACAGAGAGGCAAAAGAAGCGTCCAACACTGCATTCAGTTATCTAAAAGCAAATGGAAAACGTATCAGCGGAACAATCAGCGTTGATAATAAAGATTACATCATCAATTATCAGGATTTACAGGGCATTGGTATGACCGGAAAGCTGGCATTACCGACACTGGTGGCATTATGTTCAATCGCCCTTGGAAAACCTGTTCTCAGCAGTCTTGTGGTACTTGGAGAAATCAGCATCAGCGGAACAATGATCAAGGTGGAAGAACTGGCAAACACCCTGCAGGTGTGCTTGGATAGTGGTGCAAAGAAAGTGCTGCTTCCTGCTACATCATTTGCAGATATGGCAACTGTACCACCGGAGCTTATGAGTTCATTTCAGATTATACCGTATTCCAGTGCGGAGGACGCAGTGTTTAAGGCATTAGGAGTAGAATAAGATTCAAAAAAGTAAATATTTTAATCTGGCAGAAATGTTCAAGAGCAAGACTTTGCCTAAAACAGATGAGATATAATAGTGTTCATAAAGACGTGTGTATTATGGGAAACGAATCAGGTGAATGGATTATGCATGGCATGAAGTGGGACAACCCGGATTGCATTCATTCTGTAGATGAAGCAATCAAGTATATAAATGAATTTGGCTTTTTACCATTATTTAAGAATGATATAGATGGGTTTTCACTTGAAGAACGAACTGTTCCGGAGTACTGGTGGAGTGATAATCCGGAGATTGATCCATGGATGTGGCGGGCTATTATAGCAAGGCGGCATGATAT